>Ga0114998_10002314_pt1 | contig 14458 bp, 5 predicted proteins | sample ArcticOcean_MG_C_5_FD_87044 | JGI IMG/M metagenome (GOLD analysis project Ga0114998, IMG submission 87044) | Marine microbial communities from western Arctic Ocean - ArcticOcean_MG_CB4_138 | ecosystem: Environmental > Aquatic > Marine > Oceanic | place: Arctic Ocean: Canada Basin | collected...
GTCCTAAAAATGCGCATACAGGGGTGTAGCAAAACTGCCCACACAACACAATACAGTCAGTAACCGGGTGGAGATGACAGAGCGGTTCGTAACACGTACTGTGCACGCGTCGGGAGTAAAGCCTTTGTCGCGTAGGTTTTGGCATATATCCATGCAATCCGCGGGATTCCAGCACGAGTGCTCGTTGGTGATGTGCCGCGGAAACTCGACCAGACCGAGCCAGTCGACTGAGATGGTCGTAAAGTCGCCACCCGATCGCGTGGCCGAAACGCCACAGACTGCGCAGACATCAGAGGGCGAGTGAGAGGCACACAAGACTGGAATGGGGCAAAACGCGACGTACAGTAGAACTCCACATACCAATTGTCCGCACATTGCGTCGCCGCTTGCGAGACGAGGGCCATCTCCTTGTTGCCGCATGAATATTGGAAATCGAGGCGGTAATCCATGCAGATGCCATCCATGGGCTCCTTTTCGTGCGTAAAGACGCCCGTGGAAGGATCGTAGGGCGCGTATGTGACAGCACCGAGGGGGCCCGTGATATTGTTCCAATAAGGCTCGCCATTCGGATTCGATTCCATGTAATCGTAGAGTTGGTAGCGGCGTTGGCACACGTAGTACAGCTTGGTTTCGGAGTGCATACCACACAGCCGCTCGCAATCGGCATCGCGACGACACGGTACCATGTGCAGCTGATCGCGCTGGGCAATGGGGTGATATCCACCGAATTTGGGGATATTGACCGACGCGTTAGAGAGCGGTTCGATCGAACGACACGAGACCGCCTTACGTGCGACGAGTCCTCGCTCGTTGTGTGTACAGGTGCTGCGAATACGCGATGCGATCTCAATCGAGGTTACTTGGGGATTCATCGGGGTTACTCCAGATTTGAGTGCAGCCACTCAAATACCAACAAGCGTGCGAGTTTGAGTGGCGGGAAAACTCACTGGTAATGTTCTTCGAAGATTATGGCGGGAACACCGGCACCATCGCCGGCGTGGCACCCATTGTCTCCAAGGCATCGAACGTCGTCACGTCCGTACGGACTGATAAACTTGCCTTGGTCAGTATTACGCCCACAGTAGAGCTGTGAGAGCAAGTGGTTGGGCTCGAAGCACCGCGCGATGCCTCCAATGCGCGCGGCGATGGGGATTGTGCAGCGTTTGTTGCACTCGGGGCAATCGATGTGCTCGCACGAGTGGGTCTGATTCGAGAGTTCGTGCACGCAACCGGTGACATTGTCGGCGACGGGGCCACCGTGGAGAATGCGGTAAAGATTGGACGTCTCGCAGTAATGGTACACACGACGATGTTCCAACTCGACGAGACCGGCGCGCTCCGTACGCTCCGTCACTCGTGGACAATCGAGTCGTTCAAAGCCGTCAACCGTGCCCCATATGTCAAACGGATTCTTGGGCGCCATGCAAAAGGGAGATGCCATCTGTCGTCGTGTCGCGTCGTCGGTCGCGTCGTCGTTCCGATCGACATTCCAGTGCGCGCAATAATCGCCATAGTTCATGGTCTTGTTCTTGTGACCAAAGCATGTTCGATCGCCGAGAGCGGCATACGGATCGGTGGCATTTGCCCCATTTGCTTGCTCTCGCCGGATCATGCGTGAAAGCGCACACGTGTAAGCCGCCCGAAGCAACCCATCGGGTGAGTCGGCGTATCCCACGGAGTACTCGAGGTGGAACTCGAATCCATTTCGCATGAGTGAGAGGTGGTACGTACGCGCGAGGAGTTTGGCGAGCTCCATTTGGCCGTACCGCATTTGGACAAAGATCCATCGAGCGCGGAAGGTGGGTCCAACACGATCGTCCTCAGTGGTGACCATACGACCTCGATGCACCGTGTTGTACAGCACACGCGCCGTTTTGGGATTGACAAGAATGTTGCCATACACGTCTTCGTTCACATCGTGCTCTGTCGCACCCACGTAGACGGCAACAATCCATGCGGTGTCTTCAAGATGGTCAAAGACGACGCGATGTGGCTGCCACGTCCCCTCGTTGAAAACGATGTCTTCACCGACATATTGGGTTAAATTGAAGCGCAAGAGCCTTTGTTCAGTGTAGGGTGGTGCGGCAGGCGCAGGAGGTGGTGGTTCCGGTGGCATTGGTGGAGATGGGGGTGACGGCGGTGGGGATGGAGGCGACGGCGGTGGAGGCGGTGACGGTGGGGGAGGAGAGGGTGGGGGCTTTGGACGGTACGCTTCGGGAAAGGGGGGGAGAGGTGGAAAGGGGGCTCGACGTGACAACATGCATCGCGCCCGCGTGCGTAGTTCGGTCGCGTTTCCATCACCAGACTCCACTGTGAGCATCTGTTGCATGCGTCGATTCCACGCACCGTGGGCTGAATGGGCAGCCGGTGCTTCCACAGGTGCTTCTACAGGTGCCTCCACCGGTGTCTTTTCCATGACCACCTCGTCAACGCGACGCCGCACGTAGATGTCCTCTCCAGGATTCTGACAATACTTCGAATTGACGTTCGGATCGAAGCTGTCGCATGTCGCCGCACAGACACATGCCCCGTAGGCATCGGGTGAAGTCCTTGTTGGTGGATGTGCCGTCTTCTTCCAATCGTCAGAGAAGGCCTCCCGATTGTTTGTCCAATCGCCCGGTGAAACGAAGTAGGTGAACCAATCGGGTGCCTGTCCATCCTTCAACTTTGGTATCCAAGGATGCGGTCGCGCACCATCCAAAAGTGTCGTGTTGATTCCCATTGTGAGCTGTGCGAGTACGTGCATGATGAGAAGAGCACTCTTTTTGGGGTCCACATCATAGACCGCCGCAGAGACATTGAATTGGACTTTATCTTCGGGGATCTTCGCATTCAAATCGTAAGCACCCGCTGTTGAAAGACCAATCACACCACCCTTGTGACGCCTGACGAGTTTTCCAAATAGACGTAGAATGTTTTTGGTGTACACTGTCTTTGGAAACGCCTTGGAAGACAAGCCTCGAATCTCTATATTTGTCACTCGGCGAATGTCCACAATGTCATCGATGTCTTGCTTGAGCATTTTTGCTTCCCTTTTGATTATTGCAACGAGTGTGCGGGCGATCGGTCGAGCCACCATGAGCATTGCCCTAACCTCTCTCTGCAACTCCTGGTATGGTATCTTGAGTATTCTCACTAGCATATTCGACGCTGACAAGTACTTCTTGGTGACCGCATCGGCCGCCGATTCACCAGTATCCTTGGCAGCGCCTTTGGTAGCACTCCCTGTAGCATCCTTGGCAGCGCTTCTGCCAGCATCTGTGACGCCCGTCTGGGCAACACGTTCTGTGGTGTCGGTGGCGACCTTCTTCGCCCCAAACTCGGTCAATTCAATGCTACCATCGCGGGCCGCAGCACCGACTGCGACTCTGGTGCCTACCACCGCACCTTCAAGCGCGGCGTCGGCTGCCACTTCAAAACCCGTCGCCACGCCCTCCGTCGCCACATCGACGACGACATCCGCCAATCCGATTGCGAGCCAGACCCACCAAGGGATGTGTGGTTTTGCCGGACGACAGCCTTCGTACAGATCGGACGCACCGATGCGCGATGGTGACTGTTGTGCGCAGACAGTGTCGCACGAGTCCCCACAACGACCCCAGGGCGATTCGGGTGACAATGGCACGAGGCAACAGTCCGACGACGCCGCGTTTGCGCAATAGTTGACCCCACGCTTCACCTTGGGACCGCTCTGTGTCCAATTCAAGGCGTCGTGCAGATTGCGGGGGTTGGACGACCCATCGGCAAGACTCGCATGCTGATTGAACCAAGGGTCGCTCAAGTCGTTGAGCGACATGCGAGGGTATCCCAACTTTTGGTAGACGTTGACGTTGGTGGAGACCATCTTTGTCGGCGTGAACGCCTTAACGGCATCGATCTGACTCGGGTATCCTTGGCGCATGACCCAGCCAATCGATGGGTAAATGTTACCAAGATCTTCGACATATTTACCATCGGTGTACCACCTTTCCGGGTTTGTGTCGCTGTACATGCTCTTCACCTTGTCAGGAGTCATTGCATTCGGAATCGGCATCGGAAGACAAATCAGCGGGGCCGGTGGGGCAGGACCAGGAGATGGAGGTGGGTGCGGCGCAGGCGAAGGGTTGGGCGGGGGTGGCGACGGAGGCGGTGGATCTGGAGGTGGAGGTGGTGGCGGCGGTGGAGGAAACGGCGGAGGTGGAGGTGGTGGCGGATTCGGCATCCCATCGGCGGCACAACTGATTGGCATCCTGCGCATCGAAACAAATCCCGTGGGGTTTGTCGAGTAGATGCACGAATCACTAGAATCACTAGAATCCTTGGAAACACAATAGTGCACACTCGAAGATATAGTACCACAAGTGCGGTCCTCAGGCACGCCTCTGCACGCATAAAAACCCTCCTTCCAATGATATGGATCGTTTGTCAATGTTTTGGGTGTTCCACATGACTGAAGCTGATCTTTTGGGACGACGTATGCGCTGGGAATGCGCCGTGGCGTTTGACACTGAGCCGAGAGGAGCGTTGCACGAATGGCCGAAGGGGGTAACGTGCGTGCATTGAATTCGTCACGAGTGATTCTCCCACGATGCATCAGCACATTGAAGACATCGTCTTCGGCGATGCACTCCTTTCCGTCGTCAGTCAAACTCGTGAAGCATGGAATCTCCTCAAGCAGATAGCAAAAGAAGGGCGGTGCTACAGGACGTCGTGTCGATTTACCATCAGGGTACGAATACTCCGAGTGCCACGACGCCAAGGTATCCGCGACGTTCGATGAAGGAAGTCCAGGGTCGAGCTGCGGATAGTAGGCATACCCACTCCACGTGGCCACACACCCTCGCGTAGAGTGGCAAACGGTATTGCAGGTCGTACGCCCACGCTCCGACTGGACGCCACGATAATCCCAATCGTATCCCCGATTGACATCTGGCATCGAGGTACCAGGCGGACCGCTCACGCGCACACCGTTGAACTCTACGGACGGTGGTACATCCGTAGTCGCAGAGGCCGAGATGGTCACATAACGTCCGTAACGTGGAACCGCTGCGACACGACCAGGCACATCTTGGATGGTAAAGTGGATGGACCCTTTGTTAACGTCGCGCAGCAAATGAACCGCGCTATTCAGCCATGTAGAGCTAAAGAACACTGACTGATTTGTCGAAACAATGACCATGGAATCACCTGTTGACGCCTTCTGACAAGTCGGACTAACCTCCTCTGAACATGGAAAGTCGGCAACATGAATGTCGAAATGGGTGTGGTTTCCTATCAGTGTAGTGAAAGTATTGAAACTGACCACCGTCAGGTAGATCTCAAGACTTGTCACCCAATGGGACTTGCCCAAGTCGATGACGAGCCTACCCTCCTCAAGCTCGCAATTCGCGGTGTGTTGCATCGAGTTCTCAAAGATGGGCCCAAAGGCGATATTTGAAGGGTCGGTGCATGCACCTTGACCTCTTGAGTTGAGGGTTTCCTTGACGACGGTCGATGGCAAGACCACATTGTACGCGGGTGGAATCATGGACAAACTCAAAAAGTCGTCAAACCATGGTGGTGGTGCGGGTGGGGATGACGGAGGCGAGGGTGGGGACGGTGGTGGAGGAGGGCTGGGTGGGGGTGGTGAGGGTGGAGGTGAAGGCGGTGGTGAGGGTGGAGGTGGAGATGGTGGAAGTGGCAGGGAGGGTGGAGATGGGGGGAATGGTAGAGGTGGCAGGGAGGGTGGTCCTGGTGGAGGGGGTAAACAAATACCACAGCCAGAGTCATCGGTATACGTACATGCACCACTTTCACAATGCTCAGACCGTGAACAAAGCCCACCGACTGGTACAGATTTGCACCATGAATGAGCACCGTCTTGTAGACTAGTACCAAGACCACAGCATATAGCAAGAGTGTTGCAACCCCAGATAAATCCACATGCACTAGTGTCAGTATTAGTACCGTCAAAAAGGGTGGTACAATGAAAGGAAGCAAATGCTACTGAACTGCATTCATGACCAGGTGGTGACGACGGTGGTGGCGAGGGTGGTGGTCGGGGTGGGGCAGGTGGTGGTGTAGTGATACTCAGTCTCCGTCGTGCGTTTGTTGTTGTTGGTGGGACTGGAGATGGAGGTGGTAATGGAGATGGAGGTGGTGGTGGTGGGGACGGTGGTAGGGATGGTGGTGGAGGTGGAGGAAAGGGGGAATTGTCCACATCTGACGCCCAGTGCAAGTCGACTACGCGTTCAATCGGTGCGAGTGTCGCCGTGTTCAATGGGCACTCCCACGGGCATGGCGACGTGTACGGATCGTGAATTTGTGGGGGTCGAGGCCCCACAACACCCTTCCCATACTCCATGAAGGTAAAGCCTCGTATTTCGGCAAAGAATGTGTCCGCTTCCGGTCGCGTTTTGAAACGCCGCACAGCCAGCCCTTTGCACTCGACGTGATATGGGAACGGACCCGATGCGTCGATCGGGCTGGTGACCTTCCAGATGGGCTCGGGTGGTGGTCCATTGGGCAGCGGCGGTGGACCGGGCGGTGCGGGAGGTGAGGGTGGTGAGTGCGGTGGGGGAGGGGGCGAGGGCGGATCAAGGACGTAGCAATCGACAAGATCGAATCGTTTTCGACCGACGTCGCTTTCGGATGGATCGTTGGGACATGTCTTGAGATCTGCGTCTGCGTAGACGTCAACACCTTGACGCAGATCGAAGCGACCGTAGGCGTCGTCACCATCGCGCTGCGCAAACCACTTTTGTTGGTTTCCCGCGTCCGCGGGGTACGTTGACGTCCATTCGGCGGTGTGTTCCAATGGTCCGTCAATGTTGACGACGGTGTCGTAGAGCTCACATCCATGGTGACTCTTGTGGTAGAGGTGGCACTTGATGTCGTGTTCGCAAGTGCGGCAGCAGTCTTTGGCGGCGTAGCCTCGTTCGATCCGATACGGCTTCAGTGTGGCGTTCCATCCGTAGGCCATCGTGAAGGGTTGCATTCGAATGGGGCATTGCCATGGGCATTGCGCAAAGTCGCGTCGGTCGCCAGTCAGATGCGAGAGGAGGAGGTTAAGGGCGGTCTGCGCCTCCTCAAGGGTCTGCCACCCTCGCTGTGGGAGACCAGTGAGGGCCTTTTGGTAGATGTGCGCGTCCACTCCACCACATTGCAACGCTGGACGATGGTAGTACGAGCCGCCACACCCACAGTCACGGATCGCGTCGGGGCCACACGGCCCTTTCAGACCCTCTTCGGGGCTCAGTTCGATGCATCGTGCCTCCCATTCGTGGGTGGGTGGTGGTGGCGTAGGGGGTGGCGCCTCGTACCGTTGGATATCATTCGATTCGAATGTGAGTGCTGCCTGAGCACATTCAACGGAATTATGGCACGCTTTTGCGCACTGGACATCCGGCTCGATGGCGACACGGCCCTCATAACTCAACGGAAACTCGATTGTCTCTGGATTCGCAGCGCGCGCAACGGGCGTGAAGCCTTGGGGGGGAGCTTCGTCTCCGATGACCCAGATACCGTTTGCAAAGGTGGGTCGTGCGTACAGGGCGGAGAGGGCGTCATCTTTGATCCACGTGGCGTGTGCGATTTGCGTGCTGGTGGTCGATGGATGAAGGCTAATCTTCAGTTTGGACACGTCCAATGCGGTCAACCCCGAGGGTCCATGGAGCGACGATGCGGCCGTCATGAGTTGGAGGCGCATCCAATGGTATACTTGCAAATCACTCGGTGGGAGGAAGCCGTACGGTTGTTGGATGGGTGTACAGTATCGCCCAGCTTGACCATTGTATATGAAACTTAGCTCGACGTAGTTGGAGGTGGACCACACATCGTCTTCGTGTTCAAACGTCGCACGTGTATAGTCGTACAACGCGAGGCCATCATCGGTTAGTCCGCTGGGTGATGTGGCGCCCAAGTAGGCGTGCAGCAACGCGAATTGCAGCCCGGGGTCTGTGATGCTCTGCACGTACGATCGCATCGCCTGCGCGAAAATCTTGGCAAATGGTGGTTTCGTCGACACGATACGGTGAACAAAGGTCCGTGCGCTCCATTGGCGCGTGGCATTCGACCGAGCGAGGAGCGCTTCGACGTGCATGACTGTGTCTTGATGCTGCACATCCACGTAGTGCATCGAATCGTTACACTGTATCGACGCGGCGATTTGGGGTGTGACGAACGCATGTTCGAGCGTTCCAATCTGATTGGTCTTTGGGTCACGCCGAAAGAAGGGGTCGACTTCGTGAATTTCGCATACGCCAAAGATGTGGTCTGCCAGTTGTAGTAGTTCGATGCCAGTGACACGATCGATGGAGCGTGCACTTCGCGATGGGCACTGCGAGATTGCGATACAATAGCATGTCTGCGTGAGATCGGACGCCAGGAAATTGGGTCCCACTTGCACCGCCGAGACCTCGAGGCGCATCTCGTCAAAATTGGCGCAATCGAGCGCACATGACTCGGCGGTCACGGGGACGCTTGCTTTGAAGTGGGGAACGATGACGATCATTCCGTCATCGTACGCTTGGGTTTGTATAGGGGAGGTGACACATCGATTCTGTTTGAAATGGTGCACCGGATCCGTCGGATCGATGCATCGACCACGAAGCACTCGACGCATGTATACAGAGGGTTCCCCTCCAGGATAGCCCTTCCCATGCACGGTTTTGGTGGGGCCAATGGCAAAATCCGGTGGTGGTGGTGGGGTGGGTGGTGGTGGTTGGACGGCAAAGTCGCATCCGCAGAAGAGTTGATCGCTGTGCATGCAATTCTCGGTTTGGAAAGGTCCATCGGCGATTGGGTTGAGGTAAGCGCGGCTGACTCCGATGCTACACCCGTGGAAGCAGTTGACATCACCGGCAAAGGTGCATCGATGTTTGTGAAGATCGACCTGGCGGATCCGACCACCCGAACGTCCATACGCAAGATCGGCGCACTGCTCAATGCTTCGCACAGGTGGACAATGGACATTTCCAGATAAGATTTGACCTAGTGGAGGTGGTGGTGGTAATGGCGGTCTTCTCGATCGAAGAAAAAATGCAAACTGTGGGGGGCCATCGACGCCCTGCAGGCATGTCTCCGCAAATGTGCCCTTATCGAGCAAAGATGTCAATGGTCGTCCTTTGAGGATGTCCATATCAGTGAGGACTAGGATGTTGCACGACGCGACGCCATGACTGCAATTTGTTATCGACGTGTCGATTGCAAAGCCGATGCATGCCTCTGGGGCAACGACCGCCTCACAATACAGTGCGCACTCGTCGGCAAACTGACGCTCGTCTCTCCCCCTTTTGACGAATTGTTGTGCGAGTACACCGCCCTTGCACAGATTCTGCCGTCGCACTGCGACGTCGGGAAGCGTGCGCAGGGCTGTACCCTCTCGATTCGTCGCACACATTGTGCTACCCATGCCGGTATACTCGAAACCAATGCGGTCGATTGCATATGCAAAGGGTGGCGACGGTGGCAGCGAAGGTGTGGGGGGACGCGCGCCGATTACCGAACGACCCTTGCACACGTTGTCGATTAGTTGCTTGACATTTGGTAGAACATTGGTGCACCCACGTTCTAAGAAGACGTCGCACCGATCGGTTGCGGCTCTAGGTCGAGGAAATTCTTCAAAGGCATCGCAGCTTTGCCAACAGAGGCCCGCGTCGTGAAGGCCACCATGACAAAGCGGTTGGTTGAGACGATCGACGCCGTCAAACCCCACACCATGCGAGAGTTCGTCTATCGCTCGAAGGCAAGCATTGCGACGCGTGATGACGCTCGTCTTGGCGCATACTTGTGCAGAAATGGCACGAATCCGCGTATCAGAGAATTGCGCGCGTGCTTCGATGAGGCGAATCGGTGGAGGGGGTGGTGGCGGTGGTGGGGATTTGACGGTTGTCAGCTCCTTCTTCTCGCCATAGCAGACGATTCCCGTGGCGATTGGCGTCTCGCATGGTACGATACGTGCTGCATAGCGAAGACTGGCATATGGCTTGTATACCAGCGCGCAGCCATCACGTGAGCCGTCGTCGCCTTCACGATCACCACCGGGTTCGTCCCACGGCCAGTACGGCGATGCTCGACGATTGGGCCGTGCGACCCAAAATGCATAGATGCGCGCTTGGCCCGCTTTGACGATGGTCGCGATCGCCTCGATCTGGTTGATAGGATCGGCGACGGTGGTGAGATGATCGCGATTGGGTACATCGGAAATGCCTCGTCGGCGACATAGTTCGGATGCTTGTGAGAAAGTGATGATCGCTTCGACCGGTGGCTTCCGATTGAGACGCGCCGCATCGTCAAAGGGGAGCGACGGTGGCAAACGGATGCATCGATCACCGCTCAGCAGATCGCATCGCTCGCGTGCCATATCCGGTGGGGTTTGCGACGTCACCGCCATCTCCGTCGCGAAATCGAGTAGGGAGCAAGAGCCTATCCCTCGAAGAAGGAGGCACTCAAAGCGTTCGGACTTCAAATAGTTGGGTCGTGTGGTATAGGCATTGCACCCTTTCGTTTCGAGGCAAAAGAGCGAACACGTCTCTTCGGTGTACCCTCCTGGTGCGACGCTCAAAATGGATGCCCTCAACGTATCGAGCGAAGGTCCATCCTCTGCCAATCGTCTACCGTTGGCAATCGATTGCTGGTCATCCTGTTGATCGATTCGGTTGCGTTGTGCGAGCACCTCCTTGGTACTCTCGAACAATAAATCGACAATCGTCGGTGGTGCCGGTGGTGCACCGCTGAAAAAGGGGGTACGAGGATCGACAAGGTGTCTCAACAGATCATTCCCATCGTCGAAGCAATGCGTCGCCCGCAAGTCGGCGTCGAGCACCCGCTTTGCCATGGCACAAACGAGACGTGTCGATCTGCCGACAATGAGTGGATCTGTAAGTGTGTCTAATATCGCCCCACAACGTTCGTCGGCCCACGGCGCGGGGAGGGGTGGGTGGGGGGGTGAAGGTGGTGGGCTTGGGGGTGACGGTGGTGGGGAAGGGATGAATCGCCGTGTAATTGGTGGTGGAGGCGGTGGTGGCGGGCGTAGTGTCCCCCGTCGTACGATTCCAATACCAGGAACGTACAAGATCGCCGCTCCGTCGTAGGCCGTCTTGCTGATCCGCTCGTTGATAATCGATGGGACCTTTCCAGGGTCGTAACCTGTCAATCCTGAGGCCACCTCGAGATCGTTTGCCCGATTTTTGGCATCTTCAAGGCTCCCGAAGAGCGAAAGTTGGAGGGGCACCACTCGAGGGTTGCAATCCGCCGTGTACGAGGGCTGTCGATTCTTGAGGAGTCGCTTCGTCGTGGCGGTGTAAAAATCTTGGAAAGGCCCTGTCTCACCACACTTACCAAGGCAAAGCTCACGGCCCTTCAGACAGTAACCAGGGTCGGAGGCGCAATTACTCCATTCGACACCCGAATCGACCGCGAATCGATAGAGAGGATTGTAGCACCCTTGAAACGCCGCGGATTTGCACTGGTCGTACAAGAACGCCGACATCTCGTATGTGAGCCGATCAAAGCCTAATTTGTAGTAATCGGAACCGGCGAGACCGTAGACACCCGCGCGTGGTGCGTTGATCTCCACGAGACGACATGCCTGCTTGAGCATGGTCAAGGCCGCAATGTCTGCGTCGTTAACCTTACCTTGCTGCATGTTCGGGTCGATTTTACGTTTCAACCAAGTATCGGCGATGGATTGTGCGTGAACACGATCGAGGTTGCTTAGCTCCGGTGCGATGCGTGTAAAATGCGTTGCCGCCGCGTCAAACTGTTCGGGTTCAAACTTCTGATCCAACCAAAACCGTTCATATGAATTGTTGAACCCGGTCGTACATAGGTCCACATAGAAGGAACCGTTCGGCCCACATGTGTTGTGCACATCGTACGAAAAAGTCTTTATGTTGTGCGGCGAAAGGCAGCTGATTGTCGATGTGATGAAATATGAAATCAATCGAAGCTCCGGAACCTGCGCAAGTGTAGATGTAAATGGGAATCAAGATGCGCATGAGTGTCGAGTTCGAGTGCTTAGATACGTGCTTAGATACTCACTTTGCATGTAAAGCATGCCGCACACCCGACGGTGTTGTTATTGCTCAGACGCTTCTCTAGTTGCGGTGTGACAAAGGCGTTTGTGTCGATGCCACTCAATGGGAAGAGGCGACCAGCCTCATTCCACGTGTCTTGAATCACTTTGAAAATCTCATCCAACACGATGAACGCCGAAGTGAAGATGATCAGCTCGCGGGGGTGATCCAAAAAGTCGCATCGCTCGTAAATGCACCTGAGAAACAACACAAGCTTTGGTGAGAGGAGTGGAAATGAATCGGGAGCTGGTCGATAGAGCGCACCGTAATTCGGCACGCCAACTGGGGACGTCAAAGAGGTGAAGCATGCATCCAATCGCGTCGATTACGACGAATATCGAGGGTACACAGATGTCCGTGATGAAGATGATGACAAAATCCATCGCGATCTTTAAAACCCGACCGACGATACCACTGCGCATCAATTGGTATGCAAGTAGCCCAAAGACGCGCAGAAGATCGAATAAGATGGTCCCCATGAGCACCGCCGTCTCATCTAGAAGGATGTATATCACATGGAAGAGCAAGTCGAAAACGAGACCAAAGAGCTCGATTACATAGCCTACAAACTCGCCGATGACTCCCGTAAAGCTCGAAATAGTGTCAAATGGGAGCGTCGGTGCACGCAAGGCATCGACGAGTCGACGTGCCGCTCGAGGCGGGAGGGCAAAGGTGTCGTTCGCAATCTGACGTAGTCGCCGACTTGCAAACCCTTGTCCACCACTACACTCGGCGTCCATGGCGCACATTGCCGCCGTCTCCGTCGCCGTGATACCGCCAACGTAATAGCCCATCAGGCCACACCACGCCTGTGAAGAAAAGGCTCGCTCCAATTCGTCCGATTCAAGAGTCACATCGGATGCCTCACAGTCGAATCCACGAAATGGCAACTCCGTCTCATTGACCACGAAGAATAAATCACGATTTCCTGTCGACAGTAAAGACACGATCTCCACCAAAATGAAGATCGTTGGCTCCACCATGTACGCACTCGCCGCATTCCAGACTGCCAACACAAACACCATTATCAGTAAATGGGTAAAGGCGCATGAGCAAATTGGCGTGCAAATACTTACATGGGATCAGCGGTTGAACCACACCGACCGCAACATTGGCACCGCTCAATGCCAAGTCGGTGAAGCTCTGCACCGTGATCAGCTTCGATCGCGCATGCTCGTATAGTACGTCAGGCTCAGAGTCGAAAGGGTAGGCTAACTCGAATATCATTGAGAGCGACAGGAAGGCGATCGCAAACGCGAGGAATATGAGCATAAACAACCCACCGCGATCAATGATTCCCACCGAGCGTCGCATCATCGTCGACGTCAAATGTGACCATGTGGACGTAGTGGCACGTTTGTAAGCGGCGTCACGACGATTCAACTCCTCGTCGATACCCTCGTCGTCGTGCTCATCGTCGTACAAGTCGAATTTTTTATTCACACGCGAGTAATGAGGCAGGTACGACGGCACTACCCGCACTCCATTGAGAGCCATTCGACGGCGACCGACAGGTTGATCCGTCTGTGACCTGCCAACACTCTTAGCGTGCGTCTTCTTATATAAACGTATACCCCGCTAAGTTTATGACTCACTGTATACAATCAACCGCAACTCTCCCCCGCAAGCGCTTTTAACATCAATTATAGCAGTTAGAACCAACAATTCAAGATGGCCGCGCTTATCGCTGGTCTTGTGTCGTGCGCCACGTCTGCCGCGAGCATGCTGGGGGCGACAGCCGTCACTGTCGGCACGTTCCTCTACCAGGGAGTGACCCTTTCAGGATCACTCGCTTGGGCGTTAGGGTCGTACCTATGCGCGGCGTTCACGCTCCTCTTTTCATGTTGTACGGGATGCGGCCACAAGGCCTTTTCGGAAGTCCTCCGCCCAGTGGAGGAGTGGGACGATTCGGAAGCAAAGCGAGGCGGAACACTCATATGCTGTCTAGCTTGTGGGCTAACATGTCTGCTCATCGTAACATTCGCCACATGTATCATGTTTGGCATGACGTACATATGGTATGTGTAAAACCCCCGTCATAATAACGTCGCCAGACCACCCACACCACCGATAATCAGCACGATCCCAATGAAATAGAGCAGACGTGTGAGCGGGTGGGCTCGTGCTCGTGCTTTTCCGTAAGCCCACAAGTCCACATCACTCGGCATTGTTGCGCATACCTCCAACTGACCATCGTAGTCGCAATAGTGCGACCGCACACGAGCGTAAGGAGAACATTCTTGTATGACATTAATGATTCGATCCATGTGCACTCCACGAAAACAGAGAACAGTCTTGCCATCGACATCGACGTAGGCCTTATTGAATGTGAGGTCGACCTCGTGTTTTTTAGCACGCTCTTGGATGACAGATAAATGATAGGCCCGCATCGCTACGTATACTAAGACGCTCGTTGTATATAA
>Ga0114998_10002316_pt1 | contig 14454 bp, 13 predicted proteins | sample ArcticOcean_MG_C_5_FD_87044 | JGI IMG/M metagenome (GOLD analysis project Ga0114998, IMG submission 87044) | Marine microbial communities from western Arctic Ocean - ArcticOcean_MG_CB4_138 | ecosystem: Environmental > Aquatic > Marine > Oceanic | place: Arctic Ocean: Canada Basin | collected...
CATTTTTTTTTCAAAAAAAAAAACTGTTGTAATAAATCTTCAGAATGAAAATATTGTTGGATTATTAGAAGCTTTTCCGTCATGTAAAGTATTACATATGGTAAGAAATCCATTGACTCAGATTAATTCTAGATATTTATTTAGATATAAAAATCCTAATAATTATGATGGTTTTGAATTTAGCCAATCTTTCTACAGAAATTATAATACATTTAAAAATGCTCAATTGATGAAAAAAAATAAAGATGTTTGTATTATAAAAATGGAAAATCTAGTTATTAATACTAAGCTTGAGATCAAAAATATTTTAAATTTTATAGGGTTTAATTTTGAAAAAATAAACTTAAAAACTACGCAGCTAGGGAAACCTATAGAAACTCGAAATTCTCTTAAGACAAATAAAGAAAAACTTGACCATGATTTTTCTTGTTTATTACCCAATGATCTATATGTAATCTCACAAATAAAATATATTAAAAATTTTTATTCAATAAAAAAATATAAATATAGGGTTAATAATTTTTTATTGTTTTATTTAAGACATTTGGGATTTATAGGAAAAAAAAGAAATACTATTACAAACCCGTGGCGTTTTTTAAAATGTTCTATTTATTCAATATATTTATTTTTTTTAGATGTTAATTTGAAAAAACAATTATTACTAACCAATAAACTTTAATTTATATGATTAAAAAAATTTTTTGTACATTAGGTCCAGCTTCTTTAAACGAAAAATTTCTTAAATTTTCTAATAAAAAAATTGATTTATTAAGAATAAATATGTCTCATATCAATATTAGTCAGCTTCAAAAAACTATTTTTAAAATAAGAAAATATAGCAAAGTTCCAATTTGCATTGACACGGAAGGGGCGCAAATAAGAACAAAAGTCTCTAAAGCGAAAAGATTTAAAAATGGAGACTATTTTACGATCTCAAAACTCAAAGGTGATATTAAACTATATCCTGATAGTGTCTTTGGTAAATTAAATAATTTAGATATTTTGTCTTTTGGCTTTGAAGGGTTAAGGGGCCAAATTCTAAACAAGAATAAAAATAAAGCTAAAGTTAGATGTATAAACCCAGGCTATCTCGAAACAAATAAAGGCGTACACGTTCATAATAGAAAATTAAAAATTAATTTTTTAACAAAAAAAGATTTTTTAGCTATTGAAATAGGAAAAAAAAACAATGTAGTAAATTATGCTTTATCCTTTACTAACAGCGTAGAGGATATAATTAAATTTGATAAAATATTACCTACTCAAAAAAAAATTTTTAAAGTCGAAACTAAAGAAGCACTTAAGAATTTTAGAACAATGATTAAAAAAGGTAATTTTTTTTTATTAGATAGAGGTGACATGTCCAAAGATTTAAACATCGAAGAAATTCCTATTGCTCAGAGATTTTTATTTAAAAACAAAGGAAAAAATACAAAAATAGCTATTGCAACTAATTTTTTAGAAAGCATGATTGAAAATCCTTTTCCAACAAGAGCAGAAGCAAATGATATTTATTCTTCGCTTGAAATGGGTGCAAATGCACTTGTTTTAGCCGCCGAAACAGCGATTGGAAAACATCCAAAAGAGTGTGTAGATTTTTTGCTAAGAATTATAAACCGTTTCGAAAAACAAAAATATATTAAATGAAAAAATTTAGGAAAATATTGATTCAAGGCTTGCCCGGTTCAGGCAAAACCACTTTAGCAAAAAATTTACAAATAAAGTTAAAAGCAGGCTGGATAAATGCTGACCAGATTAGGAAAAAATATAATGACTGGGATTTTTCACTAGATGGGAGAATTAGACAATCAAAAAGATTAAATCAACTATCTAACAAAATGTTAAAATTTAAAAAATTTGTAATTGTTGACTTTGTGTGTCCAACAGAAGAATCAAGAAAATTATTTAAAAGTGACTTGATTATTTGGACGGATACAATTCAGAAATCTAGATACTCAAATATAAATAAGATATATACAAATCCAAAAAAATTTGACATTAGAGTTACTTCAAAAAATTCTTCCATATGGTCATTGGCTGTAATAGATAGAATTAATGGCTATAAGTGGAGCGATCAAATACCAACTGTGCAAATGTTAGGAAGATTTCAGCCGTGGCATCTAGGGCATAAAAAACTTTTTGAGAAAGCTTTGAGTTTTGCTGGTCAAGTAAATATTCAAGTAAAAAATGTTTGGAAAATAGGTGATAATCCTTTTAATTTTACCCAGATTAAAAGATTAATATTTAAAGATTTAAAAGCCTTTAAAAATAGAATAAAGATTACTTCTGCTCCTAATATTTCTCAAATTATTTATGGCAGAAAAGTTGGATATAAAATAAAAAAAATTAATCTACCAAAAAATATCCAAATGATATCTGCTACAAAGATAAGAAAAAAAATGAGAAGTTCTGGGGTGGAAATATAGATTATAACAAAATGACTAGAAAATCAGAAATAACTAATTTTCCCTCTCCATCAGTAGGGAGCCTATCACTTTATTTAGCACAAATTAAAAAATTCCCCATGCTTGACGCAGAAGAAGAGTACATGCTTGCAAAAAGTTGGAAAGAAAGAGGAAATTTAAAAGCTGCACATAAATTAGTTACAAGTCATTTAAGATTAGTCGCAAAAATTGCCATGGGCTATAGAGGGTACGGGTTACCAGTTAATGAATTAATATCTGAGGGAAACATTGGTTTGATGCAAGCAGTTAAAAAATTTGACCATGAAAGAGGTTTTAGATTAGCAACCTATGCTATGTGGTGGATTAAAGCAGCCATACAAGAATATGTATTAAAATCTTGGAGCTTAGTTAAAATGGGAACGACTACAGCTCAGAAGAAACTCTTTTTTAATTTAAAAAAACTTAAAAATCAAATTGCACCTAATCAAGAGGGTGATTTGAAAGATGAGCAGGTAAATGAAATATCAAAAAGATTAGATGTTGAATCGTATGAAGTGGTTAATATGAATCGAAGACTCATGGGTCGTGAAAAATCTCTTAACGACCCTATTAAATCTGGAGAAACAGATGAATGGCAAGATTGGTTAGTCGACGATCATTTAGATCAAGAGCTAATCATGTCTCAAAAACAAGAGTTTGATGAAAAAAAAGAATTGCTTAATGAGGCTATGACTATTTTAAGTGATAGAGAAAAAGAAATTTTAGAAGCTAGAAGGTTAACGGAAAACCCACAAACGTTAGAAGAATTAAGTCAGAAATATAAAATTAGTAGAGAAAGAATCAGGCAAATTGAAACTAAAGCTTTTGAAAAACTTCAAAAGAATATGATAAATTCCAACAAATCAAAAAACTTACTACCCGCAAATTAAATATTAAAAGGATCTTCAATTAAAATAGTGTCTTCACGTTCTGGGCTTGTGGAAATACTAGAAATTTTACATTCTATAAAATCCTCTATCGCATGAATGTAAGCTTTTGCTTTTTCTGGTAATTCTTCTAAATTTCTCACTCCCTGAGTCGAGCTCTTCCATCCTGGAAAAGTTTTATAAATTGGCTTTATATTAAATTGATCTTCTGAAGCTGCTGGTAAGTAATCTATTGTTTTTCCATTTAATTCATATTGTACACACATTTTTATTTCATCAAGTTCATCTAGAACATCTAATTTAGTTAATGCAACTCCATTTATGCCAGATATTTTAATCGTTTGACGAACTAAAACTCCATCAAACCAGCCACATCTCCTTTTTCTCGCTGTTACAGTTCCAAATTCTTTTCCTCTGTTGCCTAAGTTCTCTCCTATTTTATCATTTAGTTCTGTTGGAAAGGGTCCGCTTCCAACTCTTGTTGTATAAGCTTTTGTAATTCCTAACACATAACCAATAGTGCTTGGACCGCATCCCGTTCCTGTTGAGGCCATAGCTGGCACTGTATTAGATGAAGTTACAAATGGATAAGTTCCATGATCAACATCTAAAAGTATTCCCTGCGCACCTTCAAACAATATTTTTTTTCTTTTTTTTTTATATTCGTCTATTTTTAACCAAACGGGTTGCGCAAATTTTAGAATTTGTGGAGCAATTTTTAGTAAATCTTTTTTAAGATCATCTTTTTTGTAAACTTTTTTTTTTAATCCTTTTCTAATAGCATTGTGATGTAATAAAACATTTTTTAATATAATATCTAAATTACTTTCAGATCTCAAATCCATAACACGAATAGATCGTCTTCCAACCTTGTCTTCGTAACAAGGTCCTATACCTCTTCTTGTTGTTCCAATTTTTTCTTTACCAGCTGCATCTTCTCTTATTTCATCCATCTCTCTATGAAAAGGTAGAATTAAAGAAGCTGTTTCTGAAATCATAAAATTTTCAGTGGTAACGTCAATACCTTGTTTTTTAATTTCTTTTATTTCTTGAAGCAAAGCCCAAGGGTCAATAACTACACCATTGCCCAAAATGGAAATTTTATTTTTTCTCACAATACCAGATGGTAGCAATCTTAATTTGAAAACTTTTTCATCAATAACTAGAGTATGCCCAGCGTTGTGTCCGCCTTGAAAACGAACAACAATATCCGCTTGGTCTGACAACCAATCAACAATTTTTCCCTTGCCTTCATCTCCCCATTGAGAGCCTACCACTACAACATTTTTCATTATTTATATTTCTTTTTTATTGATATTGAATTTAAGTGGTTAATGGGTCCATGGCCTTTACCAATTTTTAGATTTGATCCTATTGCTTCGTTAACATATTTAATTCCAAGCTCACAGGATTTATTTAAAAGTTTTCCACATGACAAAAATGTGGCTATAGCACTTGATAAAGTGCAACCTGTACCATGAGTGTTTTTGGTTAAAAATTTTTTATTCTTAAAAATATTGATTTTTTTTTTACTTATTAGAATGTCTTGCATAACTTTAGATTTAAGGTGTCCACCTTTAATTAAAACATTTTTAGCACCTAGTTTTAATAAAATATTAGCTGCTCTAATCATGTCCTTGGAGTTTTTTATCTTTATTTTAGTTAAAACCTCAGCTTCAGGAATGTTGGGTGTTATTAAAAATACATTTTTTATCAATTTAGTTTTTAGAATATGGATAGCATTATTATTAATTAATTTAGTGCCACCTTTAGCTACCATAACAGGGTCTAAAACAATTTTAGAAATTTTGATTTTTTTAAGCGCTAAAATAACAGCTTTTATTACACTAGGTGAATGAAGCATACCAATTTTTACGGCATCTGGTTTTATATCTTTGCAAGTAAAAACTATTTGCTTAAAAATTTCTTTTGGATCGATACTTACAATAGAGTTTACACCTGTTGTGTTTTGAGTTGTAACAGCAGTAATAGCTGTCATGGCATAGGAACCTAAAGAAGTGACCGTTTTAATATCTGCTTGTATTCCTGCGCCACCCGAAGAGTCAGATCCTGCTATAATTAGTACTTTAGATTTAGGTTTCAAATTATTTTATAGAATTTTTTATGACTTGAATACATTTTTGTAAAAGTGGCTTATTATTTGACTCGCCCATAATTCTAACTTTAGGTTCAGTGCCAGACTTTCTTACTAATAGTCTTCCTTGATTTTTAATAAGTTTTTCAGCTTTTTTAATTGCTAGGCTAGTCTTTGGAAGTGAAATAATATTTTTATCTTTGACTGATATGTTCTCTAATATTTGTGGGATTGATTTAAAAACATTAAATAAAATACTTGCTTTTTTTCCTTTTCGAAGTGAAAATAAAACTTCTAAAGCTACTAGCAGGCCATCTCCTGTTGTTGCAAATTTTCCTAGTATAATATGGCCAGATTGTTCTCCACCTAAATTATACTTATAATTTTTCATCTTTTCTTTTACGTATCTATCTCCAACATTTGCTCTAATAAAATTTATATTTTCAGATTTTAAGAAATTTTCTAAACCATAGTTAGACATTAGAGTTCCAACTACGCCACCTCTTAAAATTTTTTTTTCTTTCCATCTTTTAGCTAGCATTCCAATAATTTGATCTCCATCAATAATTTTTCCTTTTTCATCGCATAAAATTATTCGATCTGCGTCACCATCTAAAGCCACACCAAGATCTGCTCTATATTTTTTTACCGCTTTACTAATGTTGTTTGGATAGGTTGAGCCACATCTATCATTGATGTTAATTCCATTGGGTTTTCCTCCAATTGAAATTACTTTTGCACCAAGAGAGGATAAAAGCTTTGGTCCCGCTTTGTATCCAGCGCCATTTGCACAGTCGAGAACAATCTTAATTCCTCTTAAGCTAAAATTATTTGGGAAATTACTTTTTAAAATTTTAATATAGTTTTGATTGGCGTCTTCCAAACGTTTAACGCGACCTAAAGTATTTGGCTTTGAAAGATGGATTGATGTTTGCGAGTCAATTATATGTTCAATTTTTTTTTCAATTATATCTGATAATTTTAAACCATCGGGACCAAAAAGTTTTAAGCCATTATCATAATAAGGATTGTGAGAGGCTGTAATCATAATACCCATATTAGCTTTCATTTTTTTTGTCAGCATAGCTAAACCATTGGTGGGCAAAGGTCCTAAAGTGAAAACATGCATTCCTGCAGAGGCTAAACCTGAAACTAGAGCTGGTTCCAAAGTGTACCCAGACAATCTCGTGTCTTTTGCAATAATTGCGATTTGTTTAGGTTTTTTTTGATTAATAAAATAGGTACCAGCAGCAAGGCCGAATTTGAAAAATTTTTCTCCATTGATGTGTCCTTGGTTAACTGTACCTCTTATGCCATCAGTGCCAAAATATTTTTTTTTCATTAAATAGAAATTATTTTTTTATAAACCAATATAGCTTGTTTAACTTCATGAACATTATGTACTCTAAATATTTGCACACCTTGTGATAAAGTATATAAAACAGATGCCAAGGTTCCGCCAATTCTTTCTTTGCTGTCGATAAGTCCTGAAATTTGGCTAATAAATCTTTTTCTAGAAGTGCCTATTAACAATGGAAATCCTAAAGAGTGAAATAAAGAAATTTTATTCATAAGGATCAAATTATGTTTCAAATTTTTTCCAAACCCAATACCAGGATCAATAATAAATTTTTTATATTTAAATTTTTTAAAATCTGTATTTATTTTTTTTTCAAAAAAATCATAAAGATCTAACAAAACATTTTTATATTTAGGATTAATTTGCATTGTATTAGGTGTGCCTTGCATGTGGTGTAATACTTTCCAAACGTTAAATTGTTTTATTTTATTTATAGCATTAGCATCATATTCAAATCCAGAGACGTCATTCATTAAATCAGACTTATTCTTAATAGCTTTCATCATCACTTCAGATTTCCGCGTATCTATAGAAAGGAAAATTCTTGGATGTTTTTTTTTAAAATTAACTATAACTTTTTCTAATCTTTTCCATTCAATTTTTGACGAAATATCTTTTGACCCAGGTCTGGTAGACTCTCCGCCAATGTCAACAATGTTAGCTCCTTTGTCAATCATGCTTTGGATGTGTAAGAAGGCTTTTTTAGACTGATTAAATAAACCGCCATCTGAAAAACTATCAGGGGTCAAATTTAATATTCCCATAATTAATGGCTCAGAAAAATTCAAATTGGTGCTTAAATTTTGTCTTTTAGTTGTTATTCTTTTTATGTCGATTTGAGCAATTTGTTTTATTTTTTTTTCTAAAGTGTTAATTTTTTTTATATGAATTAACTTGGTCTTTTTATCTCTTGATAATATTTCAATATAATTAAAAGCTAAATTTTTATTTCCACAAAGTGGTAGTGCTAACTTTTTTTTTATTAAGTTTTGTGCTTGCTGACCATAATAAAAATTACACGCACGAGTGTAATAATTTCTCATGAATCTTTGATTAAAGTGCGGGCTTAGGTTTGAGTCCTAAAGAACCTAGAGCTGAAGATTCTTTTTTATCTTTGTCGTCTTCAACCTCATTTAATTTTTTAGGTTGAATATTTTTTAGCATTAGATCTCTGATTTCATCTCCTGTTAATGTTTCGTAAACTAACAAAGCTTTTGCTATTTTATGGAGATCGTCTATTTTTTCTGTTAATACCTTTCTCGCTCTATCGTAGCCTGTTTCAACAATTTTTTTAACTTCAGAATCAACTTTTTTGGAAGTTTCTTCTGACATATTTTGAGTTCTAGTAACTGATCGTCCTAAAAATACTTCTTCTTCATTTTCGGCATATGCTAGTGGTCCTAGTTCTTTGCTCATACCGTAACGAGTAACCATATTTTTTGCCATTTTTGTTGCCATGTCGATATCAGAAGATGCGCCAGAAGTAACTTTGTCGTGACCAAAAATCAATTCTTCCGCTATTCTTCCACCCATAGCTACGGCTATGTCTGAATACATTTTTTCTCTAGTTACAGAAAGTTGATCTCTTTCTGGGAGTCTCATGACCATACCTAACGCTCTTCCTCTTGGAATAATAGTTGCTTTGTGTATTGGGTCAGAAACTTTTTCATTTAACGCAACAATTGCGTGCCCACCTTCGTGGTACGCTGTTAATTTTTTTTCATCTTCACTCATCACCATTGATCTTCTCTCAGCACCCATCATAACTTTATCCTTAGCTTCCTCAACATCTACCATTGTTACTACTCTCTTGTTTTTACGAGCAGCCAATAAAGCAGATTCATTAACTAGGTTTGCTAAATCCGCTCCTGAAAAACCAGGCGTTCCTCTGGCTATAGTTCTAAGTTTTACATCAGGACCTACGGTAATTTTTTTAACATGAACCTTTAATATTGCTTCTCTTCCCAGAATATCCGGATTTCCTACAACAACTTGTCTATCAAATCTACCTGGTCTCAATAAAGCGGGGTCTAATACGTCAGGTCTGTTAGTTGCGGCAATTAATATAATTCCTTCATTGGTCTCAAAGCCATCCATTTCTACTAATAATTGATTAAGTGTTTGTTCTCTTTCGTCATTTCCACCACCAAGACCAGCACCTCTACTTCTGCCAACGGCATCGATTTCATCTATGAATATAATACAAGGTGAATGTTTTTTTCCTTGCTCGAACATGTCTCGAACTCTAGAAGCTCCTACTCCTACAAACATTTCTACAAAATCAGAACCAGATATAGAAAAGAATGGAACATTAGCTTCACCTGCAATTGCTTTTGCTAATAATGTTTTCCCAGTTCCTGGAGGGCCGATTAGTAAAGCGCCTTTTGGAATTTTTCCTCCAAGTCTACTAAACTTTTTAGGGTCCCTTAAAAATTCTACTATTTCTTCTACTTCTTCTTTGGCTTCTTCAACACCTGCTACATCATTAAATGTAACCTTGCCTTGTGCTTCTGTTAAAAGTTTTGCTTTTGATTTTCCAAATCCCATAGCTCCACCTTTACCTCCTTGCATTTGGCGCATAAAGAAAACCCACACACCAATAAGAAGTAGCATTGGAAACCAAGATAACAATACACCTAAAAGAGAAGGCATTTTAGCGTCTATCGGTGAGGCAATTATGCTTACTCCTTTGCTGGATAATTTTTCTACTAAGTTTGGATAATTAGGTGAATAAGTTGTAAATGATGATCCATCGCTTAACAAGCCAGTAATATTGTTGCCCTGAATTTCAACTTTTATAACTCTCCCTTCGTCAACTTCAGATAAAAATTTTGAGAAAGGTACTTCAGTTGTTGCTGGAGCCGTCTTATTTGGATTTTGAAACATGTTAAATAATCCAACAGAAAGAAGGACTATAATCCCCCACATGGCTAAATTTTTTAAATTCATATATTGTATAAATAGGTATTTTTAAATTATTAACAAGTATAACTAAAAAAGTTATGTCTTGTAAATGCGGCAAATTTTATTTATTTTTATCAATATTCAGAGTTTTGTGCCCTTTTTTTATTTTTCTTTAGAAATTGTTAAGTTTTTTTTGTCTTTGTTGATAACACAACCTCCCAAAGTTGCTTTTATTTTTTGATTAGACTCGATTCTAGTTAATAAATTTAAAACTTTTTTAGCTCTTGGAGGATAATAATTTTTTGATATTTTTTTAATACAGTTGCTAAAAATTTTTAACTGTATTTCATTATTTTCTAATAAAAATTTTTTTAAATTAATAACAATTGTTTTGTCTTTTTTAACTAAACAGTCATTTTCAATTTTTTGAATGTAAAAATTTAATGTGTCTCTAGAAGAGGCTAAATTATTTATAGAATTGATAATACGATCATGTTTGATGCCACTTTTTTCAAATTGTTTGATTAAATTTCTAATTTTTGTTCGTAGATATTTTTGATCACTATTGCTGGGGTCTTTAAAAATTTTGCCAAAATAATATTTAGCTAAAAATAAAAGGTTTCCTTTTTTTTCGTCTAATAAAGGTCTAAACAGCTTTGTAGCATTGCTTAAAATGCTTACTTTACTCATAGAAGACAAGCCTTGTATTCCGCTGCCTCTCGACAATCTTATTAAAAAAGTTTCAATCTGATCGTCTCTATGATGACCGGTCATAATAAATTTAATTTTATATTTTTTACAGAAACTTAATAATAATTTGTATCGAATTTCCCTTGCGTGGCTTTGAATATTTTTATTTATTTTTTTTTTATTTTTTAGAATTGTTAAATTAATTCCACTTTTTTTTAAAAGATTTTTAACATTTTGCGCTTCCTTAGATGAGTTTTTTCTAATGCCATGATCAACGAGAACAAAAAAAACTTTGGTTTTTTTTTCTATTAAGTAAGCTTGGCTTAATGCGCTTAAAGCTAGACTGTCCGGTCCACCAGAAACTGCGACAAGAAAAGTATTTCTTTTAACAAAAGTATTTAATTGAGATCTGAAATTAGAATAAATAAGTGATGTTTTTTTGTTTGAACTTAAATTTTTAAGCTGCAGAACACTTGAATCTTTTTTGTTCATACTGAGCTTTTTGTAACACAGACTGTGATGCTTTAGGATATTCTTTTTTAATACCTGTGATCATTTTACAACCTTGATCTTTTTCTCCTAACTCAACCATTGTAGTTCCTAACTTTAAAAGATTTTCTGCAGCTTTTTTACTTTTTGGATAATTTTGATATCCGTCAAGATATGCAGTGGCTGCGTCTGAATAAAGTTGTCTAATTCTAAATGTTTCTCCATACCAATACTGAGCACTGCCTGCCAATTTATCAGTTTTATTTTTGTCAATAAATTCCCTAAGTGCTAGTTCGGCAGTTTCATAATCACCAACTTTCATAAAGCTTAAAGCAAAATCATATTGTTCTTTAGGAGATTTGTCCGGCAGTAATGATGTTTGTGATTTTCTTTCTTCTGTAAAAACAGAAGCTTGTGCTTGTACTGATTGTGTGGATTGTGTTGTCTCTTTAGGATCCAAACTATAAGCTGGTGCCGCACCTAAATCTTGTGGTTTATCAGTGCCTGGTAATCTAACTTTCTTTTTTTTTTCGTTTTTTTCTTTACCTTTATTAATTTTCGCTTGGTTTTTAGACCTAGCTGTTTCTAAATCTGAAAAACGAAGTTGTGAGTCTGATTGAATTTTTGTTACTCTGTTAGAAAGTTTATCAAATTTAAAGTTAACTTCTTCAAAACGATTAGTTAATAAACGAAATTGTTCCTCTATCTCATTAAGTTTTAACAAATGTCTAGTCAAAATTTCTTCGTTTAGTCCATTTGAGGGAATAGATTTTACGTTAGTAGTAATGTCGGAAGTTTTATAAACTGCTTTTTCTAAAGTTTTTAAGTCTTGAGCAATAATTTGTAGTTGATCAACAACGGCATTAATTTTTTCATTCTCTGCCATTGCAAAATTAGATATAGAAAATAAAAAAACAAAAAAAACTAAAAAATTTTTTAAATTAATATTATAACATTTCATTATTAATATTTCTTATTCATACAACATGGCAAAAAAAAGACCCCAAGACTTTTAAGCCATGGGGTCTAGTATTTTTTAAAGTGTTTAAATTATTTTGTTTTAACTGTTACAGATCTTCTGTTTTGAGACCAAGCTAAAGGTGTTGAAGCTGAATTAACAGGCTTCTCTTTACCGTAGCTAATTACAGAAATTCTTTTTCCAGAAATTCCATATGTTAATAAATAGTCTCTAGCGGCGTTCGCTCTTTTTTCTGCAAGCGCTAAATTATATTCTCTAGTTCCTCTTTCGTCACCATGACCTTCAAGGACAACGTTAAGTTTTTTATTTTTTCTCATCCAGCTAGCTTGCTTTCTTAAAGTATCTCGAGAAGCTGTTGTTAAAGCAGATTTGTTTGTTGCAAAAAATACTCTGTCTTTAACTCCGGACGCTAAATATTGAATTGTATCTGAACCAGTGTAAACATCGCCAGTACTTACTCCAGATTTCTTACCAGCAGCACACGCACTTAATGCCAAAGTTGAAACTAGTATTATTAATAAATTTTTAATGTTTTTGTTAAATTTCATTTTATTCCTTTTAGTTATGATTGCTTGATTTATTTCAAATTTTAATCAGTTGTTCAAGTGTTTATTACATTAAAAAGCTCCTTATTTAGATAATAAAGATGACCATGATGGGTCCGAGGCATCAGTTTCTGTTTTTAGTTCTCTTTCGTTGTATCCTGTAATATCAATTGACCATAATCTAGCGGTAAATCCCTCTCCTTTTTTTCCAGATTTAGTTTCTCTGTAAAAAACTAATAGTCTGCCATTGGGAGACCAAGAAGGAGCTTCTTGGTAAAAATTCTCCGTAAGTAACCTTTCTCCGCTTCCATCCGATCTCATAACTCCAATATAGAACTTTCCTCCTCTAACTTTAGTGAAGGCAATAAGGTCGCCTCGCGGTGACCAAACGGGAGTTCCATAAAGACCGTCGCCAAAACTTATTCTTTTTACTCCGCTACCGTCACTTTTCATAATGTAGATTTGCTGAAGACCGCTTCTATCAGAATTAAATGTAATATATTTTCCATCAGGAGAATATGATGGCGATGTATCGATTGAGGAATCTTCTGTAATTCTTTCAACTAGTCTTGACTCTAAATCCATCGTGTAGATATCTGAATTACCGTCTTCAGCAAAACTCATTATTATTTTTTTTCCGTCAGGAGAAAATCTTGGCGCAAAAGTCATACCTGGAAAATTTCCAACAACTTCCTGTATTCCAGTCTCTATATCTAACAAATAAACTCTAGGTAAATTTCTAAAATAAGAAAGATACGTTACTAATTGGTTTGTTGGATTAAATCGAGGAGTTAGAACTAGCTCATTACCTAAAGTTAAATACTTGGTGTTCTCACCGTCTTGATCCATGATAGCTAATTTTTTAATTCTTTGAGTTCTAGGTCCAGTTTCGCTTACATAAATTATTCTTGTATCAAAATAACCTGTCTCTCCTGTTAATCTTTCATAAATTTTATCTGAGATAATATGGGCTACTCTTCTCCAATTAGAAGGTGTTGTTGTAAAAGCAAGAGCAATCATTTCTTTATTGGCAGCCACGTCCCAAAGTCTAAACTCTATTTTAAGTTTCTCGTCTTTAATCAGTAATTTTCCTGTCACCAAAGCCTGCGCTGTTATCAATCTCCAATCTTCAAATCTTGGTTTTAAATGTGCGATATCAGGTTTCTGAACAAATGCATCTTTATTTAATGGATTAAATAAGCCTGTAGATCTAAAATTTTTTTCTACGATTGAAGAAATAAGCTCACCCAACTCTTTTGTTTTAACGTCTTGATAATTATTAGACTGAGGATCAACGTGTAAAGGGGAGACAGCTATTGGCAGGGGGTCAAGATTTCCTCTGGTGATATCAACTTCAATTAAACTATAAGCAATATTAAATTTAAATAAGAATAGTGTTAAAATATAAAATATTTTTTTCATTAATTAGTTAACCTTTTAGCATTTCCGTTGGGTTGAAATTTAATTGAATATCTTTCCATTTTTCATAACCTGTTTGTGGAACTCTAAGAGGTTGGCAGATTCTAACTGCTCTTAGCGCACTCTCGGCTAAAATTTTATAAAATTTTTGTCCTGGTCTATTCATTCTTTCATGGTCTAAGATCTCAGACTTACTTATAGTTCCATCTTGTTTTAATTCTAGCTTAATTCTAACTAAAAGATCATCATCGTAAGGTAATCCTAAAGGAACTGTCCAGCATCCAAATATTTGAGCTCTTAAAGCATCTGCTTCAGAAAGAGTTAACCCTGATGCAAAAGAATTTTTAACACTGCTTTGGGTGAGTTTTTTTTTGCTTTTTTCAACTTTTGTACTTTCTTCTTTTGCCTTGTCAATTAAAGCCGCTATTTGATTGGTGTCAATAATTTCTTTTTTTTCAAATTCTGAGGCTTGTCTTATTTCAGGTTTGATTTCCTCTGGATTTTGTTTTTTTTTAATTTATTTTTTTTTTTGGTCTTGTTCTTTGGGTAAAGGAATTCGGTCGGGTTTTTCTTTAGCTTTTGCAGCTGGTGGGGCCTGTTCAGAGACCACTCTTTTTTCTTCTTTTTTTACTTTCTCAATAA
>Ga0114998_10002324_pt1 | contig 14439 bp, 20 predicted proteins | sample ArcticOcean_MG_C_5_FD_87044 | JGI IMG/M metagenome (GOLD analysis project Ga0114998, IMG submission 87044) | Marine microbial communities from western Arctic Ocean - ArcticOcean_MG_CB4_138 | ecosystem: Environmental > Aquatic > Marine > Oceanic | place: Arctic Ocean: Canada Basin | collected...
TACTATCATATTTAAATCAAAATGTGGCTCATTAGCTTTACCACCATACCCATCATATATTTTACAATATTGTTGTATAATTGGTCGCTGAGTCCAGTTACTATAAGCAGTTCCATCGGCGCATAATTTTTCATTTTCTTTTCTGGACCAGACTGAACCGGTGCTAGCGCCTGTGTAATAGTTTATATTTATAAGTTTACCACCTCCAGCCGTTGCACACCCGAATGTGTCCTGGTCGCTAGGAGTGGAATGTTTATTTAACTTTGTGATTCGTTCATCCAGTCCAGAACCAAACGGAACGCCAGCATCAGCACTTTGTAAGTCATTAAAATATTCGAGTGTCGCCACCGCTGAAGTGACTAACGATGCATTTGCAGAACCTCCAGACATGTCAGCACCTTCATCTATGGGAAGTCCTGCGTCTACCCATACGTCTGCTGCTCGTTGTTCAGCCAAAAAAGGTGGACGTATAGCCTGAACGCCCTCTGTAAGTCCTTCAGTACCTTCAGCGCCTGCCGCGCCACCCGAAAGATAGTTAAGATATGAGTTAATAATAGATTTCCCTAATCTAGTGTAGATTGAAACAGCTTTGTTGGTTTTTGGATTTATGACAAATTCATATGACATTTTTCTTGGCATTTTTGCTTTATATATATATAACTCTCTTTTTTTTTAAATAGTATTTTGAATAACTAAATCATTATCTTTATTAAAATGAAATCCCAAATCTAGTAGTTTTTCAATTTCACCAGCAATCATATCATTTTTTACTTCGGCATAATCTAAAAAATAGTTATTTTTACACTTAATAAGTCCTTTTTTTGTTATAATATTAAATGCCTTAATTGGTTTAACAATCGGTTCGGTATACTGTGCGTATTCAATATTTTTCCATACAATATCGTCGTATACTTTAGTATTGGAAGTGGCTACAACTCCACAAAAATCATAAAATAAAAACATATTCGGATCTAATTCAATCTTACCAATAATTGGATTTTTATTTTCTAAAATATCTCCTATTTCCAAATTATGTATTTTTTTAAATGTTCCATCGGCCATTTTAAATTTAGTATTCCCCCCAAACCCATGCTCTAAAAAGACAACACCTTTAGAAAAATTATCAGATTCTTCTTTTCCATTATTCCATAAACTTAATATTAAGGAATTAATTGTTTTATTTATAAAAACATTTCTGCTCTGACTATAATCGATAAACGTAAGACCTCTTATACTAATAATACTACTACTGGTTGATATCCCATATATAAATTCTGGCTTACACGACGTTTCGACCGAAAGCGTAGAATCCTTTATATATATAGAATGACCGTTTTCTATAACTTTAGATTCGCCGCTGAGATAAACTCTATTCTTATATAAATATAGTGGGTGATAATTAATCATTTTTTGTAAACAAATTATTTTACTATCATCTTCTAAAACCATTCCTATTTTTAAATTATTTATATGAATTTGGCTCGAATTTTTTAAAAATATTGACGTTAATCCCAAAAAACCACACATATTACTTTTAAAATAAATCAAGGTTTTTTTTTAAAAAAAATAATGAAATATATTAAGGATTAAATGCAATCTAAAATAACCATTAAATGTTTAAACGAAGAACTCCAAATGTTTTATATACCTTTAACAATCGAACCACAAAATAAAATTACCCTTTTAGCTGCCGACGACATCGATATTAAAACGGGTGAAAAAATGCTTATTGATTTAAAAGTTGAACTTGATTCTGATATTCCCATCCTTATTTATCCAAATAATTCGCTTAATGATACCCCTTTAATATCAGTTAATTTAAGTAACGTATATGATAATGACAATAGTTTATCTTTATTTAATAATCCTAACAGGGAAACTTATAAAGAATTTGTAAATGCTGGGATAGATTCTTTTAAAACAGATATTCTTAAACAATTAACAAAGAAAAGGTCAAATGATATAATTATAAATAAAATTTTAGACAAAGTAAAAGATCAGAGAATCACGAAAGGAACTCCATTATTTGACATTTATTTATCGAATTTCCAGCCATTTACAGTAGAATTAAAATAACTTATATATATAAGTTATATGGAAAGTAATCTAAAAGTAGAAAAGGCAATAGAAGCATTTATTTCTATTACGGATATGATACTGGTTTTCAGAGAGATGAAACCACTTAGCCCCGAAAATACAAAAATAATTAAAAGAAAAATTTTAAAATTCTATGCAACCCCCCACACCGAAAGACCTTATGGTTTTACAACAGATAATTTATTAAATGCTATACGAAATCCTCGCAAACATTTATTAATGGATTCGATTGGGGGCGCAGCTGCTATGGAATGGATTGCTGAAAAAAATATTCAAAATCTAGCAGCTCAACGTGTTGATAATATTATTAGCGACGAAGGTTCGTCTATAATTTGTAAAAAAAATTCCCGAGGAGTTAAATTTAATACTGCTCCTAATTTTCGCAAATGCAGTCATTTATGGCCAAATTATCCTTGTTATAACAATCATAATGAATCGTGCGAAGATGTAAGCGGGACAACTAATTTAGACCCAATTGATGATATTTTATACGGTGTAGGTGAAGCTTATGTTTTGGTTACAAGTATACTGGGTAAATTCTTAGGATGTTCTCCTTCTAGCAAAGAAAGCGAAGAAAAAACAATCGCATGGATTCGTAATTATGGGACCACGATTAGCCCCGTTCCGTCCCAATTAACCACATTAGACACCGCTAGATTTGTTGGACCGGTGTTAAATACAGTAAACGATTATGCTGCAAATACTATCAATAATTGGTTACAAAACAGAATAACTGGTGGAGGAATTAGTAATTCGTTGGGTAATGGACAGTATCTCCACATAATAAATCCTAAAACAAATAAAAAGGTATCTATTTTTAGCAAAAAAGGTCGTTCTATATTACAAAAATATATGAAAAAAATTACGTAAATTTGATATTAAGTATATTAATTAATATTAAATTAATGATTAATCTTCCAAAAGAATTAATAAGAGAAATTTCCGAAAGAGGTTCTATTTATGAAGAATATATTTTAATTAATACAAATAAAAGACATTTTGCTATTTTATCCAATAAGTTTAAAACAACGATGGTATGTATAATAAAAATACAAAATTTTTATAAGAATAATTTACCCTTATTTCCAGAAGTAAAAAAAATAGGACAATTTAATATTGATATTACTAAAAGTAAGTTAGTCCGTATTTATATAGCTTCTTATCCATATAATTTATTACTAAATTATCCTGAATTTTTCACTAAAAAAATATCAACTATAATTTTAATGAACGAGGACAAATTATTAGAATTAAAATCAAAATTAAAAAACTTACCATTAATAAAATATAGGACCATGAGGGATATAAAAAATTTCTTGATGAATAAATATATTACTACCGAGGATATATTATATGCTGGTTGGTAAATTTAATTAGGTGCGTCGCCAACCATTCTATTACAGGTTTCAGACAAAATCATATCGTCTAAGGCTTTTCCAGGAGCAACTAACGGTGTGCACATATCAGGTTCAACTATACAATTTATTAATACAGGTTCATTTAAATTTATGATTTTTTCTATATCCTGAATATTATTTTTTTGTAGAATAATATTTTTTATACCATAAGCATCTGCTAACTTATTATAATCTGGGTTAAAATTATCGGTGGAGATATATTTTTTATCAAAGAATAATTTCTGCCAAATATGAACCATCTGTTGTCTAGAATCATTCATTATAAACATTTTAATAGGCAAATTGTGTTCTGCTACTGTTGCTAGGTCGTTACTAGTCATATTAAATGAACCATCTCCATCGATTAAAATGACCAAATCGTCTGGTTTATATAACTGAACTCCAATCGCACTTGGAAGACCAAATCCCATTGTACCAAGAGAACCCGAAGTAATTATCCGACCAGGTTCTTCCCAACGATAAAATTGAGCGGTATACATCTGGTGATTACCTACACCAGTAGTTATATAAGGTTTTTTATCTCTGGTATACTTATAAATCTCACTGACCACTTCTTGAACTTTCAGTTTTTTTGATGAAGGAGTATACGTAAATGGGTTGTTTTTTTTTAAATTTAAAACTTCCTTATTCCAATTCGCTATATTAATATTAAGTTTATTGACCTTATAATTTATTTCTTTAAAATAGTGTTTACAATCCCCTAAAAAGGATAGGTCCGTTTTAACAGTTTTATCAATTTGACTTGCGCTAATATCAAAATGAACAATACCACCTCTGTTTTCTTTAGAGGCCTGTTTTGCTTTAGGGGCATAATATAATAAGTTACCTGTCGTCCGGTCATCAAATCTGGCTCCCACCGCAATAATTAAATCAGCTTTTTGAATAGCTTTATTGGCATATACAGAACCATGCATCCCTAACATATGTAAACTATTATATAGTGTTTCGTCCCCAATACCCATTCCATGTATAGTTGTAGTAAAAGGTATATCAGTTTGTTTAATAAATTGTCTTATTTCATCTACTGCCTCCAACGCACCCTGTCCTATATATAAAATAGGTTTTTCTGAAACATATAGGAGATTAATGAAATCATCAATATTAGTATTTTTATATTTTTTAATTTTAGAAGTAAGACCAATATTTGATAAATAGTTTCTTTTTTGATTAGAAGTGATTGTTTCGGTCAAGACGTTTTTAGGTAAATCAATAAAAACCGGTCCTTTCCTCCCCGACATAGAAACTTTATAGGCGTGTTCCATTACATCGGGAATTTCGTTTACATCATTTATTCTATAGTTCCACTTTGTACATGACTTAGTTAGTTCAATACTAGGAGCTTCTTGAAAAGCGTCAGTGCCAATCATATTTGTTGAGACTTGTCCTGCTAGCGCAATAAGAGGAGTCCCATCAGACAAAGCATTTTGCAGAGGAGTTATTAAATTAGTAACGCCTGGTCCACTTGTAGTAATAATTATACCAGGTTTTCGGGAGACTTTCGCATATCCTTCAGCACTATGCCCTACACAGAGCTCATTTATATTTTTTATGTATTTAATTTTAGAATTATTATAGCTGTGAAATTTATCAGTTAAAGGTAGAACAGCGCCACCTGTATAACCGAATACATGCTTAATACCCTTGGATTTAATAAAATTATAAATTGCGCTCGCACCTGTCTGATTTATAAAACGGGGCATTTATAATATAACATATTCATCTTCATGGTTATTATTATTTATTTCAAATTTTTTTTTTATATATTTTCTTATTGTATCAAATAAGCTCCAAAAGCTATAAAAATAAACCCATTCATGATAACAATTACCGATTTCTAAGCACCTTGTGCAACTTCCATTATTATAAGTATGTATTCTACAAGAAGGATTATTTTTATTATTTTCATCGCGCTCTACGCCACATTTTAAACATTTCATTATATTTAATATAATTTTTTTATATTTAAAATAAAACGTATATTATAATTTAATGCCTTTATACATTTGCCCTCGTTGTAGATATAGCACGCCAATAAAAACTCATATCAAAAATCATTTTAAAAGAAAGAAAAAATGTAAAGCAATCTACAACGATATTAGTACCACATATTGTTTAGAAGAACTCGATAAAATCAAGTATCGTAAATCAAAAAGTAGTGAAACAATCATGATAGAGAAAAAAAAAGAAAAACCTATAACTAAAATTACCTCCTCCTCCTCCTCTTCCACTTCATCACTACAAAAAAAAGAATTTATTTGTCAAAGATGTGATAAATGTTTTACAAGAAATGATAATATGAAGAGACATTCTCTGATATGTAAAATAGAAAAGACTACTAAAGTTCACGAAAAAAATACTTATACGAAAAGCGAAGTTGCAACTCTTGTTGAAAATATGAACCATGAATACGATAAAAAGGTTAAAATAAACGAGGCAATTATAAACGAACTCCGTCATCAAGTAAATCTATTAATGCAAAACCAAGGAAGTAATATAACATATAACACTAATATTATGCTAAATGCCTTTGGGAAAGAAAATACTAAATATATAGACGACCAACTTATAAATAAGCTTATTGACCAAGGTCCTTTAAACAGTATTTCTTTACTTTTAAAACATATACATTTTAACCCAGACCATATAGAAAATCATAACATTAGAATACCTAATAAAAAAGATAAGTTTGCGAAAATATTTAACGGGCATGACTGGCAAATATCGGATAAAAAACAAACAATCGACCATATGACCGACAACGCATACGCTATGATAAATCAACACTATATTAAGGATAATAAGCACATGGATAGCTTCATCGATAAATATGATTCCGAAGATTCCAAAATAAATAAAAGAGTCCATAGCGATACAGAAATTATGATTCTAAACAATCAAACAAAAAAAGGGTAAGTTTTTAATTGTAATGTTTTTTTTTTTCATATAACTTTTTACTAAAATTTTTTTCTCCCCCCCTGAAAATATAAGGAAAAAAAGAGTATAAGTTTTTTGAGCTAATGAATATAAGTTTTTTGTCAAATAAGAAATAGGTTAATTAGTCCGATTAATTCGGCTAAAATTAACAAATACGGTTAGGAGGTATGTAAATATAAGTTTTTTTGTATTTAGGCGAGGAGAATTAGTCAACGCCGCTATTATATAAAAGACTATTTTTACAACTAAACCTGGTAAAAAAACTTACTTACTCAAAATGTTAAAAAATTATAGAAAAGTTCTATTTTAAAGCTCCTGGCACCGATAAGGATGTGACGACTGTAATTTTTAAAAAATATAAGGTTATCTAATCAATATTTAAAAAAATAGTCAAAATCATATAAACCCTCCTCAAAAACTACAATTTCCTCCTCAATCGGTCAACTCCCTCAATTTTGATAAATTAGCCTTAAAAACGGGCATTACTAATTGTCATGATTTAATATTAAATAAGATGTATCGGGTTCTTGTTTTTTATTGTTTTTTTATATTATTTAAAAAAGAGGGTTTTTTAACAAAAAAAAAAATGAGTAAAAAACTTATATTTATAAGTTTTAGAATAAATAGCATTATTACCAATACATATGACGGCTGTTGAATTATAAAACAGTAGGAATTGTCGTAAATCACATTTTAGGAAAATGAGTGAAAAATGAGGGAAAAATAGGGCAAAAAAACAATAAAAAACATAGCAACCTTAATGGTGGTTTACAGTTTTTTTTATAAAAAGCACCTAAATATTGCTTAAAATTATAAATATAAGAAAAGTTATAAGTTTTTCTTATAAATATAAGAAAAAAATGTGTTTGAGTGAAGTAAATATAAGTTTTTTATAATTAAAAGGAATCGTTAATATATTCCCTCATTTCTCCTAAAAACTCTTCACTATTTAAGTAGTTGATGTATTCCTCTTCGGCAGACCTCTCATATTGGAGATGTAATTCCGCCTCGCACATGTCTCCCCAATAATCCTTTAGTCTATAGTTAAAATTATATCTATGTGTATCGAGTTGAGTGGGTTCAAGAATTTTATTTATATAATTAGTGCAAGAAACTCTATATAAATCTTCATAATCTAAATAATTTAATACAATATGGCCTAAATTATTCATGACATTCGCAAACATAGGCATTTTAAAATAAATAATAAGCGTTATAAACAGTATCAAATTTATATTTTTTTCTTCGCAATAGGTGTAATTAATAGCATTTAAAATTTTATTATTTATGTGTATTATTATTAATGTAGGAGTTTATTGTAAATCCGTCAACAATTCTTAATATCTAATAGCTAATAGCATATATTGTTTAAAGAAATTCTACTATTCTATAACGAATATTATTTGCCCCAGGACCAAAGAAGGAGACAGGGTGTATAATTGATGGTATATGTCCTGTTTTAATGTTGTCTGTATTTACAGTATTTATATTACGAATCTTCCATTTATATGCTGATTTCCCCAACGCTTTTAGTTGGTTTCGCTTGTTCCGTTTTTTTATAAGGTTATTTATTACTTTCGCTAAATTTCTTTGATTGACTAGTTTACAATATGCCAAATTAAACGCGGTCTGGGAATTTCTTTTAGTTTGGTCATTAACCCAAGCAGTTTCACTTATAGGTTGCATTATTCCTGAGGTAACGCTTCCTCCTGCGACAAATACACCGTTTCCATCACTATTATCCCAACGAAAATATAAAATCTTACCACGTATAAGATAATTATATGCGACAGAGTCGGTATTTTTTTTTTCAGGATTTGGTTGGATTACAATAAGTCTATAAAATTTGTCTACAGGGGGTGCCTCCTTGGTTAAATCTAACGGAGATGTAATTACGGGCAGCGTAGCAAATGGGGCGTTCCAAAATTTTGGGTCATTTGTGGTTTTTTTATCTAATAAGCCTTTTTGGTACATCATATTCGCTTCACGAGATTTATTGCTTCTATATGTCCCGTCCTCATGAAGGTATAATGGGCCATGATATAAATACTTACCGGTATAATACATATTTTTAAAATAATATTTATTTTGGGAAGATTGTTTGGGTGTGTTTATACCAGTACAAAGGTGCGAACCGTTTAGATTAGTTGTATAATTCCAGGGTATTGTATCATTATTCATATATATATAAATATATACTTTCATCTTTATACACTTTATTATTCCAATTAAAATTCGTTTCATATATTTTGTGCATGGTTTGTTCATTTAACTAACTATATTATAATTGAATTTTCTAAATGGTGGAATTGTAACCTTAAATTATCCATTATATTAAATGATATAGTGAACTATTATAATTATAAGAAGCTCCTGATTTGTTGACTCTCAAAGAGAATTTTTATAAATTTGATTTAAGACATACCCCACCCTTCATAAATTAATAAATAATTTAATGGAGGTATTGAGTCTTTTTAATTCGGATACTTGTCCAAAAAGCGATGTTGACCCACTAAGAGATTTAACGGCATTTCCTGATATTTTAAACCATATTAAACGAAAAAATCCTATGTATGATAATTATTATGAAGCAAAAGATGCACTTATGAAAGTTTTAGAGGAGAAGAAAAATATTATCGCTGGAGTTATCGAAAGACGTGGGACAAAATGTGCAATTTATTTCCGTAAGCAACAAAGAGGAGAAACACAAAGAGGATGTTTTATACGATTTGTGGATAAAATTAAAAATAAAAAAAATAGGGATTTATTTATTAAAATTGTTGTTTAATAATTAATATAAACTCCCATCTAATTCATCTTCTATGCTACCATATAGATAAGATATTCGATTAATGGAAACTCCCGTATAAGCAATATAGGTACTATCTCTCCCATATTTCGTTGGTTTAAAAATCGAGTTTAAAAATGTATTAAAATCTTTTTTTACCATACATGAAGGTTTGGGGAGTAATTCACTTTGAAGAATCCAATAAATATAGTCTTTATATATTTCATCTTGGCTTGCTGCCGCGTAATTATCAGGGGCATATAGTAGTCGTGATTTGACATACTTAATAGTTTCTTGATCTTGGTGATTTTCAATTAGAGAGTTATACAAATATAGGATAATTTCGTGTTGACGAGAAATAATACGACTACTACGTTCCATAGTAGTTTTAATTTGTCTAAAATTGTTCAGTTTTGTATTTACTGCTTCTATAGATTCTTCTATAAATGTATTCACCACACCTTCTTGGTTTAGTGATTTTGTTTCCATATTAGATAAAATGCCTTATACTAAAAGAAAGGTATCCTATCTTAATCAAATTTTTTTAATACATTAAATTAATCTAAACACTAACGCGGATATAATTACTAATGAGAACTTTCACAAAATTTATTGGCGCCAATTGTAGATATGGTCAACGAAAAAAGGGTGTTGAATTGGGCGCCGCTACTTTGATGAAATATACAGATAGGGAGTTAGAGATAGACTATATTAATAATTTCGCAGAAGATGGATATTTAGAACTTTTTAAACTACACAACAAATACGTAAGTGATGGGTTCAAACCTTTAACTATTGGGGGGGACCATTCAATATCACTATCGACTGTAGCATCTTCAGTCCATAAATACAAAGAAGACTTGACTGTTGTTTGGGTTGATGCGCATGCCGATATTCATACATGTGATTCATCGTGTACTAAAAATTTACACGGCATGCCTTTAGGGTGTCTATTAGGGCACGACAATATATATAATTTACCAGAAATTAAACCCGAGCAAATTGTTTATATAGGTCTGAGAGACCTTGACCCATATGAATCCACAATTATAGAAGAATTGGGTATAGAGCGATATGATATGGAATATTTAAAGGATAATTCATTAGAAGATGTTCTAACAAATATCTATAATAAATCAGGAGCTATTCATTTAAGTTTTGATATAGATGTCCTCGACCCAAAATATATAGCTTGCACGGGTACACCGGTGGAGGGTGGATTAACGTTTAATGAAGGAAAAAAAATAATAAATAAGTTGTTACCAAAGATAGTAAGTGCGGATATAGTAGAGTTTAATCCAAAATTAGGTAACCATGACGAAGTTTATAGAGACGCTATTTTAATTAATAAGCTAATATCTTTACTTGATTGATTTAACAGAGTTTGTTAATTTACTTTTTTTCCAAATTTGTTTCTTTTTGCTATTATCTACTATTTTATTTATATTTTCAACAACAGAGGCAGGTGAATAAGTAGTAGGAGAAAGAGTGTCCGAATTTTTCACCCGCGCAATATTTGTATTAACTTCGAGAGTTTTATTATTATTTAGCATTTTTAAATAATAAAAAAATATTTATTTTTATATCAAATTTTTTTATAGTATGTATTTATTATTTTTCGACCCAGAGGAGAATTAGTTTTGGTTCTTTTATTGGTTATTGGATTAATTATAAATCTATAAATATTTTTACTCAATTTAGATTCTGATTTTATCCATTTTGCAATATCTATATTTATACTAGCCCTTTTCCAGAAGTCCATATTAAATTTATTTTTTGTTAATTTTTCAAATTTAGTTTTTTCCCAAATACTATCATCTATACAAGCTCTTGTAAAATCAAATGAAGGAGTATCTTCAAAAAACTTATAACAATAAGATAAGGCTATTTTATGCTTTGAATAAGTATTTCTCCACAAAGGCTCTTGTGCTGATAAAATACCTTTAATATAATCACCATCACCAACTACTCCTCTTACTATCCATTCATCTATTATGGATAAATCCGTTTGATAATTATGTTTAATAGTCCTATCAATACTATTTATCAGCTCTATAATATATAATACTGAGGCTATTGCTTCGAGTTGAATAATTTTTTTATTTTTAGAACTGCGGGTTTTTTTATATTTTGTTTCCAGATAACCTAAATATATGTTTAAATTAGCAGCAGAAGCAACCCATTCACAACGAGATAATGAATGATTATCACTGCCCTTCATGGAATTAACAACATGTATAACTTCGTGGGCTGGGATTAGTTTATTTCTCCAACTAAAATGAAATTTAGGGTCAATATTTAAAAATTCCGATTGTTCGGTATTTTCGCTAAAATATATATTCCATCTTTCGAATATATTTTTCCGAACGGTATTAGTATTTTGCTGTGGGTAAAATGTAGTAGGCCCGATAGAAGAAACTGCCCAAGTAATAGAATCATGTGGAGTACATCCAAAATGATTATGTTGAACAATTCTTTTAAGTCGTCTGTTTTTTTTTAAACCTAATATAACCTTTGAATAAGCTTTCATATGTTTGTTGCAATATTTTTTACTAATAATAAGCGATTTTGGGGTGGGGAGCTTTTTAAAAAATGTTTTTTTAGTTAATTCAGAAGACCAATAATAACTCTGATTTCTATAAATAATCGGTAATTTATCACCATATAGAGCGATAGCCTTTTTCAAATAAAGCGCCTGTATCCACGATAAAGTATTTTTTTTTTTAGGTATATTTGTAAAAATAGCTTTCTCCGAATTAGCTTTATTATTAAAAACTAAAAAATGAATATTACAAATAGTCTTATTTAAGTTATTCATTACTTATAATATAGCGCGATATAATTATTGATATTAATTTAAAGTATAGATATAAATATAAATATAATGACTTTTATTGTATCGGTTGAAGGTAATATTGGTTCAGGGAAATCAACATTTCTTAAACATCTAAAAAAATATTCACAAAATAATGAGAAATATAATATTGTATTCGTTCAAGAACCTGTAGATGAGTGGAATAATATACGAGATTCTACTGGTAAAAATATTTTAGAAATGTTTTATGCCGACCAAGAGGCAAATTCATTTAGTTTTCAAATAATGGCTTATATTACCAGATTAAAAAAACTATTGGACGTTATAAAAAATGGAGAAAATCAATTAATCATATGCGAAAGGTCATTAGAAACAGATAAATATGTATTTGCTAAGATGTTATATGATAGTAAAAAAATAAGAGAAATTGATTGGGTAATTTATAATTATTGGTTTGATACATTTTTGGAAGAGGTAGAAACAGATATGACAATATATATTAATACTTCTTCTGAAAATTGTTATAATAGAATAAAGAAACGCAGTCGGTCGGGCGAAAATAGCATTCCTATAGAATATTTACAAGATTGCCAACGATATCACGAAGATTGGTTAAAAGAAATTAATATTAATGTAAAAACTATAAATGGTAATACTGAGATTACAAGTGAAGATAGTTACATAAATTTAGTCAAAAATACTTTGGAATTAATAAAAAATAGATATAAGTCAATCGCATCTATGTAGTCTCATATGGTCAATACATAATCTCTGGTTGCACTTCTTACAGGTTGTAAATTTTGATTTTTTACAATTTTTAATAGAACAATATTTATGTGGATGTAATTTAATACATTTATAATCCATATGGATAGATATTGTTTTATCCGCATTATTTATAATTTTAAGTTTTTTTTTACACATAGGACATTTAATAAATTCAATAACTATATCTTTAATATGACAATTGTGAGCAGATGCCTTGATATGTTCCTGGCAAAAAAACTCTTTACATTTATTACATTCGGTAGGACAAAAAGCTTGTATACCACAACTATAACATCTTTTTCCTATATGGTCAAATTCCATAAGTATAATAAAAAGATTTTTTTTATTTAAAATCAAATTAAATTTATTTAAACCTATACGGTCATTATTTATTTAAAATGGAAGCTCCATATATTTTAAGTGAACATTCTGAATTGGAAACATTTGAAATAAGAAACCCTATAAAAAAAACTCTGCGTATAAATTCAAATATTTTTTGTATGTCAAATACTATTTTTTTAGTAATGATATTTATTCAAGTAACAACAATATTTTTATTTGGTATAGTGTATTTAAATGATTTAAATACCTTAATTAAAGACGCTAAAGTAAATATGGCAGATTTATCAAAATTATTACCAGAAGTTGCGGATGTATTGGGTATTGTAAAGCAAATATGTAAAGCCCCAGAATATGCTCCATATTGCCAAGCAAATAATTTTAAAAAGTTAAATATTACCTATTTTTAATTGGATAGTGTATACGTCAAAGAAGAAAGTAGTATATTAACAATTACTACATTAAATTTAATAAAATTTGATTTATTGATAAGGCGCAACAATAATTATTAGAAACCAAAATGTCTCTTGTTTGGAATTATATAGGATATAACCGTAATCTAAGAATTGAGTATGGTGAAAATAGTTCATACATAATATTATTAAATAATAAGAGTTATTTTTTGGAAAAGACTAATCTGAAGACATTAAGTAAAATTATAGGAGGCATATTAAATAAACCTGGTATACAAATGGATAAAATAAGCGGAACGAATTTATTATATATGAAAAATAAATGATATAAATAATAAAATAGTAATATATACAATGAAGGTTGATTTAGAGGAAGAACTTTTTTTATCTTTGGAAAAGTATTATGGAAAACCAAAAATAAAAAATAGAATAAAATATAAACGAAAATATCGATATAAATGTTTAATATCAAAATATATTTCTAATTACGTAAAGTCTTGGGATAGATTTTCAGAGTTATTTGAGAGATATAAAATTGACTAAATATTAACAAATACATCATCTAGACTAGAGGACGAGAAAGGTAACGTAATTGCTCTATTTCCTCGCATATTATATATTTCCATAAACGTGAAATATAAAAAAATATATACAAACAATACACAAACCATAGATAGTGAATTATTTATAAGTAAAATTTCAGGATTAACCATATAAATAAATATTTAAGTTATTTACTTAAATGGTTGTTAAAAATAAAATATTTTACTATTAAAATATTAAATTTGATTTATTTTATTTAAATATTAGTGTATAATAAAAATGTCTCTGAAAATACCACAGAATGACTGGAATGAATTTTTCACA
>Ga0114998_10002330_pt1 | contig 14422 bp, 8 predicted proteins | sample ArcticOcean_MG_C_5_FD_87044 | JGI IMG/M metagenome (GOLD analysis project Ga0114998, IMG submission 87044) | Marine microbial communities from western Arctic Ocean - ArcticOcean_MG_CB4_138 | ecosystem: Environmental > Aquatic > Marine > Oceanic | place: Arctic Ocean: Canada Basin | collected...
CGTGCCTCTTAATGGCGTTCTGTGAACTTTACTGTCACAGTTAAGTAAGCGTTCGTTAGCCAGTCGAACGCAGTAGAAGTTCGGTCGTTAGATCAGAGAAGTCTATTCATTTTTTTTGAATAATAAGGAAACAAAAAAGAGCGCGCGCGAAAAGTGCAACGAAAGAGAGAGCGAGAGCGAGAGTGCGAAGAATTAATTACACAAACAAATTCTCGATGGCCAAGAAAAACGAGAAGCATACTTTACTAGCGAAAGCGAGAGAGAAAAAGAGTAAGAGGTGAAGACTTTTAATGAATAGGTAATAATTGTTTATATAAATAATTGTAAGCACGCGCGAGCGAGCGAGAGCGAACGAGGCAAAAGGAGCAGTCTCGATGAAGGTCCGTGTGGTGACGGAACATCGCGATGAACTGCTCGCGTGCGCAAGAACGCGAAGTGATGAAAACGCGCGCTCGCGTCGTACTTAGTTTCGGTGTGGTTTGTCTCATATATTCGTTAGACCGTCGTGTAGTCTTTTCGCTTGTGTGTGTGTGTGATGAGGACCAAGCACCGAGGTCTTGATTTGTATAGGTCGGGCATATGCATGTACACGTGCATGGCATCGATCGATCTTGTTTTTAAACCTCCGCGGCGAGAGGTTTGGTTTCGGATTCTTCGTTGATATCGAGCGGGTCCGTGTTCGTGGACTTTGAATCCGACGAGTTTACTTTGCGATTCCTTATCTTTAACGATTGCGATTTCCAGAAAGATGGTTTTTCTTCAGAATCGCCGTCCTTGTTGCGTTCGCCGCGTGTGAATGGCTTTTCACCGGCTTGGGCGGACGCGGAGATGCCGTAAGCCAAAGTTACGAGCGAAAAGATGACCAAGGCGGCGCCGACGCCGTTGGATTCGCCCGAAGTGAACGCAAGCGGATTCGCAAAAACGGCAACGGCACATGCGAGCCATGAAATAACTGTACCAATAGCGAGAGAAAACTGGCGGTTATGAAGCGGTTGTCCATACGGTTTGATATACAATGCGAGACAGAACGCTGAGCCGCAGAGCATTTGAGCCATCGCAATTTGACAAGCCGACGCAAATTCCGAAGAAGTATCGTAACCAGAGCTGGAAACGCCACGCAAATTTCTTTCAGTCGCAAATACTGGAATAGCGGCTAAGAAGAACTTTGTTGCCAAAAGAACGAGTTCCCATCCTTCACAACCAGCGCGGGTGTTTTTGTAAAGGAAACCGTACGTAGAACGTAAACTGTCCGATTTAGACAATTTTCCTTCTTCTGGACGTTTTTTCAATAACTTCCACGCGATGAACACTGGCAAACCAAACGGATAAATAATCATCGCAAGATATGCAGAACCCAAGTAAGCGTTGAAAGTTTGGCCTTCGGCTTTGATGTTATAATCAGCTCGTAGATAAGTACCAACGTCAAGCGTTCTCGAGTTGAAAAGTTGTAAAACTGTCTTTGTGACGCCAGCGTACGTCAATACGAGCATCCAGACGCAGTTTCTTTTCAACTTACCTTGGAATTCGGTAAGTTTATCTTCACTGATATGAAAGCCGAGAAAGTTTTGTGTCTTTTTCAACGCTGATGCCGATGAATACGCGACAAAAGTAAAGAACAAAATAATCGGCGGCACGGACAAAGCGCCGATATAAGAAACGTAAAACGTGTTTCCTGAGTTCGAACATCCTGGAGATAACGCGTCCAAGTTCAAGTTGGATACGTTAAGAATACCGAGCGTACGCTGCATCGGTGCGGGCCAATTCACGTCGAACGAGTACAATAAACCAAGCGTTTGAACTACGTAAATAGTGCACGTGGCAAGGACCGTTCCGGCAACTTCTTGAAGTGGCTTCTTGAAGATATAAACCAAAAATCCAAAGCCTGCCAATATTCCAAGAATTGGAATTGCATCTGTTATCGGCTTTGATTCGCATGCCAAGCATTTGCCTCCCATCTTGCGGTAACCTTCTTTACATAAAGCGCAAACTGGTCCTTCGTAAGCTTCTTTGCACGCAGAATCGCCAGTTGAACCGGTCGCTTTACACGCATCAGCCCCCATTGGACACTGAAACACGTATTCGGAAACATCTTTCGATCTCCACCAGCCTTCGAGTGACGTTAAGTCTTTTCCACCTCGGCAGTCACCACCTTGTGGGCAAGCTTTGCAAGCAATACCATCCAAGTTGAATGTTCGGTCTTTACAATAACTGCATACCCTAGATGACTGTATTTGCTCGTCGCCATTGGATAAATTCGTCCATTCAGGTTCGTATCCTGCGACACAAATTGATATTTCCGCGTTAATGATTAAGTTATCGCCAATTTGAACATCGTTTGACCTTTTGCAGACAAAAGAGACACGATATATATCACGGAGCTCACCGTCAAATCTTACGTCTTCAAACGTGGAGATACCTTTTTCTGTGAATGCTTCTAAAGTACCCGAAACGACCAAAGGAGAATGCGCGTTCAAGAACTCCAGTCTCGTTATATTTCCACTATAATCTGTGATGTCAGTACTTGAAGTTTGTAGTGCTGGAGATACTGTACAAGTCGAGGTTGATGCCTCGGAAACCGCGACGTTTCCATAATAGTCAACGAGTTCAATAGCAAAAGATTCCGCAACCGCGCCCGAAGTAACACCACTCGCGAATGAAAGTAAATCTGTTGCCGGTACACGGGGCTTTAATGCTTCAGTAGCGAGCGAATCAGCTGGAGTGAACGCACAGTTTTCACATGCAAAAACTATGCTCGGCGACGAGGCGCGAGTCCAGTATGCACTCGGACCAGATTCGGCCTCATTACTTGAAAATTGCAACTCCGATAACGTATTTTGCTCTTCTGTCGATGTTGATTTCACAAAGTTTGCGTCGATATAAATACCGCCACCAAGTACAGAAGCAATATTTTCGACGAGATTTAGTGATTTGAGCTCGAAATCGGTAACAATATTTAAGCCATTGTCATCCGTCACTGTATCACTTTCTTCAGATGCCGGGGCGATTGAAATTGCGCCACCACTAGTGGCGACGTTTTTCGACATGACGCATGCATTAGATACTTTGAATAGCAATGCGGAGTTTGCGATTGCGCCACCAAATCCATCGCTGGCGACGTTTTCAGACATAGTTGTTCCTGCGACGGTCAAAGAAGCGACGTTATTGATCACCCGGATGCCACCACCGTGCGTAGTGGCAATGTTTTTCGAAAAAGTAGTCGTACTTATGTCAATTTCTCCAATGCTTGCGTAGATACCACCTCCAGCGCCACGTTTTTTTCCTGGATCGTAGCAACCGAACGCTTTGTTAGTGATAAGCGACGCCCCGCCTTGAACATTTACGACCGCTCCTTTAGAAAACAAAGCAGACGTAGTTCCAGAAGAGCTCGTCGTTGCTGCATCAGCTGATGAAATAATCAAAATTGCACCGCCGTCTGTGGCTGAGTTGGATTGCAAAACAGTGCCTGCGGAAATGTCCAAGCCAGTAGCGCCTTGGGAAACCGAAGAAACGTTATAAACACCAATAACGGCAAAGGCACCGCCACCGGAACCACGAAGTCTTGGGCAGACCGTTTGATTACTTCCTCCCGCAACGTTTCCTTTTATCAAAGAAGCTTGAACGGTTGCTTTGCAAGATGATTCAAGATATACACCACCACCGTATGAAGAAGCAATGTTTTCGACTAACGAGGTAGAAGAATCGATGGTGAGAGCACCGCCGATACACGAAAGCCCGCCCCCACTTTTAGCAGTATTTTTATACACAATCGTCGAAGAAGAAAGAGTAATCGAAGATAACTGTTCTGCATGAATCGCGCCTCCAAGATTTTGAGCTTCATTCCCAGCAAAAAGTGTTCCTCTGGTCGCGACAATCGTAGATGATGACTTTGCGTTGATGGCGCCTCCATTCACAGTAGCGATATTTTTTGTAAACGTACACTTATCAAAGGTTATCAAGTTAGACTCTTGCCAAGCCATAACTGCTGCGCCATAATCGGCTTCGTTTCCGTTAAACAAAACGTTTTCAAAGTTTCCTCCAGCGTTACCGTAAATGAGAGCACCGCTACCATACGTTTCGGAGACGAGGTCTGGGGTATTTTCCGATATCGTGCCGTTGACAAAATCGGCGAAACCGCCTTGGTATACACCAACGCCGGAACCATAGTTTCCAATATTTTTCGTCACTTTCACGTTAATAAACTTTGGCGTGGCCGCATTTCCAATGTAAATACCGCCGGCAAAGAAGGATTCGTTGTTTTCGATGACTGTGTCTGTGAAAACGCCGGTTGAGCCTTCGTCGACGTTCAAGCCGCCGCCTTTCCCAGAAGTTAGAGTCCTTCCCCAGGTGAAGCAATCTTTGACGGTTAAATCGGTTGCCGTTACGTTTGAGTTTTGTTCAATATATACACCACCACCACGATTGGCGTTACCGGTTTGATCGTTACCACTCGAGCAGTTTTGAACGAGAACATTTTCAAATTTTGCAAAACTATTCACGACGTGAATACCGCCGCCAAGGTTTTGTGACATAGAGTCTTTCACGACGACGTCTGAAAGCGTGACACTATCAAGGGTTTGAACGTTTTCAATTTTCAAACCGCCGCCTGTTTCACTACGACCATTTTGAATTGTTACGCCTGTAATTGAAACCTTGTCGTCACCGGAAATGGTTACGAAATTATTTGCGTACGCGCAATCGATCGACGTAAAGTCTGACGAAACCGCGAGTGAGACAATCTCTACAGATCCAAGAGATTGGATCGAAATACCGCAAGAATTTACATCGTACGTTCCAGGAAGTAAGGATATCCTTTTATTTGAAGCCAAAGATGAAGTGAACTTTGTCGATTGCAAAGTTGTAGTCAAAGAAGCACACGGAGATGAAAAATCACCGCACGAAGTTGTAACATCGGACGAACCTGCGGATGCAAATATTTCAACGTAATCTATAGAGACCAAAGAAGAATATTTCGTTGCCGCATAACTCGAAGACTTTGTTGTTGAGACGCCATCTTCGTTCATCACGACGGCGTGAACGAGAATGACCACGACGCTTCCGTTTGCTCGTGCCGTAGCATCCAAAGTCGATAGATCCAAATTAGTAGAAAGAGTACCACCAACGACGAGTTTTGATGATTCGTCAGCAGAAATGCCATAATATGGCCACGATGTACTAGCTGGAGCTCCGCCGGCACCGGCAACGTACGGAGTAACCGCATAGATTACAATCGAATTTCCGTTAAACTTTTTGCTCGCCGCCCAATTCACCGAGAACGAAGTTCCAGAGTTTTTCACGACGTATACGTACTCAGGACCGCTCAAGATATTTTGTTCACCCAGCTCGGATTGTTCCAAAAGAGCTTGTATGCAAACAGAATCTGCGGCAGATTCGTGTTTCGAGATGCCATTTGCGAGTAAAGCGCCGTTAAGGGTCGATGCGTACGCCGAAATATCAGCCGTTTCAACGCCTTCGCAAAAGCAACCGTTATCGTTCCAACCGTTCAACACGGCCTTACACGCAACAGTTGTCACTCCAGCGAGACAATCGAGAACGTTCGGTACGCTCAAACACGACGAGACATCTAAAAGATGACGTCCGCTATTACTACGTAAAGAGTTCACAGTCGTAGTGGCAGAAACATCCGCGGTCGCCGTGCGGGAGAGGACCATTAAAATCATCATCGTCATCATCATCATCTTTAACGAGAAAAAATAATTATTTTTACTTTCACGTTGACGGATAAACATGATATGATATTTTAAACTTGTTCACTTAATTCGTATTTAATAATAATGAATGAAAGAAAGAGAGAATTACTTACTCGAATGCACCACCACTCGCGAAAGTTCTTCCTCTCTTTTCTCTTCTTCGTTGTTAAAAAACGACGAGATCAAGTACAAATATATAAATTAAACTTTTCTTAAATAAACGAGGATGGAATAGAAATGAATAATACGATCGATTGTGATTATATCGATAGTTTCTTCTTCTTCTTCTTATTCTGTCTGTTGTTTTTAGTTCGTTTATTCACTGTTTTATTATAGACGCGTGTGATCAATAATACAATAAAAGTTAACTTTAATTTGTAAAGAACTTGTTTCTTTGCAATAAGCGTTTTCGTGACTTTTAGCCAAATCAGAATCTTACGTCTTAGCAAGCGAGGAGCAAAAAAACGAAGCAAAAAAAATGTGAATTATTATTCTTATTTGTTTCCTCCTCAATTTCAATTGAATATTACAACAACAGACACGCATCGTCGTCGACTAATCTCTCTCTCTCTGTCTCTCTCTACTCTTTTTAACGATGATTTTACAAGAGAGAAAAGGAGCCGACGGCCAAGGCGGCGAAACCGAGCGCGTGGCCTAACGAACCCCAAGCGAAAACGTCAATCAAGTTGAACCCGGCTGGATCGTTCGTAGTACTCAAAAACGTTGCTTCTTCCGCGCGAATATCACCAGCGGCGAAATTCGTTTCACCGTTTTGAACCGGTAATCCAGCTCTCTTGATTTGTTCGCGTTGATAAGGCAAAAACACGAATCGCCCGAGCGAAAGCATTAAAGCGTTTGCGCCCGAAATCGCCAAGTTCACGTCTGAAAACGCCATCGTTTGCATCTTCGCACCTCTGACTGACGATTTCGTTTGCGATTTGACCTTGCTGTTTAATATGAAAAGGAAGACAATGTTATTAAATCGCGCCAGTCAGTATTATTTCCAGAGAGAGAGAGTTTTATGGTAGATATCGACTCTATCGAGATCTTGGTGCAAATCATAAGAACAAACGGTATGAGCGCGTTGAAAACGCACACGCGATATAACGAAGCACCGGTTGTGAATGCTCGCATCGCACAGATTTTGCTATTTCAACACAGCGCGCGCGCGATCAAAATTGCGCGAATCTCTCTCTCCCTTTAAAACTCAATCTCACTCGCTCTCAAAGGGCATCATATCATCAGAGATACGATTTTTGAGTATAGCATCAGGGAAAGAAATCGGGTTATTTCTTAATAAACAAAAATGAACGACTGCGCGCGTTAAAAGCGCAAACGACAGGAAAGTAAAGTAAACCGTTCCGGACCGACCTGGAGAACGTAGTCGCCCGCGCGCGCGTCGGTAAAGCCGTTTGTAAAGTAAACATTTTATATAGTATTTTATGTGGGTCTTAATCAGAGTGCTTCTATGAGGGAAGTCACAGAACTACAGAACACTGGAAGTTGGTATGATACCCTAAACCCTATTTGTACACTTTTCTTCTATCGCTTCGGATTTACGGAACCGGGCCCTCACGACCTCTCAAAAGTACTGCCGCCGTTCTCTCTCTCTTGTACACACACACACACACACACGCACGCACGCACGCGTTGAGAGTAAGAAAAAAAAGATATCTGCTCTCAAACGCGATAAACTCAAACCTGCATCAGAGAAGGCTCGTTGCGAATTTTACGAGAAAGAGTTAAGTCGTCAGGCGTTCGAATATGTATACAACACTGAAAATTGCCACCCATGTGATTCGTTCAAATTCAACACTCCGTTCTATTGCGAGAAAGATGTGAAGAAAGATGTTGGCGAGGTCATCGCGCTCGCGTCGTCAAACGCCATGGCCTTGATGTCCTTCCTCGTTGCTATCGGTCCTTTGCTTCTCATGAAAACGAGATCTTCCCGTTCTTCACATGACGAAGAGACCGCTCACGGGAAGGCACCAGCGGAACCAGTAGTGATTTCTTAACCGAATGTACTGCTTGCCGCTTTTCGTTATATTTATTACAAAGTGTATTGTAATAAATATTTATTTATTTTTTGTGTTCAATGACATTTAAACGCGAAGAAGTTCGGTTTCGCGCCAAATTTACTTTCGTCGTAATTCTTAAAATACTTTAAAGCGTCTTTGTTTATTTCGCAGCCGGCGTCTGTGAACGTTTTTTCCCACTTTTCGCGAGGCCATACTGTTAAATGAACGATCGCCGGTTTCCTTAGATCTTTCGGGTCGAGCCCGGACCTACGCAGCGAAATAGTCACAAAAACATCCTTCTTCGCTATTCGAACGAGTTCTTTCACGCTCTTTTCGACTAAATTAGTCGGCACGTGTTCGAGAACTTCTGAAGAAAACACGACGTCGAACCTTTTATCCTCGAACCGAGTCAAATCGTGCAAAACGCCAGTCTCGACGACGCCTTCTTTCGCTAAATCTTTACAACTCGTCTTACTAACGTCCGATATTTCGATACCACGAACGATTTTTCCAGCCGATCTTAACGCTTTCATTGTCCCACACGTCCCAGCGCCTCCATCGAACCAACTCTTGCTCTCTGGATATAAATCGATAACCGTTCTTAGAAATCCTTTCAATAACGGATACGCCGGTTTGTTCTCAATCGCGTTCTTTAAATACGCGTCGTAAAAACGTTTATCCGGTTGTCTATTCTTATTACTATTATTACTGTTGTTATTGTTACTATTTGAACCACTACTTGAAGAACTAATCCACGCTCTGCGTTGCGAACTACTCGCTCGTTGTTGGCGAGCACCGCTGCTGCTACTTCCCTTCCTATGCTCTTCAATATATTTCATCGAAGCTTCTTCGCCCTCTAAATATTTCGGAAGATTATCATGATGACGATGAGCAGCAGAAGAAGAAGAAGAATCATCGTCGTCGTCGTTTCCATCATGGGAAGAAGATCCTAACCGCCCTAATTGGTTCCTCTGATTCATCATTGAAACATTATCCTCGTCCTCATCATCCCCTACAACTTTTCCATTAAACTTCTTCACTGATGGAACGACAGCGTCAACCGACGCAAACTGTTCACTATCGATGAAATAATGAGTTTTGATCTCAAAAATTAAAGGACCAAGAACGAACAGGAACAGGAGAAGTCGCAGTCTCTGTTTTCGGTGCTGTTTGAATAACGATCGAGTGCTAGTTTGAGTGACCATTTTTGTGCCGAAATTATTAGAGTGTCTACTGCTGTTATTACAATTTGTTTGACCGACGCTATAGAGAGAACAAAATCTTGATTACATACATACCGCTTAACTCTTCTCTAACATCTTAACGACAGTTTTCTTGTTCTTCAGAGAGTTGATATGAATTAAGCTTTGAACTGCCCTGTCGTCCACTGAGCCTGGTAAGGAATCGCGACCGAAGAGCGTTTTTAAGCCAGGGACTTTTTTCGTATCCGCCGATGGCGCGAGTTGGTCGTAAGTCGCCGCTAATGGACCGATGTATTGCACGAGAACGGAGTATAACGGTTGTAGAACTTGCTCGGAAAGTTCAATCATGTCCGTAACGTCGCGGTTTTTTTCCTTTTTACCGATGTATTCATCCTGGTCAGTCGATTCAATCATCGTCATCAATCGATCGAACCCTCTGGCGAGCTCTGGCGAAGGCCATAAACCGTACTTATCGCTCCTGTGTAACCAAAAGAAGTATCCCCATTGGAACTCGAAGAATAAGCGATCTTCTAAGGATTTCCCTCGTTTTAAAATGCCAAATTTTCTCGCAAATCCGCCGAGAGATCTAAACACGTCGTTCCTGAACGACGATAACTCGAAATTTTGTGGTATATCTTTCCTCTCCAAGCGCTTATAGTTTTCGTCCCTACAGAACGACCACCCTTTGCCTTCCATTATTCCCCAAAACCCGTCCTCGCTTAAATCATCCTCAAACTGATAAATCTCTTCAATGGTAACCTTAACGTCCCATCCAGATAATTCTAAAGCGGCCAAAGTGTGATGATGATCGACTACGTAATATAACCCTTGATACTTCACCGCCGGCACTGGCTTAGTTTCCATATACGCTTGAGCCGTATCCTCGCTCGAGAAGTTCGAGAGCTTATAAAACGTCCAATCCCAACCGCACGCAGTTTGCGACGGTCTAGCGACTTTCTTAATCTCTGACCACTTTTTCGTCACAGTTGGACACAACGCTTCATCGATCTTACTATTATTATGACCGCTATTACTCGAAGAAGACTTCTTATCTTCATCCGTCGATATAGCGCTTACTTTAATCGTATCCGCTCTCGTCGTATGTCTCGCTTTAGTCAAATCAACCATATCGACGATGTTATTCTGATACTCTAAAATATTTTTGTTCTTACTGTTGTTACTATTATTATTCCTACTATTCGCGTTACTATTGTTACTGTTCTGTTTGTTCTTGTTATTGTTCGAATTACTGCTCATTTTCGAAGATGTGCCGGTATTACCGGCTCTGACTGAGAAGAAGAACTTTTTATGCGTCGCGCTCGCTCCAGCTCTCGCCGCGCCGCTCGCGGTATCGGCCAGTACGAGTTTTCTGACTCCTTTTTGCTTCCTCTGTTGCTGATCGGCATAAGCGTTCATGAACGCGCGCTGTTGCACACGAGCACTTTCGTGACTCATTTTCAAAAAGAAAAAGAATAATAATATCCAAAAACGACTTCAACGGCTAACAAGATATATAAATCTTCCTCTTCCCTTTCTTCGATGATATCTATATATCTATATCTATATCAATCAAAAATAGAACACTGCGACGACGACGACGACGACCGAGATCTCTCTCTTAATCGAGAACGAACCGAATTGAATTTATTGAATATATATCGCGCGCGAGTTCAAAACGAAGTTCTGCAGCAAACGTCCTTCGAAACAAATAATATTCTCTTTTTTGCCCTTTTTGCCCTTTTTTCCATATGACCCAAAAATCGAGCATATAGGGAAAATCAAGAATTGTCCACCATCGGCGGCATAAAACGTAACGCATCAGTGTTTGCTCACTGAATGCACTGCGGCAGGACTTCGTTCAGTTCTTCGTGCGCGCGAGTTCATCAGAGGCTTTAAAATAGAGCGCTCCTATACCGCGAAAACAGTCGTCAGTGCGAGTAGTACGCAGTAACGGAGAGTATAGTGATATTCAAAGTGTCTCTTTTTCGCACGAAAATCAAGAAAAGTAAATGATTAAAAATGCGAACAACGTGCTCGGCGGCAAGCAAAGAAAAATAGTCATCGTCGGCGCCGGGAACTCGAGTGGGTATTTAATCAAACACTTACTGGACGCAGAGCGAATGAGCGAGTTCTTGATAACTTTAGTAGGGGAAGAATCCGTGCTACCATACGAGAGGCCGGCACTGACAAAGGCGTTTTTGCACAAAGAGCAACCGGCGAGACTGCCCGGGTTCCATACCTCGGTCGGGTCGGGGTTCGAGAGACAGAGTCTCGAGTGGTACGAGCAGAAGCGCTGCGAAGTTTTCCTGAACGAACGAGTGATTCGTTGTGATTTTGGAGAGAAATTCGTGGAGACGCACAAAGGGAGGAAGATTTCTTACGATTCGTTAGTAGTCGCAACTGGCGTCAGTGCGAATAAGGCTACGTTCATTGAAGGGTATGAACGCGGGATCGTCTTAAGATCGCACGAAGACGCTTTGAAAGTCGTGAACGCGTTGGATGAAGAGCCGAAGAATCCGGTTATTATTGGAGGCGGGTATATCGGCTTAGAAGTCTGCGCGGCGATGCTTCACAGAGGATTGAAACCGACCGTAGTTTTAATGGAATCGAACGTCATGGCTCGCGTGTTCACTGCAGAGATTGCTAAATATTACGAAGATTTGTACGAACAAAAGGGATGTACGTTCATTAAAAACGCGTCAGTGAAGAAGATTAACGAAAACTCGTGCGTCTTATCCGACGGCACAGAGATTCAATCAGATTTAGTCATAATCGGTGTTGGCTCGGACGTGAAACCGAACGTTTTACCATTCGAAGGTTTATTAGAAAGAGCTGCTGATGGTGGAATCAAAGTCGATGGACATTTTCGAACGTCAGAGAAGGACGTCTACGCGATCGGCGACATTTGCTCGTTTCCAGTTCGTTTACAGAAACCAGATGATTCAGAAACACATGCGAGAATGGAGCACGTAAAACATGCGAGGCAATCGGCAATGCATTGCGCGAAATGCATCGTCGAAGGCCACGCGAACGTACCTGCATACAAATACGAACCCTTTTTCTACTCCAGAGTGTTCGAACAAAAAGGGAGCGAGAGACCTGTAACGTGGCAATTCTATGGTTTCACTGGTACTAAAGATTCGACGAAAATAATCGGCCCAATCGGTGATTTCAAACCAAAACTCATAAACCTATGGTTTGACTCTTCAACGAATACACTGATCGGCGCGTTCATCGAATCCGGTTCGCCACAGGAGAACGACGCGATCAAACTCGCTTGCGAACGAAACTATTCTTTATCAATAGATGATCAACAGGAGCTTTCGAAACCATCAACGACCGTTGCTCTAGCGATTGAGATATTAGCTAAATATAAATAAGCTCTTTTAAGTTCATTTAAGTACATTTAATAAGTCACATACGTAGATAAACTGTATAATAGGGCGGCGTAAAGCAAAATAAGCTCTTGCATTCGTTTAAGTACATTTAATAAGTCATCATAGATAAACTGTATATAACAGGGCGGCGTAAAGCAAAATAAAGAGGGCCCCTAATCCGCCCCTTAAAATCTTTCCAATGACACGTCACACTGTTCCTTACAAATCTGCTCCTTTGTTCAACAATTAATCAATCATATCAGATCATCGAAGTACGAGATAGACAATAAAGAGAACACGAAACAGTCATAGCGGTGTGTTCTTTTTCCAATGTTCGCCTTTGTACAGAGCATCAATCGATCGTCTTCGTTAGCATCGACGAGTTTTCTTAGAAGTCATTCTAATTCTCTCGACGACGAAGATTCGTTGGTATCTAGTCAGAAACGCAGAACGCGACCGAGTGGAAATACCGTGAATAAGATTGATCTACGAGCGATGAGGAATGCTATGAACTCTAATACTACCAGAAATGCTCTTCGTAGTAGTAGTAGTAGTAGTAGTTCTCGTTGTTGTGTTGAACCTGGACAAAGAAGATGTAAAAGGAAGATAAGGACAGAGGCGATGAAGAATAAAGGCGACGGACAGTCTATCGTGTACTCGTTCGAAGCAAGCAGTATGACGACGACGAATAATAATAACAAGAAACCTAGGTTTGGGATCAGATTGGACCCAGAGACGTTCCCTAGGAACGATGAGACTGATAAGTTGATCATGAAATTGTTCATACCGGCGTTGTTGAACTTTTTAATAATTCCTTTAGTTGGTATAGTGGACGTGTTTTGGGTTGGGAGGATGGGAGACGCGGTTGCTTTGGCAGCACAAGGAGCGGCGAATCAAGTGTTTCAAAGCGCGTTTTGGATTATTTCTTTTATTCCGAGCGTTGTCGCGCCAATGGTCGCGAGAGCGGCAGCTGGGGGGTCTAAGGAGGAGTTGCAAATGAAAATTGGCGAAGGGATCTTTTGCGCAGTGATAGTTGGTTTGTTTGGGATGACCGTGATGACGGTTTTTAGGCAACCTGCGTTAGCGCTGGTTGGATTAGATACGGTTTCGCCAACTGCGATGCAAGCGGCGCCGTACGTTGGTATTAGAGCTTTGACGTTTATTCCAGCAATCGTGTCGACGGTTGGTTTCGCTGCATTTCGTGGTACTTTGGACGTAACGACGCCGATGAAAATTACTTTAGTATCGCAATTAATGAATGTCATTTTAGATCCATTATTCATATTTGGTTTTGGCGCGGTAAAAGCGCTTGGAGTTGCTGGAGCGGCGTTGGCAACGTCGATTAGCGAGTTAGTCGCCGCCGCTTTGTATATTGGCACTTTGTTGAAGAGAAATTTAGTCACCGTTCGATCGATGTTGAAACCTCCTGATGCGAAAGCTATTGCTGCTTTACTCGTTGGTGGTGCTGGCGTACAATTGCGCTCTCTCGCTCAAAACATCACATTTTTAGCAGTCACGAGAACGATATTAACGATGGATAAAACTGGAACGGCTGCGGCTGCGCATACAGTCTCTTCGCAAGTGTTTCAATTAGGCGCGATTGCAATTTTGGCATTATCGACGATTGCTACTATTTTAGTTCCTCAGCGCATGCACTCGAAAGAGCTCGGAGGGCCAGTCGTTGCTAAAGCAGTCGCCGATCGTATGTTAGCGTGGGGAATTTTGATCGGAGTGTTTTTGTTCTTCATGCAATCAGCGGCGATCTTTGCCATCCCGTTCTTCACGCCTATTAAAGACGTGCAATCTTTTGCAATTTTACCGACGTTAATAGGTGCTGCGTTGCAACCGCTGAACGGTTTAGTATTCGTCGCCGAAGGATTGATGCAAGGACATCAAGCGTTTTTGAGACTTGCCGGAGGAATGTTTGTAAGTACTGGAGTTATGTTAGTCGCTTTGAGATTCGAAGGAACGACTTTGCCAGGCGTATGGTGTTGCTTTGCGGCGTTTAATACGTGCAGACTTTTGTTTGCGTTGAGACATCACTTTGTCGACGGGCCTTTAGGATGGAAACATTTGGAAGAATCTCAAAAGAAATGGGCTTCGAAGAACGCATAGAA
>Ga0114998_10002336_pt1 | contig 14396 bp, 15 predicted proteins | sample ArcticOcean_MG_C_5_FD_87044 | JGI IMG/M metagenome (GOLD analysis project Ga0114998, IMG submission 87044) | Marine microbial communities from western Arctic Ocean - ArcticOcean_MG_CB4_138 | ecosystem: Environmental > Aquatic > Marine > Oceanic | place: Arctic Ocean: Canada Basin | collected...
CAATCCCAACCTTAATATTTAGTTTTGATTTTATATAATCTGCAGCGGTAATATGGTCTGCATGAATATGAGTTTCTAAAACCCATTCACATATTAAATTATTTTCTTTAATAAACTTAATAAGTTTATCCGCATTAACAGCAGAACATTTTCCTGTATATTGATTATATACAAGAACAGGATCAATAATAACACATTTAAAAGTGTCCTCATCAATTATTATATAGCTAAAAGTAGATGATACTTCATCATAAAAATTTTTTACTTTCATAGTATGACTTCCTTTATAATAATTAAAAAACCAATAAATAAAGTAAACCAACCAAAGCACTTTTTTAGAATATAAGGTTTCATTTTTTTAGATATACCTATACCTATAAATATACCTATAGTAGTAAAACTCATAATTCCTAGCAATATATTAACATCAATGGTTATACCAGATTGATAATCTCCTATAAAGCCAAATAAAGACTTTATAAATATAATAAAAAGAGAACTACCAACAGCTGTTTTCATATCTAAGCCTGTAAGCAAAACTAATGCAGGTATTATTAAGAACCCTCCTCCTGCACCTATTATTCCAGTAAAAAAACCAACTGCTATACCTTCAATAACAATAATAACATTATTTAAAAAAGTAGACTTACTTATATTAATATTGCTTTTAGTACTCTTTGTCCTAATCATAAAAAATGCTGCTAAAATCATCAAAACAGAAAATAAGATCATAATAAAATGATCCTTAGTAATAATTATATTAAATAAGCTTATATTATCTGGTAAAATTGGAAGAAAATACCTTCTAGTTAAATAAACTGTTATTAATGAAGGAATTGCAAACATCAATGCAATAGAAAAATTAATTTGCTTATTTCTAATATAGTTGAAGCTCCCAATTAAAGCCGTTAAACCTACAATTATCAAAGAATAACTAGTTGCTAGGGTGGGATTAATTCCAACAAAATAAACTAAAATAGGTAAAATTAAAATTGACCCACCCGCACCAATACTACCTAAGACAATGCCCATAATACTAGATAAAAAATAGCCTATAATAACCATTACACTTTATTCCAAGGCATTTTGGCAATAAACAAACCTAAACCGCACCATCCTGTTATTCCTGCATTTATTAAACCTAAAGAGATAATACCAGATAAAATTAACCAATAATTGTTTACGAATACACTAAGAATTATTCCTAATAAAACTAAAGAGCCCATAATAATTTGAGTTTGGCGGTCTATAGGAAACAACTTTTTATAAAAAGAAATTGAATAACCAGAGGTTTTCCAATTATTAATCCCACCGGATAAATTATAAATTTTATCATTAAAAGAACTAGAAACTTTATTATAGGCCTCTAATGACCTTTTACCTGATTGGCAATATAGAATAATATCTTCTCCATTACGATTATTTTTTATTTCTTCATAATTAATTTTTGAAAGAGGTATATTAATAGCATTTAGAATATGTTCTGCTTTATACTCATTACTTTCTCTTACATCTATAATTAATCTGTTTTTTAAATTATTATTTAATTCAGTAGCGCTGATATTATTTTTACTCATTTTTTACCTTTCATATTAGATTAATCTAATATGCATATAATTATTTACAAAATTTTTCATACAAAACCTCAATAAGTTTTTTAACACTAGGGTCCATTATTTCATAATAAATAAATTTCCCAGATCTTTCTGTTGATACAATTTTATCTTGGCGCATTAATGCTAAATGCTGAGATAATGCTGACTGCTTAATATCTATCAGTAGCGTTAAATCATTTACTGTTTTTTTACCATTAATAAGATTACATAAAACTAACAATCTACTTTTATTAGAGAAAATTTTTAAAAAATTAGAGGCTTTTCCAATTTTTCCCTCAATTTTTTTTATGCTTAATTCTATACGATCCATAATTAATCATATTAGATTAATCTAATATGTCAAGCAATATTAGATTAGCTAAAATGCAATTAAATATCTTAAATATGTACTTAAAATTATAACAATATAAAATCAATAAATAAATAAATTTAAAAAGGGATTTAACATGAAAATTATTGTTATGGGAACAGGAGGAGTTGGAGGATATTTTGGAGCAAGGCTTGCAAATGCAGGATACGATGTTTCCTTTATTGCAAGAGGAGAACACTTAAAAGCTATTAAAAATAATGGATTAAAAATTATTAGTGAATTAGGTGATATGATAATACATCCTGCAAAAGCTAGTGATAACCCAGCCGATTTTGAAATTGCAGATATAGTTCTATTTTGTGTAAAGTCTTATGATACAGAATCTTCTTCAAATTTAATAAAGCCTATAGTGGGACAAAATACGGCAGTTATTCCATTTCTTAATGGAATTGGCCACATTGAAATTATGCAAAAAATATTAGGAAAAAATTCAGTTATAGGAGGTGTTGCTGCTATTAGTGCTCTAATTTCAGAACCTGCTGTAATACAACATAACTCTGCAATGCAAATGTTAAAATTTGGTGAATTTAATAATATTATCTCTCCTAGAATTAAAGCATTCCAAGAAGCATGTGAAAAGTCAGGTATAAATAATAATATTCCTGAGAATATAGAATGTGATATATGGCAAAAAATTATTATGATTTGCACATTAGCAGGAGCAAATTGTATAACAAGATTACCCTAAGGAGCCTGCAGGACAAACCCTGCAACTAGAAATTTTATGAAAAACTTAGCTGAAGAAGCAGTTGAGATTGCTAAAGCTGAAAATATTATATTACCAGATAATCAGGTGGAAATCACAATGAAACAATTAGATTCATTACCTGAAGCTATGAAGGCCTCAACTTTACCTGCACTAGAAAAAGGCGAAAAATTGGAAGCCTCTGCATTGAATGGTGCAATTTCTATTCTAGGCAATAAACATAAGATAAATACACCTGCTCATAAAGCTGTATATGCTGCATTATCTCCGCATGAAAATGGTTTGAATTAGGACCTTATATATCAACAAAATCCTAATATAGATATTGATAATTAACTCTCTAATTTATATAGATTCAATTAAATACACTAATATTTATTATACTAAGATGTATGCTTTAATAATATATATTATTCATCAATATTATTGATTAAATATTATTAATTGATATTTTTCTCTGAAGCACTAAGTATATGCTTATATAAATAGTGTATATTCGGTATATAACAGAATATTAAACTTGAATATTTAAATTTATGTGCTATTTAAATACCACTAATGATGATTAAAGATCCATCATAGTATTTACCGTGTGATTAAATTTTAATCATTGTGCTAATGATCAAAAATATATGGGTGTAAACATGATAAAAAGATCTGTAGGTAGACCAAAATTATTAAGTAGAGAACATGTTATAAACACAGCTTTTTGTGAATACTGGTTGCACGGAATAAATAATGTTCCTCTTTCTAAGGTTGCTTTATTAGCTGGTGTATCTAGGCCTGGTATTTATATAGAATTTACTAATGAAGATGAACTAAAATGTGAAGTTTTAAAGAAATATTTTAATGAAAGCGCTGGTCCTGTTTTTAAAAATTATGATAATTATAATGATTATCCAAACCACTTATTAAATCATTTAGATGCCAATATTAATGATGGTAATGATAATTTAACAGATAATATTTTATACAGGAGTTTAAGGCCTAAAGGTGCATTAGGATGTTTACTGATAAGAAGTACTTTAAGTCCTAAAGAACTAGGACCTATTACATTAAAAACAATTAAAGATTTTGATAAATATAGAGTAAAACAATTAAAAAAATATGCTTCAAATGCGCAGAATTCTGCTATTTTAAATAAAAATATAGATATTGATTTTTTTGCAAAATACAGTATTGAAATATTTAAATTAGTACAATTAATGAGATTAGATAATTCTTCTGCAAGCTATATTAAAAAAGTAGTAAATACTTCATTGGAACCATTTTTTAACAAAAAAGAAATGCTTCATTAATTAATTAATGCTGTAGCCTCGATTTCTAAAAGTGCTTCATCTTCTATTAAGTCTCTGACAACTACCATAGACATAGCAGGATAATGCTTTCCAATTATTTTTTGATAAACTTCACCAACAAGTTTTTGGTTATTTAAATACTCCCTTTTATCTTTTATATACCAAGTTAAACGAACAATGTTTTTAACTTCTCCTCCTGCGGCTTTTACTATAGCAACTATATTACTTAATGTTTGCTCCATTTGACCAATAAATGTTTTATTTTCAAATATTTGATCTCTTGTCCAACCTATTTGTCCTCCAATAAATAATTGTCCATTATTGGATAAAATTCCATTAGAATAACCTTTTGCAGCTTTCCATCCTTCTGGATGTATAATCTTATTTTCCATATAATTATCCTTAAATAGTATTAATTATTTTTTCTTAATTTAAAACGTTGAATTTTTCCTGTTTTTGTTTTTGGTAAAGTCTCTATAAATATTATTGATCTAGGATACTTGAAAGGTGCTATATTTTTTTTTACATGGTCCTGTAATATTTTTTTTAATAAATCATCACCTTTATAATTATTATTTAGAACTATATATGCCTGAACAATAGACCCTCTATCTTTATCAGGACATCCAATTACTGCGCATTCAAATACTGCATCATGAGACATTAATGCGGATTCAACTTCTGGTCCTGCAATATTATACCCTGAAGATATAATCATATCATCATTTCTCGCTGCAAAATAAAAGTAGCCTTCACTATCCATACGAAAACTATCTCCAGTTATATTCCAGCCATCTACTACATAATCTGATTGCCTATTATCAGATAAATAACGACAACCTGTTGGCCCTCTTACAGCTAACATACCAACTTCTCCTATTGCTAATTCATTCATATTTTCATCAACAATTTTTGCTTCATAACCTTTTATTGGCTTACCAGTACAAGATTTTTTATGATCATCAAATCTATTAGATATAAAGATATGTAATAATTCTGTTGCACCAATTCCATCTAACATTGGCTTACCCGTTTTTTTCAACCATTTTTTATATACCGGTGCTGGTAAAGTTTCTCCTGCAGAAATAGCCGCACGTAAAGAAGATAGGTCAACTCCTTCATCCATTGCTAAAAGCATTACATTATAAGCAGTTGGTGCCGTAAAACATACTGTAGCTTTATATTTTTGAATAATATCAATCATATTAGGAGGAGTAGCATCCTCTAATAAAGTGGCTGTAGCTCCATAGCGTAAAGGAAAAATTGCTAATCCACCTAACCCAAAAGTAAATGCTAAAGGGGGAGATCCTACAAAAACATCTTTATCATTCACTTGTAAAACTTCTTTTGCATATCCATCAGCAATAATCATAAGGTCACGATGAAAATGCATTGTAGCCTTTGGTTCACCTGTAGTTCCAGATGTAAAGCCCAATAAAGCTACATCATCTTTTCCTGTTTTTACTGATTCAAATTTCACAGATTTCTCTAAAGCTACTTCATCTAATTCACTGCTATGATTTGCAGTACCATCAAATGGTATTAAATATTTAAGATATTTACTTTTTTTGAAAGAAGTATTTAGCTCTTTTAGCAGTCTACTATCACATAATGCATGAGATATTTTAGCTTTATCTATTATTTTATCTAATTCTCCAGAACGAAGCATTGGCATAGTATTAACTACTACGGCTCCTACTTTAGTAGCCGCCAGCCAACATGCAACCATGGCAGGATTATTAGCGGATCTTATCAAAACTCTGTTTCCAGGTTTAACTCCATAATTTTCTACTAGTGCATTAGCTAGTTTATTAGTCCAATCTGTTAACTCCTTATAAGTTCTCCTTCTTCCATTTCCTATTAATGCCGTATGGTCTCCAAAGCCTTTACCTACCATCACATCCGTTAATTCTTCTGAAGCATTTAAGAAATCAGGATAATTATATTCATTTAACAAAAAATCAGGGTATTCTGACTGTTTTGGTAAATTATCACGAGAAAATGTATCAATATGCGCTGTAGGCCCTAACATAAACTTTCCTTTTAAAAAATTTTAGTTTCCTTCGAATTCTGGTTTCTCTTTATTTATAAAAGCTTCATACGCTCTCTTAAAATCTCCTGTTTGCATACAAATTGCTTGGGCTTGAGCTTCTGCTTCAATTACTTGCTCTATTGACATAGACCATTCCTGTGCAAGCATAGTTTTGGTCATCATATTTCCAAAGGTAGGACCATTAACAATCTTCTTAGCAAGATTCATAGAAGCTTCTTCTAATTCTTGTACAGGCACAACCTTATTATAAAAACCCCATTTGTCTCCTTCATCTGCTGTCATTACTCTTCCTGTATATAATAATTCTGCTGCTCTTCCTTGCCCGATTAGCCTAGGAAGAATTGCACATGCTCCCATATCGCAACCAGCAAGCCCTACCCTAGTAAATAAAAAAGCTGTTTTAGCTTCAGGTGAAGCAATTCTAATATCAGATGCCATAGCCAGTATTGCTCCCGCTCCAACACAAATTCCATCTATAGAAGCTATAATTGGCTTTTTACAATTTATCATAGCTTTAATTACATCACCGGTCATTCTAGTAAAATTCAACAATTCTTTCATAGACATCTTTACTAGAGGGCCAATAATATCATTAACGTTTCCACCAGAACAAAAGTTTCCGCCATTAGAACCAAGTATTACTGCGTTAATATCATCACAATAAACTAGGTCTCTAAAGAAATCTCTTAACTCTGCGTAACTCTCAAAGGTTAATGGGTTTTTTTGCTCTGCTCCTGTTAACGAAAGTAAAGCTACTCCATTTGATACAGAGTAATTAAAATGTTTAGCTTTATAATCTATCATATTCATTAACTTCTCCTATTATAAGATATTATATCTAATAATTTTATTAAATCCTTTGCCTCTTGATCAGATAACTCTTCTAAAATAATATTTACCCAAGATTCATGCGCATTTGCATACTCTTCAAATTGCAATCTTCCTTTATTTGTTAAGCTGACTAGATTAGTTCTTCTATCACCTTCTACCGCTACTCTCAGAACATGTCCATCTTGAACCAAACGATCAATAATACCTGTAATATTCCCATTAGATACTTTTAAGGCACCAGAAAGTTCCGTCATCTTTAAACCTTTATTTGATCTGTATAGAGCAGACATAACATCAAATCTTGGCAATGTAGTATTATGGTCTTTTCTTAACTTTTCCCTAATTTGTTTTTCTATATAATTAGAAGTTTTTAAAATTTTTAACCATGATCTTAATCTTATTTTAGATCCCTTAGAAATTACTTCTTTATTTAACTGAGTCATATTTCTCCTCCAGATATAGAAATACTTTGTCCATTAATAGAATTAGAGGAATCATTACAAAGCCATGATACTGTATCAGCTATTTCTGATGGCTGAATTAGTTTTCCTTGAGGATTTGATGAAACCAACTCTTCAATAGCTTCTTCAGCACTTAAATTAGTTAACTTAGTTATATTTTCAATTGTTCGTTCCGTCATTGGTGTATCTACATAAGAAGGACATATAGAATTTACAGTTATTCCCTTCTTTGCTAATTCTATAGATAAAGATTTTGTTAACCCTATAACTGCATGCTTTGATGCACAATATGCTGAAACATAACTATAGCCTTTTAATCCAGCAGTTGAAGAAATAGCTATCATTCTTCCCCAACCTTCACTTTCCATATCTTTTGAAGCATATTTGAAAGAATTAAAAACACCTATTAAATTAACATCCATTATTGAACTAATATCTTTTGAAGACATCTTATTAAAAGGTTTACTAAATGCCTTGCCAGCATTAGCTATTACTATATTTATTTTTCCCACTTTTTTTCTAATAACATTATAACTCTGCTCTAAATCATCAGCATTTGTTACATCACAAACTTTCCAATCAATATTTTTATGTTTGCTAGCTGTTTCTATTAAAGGCTTATCTCTTCTTCCTAATATTGTTACTTTAGCATTATCCTCTGCTAGTTTAAGAGCTATTGCAGCTCCTACACCTGAACCTCCTCCAGTAACTATTGCATGTTTATTATTGAATGCCATTTATTTACCATCCTTGTTTATTTCATTATCACGATCAGACAGTCTCCACATTTGATCTCTACCTGCCTCATATGGTTTTAACCATTTTTCACTTCTATCTCCAATACTTGTCCCTGCATGTAATGTCCAATAAGGATTTGATAAATGAGGACGAGCAATACATACTAAATCTGCTCTACCAGCCATTAAAATTGAATTTACATGATCTGCTTCATAAATATTACCAACAGCCATAGTATTTATACCTGCTTCATTTCTAATCCTATCAGAGAAAGGAGTTTGAAACATCCTTCCATATACTGGTTTTGCTTCATCAGAAGTTTGTCCAGCTGAAACATCTATTATATCTATCCCAATAGCTTTAAACATTTTTGCTATTTTTACAGATTCCTGAGGAGTAATGCCTTCTTCACCAACCCAATCATTTGCTGATATTCTTACTGACATAGGTTTTTCTTTTGGCCAACTTGTTCTCATTGCTTTAGCAACTCTTAAAGGGTATCTCATACGATTATCTAATGAGCCTCCATATTTATCTTTACGTATATTAGATTTTGGTGAAATAAACGATGATATTAAATAACCGTGGGCAGCATGAAGCTCTATCATATCAAACCCTGCTCTATTTGCCATTTCAGTTGAAGAAACAAACTGTTTTAATACTTCTTCCATTTTTAGTTCTGTCATTTCGACCGGTACTGCATTATTTTTAGACCAAGGAATAGAAGAGGCAGAAATTATTGGCCAATTACCATTTTTTAAAGGAGCATCCATTTTTTCCCAACCTAATTGTGTAGAGCCCTTTCTTCCGGAATGGCCTATTTGACAAGATATTTTTGCTTCAGTTTCTACATGAATAAAATCAATTATTCTCTTCCATGAGAATTCGTGTTCCTGTGAATATAAACCTGTGCACCCTGGAGTAATTCTACCTTCAGGAGATATACAAGTCATTTCCACATAAATTAATCCGGCACCACCTTTAGCTCTTTCTGCGTAATGCACAAAATGCCAATCTGTTGGACAACCATTTATTGCTTTATATTGAGCCATAGGAGAGACAACAATTCTATTCTTCAATTCTAATTCTCTAAGTTTAAAAGGAGCAAACATAGGAGCTCGCACTTTTTCATTATTCTTTACACCAGCTCTACTTTGAAACCATTTTTCTGCCTGATTAAGCCATTCAGGGTCACGTTCCCTTAAATTTTCATGACTAATTCTTTGAGACCTCGTCAATAAAGAGTATTTTAATTGAATAGGATCCAAATCTAAGTATCGCTCTACATCTTCAAACCATTCTACAGAATTTTTTGCTGCTGATTGCAATCTTAATACTTCTAATTTTCTGCTCTCTTCATATTTTTTAAATGCTGAGCTATGATTTTTTTCAATAGATAAATTATTAGCAAGAGAAATTGCACTCTCTAATGCTAACTTAGTCCCAGATCCAATTGAAAAATGTGCCGTTGCAGAAGCATCTCCTAATAATACTATATTTTTATGGCTCCACTTTTTACAAAGTACCCTTGGAAATTTAATCCAAGCAGAACCTCTAATATGATTTGCATTAGTCATTAATTTATTGCCGTCTAAATAATTTTTAAATATATCTTGGCAAATATTTATACTTTCAGTTTGAGTAAGATTATTAAATCCAAAAGCATCAAAAGTATCTTGGCTACATTCTACTATAAAAGTTGCGGTATCAGAGTCGAATTGGTAAGCGTGCGCCCAAACCCATCCATGTTTTGTTTTTTCAAAAATAAAAGTAAATGCATCATCAAATTTTTGTTTAGTGCCAAGCCATACAAATTGACATTTCCTTAAATCTGTATCTGGTTTAAAGATTTCAGCATATTCACTTCGAGTTTTAGAGTTTAACCCATCTGCAGCTACTACTATATCATAATCATTCATATAGTCAGAAGCACTTCCGACTTCTGATTCAAATTTTAATTGAACCCCTAATTCTCTTGCACGCTCTTGTAAGATTACTAATAAAGTCTTTCTTCCAATACCACAAAAACCATGTCCTGTAGATTTCAGTTTTTTACCTTTATGATGTAATGCTATATCATCCCAATACGCAAAATTAGAGCGTATGCTTTCGGCGCTAATAGAATCATTTTTTTCTAAGTTATCTAAAGTTTCATCTGATAAGACCACACCCCAACCAAATGTATCTGCAGGTTTGTTTCTTTCTATAACAATGACATCCGTATTAGGTTTTTGTAACTTTATGGAGATAGCAAAATATAAACCTCCAGGTCCACCACCTATACAAGCTATTTTCATACGAAACTATAAGATATATAAATTGTCATACTTATAAATTAAATTATTAAAAATAATATTTCAAGTATAAAATATTTAAGTTTAAAATATAATTATTTTGAACCTCTTATAATGTCTAAAACTTCTAAAGAATTCTCAGGCATATTATTTGATCTCCAAGCAACCATTAAATCTGGTCTAATAATTACAAAACAATATTCATATAATTTAAAAGCATCTTCATCATTAATGATTAACACCTTTAAAGGAAAATTGATTTCTTTTGCTGTATTAAGAAAGTCATTAGTTTCTTTTTTATCTTTAAAAAATACTAGTAGAGTAAAATTTTTGCTAAATTTATCATAAATGGACACACCTTCTTCTAACCATATATGTGGGGCTCTATGCCCGGGTCTTGCCGTAGGTATATATTTTCTTGGATTATCTATAGTTTCTTCTGTTCCATCAGGTATAATAACAGGAGAATTGTTATAGCGATAACCTAATAATGTTCCTGAAGATGCAATTAATTTATCTTGTTCTTTTAAATCTATGCTCAACTTTTTTCTTATATTAATCCCTATTTCAGTTTCATCATCAAGCTCATCCCCATACTGCATTACTGAATATAATTGATCAAAACAATCAGCTGCTTCTTTAGTATTACGAACTCCTATAGAATGACGTTCTTTAAAATAGCTATCAATAAGGTTTTTACCTCCCCACCCTTCAACCATAGCTTGTATTTTCCATGCAATATCTATAGCGTCGGAAACCCCAGTATTCATTCCAAAACCTCCGGTAGGAGTGAATAAATGGACAGCATCGCCAGCTAAAATAACTCTATTATCATGATATTTTTCTGCAACCAATGCATGAGCAGTCCAAGGTTGAGTTGATATAATTTCTATTGGAGTAGGCTTACCTAATACAGCTTCTATAGAAGCTTTTGCATCTACCTCATTCCATAACTGTCCCTTTTTTAACATCAAATGATAAGTAAAAGTAGTACCTCCATCCCAGTTAAGAAGAAAACCAGCGTAACTTTTATGTAGTGGGAAGAATATATTTGCTGAACCAAAATGATGACATTTCATAAAATCAGGGGCTTTAAAATAAATTGATACAAACTTTGCCATATCAGCCCTACCTTTTAACCCAATATTTAATTGTTCTCTCACCATAGATTTACCTCCATCGCAAGCAATTAAATATTTACTCCTTACAAGATCAGTTTTTCCTGTTTTAAGATTTTTTATATGACAAGTAACTCCATCACTATCTTGATCAAAACTTTTTAGGTTAGTATTAAAATTAATGTCTACTGACTTTAAGGTATGCAAGTAATTCAAAATTACTTCCTCTACCTCATTTTGTCCTGTAATTGTTTTTAAGTATGGAGACCATGTATGTTCTTCCTTAACATAACCACCCGTATCTTTAACTTCCTTAATTTTTTTAAATGGCGGCAAAGAAATTCCATGCAACTTTCTACCATGCAAGCTTGACACCCAATAATAGTCTGCGGGATGATCAGGAGGAATACCTGCTTCAGTAATAAACTTATCGATACCCCACCTTCTATAATATTCCATAGTTCTATTAGCCACTGCATTAGCTCTAGGGTGAGGATTTAAATTAGATGCTTGCTCTAAAATCATACAATCTATTCCTCTCCAACCTAATTCAGCTGCTAAAGACAAACCAACAGAGCCTCCACCCGATATTATGACTGAAACTTCTTTCATGTACTTTTATCCTTATTAAATATTGCTAAATCCTTATGCTTAGAAAGGAAATTATCAATAATTGTATTAAAAGCATCTGGCTGTTCAATATTACTTAAGTGACCTGCATTTTTTATAATACTTAATGAAGAATTTGATATCTTTTTTTGTGCCATTTTTCCAATACTAACAGGAGTTAATTGATCATATTCTCCATAAATTAATTGCGTAGGCACATCAAATTCAGACAAATTATTACTTGCATTATAACTAATAGTTTCAGCAATTGTTTTTAAATAGGAATCTATATGTATATTTAAAAAGCTTTTGTATATTCTATCTCTAGCTTCTTTTTTACAATTAGGACCTACCAATGAATCTATTAATTTAGGCGCTATTTGCTCTAATGTTTTTCCATTTTTTAGAGGTTCTTGACGAAGATTAATGAACTCTTTTTGTTTAGCATCACTTAATATTTTATAATCAAAAAAACAATCACATAAAATTAATGTAGCAACTCTACTTCTGTGTTTTGGAAAAAAATCCATCAGTATTCTAGCTCCCATTGATAAGCCAACGAAATGAGCTTTACTTATATTTCTTGCATCTAATAATCTTATTAAGTCTTCACCAAAATCACTAAAATTTAACGGACCATTATAGTCATCTGAATCTCCATAACCTCTTGCATCCCAAGCAATAGTTGTAAAATTATCTGAAATATAAGACTGCTGATCATACCAATTAGAATGATTACCACCTATCCCATGTAAAAAAATGACGGGAGGACCATTACCCAATTCTTTATAGCTTATACGTGGAATACCATCTACTGATTGATGCTTTAATTCATTCAAATCCATTAACCTAAGGAGCCTACCAATTTTCCAGAATTAACAATAATTGTTTCATCAAGCTTTACAGTGCAATTTCGCATAGGAAGATCAAAATGACACGTAGTATAACGATCAGCAAATTCATTAGCGCCAGTAGATATTAAAAAATTTCCTGCAAAAGCTCTTAATTCTGTGCAATTAACATGCTGTTTATCATACATAGTCAATGCATCCCATCTTGCATTTGGATTAAGCCCCCACCCAACATGCGAAATAGCATATGCGTTTGGATCATTCCAACCTTCAAAATAAGAACGCATTAAATCTGCATCTAAGCCTTTTCCTTCAATAGAAGTTACAAAGTCATTCTCTATAATTAAAGTTACAGGAGTCTCTATATATTTTTTAAAAGTTAGATTAACATCGCCAGTATTTAAAACCACATTGCCATTAACAGTATTTTTTAAAGGAAAAAATAAAGCTAATCCAGCTGGCCAATAGGCAACTTTTTCTCCTGGAGATAAAAAACCTGCACCTGCACGAGAAGGAGCTCCTTTAATTTCTACTGTCAGGTTTGTACCTGCCTCAGATGTTACACACATAATTTTAGACTTTTGCAATAACTGCAAACTTTTATCAGCCTTTGGTTTTAAAGATTCATCAGGCATGCAGCGTTCTAATACTTCTGGATGCTCATTAGATATCATTAATAAACGACCACCACCTTTAATAATAGCTTGCAACTCTTTTGTATGTAACATTCCCTCTACAGTACAATCTATGACTAAATCACACGCACTCAATGCAGGCAGAACAGCTTCATAACCTTCAAAAGCATAACATGACCCAGTAGACCTTACAGGAATTGAGTCTTTTAACTTTGGAGAAGGAACATGAAATTGTATAGGTTTAGCGCCTATTCTTTGTAAGGCATGCTGAGATAAATCAATCAATACTTGTCTAGATTGAGTTTCAGAGATGATAGCGACAGTATTACCTGACCTTACACCACTTAATAAGAAACTTTTTTCAAAACAATCTATCCATTTAGATTCCAGATTTTCTCTCAACATATTATCACCTATAAAACATTTATAAATAAAAAGTATATATCTAAAATCTTATTTTACAAAATAGTAGGGAAAATATAAATTCTGTAATGTACAGAATTACTTAAATTTACCTTTTCCTGCATCTAGAAGTGGTTTAATAACTTTATTTTTTAAGTCAATTCCTACTCCACATTTACATCCAGGACAATCTATACATGCGTCTAACCCTAAATCAATAGCCTTATTTAATGCCATTTCTTTGCCTTGCTCTGAACTAATAGGGTCTTGCCTTAAACGTTCTAGTTTTAGTAAAGAAAAAGGGTTACCATGCTTGTAGCCAATTGATGGGTCTGGTAAAGTTGATTCCATTGTACTTGGTAATTTACCATCAAAATTTCTTGCGTGCATGGGACACTTGTCCAAACATGCATA
>Ga0114998_10002341_pt1 | contig 14392 bp, 13 predicted proteins | sample ArcticOcean_MG_C_5_FD_87044 | JGI IMG/M metagenome (GOLD analysis project Ga0114998, IMG submission 87044) | Marine microbial communities from western Arctic Ocean - ArcticOcean_MG_CB4_138 | ecosystem: Environmental > Aquatic > Marine > Oceanic | place: Arctic Ocean: Canada Basin | collected...
AGCAATCCGATTACGACGTCCCCCAAAAAAAACGATAACGTGCCCGGGGTTCCCCCCGCTACACACTTACTCGATCCCATGGCACGGATCTTTGGCCCTTTGAGATGGAGGTGCTCGGGGTGCCAATCCGGGGAGGCGAGGAATGCTTTCGAAAAGGTCGCCGCTTCAGGGCCTTCGAGGTCCACTACTTGAATGATCTTTTGGGCTTCAAGCTTGAGAAGCTCATTTGCCGTTGGCAGAGCGTGAAGGAGGGACGCGGAGGCAAGGAAGATTCCGAACGCGACGCAACTTGGTTTTCAAGAGAAATTCATGGTCGGGGATCTTCTCAGACGTTCATCAAAAGAGTTTTTTTCTCAAAAAATGTATCGAATCGATCATTTCTGCGCGAGCTGGATGATGAGGGGGAGATTTGAGATGCCAAGATAATCACTAGACGAATGAGAATTTCTCATTGAAGGTCTATTTGTCATGAATAAGAAATCATTTCTGATCGGAGCATTTGCCGTCGTCATCGCCGTGGCAGTTCCCTCACTCGCGCAGGATGCCAAGGACCCCGCCGTTCCTAAGGACGTCGCAGCTGCGCCCAAGGATGCCGAGAAGACCAAGTCCGGCTTGAAGTCCAAGGTTCTCAAGAAAGGCAAAGGCGCCAAGCCCGAGGCCACCGACACCGTGACAGTACACTACTCTGGCTGGACCACCGACGGTAAGTTATTCGATAGCTCTGTCAAACGCGGAAGCCCTGCAAGCTTCCCGCTCAATCGCGTTATCAAGGGATGGACCGAAGGCCTTCAGCTCATGGAAGTCGGCGAAAAGCGGCGCTTCTGGATTCCTGCAGACCTTGCCTACGGAAATAGCCCTGGTGGCGGACGTCCCGGCGGCCTTTTGGTCTTCGATGTCGAGTTGCTCAGCATCAAGTAAGCGCCCTATTCTTTTCAAAAAAAAGCCGGTCCCGCGAATGCGGGACTGGTTTTTTTAACGGGGTGACCTTTTAGCCTCTCAGCGGAGAAAGCTGAATCGTGACGCGACGGTTAAGCTGACGTCCATTCGCGCTGCCGTTACTCGATACCGGCTCATCAGGTCCACGCCCGGTAACATTGAAGCGACGGAAGTCGACCCGTTGAGCCTTCAGGTAGTCGGCGACATTCGAAGCCCGGGTCTCCGAAAGGCGGTAGTTGTAACTGCGCCCGCCTACATTGTCGGTGTGACCAGTGACATCGACCAAGGTCTTGTTATACTTATTGACGACTCTCGCAACCGATCCGAGGACAGCAAAAAAGTCTGGGCTGATGCGCGCTTCGCCAGTTGGGAAAGTGACATCGCCCGGCATATTGAGAACTACCCAGTCACCTTGCCGCGAGATACTCACGCCCGTGCCTTGCAGCTCGACGCGAAGCTCAGCTTCCTGCTTGTCCATGTAGATTCCGATTCCACCGCCAGCGAGAGCTCCAATTCCCGCTCCGAGAAGAGCGCGCTGACGGCTGTCAGTTCCACCGTCCCCGGTGAGCGCTCCTATTGCCGCGCCAAGCGCACCCCCAATGATGGCACCGTTGGTGGTCTTGGATGGTTGGTTTTTTCCGGTGTAGGGATTCACAGTCTGCTGGCATGAAGCAAGGGTCAGAGCCGCAACTAGAGAAGACACAATGGATTTCGCAGTGATTTGCATATTTGTAAAATAGATCAGTTGGGCTGGAATGCAAAAGGTGATTCACCTTTGGACCAGAACGATGGCCAACAGTGCTGACCAAAACGAAGTCCGTGACAGCGCAAATCCCTCGTTTCCAAGCCTCCAAAAAAATAACCCTTTCCGTCAAAAGACAAGAGGGATTGAAAATTCCTAAGCGGTCTGTTTTTTACAGCGCTGAGATCGCGCGCCAGACTTGCTTGCGAATCTCGGGAAGATGGGGATTCCCGAGGTTACGCGATTGCACCGCTTCCACCACTTGATCTGCGACATACCCAGCGAGCGCTTCTATGCGACCAAGCAGCTGATCCCCGCGATACTTCGCAAAGCTTAATCCCTGTATTAGTTCCGTGAGCGTCTCTTGTAGTGAGGACATCCTTTGAGCATCAAGTCCACTGAGCGGCTGATCCTCTTCACCCAGAAGAGGAGCCATCATCTCAAAGAAAGGCTCGGCCATGGTGTTCAGACGTTTGTATTCCTTCTCCGCTTCCACCAACTCAACCTTCAAGAAATTCATTCCTGTGAGGTTCTCTCGTAGAGATTCCTGAATGAGGTTGAACTCGCGTTCGCCAATCTGGCCACTTCCAATGACATCGCGGCAGCGATCCAGGCAGGCAGTCAGGGCGTGGTCGGGGATTTCATCGCAAGCGCGAACCACAAGAGTGGGTTCCTCAGCCTTAAAGCTTTCAGTCATCCGCTCAGTCAGAGAGCTGACGCGGGTCGCAACAGAGTCCTGGCCCACCGCAGTGTTTTGGTAACAGAAAGAGTTCTGTGACATCGTGAAGTTGGAATTGTGGTTCTTCATCGTAGCGTCGGTGTGTTTCTTTTTGGGTGCCGAATCAGCACTAGCAAAAAATTAGTCAAAACAGGGTCTCTCGACAAGGACATCTTAGATTTTTTCTAATTTTATTCCCTCGATATCAACCAAAGCTAATTAAACTTGCGCAATTTTTTAAAAAAACTAGTATTTATACATGGAACAGCCCTCCAAATTAGTAAATCTCGCCGACGAGCTGTGGAAGCTTAGCACCGAAGAACTAGAGGGATTCCTTGAAGTAATCTCTAAGATTATTGAAACAAAAGCAATTCTGCGCAACACGGCAGAGGGCAGCGCTACCAACCAGGATCGGGCTGCTGCCGATGATTTACGCGAAATTAGACGCGCCTTAGAGGATACTAATATTACGCTATCGGGTCCCGAGTCTGTCTTACTTGCCTCCTTTTATAAAGAGCTCGAAGGCGCCGAATCTCTCGACACCCGCGCCCTTAATATTACGCTCGATAGCTACGCCCGGAAGCCCTCGAACACCACAACCACGATCGAAAATCTCGAAAAAAAGGGCCACATTGAACTCATGAAAGGCGTAAACCCTCACGCTCATAAGACCTTCCGTCTCACCGAGAGCGGAAAGAACGAGGGCCGCGCACTCCTCGATCGTATCGCACGAGCGAGCGGCTAACGTTAGTTTGTGCCCGCTCGCTAAATTAGTCTTCCTTGAGAGCATCTGAAATCACGGTAATTACCTCGATTTCACCTTTTAATAAGGAGCGCCTATCGCTATTCCTCCAGCGGCCTTCCGGCACAATCCTCATTCACCGCATCCCATAAGACCATGCCTATCAAAATTGAAATGCCCAAGCTATCGGACACCATGGAAGAAGGCACCGTTGTCCGCTGGCTCAAGAAAGAAGGTGAAGAAGTCGAAATCGGTGACATCATCGCCGAAATCGAAACCGATAAGGCCACCATGGAAATGGAAGCTTTTGACGAAGGCACCCTTTCCTCAATCTCCGTGCCCGAAGGTGGCAGGGCCCCCGTCGGATCGGTCATCGCGATCCTCTTAGAAGACGGCGAGTCTACCGATGACTCTACCGCCGCACCCACCCCTGCTGCCAAAACGCCGGCCGCTATTGCTGCTCCAGTTGCTGCTCCAGTTGCTGCTCCCACCGCTACCAATGATGGTGGACGTCTCAAAGTTTCTCCGCTCGCTCGTAAGATCGCCGCGGCCGAGGGCATCGACCTCTCGACGGTCACCGGCACCGGTCCTGGAGGTCGCATTGTTAAAACCGATCTCTCTGGCGCAGCTGCCTCGGCTCCTGCCGCGGCAACTCCTGCTCCCGTCGCCGCACCGACTCCCGCGAAGGCCGCACCGGTTCCTCTTTCCCCGGTCGCCTCCGGCGAAGACAAAAGGGTCGAGCTTTCCTCCATGCGGAAGATCATCGCCGGCCGTCTCCTCCTTTCCAAAACGACGATCCCCCACTTCTATCTTCACCTCGAGGTCGACGCGGCCCCGCTCATGGAATTACGCAAGCAGATCAATGCCCAGTCCGAAGCGTCCCACGGTAACAAGTATTCCGTGAACGACTTCGTCGTCAAAGCGCTCATCAACGCCTCCGTCGCCGTCCCCGAAGCCAATGCTTCTTTCAATGGCGACCACATCGTCCAGTTCGCCCACGTCGGCATCTCCGTCGCGATCGCTGTTGAAGACGGTCTCGTCACGCCCGTCGTGAAGAACGCCGAGCAGAAGTCCCTCCTCCAGATCTCCAAGGAGATCAAGGAAATGGCCGTGCGCGCTCGCAACAAAAAACTCATGCCGAATGAATTCGATGGCGGCACCGTCACCATCTCGAACCTCGGCGCATGGGGTATCGAATCCTTCGATGCCATCGTCAATCCACCGCAAGCAGCGATCCTCAGCGTCGGCGGCATCATCGAAAAGCCCGTCGTCAAAGATGGCGTGATCGTTCCCGGTCTCCGCATGAACCTCGGCGTCAGCTGCGACCACCGCGTCGTCGACGGAGCGGTCGCCGCGAAGTTCCTAGGCGAGATCAAGCGCCTCATCGAAAACCCAGCTCTTATGTTGGTGTAGTCGGTGGACTGAGATCGGATGACGAAGGTCAGAGCTTACGAATCTGATGGGAGGCTCACAAATCAACTCGGCCAAGGAGCTTCAGGTCTATCAGATGGCCTACGCCCTCTAGATGGAGATCTACCAAATCACCAAATCATTTTCTCCCGAGGAGTGTTTCGCGCTCACCTCGCAAATCAGACGATCATCATGGTCCGTCACAATGAACCTCCGAGAAGCGTGGGCGAAGCGCCGCTACGAAGCTCACTTCATCTCAAAGCTGACCGATTGCGACGGCGAAAAGTCAGAAACCGATACCTCTTTGGATTTCGCAAAGGACTGCGCTAACCTCACTCTGGAAGCCCATCAAGCTCTGACCGAAACAAATCGATCGAATGCTCGGAGCCATGCTCAAGCAGCCAGAGAAGTGGGTCCTCAAACCCTGCCCTCCGCCCTCCCCCATGCTCATCGCCTTTAACAAACCCTACGGTGTCCTCAGCCAGTTCAACACGAACCCCAATGAGGAAGAACAGCGGACTCTGAAGGAGTTCGGTTTTCCGCCGAAATGTCTCCCACTCGGGCGACTCGATATGGACTCGGAAGGACTCCTCCTTTTTACCGATGAGAAGCCGCTCGAGAACCGGCTTCTCCACCCGCGCTACAAGCACCGCCGCCGCTACCTCGTCCTCGTTGAAGGAGTTCCAGATGAGGAAGCACTCGATAAGCTCCGCAGCGGCACCATCGAAATCAAAGACTATCGCTGCCTCCCCTGCCGGGCCAAAGCTCTTAAACAAGCACCTGATTTCCCAGACCGTGAGCCACCAGTCCGCGTCCGCCAAAAAATCATCGACTCCTGGATCCGTCTCGAACTCCGGGAAGGCAAAAACCGACAAGTCCGCCGCATGACCGCCGCCGTCGGCTACCCCACCCTCAGACTCATCCGTGAAGGCATCGGTACTTTCCCGCTCGGCGACCTACCACTCGGCACATGGAAAGAACTTACTGAGGAGGAACGCGACGCCGTCTTTTCGCGCTAAGCTCTCACTTCTCCTAAAAATACCGGGCCTGCGTCCTCACTCGGTCCCTTCTAGTTCAATCGAGAACTAACGCACTAAAGTGTCGCATTGCCGAGCAACGCCGACGTTGCGGATCAAGCGCGGCTATTTTCCGTAGCCTGCATCCGTCTTGTTAGAACTTTCTTTCTTAGCGAACCACGCCATGGGAATGATCGCTGCCTTCAGATGTATCTGCTTTCTGTTCCACGCGGGCCTAGCGTACATATATGTCAGGATTGCGTGGTCCTTCGTGAAGAAACAGTCAAGGTTGGTGTATTCTGCCTTGGGGTCATCGGCAATACGGCCGATGATTTTCCATGTCCCGCCAGCGTCAGATGAAACCGCGGCCGTCAATGGCGTCCGCTCGCCGAGATGATGATGCACCTTGACAAACTTGCTGCTGTTCCAGAAAAGGACGAGTTTGTTTGTTCCCGGCAGACGACGTATACACGTACAGGATTCACCGCCCTCAAGACCACTGGAAACCGCCTTCGACCAGGTCGCACCGCCATCGGACGACGTAGCGATGTAAGGTCCACCCAGTTGCGTCCGAAGAGACATAATGAGTTTACCATCCTCCAACTCCGCGATCGACGCCTCCATAGCACCGCGCTTGGGCAGATCGAGCGCGTTCGATTTCTGCCAAGTCTTACCGTCGTCGTCACTACGCAGACACCAGGCGGAGTTTTTCTGCTTCCACTGATTGCCTGTCCCTCCGTGAAACGGAAGGAGTAGGCGGCCCGACTTCAGCTCCATTAGGCTGCTCGCGCCGCCTTGGAGCAACTGACCCTTCGACACTTTCCAAAGCGATTCTTGCTCGGTGAAGGTCTTGCCGTCGTCGGACGAGATAAAGAAACACATCGTGCTGCTTCCCCCGCTTTTGTGAGCACGAAGACAGTTCATCAGTAATTTTCCGGATCTCGTGCGCAGCAACCCCGGCGCCTGCACATTCATGTCACCCTCAGCAACATCAATAAGCATACGAGGTTCCTTCCACGTGAGTCCGCCATCAGCGCTGATCTTCGACCAGATCCGACATGAACCATGATCACGACCGGCGTTCTTCCCTTTTTCGTACTTGTGATAGACAACCATCAGACGATTGTCCGCTAATTGAGCGATTGACGCCGTGTCGCTACGCGGGACGTCCGCCGTGGCCGGTTCGATCGTGACGTGACGAACCATCGAATCAGCCGCTGTAGCCGCCACTGATCCTTTGGCAGCGATCAAGACGAAAACCAGCAGAGAAAGCGGGAAGGATGATGATCTTTTCATAGTTAGAAAATAGCGGATGCCTCAAGGGGAGCGACCTTATTTGAATCTTCCCTCATGATCCGCACGAAGTGAAAGCATCACCACTACTGGGCCCTCCTCACAGCCCCGAACAAAACACCTCGCTAAAATGCCGAAAAAATAGCAATTGGAAGTGGCGCAGACCTTAAGAATTGCTAATCTATCGAATAAATAGTCCATTCAATCCGTTTAAAAAATGATGAAAACACCCAAAATCCTCGTTGCCCTCCTCGCGGGTGGAGCCCTGGTCTCCTGCACGCAGACCCAACAAAAATATGGACTCGGTGGCGCTGCCGCCGGTGCCGCTGCCGGCGCTTATAATCCCGGAGGCGATTACCCCGTCCCACCACTAGCCCCAGTAGACAATTCAAACTACAAAGTAGCCACCTCCACAAACCGCCCTGGAATCGTAAGAAGCCCATACCCTCCTTTTACCGTGGTGAACGTTAGCGCGTTGAAGACAGGCGACCAAGCTCGCGTCCCTGGAAGTAACCTGATCTTCCTCGTGCCCTAATACCACTCCGCATTTCAAACCAAAAGCCCGCCACCGGAATTCTAGTGGCGGGCTTTTGGTCGGAAATTATCTCTAGATCCTCTTCAGCGATCCCGTGGAGTCGCCGAAGCTCTCTGTCTCCACTCCGAACTCATTGAGCATGCGGACGTAGAGGTTCGAAAGCGGAACTTCTTCCCGAAGATCGACGTGACGTCCCGGCGTGAAAGATCCGCCTCCATTACCCCCCACGATGATGGGAAGATCATCGTGATTATGACGGTTTCCGTCGGAAATTCCGCTGCCATAAACGATCATCGAATTGTGGAGAAGTGACTTCCCGTCGACATCCTCGGTTTCCTTCATTTTCTGGAAAAAGTAAGCCAGCTGAGTAAGGTAATACTGATCGATCTTTTGGATTTTCTCCAAATTGTCCTTCTTCCCCTTGTGGTGCGAAATGTTGTGGTGGCCCTCGCCGACTCCGATGCTTTTGAAGTTCCGATTGCTACCATCGTGCGCCATCAAGAAGCTGGCGACGCGGGTGGAATCGGTTTGGAAACCAAGCACCATCATATCCATAATAAGACGCATGTGCTCGCCGTAGTCACTCGGCTGACCACTCGGCGCGGCCACCCCTGGATCCACTGAAGAACCAAAGGACTCCGCTTTTTCAATCCGCTGTTCCAGCTCACGCACCCCCGTAAGATACTCATCAAGCTTCTGCTGGTCGTTACGCCCCAGGTGCTTATGCATCGCCTTGGCGTCGTCTGAGATGAAATCGAGGATCGACTGCTGAGACGCGAGACGGCTCCGCATCCCCGTGGCCCGATCCTTGCCGGAACCACCGCCGAAGAGACGCTCAAAAACAAGCCGGGGATTCGACTCAGGCGTCATCGGCTGATTCTCCGAGCGCCAAGAAAGATTGAACTGGTAGGCACAGGAATATCCGGAATCGCAGTTGCCTGATTTACGAACACCATCGCAAGTCAGTTCCAGCGAGGAAAGTCGGGTCTCATCCTGAACCGCGCGAGCGGCGATCTGATCGACCGAGACCCCGACCTTGATATCAGAACCCGATGTTTTTCTGGCCCGTGCACCCGTCAGGAAAGTGGCATTGCTGCGTGCGTGATCGCCCGCTCCATCGGGACCAGCCGTGGCATGCTTATGCGAAAATCCGGTGAACACCTGGAAATCATCCTTGAGACCTTCGAGAGGAACCATGCTCTTCCCAAGCTCGAGGCCACTTCCAACCCCTTGTGGACGCCACTGCTCAACGTTCACCCCATTGGGAACCGTCAGATAAGCCATCCGCAGCGGCGCTCCGCTTGCGGTCTGCGCCACCGAGCCCGCTGTCGCTGCCATCAAAGGTCGCATCGACTCCAGAGCCGGTAGGCTGACAGCAGCACCAAGACCCCGGAGAAACCCACGGCGATTGAGACCAGAATAAACGCTCATGTTCTTAGTTTACGCGCTTTTCAGGAAATTTCTCCAAAAAAATCCTGATCAAATAAGGAAAATCTAATCATCACCCCTACGTTTCTGAAAGGGCGCGCTTTCAATCACGCCAATGAGAAGTTCCTTCATGCTTCCTTTATTTTCATGAAGTCGCTTCACGAGGAGGTCAATCGTCGGGGCGTCGTAATATTCCATCCCGCGACCCGTGGCATAAATGAGGAGTTTTTCCGCGAGGCAGCGGTAAAAATCTTCGCGCCGCTTGTCGGCTAAGATCAGCTTGAGCCCCGCGACATTACTGAACTTCTCGCCCGTAATCAACTCACCGCCGCTATCGATTTTTTGTCCGTCTTCCTTCGTGCGATACTGCCCAATGGCATTATAGTTTTCGAGCCCGAGCCCGATAGGATCCATGCGCTTATGACAGCTGGCACAGAGCGGCTTCTTCCGATGAACCTCCATCATCTCGCGCATCGTAAGCGGCCTGTCACTGCCATGAGCAGCTTCCTCAAGCTCCGGAATATTCGGGGGCGCGGGAGGAGCCGGGGTTCCCAGAATTTGATCGAGCACGAAGAGCCCGCGCTTCACCGGCGAAGTCCGGGTCGGATTCGAAGTCACAATCAAAAAGGTCCCTTGGGTGAGGATGCCCCCGCGTTCAGGATACTCGGTCAAATCGACCAAGCGGTGCTCCTCTCCCTTCACGCCATCGACTTGGTAAAAGTCCGCCAAGCGCTCGTTGAGGAAGCTGTAGCGAGCCGAGATCAGCTCTTCCGCCGGACGGCCCTTTTTGAGGATAAAGTCGAAGAACATCTCGGTCTCAGTCCGCATGTCCTGACGCACCCGGTCGTTGAAAACACGCGCCGCTTTCCGGCGATCACGCGTCTTCAAAATCTTCCAGGTATCAATCGAGAAATGCTCCACGTCCCGCGCTTGCAACCACTGGCCGACGAAGTTCTCAGTGAAGCGCGCCGCACGCGCATCTTCCAACATGCGATCCACCTGCGCGCGAAGATTTTTGCGAAGCTCTTTCTTATAAGCGAGGCTCAGCAACTCGTCATCGGGGACCGAACTCCAGAGAAAAAAGGAAAGCCGTGAAGCCAATGCATATTCATCAAGATCCACCACCTTCCCCGGGTCGTTCGGATTGACCTGAATTTCAGCACGGAAAAGAAAACGCGGCGAAGCGAGAACCGCCGTCATGGCGTGCTTGATGCCATCCTCAAAAGTGCGCCCTGGTTGCTTGTCGACTTCAAGCACCATCTTGACGAGACGGCCCACCGTGCCGCCATCGAGCGGACGACGAAACGCGCGACTCACGAAGCTCCGCATAATCTTCCGCGCATAAAGCTCACGATCACGAAGTTCCTTCGGCGCAGGTCCATCCACCATGATCGCCTGATAGCCCTTGGGATACTCTTTAAAACTTCCGTCCTGAGGCCCATTGAGAGTGACTCTTTGGAGATTGATATACTGTTCCTCTTGCCCCTCGTCCGGCGTATTTCGTGGGAGTAGCCGAATCTCCACTTTATTTCCCCCCTTGTTAAGATCGGCTTTCCCGCTCAGACGGATCGTTTCCTCCTGATCCCAGCCGATCGTTTTTTCAACAACCTTTTTCCCATTCACCAAGAACTCAACATGGACCGTTTGTTCTGTCGCTGATTGCGCTCCGCGCACTGCGTAGTTAAGATGCACTCCGTAGGGACCCTTGGCTGGAGCCTCCACCTCCAATTGGGCTATGCCTTCCTGCGCGAAGGGAAGCCAATTGACAGACTCCATGCCATGGCCAGTCGCCCGAAAGCGTTTTCCCGAAAACTCCCGAATGGGGGTCGAGGAAGCCGCGCCTTTTGGCAATGCCATTTCCATGACATCCGTCGCGGCCTTAAGATACTTCTCCATCAAAAGAGGTGAAATGCTGAGCACGCTCCCGATGGTGTCGAAACCGTAGCCCGTGTCATCCGCCGGGAAATTTTCCTGCGTGTTGTATGACACTCCGAGCAAATCCTTTACGGCGTAGTAGTATTCCTGACGGTTGAGCCGGCGAATGGTGACTTGGCCTGGATCAGGGTTGTTGGGATCCAGTTTGAAAACATTCCTTTCGATCCAGCTGAGCAGCTTCTTCTTTTCGGCATCCGTCGGCTGATCCTTCTTCGCCGGCGGCATAATCTGCGAGCGTACGTTCCGCCACACCGGCAACCAATGAGAAACATCATCGAGATGCTTCGCCTTGTCAGCGAATTCATCCATGGAAAAATCTCCTTTCGACGATCCATCCGCGTGGCAATCGTAGCAGTAGAACTCGAGAATCGGCTTCACCTCCGTATCAAAAACGACATCCGCACAGGCCGCGCCTGTGAAAAGAAGAAGAATGCCCGCAATAAGTTTCATCGGCCCTACCATACGAGGGAGTTCTGATATTCTAGTCTCAAATTTCGAGAAAATGTCTCCTCTCTTTTCTACGATGACCGTCTACTCCAGATCTGCCGCTTTCCACTCGGCCCAACCGCCTTTGTAGATCGAGGTCGAGTAACCCTTTTCCGCCAGAATCTTCGCCACCACGTAGCCATCGGGACAATTCACGTCGGCACAATAGAGGATGACTGTTTGCCCCGCCGCGACGGCGGCATCGATCTGAGGCTTCACCTTGGGAAACTTCGCGTCGAAGGATTTCTTCGGCAGACTGAGCGACTCCGAGATATGACCGATCAAATAAATGAGCCCCGGGCGCACATCGATCAACAAGCAGCTTTCTGTCAGGCGCATTTCGAAAAGACGCACGATATCCACCGAGGTAATTTCGCCTTTTTTAATCACCGGAACGGGCACCTCTTTCTTGACTTCCACGGGCCTTCTCACGGCCGCGGTCTCTTCCTTGCCGACTACTTTGGGCACCGCCACTTTTTTTACTTCGATCGGATCTGTTGCCACCACAAGGTCAGCGCAAGAGCCCAGTGCCACCGCACTCCCTAGAATCGCAAGTCGCGTCAACATGAATTAATGTTACCCTCTTGTATCCTCGAAGCCAATCGCTTCTTTCTTCCTAGTCCTCCCCAAGAGTGGCAAGCTCAGGACAACCCCAATCTTTAAAAGGCCATTGCCAACACGGCGGATCTTGCCACCCTCTTTTCTCGACCATGTCAGACTTCCTCGTCATTGGCTCCGGCATCGCCGGCCTCTCTTTTGCCATCAAAGCCGCCGAGCACGGCAGCGTCAGCATCATCACCAAAGGCAAGCTCCTCGAATCCAACACCGCTTGGGCTCAAGGCGGCATCTCCGCCGTCCTACCCTCCGGACTTCGCGACCCCGGTGACACCTGCGAAAAGCATGTCGCAGACACCCTCGATGCCGGCGGCGGACTTTGCCATGAGAACGCAGTCAAGGTCATCATCGAAGAAGCTGCCGAGACAATTAATGAACTCGTTGCATGGGGCACGGACTTCGACGATGACGAAGATGACCCCAAGCGCTTCTCCCTCTGCAAGGAAGGCGGACATTCCGAACGCCGTATCCTCCATTCAAAAGATACCACCGGCCGCGAGATCGCGACCTCACTTGTCGAGACCGCGAGGAAGACCAAAAACATCACCATTTTAGAAGATCACTACGCCATCGATCTCATCACGACGGGCAAGCTCGGCGCGATCACCGATGACCGCATTCTCGGCGCCTATGTTCTCGATATCAAAAAGAACAAAGTCGGCGTGATCGAGTCGCCCCGTGTCATTCTCGCCACCGGGGGCTGCGGAAAAACTTACCTCTACACCACCAACCCCGACTCCTCGACGGGCGACGGCCTCGCAATGTCCTGGCGCGCCGGAGCCTCCATCGCCAACATGGAGTTCATTCAATTCCACCCCACCTGTTTCTACAACCCCGCCGCCACCGGCCCCGAAGCCCGCTCTTTTCTCGTCTCGGAAGCCGTCCGCGGCGAAGGCGCGGTCCTCGTCAATGAGGATGGCCACCAATTCGTCAACGACCACGACCCACGCGGCTCGCTCGCCCCTCGTGACATCGTCGCCCGGGCCATCGATACCGAAATCAAGCGCACCGGCGCGCCCTGTGTCTTCCTTGACGTCTCCCCTCTTGGCGACGAGTTCACCGAGCGCTTCCCTTTCATCCACGAAACCCTCCTCGGCTTCGGGCACAACGCGCTCGAGAAGCCCATCCCCGTGGTCCCCGCCGCGCATTATCAATGCGGAGGCGTCGTCACCGACCTCGATGGACGCACCAGCATCCGCGGACTTTTCGCTATCGGCGAGGTCGCCTGCACCGGTCTCCATGGTGCCAACCGTCTCGCCTCCAACAGCCTTCTTGAAGCAAACGTCATGGCCCGCCGCGCCCTTGCGCACATCCTCCTCCGCTTCCCGCCCGGCAGGCCCATCCCCGATGCTCCCGAGATTCCCAAATGGGAAAGTGGGAACGCCGCGCCGCCCGACGAACTCGTTAACATCTACCACGCCTGGGACGAACTCCGCCGCACCATGCAGGACTACGTTTCGATCGTTCGCACTGACAACCGACTGCGCCGCGCCGCCAACCGCATGCAAAATCTCCGTCGCGAAGTACGCGACTTTTATTGGGGCCACACCGTGACGCCCGACATCCTCGAACTCCGCAACCTCGTCGCTACCGCGAGCCTCATCATCGACTCCGCCGTCCTCCGAAAAGAATCCCGCGGCTCGCACCACACCCTCGATTATCCAGTAAAAGAGGAGCGCTTCGAGAAGGACACCGTGATGAGGAGATTCTAAACTGCCCTTCGGCTATCCGTTAAAAAAAAATCCCCAATCCAAACGGAACGAGGATTTTTTTACTCCGAATCTTGAGCAAGCTGAAGTCTTCGAGGCGTGGAAGCGCTTCATCATCCCGCGAACTCTCACGCAAGTTCTTGCGACAGTGCTCACGCCATTTGTTCCGAATGATACCGCGCAGCCACGAGGAAAAATCGCGGGTGACATCGAAGCGGGACCAGTTTTGCCAGGCGGAAAAAAAGGCGTCCTCCGTGAGGTCGCGGGCCGTGTGCTCTTTCCCGGCTGGGGTGCGAGCATATAGAAGCGCCATCCGATGGTGCTCGGAGGCAAGCGCCGAGAAGGTCTGACGGGGGGAAGTTTCTGATTCTGATGACATTGCGAGAGAGTTCACAGAGGGTATTGACCTCGAGATACCTAATTGTGACATCAATCTCGCATTTTTTCCGTCACCACTTTTTCAAGCTGCTCATCGGTACTTAGGGAGCAGCCACAACGACGATCTTCAGAAAGCGCTTGGCTGCGGATAAATCAACGGGAATGGACACCCGTTCGTAGCCACTTGGAACCCCGCTTTGGTCGGACCAAGCCGATGCACTTACGGCGACCAAGGTCCAGTTTTTGAGATCGCTTGATTCTTCCACGGTCACCGCCGGAAGACCGGAAACCGCAGGCCAATTGAAATCATAGTGGCGTTACCCTCTTCGCTCTTCAGCGTAGTACCGCCATCTCTTAGGTCCATCACTGAACTCCAGTTTCCAAAGAGTGGAAGGATTAATCTTCTGAGATATTGAGACGAAAGAAATGCGCCTTATCTAGTAGAGTAT
>Ga0114998_10002350_pt1 | contig 14365 bp, 15 predicted proteins | sample ArcticOcean_MG_C_5_FD_87044 | JGI IMG/M metagenome (GOLD analysis project Ga0114998, IMG submission 87044) | Marine microbial communities from western Arctic Ocean - ArcticOcean_MG_CB4_138 | ecosystem: Environmental > Aquatic > Marine > Oceanic | place: Arctic Ocean: Canada Basin | collected...
GAAAACTTTAAGAGGAAGTAGATTTGATTTGAAATCACCACGAGCAATGGTTGACCAACTACGAACTGAAGGACACATGGTTTATATTAATAAATCTGCTGGTGGTACTTCGTATCGTTTAGGTACACCTACTAAAGCTATTGTAGCTGCTGGTGTAAACAAAGTGTTTGGAAGTAATTCATTTGCTTCTGTTAATACTTCGTTCTCTGATATTGTTGCTTCTGGTATCAAAGCTGTATACGGTAAACAAAAATTCGCTTACACTAATCAGTAAGAGTATTTTATCGTATAAATAGTAATGTGAGGCAGTTCGTAAGTCCTGACATTAGAGGTAGAGTGTCTTCCGCAAAGACACCAATGTGGGTTTTGCCGTTTCACCCGAGACAAAAAAACGGCACTTTTTTACAAATGTACTATTTAACTTGTATAAATAATTGTGATACGCTCAATTAAGAGGTATCGCAATGATAACTTGCTTAATAAAAGGAGAAAAAATATGACAAGACTATCTATACCAAGTAATATATGGAACGAATTACGACCATTTTCAGTAGGGTTTGATGACCTATTTAACCGCTTTGATAATACATTAGAGTACACGGTTAAACAACCGACATCATACCCACCTTACAACATTAATAAGATAGATGACTTAAATTATCAGATTGAAATGGCACTTGCCGGTTTTAATAAAAAAGATATTGAAGTTAAATCTGCTCTTAACCAATTGACAATTAAGTCAGTTGAGAATGATGATAAGAATGAAAAGGAAACTATTCATAGAGGTATTTCAAAAAGAAAATTTAGTAGAACATTTACATTAGCAGATGATGTGATTGTAAATAGTGCTAAATTGAAAGATGGAATGCTTTTAGTCGAGTTAGAAAAAGTTGTACCAGAGGAAAAGAAACCTCGAACTATAGACATCAAGTAATAATAAATCTCAAGTTGAACCTTGTGTTTATTTATAAATGCATCTTCAATGAACTGGTTTATGATTAATGATTTTTTGATTAACCATAAACAAGGAGAAATACTATGTGGACACAACCTCAAGCAACTGAAATGCGTTTCGGTTTTGAAGTAACAATGTACGTTATGAACAAATAATTATTTGTTTTTTATTTTAGAGAGACCTGCTTGACAGGTCTCTTTATTTCTGTTATAATAAGTTGAATTAAACAAAAAGGTGAGTATTAATATTATGAAACTAAATCAAAACACACAAAACATCCTAAAAAACTTTTCTGAAATCAATACTAACATATTGATTAAACCAGGAAAACAATTAAGTACAATTTCTACTATGAGAAACATATTTGCTAAGGCAGATATTGATGAATCATTTGATACTGAATTTGGTATCTATGACCTCAATGAGTTTCTTGCAGTCATGTCGGGACTAAACAAACCTGAATTATCTTTACAAGATAAGTTTATGACTATCTCTGCTGAAGGCAGTAAGTCAAAAGCAAAATACTTTTATTCAGACCCATCAGTTCTAGTATCGCCAACTAAAGAAGTAAATATGCCAGAGGCAGATGTTACTTTTAGTTTATTAGAATCACATCTTACAGAATTAAAAAAGATGGCTGCAATTCTGAAAACACCTGACCTTGCATTAGTAGGAACAAAAGGTGGTGATATCATATTAAAAGTATGTGATAAAAAGAATGATACATCAAACAACTTTGATATTGTTGTAGGCGAAGGTGCTACAGCAGATTATACTTTCTATTTTAAAGTAGAAAATCTAAAAATGTTATCTGGTGATTATGATGTTTCAGTATCTTCAAAGTCTATATCTCATTTTAAAAACAAAAAACTACCTATTGAATACTGGATTGCTCTTGAGCCAGACAGCACAATTACTAAGTAATTTAAATTATATTATGAATGGAGTAAAGAATGAATACAGACTTTTTATGGGTCGAAGAATATAGGCCCGCTAAGATTGATGATTGCATATTACCGCCATCATTAAAAACACTATTTAAGTCCTTTATCAAGAAAGGCGAACTATCTAATCTATTATTTTCTGGCACACCAGGCATAGGTAAGACCACAGTTGCAAAAGCATTATGTGAAGAATTAGAATGTGATTGGATTATGATTAATGGTTCCGAAGAAGGTGGCATTGATGTACTAAGAACTAAGATTAAAAACTTTGCCTCTACTGTATCACTATCAGGTGGTAAAAAAGTAGTTATACTTGATGAGGCAGATTATCTAAATCCACAATCTACACAACCTGCATTGAGAGGCTTCATCGAGGAGTTTCACAAGAATTGTAGATTTATTCTTACTTGTAATTTTAAGAATAGAATAATCGAACCATTGCATAGTAGATTTTCTAATATAGAATTTAGAATCAATCCAAAAGATAAACCTAAATTAGCAAGTCAGTTGTTTTCAAGAGCAACTTATATTCTCAAAGAACAGAATGTTGACTTTGAAGAAGAAGTACTTGCTGAATTAATCAAGAAACATTTCCCAGACTTTAGAAAACTTATTAATGAATTACAAAGATATTCTGTAAGTGGTACTATTGATGCTGGTATACTTGTTAATGTATCTGATGAAAATTTAAAGACACTTGTAACTCACCTTAAAGGTAAAGAGTTTAGTGATATGAGAAAATGGGTTGTCAATAATCTTGATAATGACCCGGTTAAAATCTTTAGAAAAATTTATGACAATATGTATGATAGTTTACAACCAGAAACTATACCTCATGCTGTTTTAATTATTGCTGATTATCAGTATAAGTCTGCCTTTGTTGCAGACCAAGAAATTAACTTGGTGGCGTGTTTAACTGAATTGATGTCCCAGGTTAAATTCAAATGAGTTATGATTTAAAAGAATACTTAAACGCAATAAACTTTACTAAAAAGAATGTCATGAACTCAGATGACCCAATGTGGGAAAAGAAGTATCCTGCATTTATTGTAAATAAGATGTTATCTGGTTTTTCAGACACCGTAATGCTTGTCAATGAAATGAATAGAAATCATTTTCTTGATAGAGATATGCAGTTTCAATTTCTACTAAATAGTATTAGAAGTAAGAAACGGTTTACTCCGTTTCTGAGAGCGAATAAACTAAAAGAGATTGAGTGTGTAAAAGAGTATTATGGTTATAGTAATGATAAGGCAAAGACCGCTCTTGATATACTCACCAAAGATGATATAAAACTCATCAAGGAAAAACTATATAAAGGTGGGATAAAATGAATGAATTAGATATTAGTTGGGATCCAGGAGATATGTTGGAAGTCCAATTAAAAGAACCAGACGATTTTTTAAAGGTTCGTGAAACACTAACTAGAATTGGTGTTGCCTCTAGAAAAGATAAAAAATTATTTCAATCGTGTCATATACTACACAAACAAGGTAGATATTTCATAACGCATTTTAAAGAACTATTTGCGTTAGATGGTAAAGAATCAAACTTAACCGAGAACGATATTGAAAGAAGAAATACAATTGCTCAATTATTAGGCGATTGGGGATTAATTGCAATAGTTAATGCCACAGTTGCTGAAAATAAAGCACCTCTATCACAAATCAAAGTTTTATCATTTAAAGAAAAAGATGAATGGGACTTACAAGCAAAATATAATATAGGTAAAAAAATTGAAGATGAAGGCACCAAAGTTTAGAGAATTTATAACTGAAGCCAATGGCAATCAGAAATATAAATTAGTTATAATTACAGATGAACCTGAAGCGGCAAAGACTTTTCATACCGCTAATAGACTACAAGAAGAAGCAGAAAAGTTAGGATGGAAAAATTATCTGTATAAACTAACAGGTGGTTATACTTCATACGAAGATGGCATTTTTAGATTACATAATAAAGATGACAAAAAAGGTTTTGTAGTTTCAGGGGCTGATACAATCGCTGTCATAAGAGGTTCAGTTGTCAGAAAAGACAGTTGGATGGATATTGTATCTTCACTAGAAAAACATAGTGTTTGTGTAATTAACAGCAGAGAATCAATTAGTATATGTACAGATAAGTATAGAACGGCATTAAGACTTTCTGATTATGGTATTCGACAACCTAAAACTGTCCTTATAAACGACCCTGAGAAATCAGCACTAGCACTTGATAAACTAGATACACAAATGCCTGTGATTATGAAAACTTTAAGAGGCTCAAAGGGTGTTGGTGTATTGTTTATTGAATCAGAAAAAGCACTAGATAGTATTGTACAATTAATTTGCAAACAAGACCCCGATGCAGATTTACTTTTACAAGAATATATTAAAACAGATTATGATGTTAGGGTATTAGTATTGGGTAACAAAGTTTTAGCAACAATGAATCGACCTGTAGTTGAAGGAGACTTTAGAAGTAATGTATCACAAGGCTCTAAACCAGAAAAATTAAAACTAACAGAATTAGAAATAGAAGAAAGTTTAAAGGCTGCAAAAGCAGTTAATGGACTATGGACTGCTGTTGACTTTATACCAAGTAAGAATAGAGAAAAAGAACCACCATTTGTTATCGAGGTAAACTCATCTCCTGGTACTGAAGGTATAGAAGAAGCAAGTGGTCAAAATATTAGTAAAGAGATTATAGAATTTTTTGCTGACAAAAAGAATTGGGTTAAAGTACCTGGTGAGTGTGGATTTAAAGAGATTGTATCTATCAAACCATTTGGTGAAATCATCGCTAAGTTTGATACTGGCAACTCAGGTATGCCAGTTATTCATGCTGACAAGATGAAAGTTAATGGTAAAAGAATTACATGGTCTTTACTAGATAAAACTATTACAAGTGATATAATTCGTCAAGAAGAAATATCAGTAGGTGGTTTAAGAAATCATGACGAAACTAGATATGTGATTAAACTAGATGTCGAGTTCTTAGGCACTATGTACGAAACAGAATTTACTTTAGATGATAGAGAAAATAGAACGCCAATTCTATTTGACCGAGAGTTTATGAGTAAGGTAAATGTTATGGTAAATCCAGACAGAAAATATGTGGTTACAACCAAATATAGTTTAGATTAGTGCTTTACAACATAACATTTTTATGTTATAATAATATTATGAAAAGGAGAATAAATCATGGCAAAATCACATCAATCAGATAACCCTTTATTCAAGGCGTTACAGAAAAAATACGAAGCAGACATAGCAGCAGCATTTGCTGTTGTAGTTGTATACTTTGACAATTCAGTAGGCATAGGCGAACACCCACAGTTTATTGAAGAAATGGATAAACAATTAGATGTATTAGCATCTGCTGAAGAAAAACTAACCGCATTAAACAAACACTTTAATAATACACAGATATAGTGAAATTCTATACGAGTGTACTGCCTCATAAAGGTCGATTACTAGTTCGTGGTATCGACCATGATGGTAGTCATAAAAAGTTTAAAGTAAATTACAAACCAACTTTGTTCACACCTGTTCAAGAAGAAACAGGATATAAAACATTAGATGGTCGTAATGTAACAAAGATACAACATGAAAGTATGTATGAGGCAAGAAAGTGGATTGACGAATACAAAGGTGTAACTAACTTTGAATATTTTGGTAATACAAGATTTCAATATCCATATATCGCAGATAAGTTTCCAGGCAAAGTCGATTGGGATTTAAAACAAATAAGATTAATTACAATTGACATTGAGTGTGAAAGTGAGAATGGTTTCCCTGACCCAAGTCTTGCAAGTCAACCTTTAATTTGTATTACTGTAAAAGACCATGTAAGAAAAAGTATTATTGTTTTCGGTTGTGGTAACTTTGTTAATGACCGTGATGATGTAAAGTATTATAAATGTTCTACCGAAAGAGATTTAATAGAAAAGTTTACAAAGTTCTGGGTTGCTTATAATCCAGATATTGTAACAGGTTGGAATGTTAAGTTCTTTGATATACCTTATTTGATGAATCGTTTTAGATATCTTATGGGCGATGAATTTGTAAATCAGTTTAGTCCTTGGGGTATCGTAACTTCTAATAGTGCAAAAATAACTGCTAAAGGATTCAATAGAGAACAAAACTATTATGATATTCTAGGCGTTTCAGTTTTAGATTATCTTGACCTGTATCGTAAACATACATTCGTTAGACAAGAAAGTTACAAACTAGATTACATTGGTGAAGTAGAATTAGGCGAAAACAAATTAGAAAATCCATATGATACTTTCAAAGAGTTTTATCAGAATGACTATCAATTATTCGTAGAGTATAACATTCAAGATGTTGAGATAGTTGATAAGTTAGAAGATAAAATGCAGTTGATTGCTTTACATTTGACTATGGCTTATGAAGGCAAAGTAAATTATCAAGATGTGTTTGGTCAAGTTCGTATGTGGGACACTATCATATTTAATTATCTCAAAGAAAATAAACTTGTTTGTCCTGCTGTAAATAACAACGAATACTCTGGTGGTTATGAAGGTGCATATGTAAAGGATCCTGTCGTAGGTTTTCACGACTGGATTTGTAGTTTTGATTTAAACAGTTTGTATCCACATTTAATTATGCAGTATAATATTTCACCTGAAACAATGGTCGGGTTTGAACCTAATTCTGTAAGTGTAGATAAAATGTTAAATCAAGAATCTGATTTATCTCATCTAGACGGTGCTACTATTACACCTAATGGTGCTATGTTTAGAACAGACAAACGAGGTTTTCTTCCTAAGTTGATGGAGAAACTTTACAAAGAACGAGTTATCTACAAAAAGAAAATGATTGAGTGTAAAAAGTTATATCAAGAAACTGGTGATAAAAAACTATTAAATGATATTGCAGCTAATCATAATATTCAACTTGCAAGAAAGATTGCTTTGAATAGTGCTTATGGTGCTATTGGCAATCAATACTTTAAATACTTTGATGTAAGACACGCTGAAGGTATCACAAAAGCAGGTCAACTTGCAATTAGATGGATTGAAAGAGATGTAAATAAATATCTAAATAATTTATTAAAAACTAAAGATGAAACTTATGTTGTGGCTTCTGATACGGATTCTATCTATGTAAAACTAGGTGCAGTTGTAGATAAAATATTTAAAGATAAATCTGATACAAGAAAGATTGTAAAAGTTCTAGATAAGTTTTGTGAAGAAAAACTACAAGTTGCAATTGATAATAGTTATGACAAACTTGCTAAATATGTAAAAGCATATGACCAAAAGATGATTATGAAACGAGAAGTAATTGCTAACAAAGGTATATGGACTGCCAAGAAAAGATATATTCTCAATGTGTTCAATGAAGAAGGCGTTGATTTAAAAGAACCTAAGTTAAAGATTATGGGTATCGAGGCTGTTAAAAGTTCGACACCTGCCCCTTGTCGTGTTAAGATTAAAGAAGCATTGAAAATAATTATGACTAAAGATGAGGCAGCACTAATACAATTCATAGACGAATTTAGAACACACTTTAAAAAACTACGACCAGAAGAAATTGCTTATCCTCGTTCATGTAATAATCTTAAAAAGTATTCTTCATCAACAGACATATATCAAAAGTCAACACCAATTCATGTGAAAGGTGCTTTACTGTATAATAATTTACTAAAGAAAAACAAGTTAGTTAAGTATGAAAAAATACAAGAAGGCGATAAGATTAAATTTATTGTTTTAAAAGAACCTAATTCGTTGAGAGAAAAGGTAATATCTTTCCCTACACACTTGCCAAAAGAATTTAATTTACATCAATACATTAATTATGATGAACAGTTTGACAAGTCATTTTTAGAACCATTACGATTTATCGTGAACGCAATCAACTGGAATTTTGAAAAACAATCAACCTTGGATAACTTCTTTTAATGAAAGAAAACGCATTTACACACTATGAACGAGACAATGAACTATATAGCCGTCTCTTAGCCGCCGCTACAGACGGTAAACTGCCTATCTTGACATCTACTATCTTCGAAAAAATGAACGCTGAGTACGGCAAAGAGAAGATGAGAACACACTTGGCAGACTATATTGCTAGTGAAAAACCAGTATTTCCTCTCAAAGAAATCACAAAAGAAAACATGAGAAAAGCATTTGCTAATCTTAAAAAGTTTGATACTAACACCATTTGCATTCCTAACGAGCAAGTAGAAAAAGAAGTATTTGAAAAGTATGATGATTACAAATACCCTTATAATGAATACGGACTTGGCTTGATAAATGGTGCTAGTACCTTTAATGATGTAAGTAATTATTTCATGCAAGATTTACGACTAGAGTGTAGTAGTTATGGCTTCAGAGCACCTAAAGAAGTTTGGGAAAATGGAGATGCTTATGCTATATGGAAATGTTTAGGTCCGATATGGCGTGGTATTAATGATGTTAAACTAACAAAGATAAAAGAATTAGATGGTACCGAAACTGAGAAATTAGTAGGTGGTCGATTAGATGAAAAGAGTTACATCTCAGCATTTAGATTGGGTACATATATTGCAACACAATTTAAACCAGTTGTTGCAAAAGCAATCTATGATATTACAAATGCTAAAACAGTTTTAGATACAAGTTGTGGTTGGGGTGATAGACTTGCCGGTTTCTTTGCTTCAGATGCTGAAGAATATTATGGTTGTGACCCTAATCCAAATACATATCAACGATATCAAGAACAGATTGCCATATACAATAAACTTTTATCCGTACCTAAAAAAGTTCAGATATGGAATTGTGGTGCTGAAGATTTACCATATCATAAACTACCAAATATAGATGTTGCATTTACAAGTCCACCATATTTTTCTACAGAACAATATAATAAAGGTGGTGAAAAACAAGAGTTACAATCATGGCATAAGTTTAACGAGTATGATAAATGGCGTGATAATTTTTATTTATCAGTTGCAGAAAAAACTATGGAAGTTTCAAAGTTTATGTTTGTAAATATTATGGATCCAAAAATTCATGGTGTTCGTTATCGTTCTGGTGATGAATTAGTGAATAAATTTAAAGATAAATTTCTTGGTCAGATTGGCATGAGAATTATGCAACGACCAAAATCAGATACACTATTTAAAGATGAGCAAGAAAAGGCTGACTTTATGAATAAGATGTTTATAGAAAATGTTTGGTGTTTTGGTCCAGAAACAGACCTATTTAAAAATTCAAGAAAGGCAACTTTAGATGAGTTTTTTGCTTGACAAAGGGCTATGCATAGTGTATAATAACATCAAAAAGAACGTAATAAGAGGAGGTAGATAATGAGTGATTTTTTGAAAGAGGTAATTAAAGAAACTGGTAATGAATATGCTAGTTTAGTATCAGACGGTGCGTCAGGTGATGTAACAGATTTTATTGATACAGGTTCTTATATATTTAATGCATTATTAGGTGGTGGTATACACAAAGGTTTACCATCAAACAAGATAACTGCTATCGCAGGTGAAAGTGCAACAGGCAAAACTTTCTTTGTACTAGGTATGTGTAAACATTTTCTAGACCAAAATCCTGATGGCGGTGTTATATTTTTTGAAAGTGAATCAGCTGTATCAAAAGAGATTATAGAAGAAAGACAAATTGATAGTAGTCGTATGGTTGTAATGCCAGTTACTACTGTTCAAGAATTTAGACATCAAGCATTAACAGTATTAGATAAGTATATTACTCAAGATTCGTCTGAAAGAAAACCATTATTACTTGTATTAGATTCTCTAGGTATGTTATCAACTACTAAAGAGATTGAAGATACACAGGCAGGTAAAGAAACTAAAGATATGACAAGGGCACAAATAGTAAAAGCTGTCTTTAGAGTATTAACATTAAAGTTAGGTAAGGCAAAAGTTCCTCTTATCATAACAAATCATACTTATGATGTTATCGGTAGTATGTATCCACAAAAAGAAATGGGTGGCGGGTCTGGTCTAAAGTATGCGGCTAGTTCTATTATCTATCTATCAAAGAGAAAAGAAAAAGATGGGACAGAAGTTATTGGTAATATTATTCATTGTAAAAATTACAAATCTAGAATAACAAAAGAAAATAAAGTAGTAGATGTTAGATTAACTTACGATAAAGGTTTAGATAGATATTATGGCTTACTAGATTTAGCATTAAAACATAATATATTTAAATCAGTATCAACGAGGGTAGAGTTGCCAGATGGTAGTAAAACATTTGGTAAAACAATTAATAATAATCCTGAAAGGTATTTCACACCAGATATACTAGAACAGCTAGACGCTGTTTGTGCCAAAGAATTTAAGTATGGAGACCACATTGAAGAAGTCGAAGATACCACCGACACACCAGACGACCAGTCCTAAACACCGAGAAGATTATGTCTTTGTTGAAAAGCCAGGAGAAAACTTTACAGCAATTCAATTAATTAGTGGACCATATGCAAGTATAGTTCTTAAATATGGTAATGTAGGTTTTAGACCAGAAGAAGAAAAGACATCAGATGGTGCTTTGCCTATGGTGTTTGATTATACTGTTATTGAAAACAAAATTACGGCTGATACAGATAGTCAAGAGTTTATAAATCATATTGGCGATATTCTAGTTGTGTTACTTGACGAACAATTGTCTGGAACTTGGTTTGGTGAACAATTAAAAGAAGGAAGTTAATGGAAAGAATTGAAAGAACAGCGATTAGAAACTTAATTCACAATGAGCAATATTGTAGAAAAGTTTTACCTTTTATTAAAGAGGAATACTTTACTGATAGATTAGAAAAAGTATTGTTTACAGAAATCTATAAGTTTGTTAATAAGTATAATAATCTTCCTACAAAAGAATCCTTATCAATAGAAATTAATGGTAACAAATCTATTAATGAAGATGAGTATAAACAAGTTACTGATATATTATCTACTTTAAATCCTGAACCAGTTAATCTAGAATGGTTAGTTGAGACAACAGAAAAGTTTTGCAAAGACCGTTCTATTCACAATGCAGTTTTAAATGGCATACAAATCATAGATGGTAAAGATAAGAACCATACATTAGAGTATCTTCCAGAGTTATTATCAAATGCTCTTTCAGTATCTTTTGACCAGAAAGTCGGTCATGATTACTTACTTGAATCAAAAGAACGATATGATTATTACAATCGAAAAGAAGAACGACTTGAATTAGATTTAGATTTCTTTAACAAGATTACAAGAGGTGGTATCCCAAGTAAGACTTTAAATATCTGCCTTGCCGGTACTGGTGTTGGTAAGACCATGTTTATGACACACCTTGCTTCATCTGTTTTATTACAAGGTAAGAATGTATTGTATATAACTTTAGAGATGGCTGAAGAAAGAATCGCTGAAAGAATAGACGCAAACTTATTGAATGTCGGCATGAGTGATTTAGAAGAATTACCTTATAAGATGTATGAAACGAAGATAAATAAGTTACAAAGTAAAACAACAGGCACATTAATTATTAAAGAATATCCTACTGCTACTGCTCACACGGGTCATTTCAAAAACTTGCTTAGTGAATTAGCATTAAAGAAATCTTTTAAACCTGATATTGTATTTGTTGACTATTTAAATATCTGTACTTCATCTAGATTTAAGTCTGGTGCAAATGTGAATAGTTATACAATGATTAAATCAATTGCTGAAGAATTAAGAGGTCTTGCTGTTGAACATGATATTCCTATCTTCTCTGCTACTCAAACGACAAGAGCTGGTTTTGTAAGTAGTGATGTAGGTCTAGAAGATACCTCAGAAAGTTTTGGTCTTCCTGCAACAGCAGACTTTATGTTTGCTTTAATTAGTAGTGAAGAACTAGAAGAAAAGAACCAGATAATGGTCAAACAATTAAAGAATAGATATAACGACCCAACGGTAAATAGAAAGTTTATACTTGGTGTCGATAGGTCTAAAATGCGTTTCTATGATGTAGAACAAAACGCACAAACCGATTTAGTTGATAGTGGGCAAAAGACCTCATCATCTAATGATAAATTTAAAAAACTGGGACAATTCTCAGATTTTAAAATGTAACCAAAAGGAGAAAACAAATGGCTATAAAACTAAATGATAAATGGTATGATGAATCTAAATTCAGTACTGAAATGAGGAATGCTATCATACAGGTAAGTAATTATCAAAAGCAAGTTAATAATCTAAATGCAGATATACAAAATGCTAGAATTATCGTTGCTCATCACGCAAAGTATATTCAAGACAATGTACCAGCTTCTGCTGAGGTTGAAGGGCCTAAAGCTGAACCTAAAGTTGAAGCAGAAGATGATTATGGTAATGTTACAAAAGAGTAAGTTAAACACCTAACACTAGGAAAAATATAATGGATGATATGAATAAACAAAGTAAAAGATTTTATGAAATTTTAGATGTAATAAAAGAATTACATGATAAAAAAAGGCATGATTATGGTGCAAATGAAGATATCTTTGCTAACTTTCGATTATCAGAATTATCGGGTATTTCTGCTTGGAAAGGTTCTGTTGTTCGTATGGGTGATAAGTATGCTCGTATAAGTAATTTCATCAAGAAAGGTGAATTTAAATTTAAAGAAGAAGGTATTAAAGATACCTTAATGGACATGGCAATTTATAGTTTAATTACCATGATACTATTTGAAGAAGAAGAACAGGAGACAAAACATGACAAAAGTAGTTGATATGAGAAGTGTGGTTGAAGGCGATAACACTTCTCTAGAAGAATCAGGTATCGAAGTAACCGAAAATAAATTTGATATTGAATCAATAGGTGACCCAGAGCAACCTAGTAAGTTTGAGATTACAGATACTAAAACTGGTAAAGTTTTTACAGTAAGTGCTGATGCTTTAACAGGTGGCGACTATCATCAAGTCATACGACATACAGATGATACAATGCCCGAAAAAGATATCAAAAGATATTATGAAAATGCTATAGAAAAATTTAAGACAGGTAAACATAGATTGAAAGAATGGAATCAAGTTGACTTAGATGAAGATTGGGTTAAAGACCTTTGGGAACAAGTAAACCCTGGTATTGACCTTGTTGATTCTTATATTGATGTATATAATGAAAGCACTAATGAAGTTAATCCTACTGCTAAAGTAGGTAACACATATACTGTTATTGTAAACTTAACACCAAACATGCAACCAGAAGATGGTGGTACACTAGATTTATGGACACCTAATTTTACAGATGATATGAAAGCAATAGCAATTAATACGCCCTATGGAATTAATGGCGACCCAATTGTAAACATTGTAAAATCATATTGGCCAAGACAAGGTCGTGTCATAGTCTTTGACTCAAGAATACCTTATACTTTAAGGCCTGTTGATACTGATAAGTTCAATGTATCAGTAGTATTTAAAGGCAAAGCATTTCCTAATTAAAGCTTGACAAATCGGCTCTGCTAGTATATAAATAATAGCATGGCAGATAAAACAGCACTCTTTGAAAGTTCACAAGCACTATTCTGTGCTGTTGCAGACTATTTAGGTAAACAAAAAACTAATCAAGTATTTGATATAAAAAAAGTACCTGACTATGCCTCATTTAGAAAAGCAGTAAGTCCTAGTATAGTAGTCGAATCCAATAAAAGATTAAAAACACCCGGCGTAAGTTTACAAGCTATAGAAACATTTTTAACAGGCGACTTATCATGGTACATATCCTCATTAGCGATTGCAAAAAAACTTATTAATGATATAGAATCTATTGACCCTGATTTAAGAATATCAGCAAAAGGTTTTCAAAAATTATTTTATTTTCGTGGCGACGCTGATGTTATGGGTAATCTTGAGCAACTATTCAAGATTGCAAATAAATCAGGATATAGAACTCAAGCCAAATTTGGTAATGTAAATAAGTGGTCGCCAGCTGACATATATCTAGCAAGTGATAAAGCAAAACTAACAATCACAAAAGAACTACGAACAGCAAAACCTAAAATTTATACCTTTCAAGAATTAAATGTATTAGTTAGTGACCTAATTGATAGTGGTGATTTATTACCATTATCATTAAAGAAAGTTACAAAAACAGATGTCAGATTACAAAAAGTTAATTTCAATAGAAAAGATGAAATAAAAGTTATCAAGAATGTTGCAATCAAAGGTGTAACTGATTGGAGGCCATACAAAAAAGTTGCATTTGGTCAAAAAGCAGAAACTAGAGATATGAGAATATTATTGAAAAGTGGTGGTGAGATAAAATTAAGACATGACCCTTCAGCAAAAAGATTTGTTGCAGAAGCAATATTTGATAAAGCAGAAGCAAGAGGCGGTTCTATAGGTTCAATTAAAGTATTTTGTGAGATATTAGGGTTTATTGACCCTAAACTTGCGTCTGATACTTTAAAAAATTACATAGCAGGAGAACAAGAATACCTTAAAGCTCTTGCAAATATAGAATATCTAAGAAAAGATAAGAAATTATTTGATTTTGAAAGAGGTGCTATTAGTGC
>Ga0114998_10002352_pt1 | contig 14360 bp, 12 predicted proteins | sample ArcticOcean_MG_C_5_FD_87044 | JGI IMG/M metagenome (GOLD analysis project Ga0114998, IMG submission 87044) | Marine microbial communities from western Arctic Ocean - ArcticOcean_MG_CB4_138 | ecosystem: Environmental > Aquatic > Marine > Oceanic | place: Arctic Ocean: Canada Basin | collected...
ATAAAAACATTTTCCTCTCTTGGTATGTCTTTAAAAAAAGTGGTGTTGGTCCAGATGGGTACTACTTTTACCTCTTGATGCCTGGAAATATACTTTAAATTGGCTTTCATCCCATCACTTAATGTAAAGACGTGTTTTGCATTGTCAAATATTTTTATATTCAAACGCATCCAAAATTTATAAAGCAAAGAAGATGTGCCTATTAAATTATTTTTTACCAAGACTTGCGGATACATATCGTAAATCAAGTAGGCGTAGTCTCTTTTGGTTATTTTAAATGTAAACACATTTATTGGCGGGTTCGACACCAAATAAAGCTTGCTTTTTCTGTATTTAAAAAAAATATAAAAGAAACTCTGCAAATGAAAAATAAACCAAGAATAAAACTTAACAAAATTGCCAGAACGCTTGTAACACTTTAAATATTTAATTTTAACTTTAGGATTTAACGGGGTCCCTCTAGGAATAAAAAAACCTGTTAGTAAAACCAACTCGTTATAATAAGGAGCATGCGCATTGATGATGTCTATCATAAGATAGCCACTACTTTGATTTACAAATACGATTGATTTTCTATTTGTCATTTTAATTGTAGAGAATGTATTATTCTTTAACTGATATACTAGTCAGATTTTTATAAAGCTCTAGATATTCTTGATATCTATCTTCCTTGTTAAAAAATTGTTCCGCCCGAGTACGGCAAACCTTTTTATAGTGCTCTTGACTCTGTAAAGACAGTTTTTGTATGGCATTGCAAACACCTTTAATATCACCCTTTTCAATAACGACACCGGTATTCGCATCTATTGCCTCAGGACTGCCGCCAGTATCATATGTGATTACCGGAGTGCCACAGGCCAAAGCTTCTATGTTGGTGGTAGGAAAATTATCTTTATGTGTTGGATTTATATATACAGCTGCCATACTATAATAATTTGCCAATTCAGAGATGCTCTCTGTTCTTTGTAAACCCATTATATTTTCAGGTAAATTTTGGATCTGCTTACTAGTTAAACCAATCAAAATGATTTTATAGTTAATATCTAATAATGATGCTAGCTGGATAAAGTCAGAAAGCCCTTTTCTTTTGTCCCAAGTACTGGCAACCCCTAAAATTATTTTTTTATTCTTAAAGTGTAGCTTCTCTTTTAGTTTTTTATAATTTTCTGAAGGCTGAAACTGATTTAAATCAATCCCGTTATTGATGCACTGTATTGGGTATTTTAAAAAGGATTGATTCGCTAAATCTTTTAACCAAATAGAGGGAGTTACAATTTGCAGCTTTTTTACTTGATTAAAAATCATTTTTTTATCATTATAATTTCTTGAGGATTGATTTAAGAAAATTGATGTAGGATATTTACGCTGACAATTTTTACAATTATCGCAATCTGTATTATAAGAGCAATGTCCCGTAAAAGGCCAACAATCGTGGAAAGTCCAGAGAATCGGTATGTTTTTATTTTTAATATACTCAAACAGTATTTCAATGTTAAGGTAATATCCATGAATATTATGAAGACCAATGGCATCTGGTTTAATTACATCAACTTGTTTTAAAAATTTTCTCGTAGCCCTTTTAGAACCAAATCCATGGCGATCAGTGAAAAGAGATCGTATTACATGTAAATAAAAATCTAATTTGCCACCAATCTTTATTAGATTAGATTTGCTTTTTTGCCTCCCTCTGCCAAAAGCAATATGGCTCTCATGACCTGCAGAAATTAATGTCTTCCCAATATCTTCGGCTATTCTCCCTGTGCTTCCAGAATTAACGGTTGTGTTTATTTGAAGAATTCTCATCGAATCGTGTGCATTATTTGGCTCATAATACTTTTGTCAGAAAACAATACAGCTCTCTCGATTGATTTTGAAGATAGCTTCACTCTGTACTCTTTATCTTTTATTAATTTTAGCATGTTTGCGGCTAAGTCGTCTATTTCAGCGTTCGACATCAAACCAAACTCTCCATAGTTTACCACCTCTCTGCAACCACTACAATTGGTCACTAGAACCGGTTTCCCTAAAATCATAGCTTCACACAAAGCCATAGGCATAGCCTCAGATTTTGAGCTCATGATAAAGACATCTGCATTTTTGATATAAGGATACGGATTGGACACAAATCCCTTTAGCTCCACATGCTTTTCAAGCTTATGGGCTTTTATTAAATCTAACAACTCTTCTTTTAAAAACCCCTGCCCATAAATGTCTATATTAAACTTGACATCTGCTTTTTTCAACTTTAAGGCCGCTAGTATTAATAAATCATAGCCTTTTACTGGAAATAGACTACCAACTGAAATGAATTTTATAGTATCCGCCTCTTTTTGAACATCAAAGCTATTGGCTTTTAAATGTATGTTCTTTTCATCCATGAAGTTGTATATCACAGGCATGTTCTTAAAAGAACCAAATATTTCCTCGAACTCTGTCTTTGCATCCTGAGATACAAAAACAATCGTGTCTAACTTTGAATATCTATGGGTAATTAATCGATTTCTATAAGAATCATTTTTATAAAATTTATAAAAATTTTGATTCGTTTTATAAGAAGAATGCACCCAAGTAATTCTTTTATTTACATTAGGAATTTGAAATAACAAGTCTGTAAAATTACTGTCTAAAAAAGAAATGGCGGTATCGTATCTAGAATCAATTTGTTTTAAAAACCTTTTTATAATGAACTTATTAAAGCCTGTTCTTTTTTGAATAAAGGAAAAGACCCTTACCAATTTAGTATTTGTAAACAATGGAAGCACCTTGACCTGTTTTGGTACTTGTTTACAATAAATACCATTGTAGTCAACTACAACGAGATGGACATCAAAAAGCAAATAGTCAATATTTTTTAAAATATTAATTAAAGTTCGCTCTGCGCCACCACCCGCTAGAGAAGGGATTAGGAATAAAACTTTAGTTTTATTTTGCATTACAATTCAATTCTTTTAAATAATTCATCAGAAGAACAAAACTCAACTTCGGGCCAACGTTTGGTGATTTCTTTTAATAATCTTTTGAATGACGCTAAATTTTTGGTTCTGTTTTCTTCATGAATAGCTCCTATGAAATTTAAACGATGAGCACCAATGATCGCGGGCTTCCCCCATCTAAACGCAATGTTGATACGTTTTAAACAATCTGAGACCCAATCCATATTTGGTTCGAGACTGGGTTCAAAGAAAGCATTTCTTATTAAATATCTTTGCTTGAATTTATTTTTTCGGCCCATAAAGTGCCTTTTATACGTATGTGTATGTTGCCCATTTTTTGCTAATTCAGGTTTGATTTGATTAGATATACCCTGAATAAACTGCACACCATTATCAGCAAGTATTTTTTCTATAAAATCATCCCATATGTAGCAATTGGCAATAAAAGACTTTGATTTAAATCCAAAATAGTTCTGAAATTCTGTTAAAGCTTCTTCTAATATATGTTTTTTGTTTTGTTGTTCTTCAGATGAAAAATAATCAAGGCCTTCCATATAACCAAATCTTAAATGACTGGGTTGAGAACTGATACTAATCATTTCTAAGTCAAACGCTTTTTTCAGCATCTTATCAGTATTTCGTAAACTTTTCATCCATTGGTCTACATTTAAATGCTCACGACCATGACACTGAAAGCGAATAAGTTTTTCTTGCTGACCTTCTTTCCATAATTTTTCAACTCCCTGACAATTTGGATAATGCTCCCATGTTTTAGTGAAGGGTTCCCAAAAATACCGTTGAAAGTTATCTTTTTTTATTCTTTCAAAATCTGGGTTCCCCATAACAGCATTCGCAGTTAATATTGCAGGATTATTATGTTTATCCTTAACAGTATCTAATACTTCAAAAAGAGCCTCCATATCCTGAGCACTCGCTAAAGAATCGTATTTTAAGTACGGATCTTTCTCAGGGGTTAAGTTTTGTTTTTGAAGATTATCATATACACCTCTGGACGGCATTCGAATACTACCCCAATCATCAGATTCAAAAACAACTATTTTTTTATTTGTTGTTATTCCTGGAATATTTATTAAGTTTTTTTTAAAAGTTGATAACATCTTTTACTTAGAAAGTTCTTTACCTAATTCTGAACTTGTTAAAAATTCAACATTAGGCCAATTATTAGTGATTTTTTTTAGTAGTGCTGCCAGCTTTTTATTCCCATCATCTCTATTTAGGCTATCTAGACTACCTGTAAAGTTTACTCTGTGTGTACTAATTACAGCAGCTTTTTTATATTTAAAAGCTAATGTAATATCAGCCAAACAACTCTCTACCCAATCTTTTGAGGAGTCACTTGGCTCAAAAAAACAATTTCGGGTAATGTACTTTTGCCCATGACGATTGCTCTGCCCTAACCAGTGAAATTTTGTTTTTAATTTTCCTTGACCTTGTGGTTCTTTTTGAATTTTAGAAGCAGACATATATTCAATACCGCTATTGGCTGCCGTTTCCTCTAATTGATTGTTAAATGGCCCATTGGGTGGAACAAAAAAATCAGCTCTATAGCCATGAATTTTCTCAAAAAGGGCTAACCCTTCCTTAATTACTAGTTTTTGATATTGAATATCTTCTTTAAACTCAACATCAAAAGCAGCTTGGTAATCTATTCCTAGTTTATTTTCGTTTGCAAACCCCCAACATTGTTCTTTAAAAGCTTCTAAAGTTTGTTTATCTCCCTTTTGCAAATCTCTTAACCAGACAGCTACATTTAAATGTTCTCTACCATGAAATTGAGGAACAAATAAATCTTCTTTAATCCCTACCTGCCACATTTTAAAGGCATCATCTAAACCATAACGCGCTAATGTCTCAGTAAAAGGTTCGTAATAATATTCCTTAAAGTTATTGTCTTTTATTTTTTCAAAATCTGGGTTTGCCACAACACTTACAGCAGTAATTTTGGGATTATTACCTTGGATGTCTTTGTGTTTTTTCAAGGTATCAAATAATACTTCAAAGTCCTCTTTTGACGCAAGAGTGTCGTAATTTGTATAACGTTGTCTTTCGTTATCCCCCATAGGAAGGCCCTGAGACACTAATTTAGTACGCGTATCATTGGATGGCATTCTTATACTGCCCCAATCATCACTTTCAATAACAATTATTTTTCGATTGGTACGCCAACCAGGAATATTAGATGCATTTTTAATTAATTTTTTAATCATTTATTTTATTAAATAAAATTTATAATTTCTTTAAATAAAATTTTAATGCTAATATCATCATTCAAGAAAAAAATTCCTATTGGTAGAGGAAGAATAGTTGCTACATTAGCAAATTCAGCAATATAGCTTAGCTGCATGAAAAAGAAAAATAAATAAACAGGAACTCCCAACTTAATTAAAAACTCGAAACGTAATTTTAATTTTGAATTGTACTCAAGGGCAAAAACATACATTAATAAAAGAGATGCTATTATGTATACATTTGCATTCATATAAAGTCTTTTATATAAAGACGGTATTAAAGTCGCAATATTTGAGAAAGAGAGCAATAGAAGTGCTGAAGATGATAAAATAAAAAAACTTTTATTTTCAATAAATTTTACCAGTGATTTGTTTTTAAAAAACAATAACATAAAAATAAATACAAATTGAATGTAAAATCTAAAAGCATCATAGGCATACAATTTGTGAAAACTTGCAGTAGCTTCAAAATCATTTCTTTTTAGATCTATTTCATCAACATCTTGCATATACACTTCTGTTTTATATTTAAATAGTCCAACCCCAAAATAATTTAAGGCGTAGTCAGCAATATCAAAACTGGAAAAAGCGAACGAAACAAAATAGATAATCAAAAAAACTTTTCTATATTTTGAATAAAAGATACTAATAATCACAGGAATTGAAATAAATAAATATCCAAAATGTATAAAGGGAGGTAATAACAATAAAAACAACGTTTTTTTATCTTTAGTTACAATATACTTGATGACAACATAAAATAAACACCACTGTCCAGTCCAGTTTCTAATGGAGTTAATCCCCTCAAATCCTTTTATAAATATCAGAGACAAGAAAAGTAATGTTATACAAAAATTAAATTTATTTTTAATTAAGCTCCTTACATAATACAAGCTGTTAATGTAGAAATAGCCATATACTAAAGAAGCTAATAAATAGAGAACCCTTGGCGAATTAAAAAGACCTGCGAGGTATGAAAGAATATGTAAATATGGATCATCATTAGTTCCTGGGCTTGGAATAAATTGAAATAACAAAAAAAGTTCATTGAAAAAATCTCCAACAGACAGGCCGGAATAGTGATTTACAACATTTATACTATGTCTAAAACCGTCTGTTTGATCATTGAATATCATAGTAGCACCAAAAAAACCAAAAAATAAAATTAAAAATAATTTTACTTGTGGCGCATTAATAAGCTTAACACCATTATAAAATGCTAAAAAAGGGCTTATAAAAAATAATTTAATTAGCTCTCCCATTTAAGACTTTCCTTTAAATAAGTTTAACAACTCTTTTATTAGATACATTTTATTTTTTGATCTTAAACTCGTTTTTGACTTTATTGAATTTATATTAAGATAAACATTTTGATATCTTGTTTTAGCGAGAGTAATATCAAAATTTGAATCAAATATTTCTTTAGAATACTGTGACAAGCTGTTATAGGCTGCCTTCTGTCTAATTGCTTTTTTTAATAGTGTATATGATTGGTCAACATCACTATTTAAAACACCTCTTTCAGAAAAATTTGTACTAAATAAACTATTAAAATTATCATTTGTTAACAAAACAGGTACATCATTATTTTTAACAGGAACCATACATGGTTTATTTACAGACAACCCCTCCATTAAGCTCCTTCCTGTGCCAATAATTATATCAGACAGATATAAAAAACTTGCCCCCAGTGTTGCTCTTTTATCTGTGATAAAGGTTACAGGCAACGCTCTTTTTAAAGCATTATATTTCAATACTTCAAATCGTTCTTTGCTTTGTATTCTTCCTACAACAATCAATCGCACTTTAATAGTATCATGCTGTAACCTTTCTATTAGGTTAAAAGAATCCAATAATGTTTTTTCATAAGCCCCTCCTAACCTTGAGACTCTTGTAAAGGTTATTACTGAATCATCTCTCTTTTCTGGATGATCAAAGATGTTTTCATTGGAAACTCGCTTAACTCTTGAAGGAATTAAATGTACATTCATCCCTTTGTATAAACATTCTCTTGATTTAAAAAAATCAAAATTTTCTTTACTGAATAATATTAAATTGTTAACATACTGCCATTTATTTCGTATTTGATTAGGACCCCCGCATTTATTTAGAACAACCGGAATGTTTTTTAGGGAGTTCACTAACAAAACACTGTTTAATGAATCTGTATCAAAAAAATGACAAACGTCTGGTTTAAGGTCATTTAAAAAAGAATTAAATTCTTTTTTAAAATTAAAATATTGGCTGAGTTTACTAAAATATAAATGCTTTGTGAAAAATGGATTTGTATTTAATAACGGACTCTCCTTACTACCAATTGATACAATTCTAATGTTCAATTCATTCCCAAGAGCATTTGAGATATGATTCAATGAATGATAATGACCTCCACTACCTTGGCCGTAGTTTGCTATTAAAAATAAAACTCTCATATAATTCTTTGTTCAATTTCTAAATCTACGTTAAAGACTTCTTTTACTTTGGATTGCGCATGTTTTATTACTTCAAGAATATCTGATCCTGTTGCATTATTGATGTTTACAATAAATCCACCATGCTTTTTAGAGATTTGAGCACCACCAATAGTAAAGCCCTTTAAGCCCAATTCATCTATCATTGGCCCCACAAAACGGCCTGGTGGTCTTTTAAAAACACTCCCACCGTTTGGAAGCTCTCTTGGCTGTCGCTCCCAGCGTCTTTTCTTTGAAGCTTCCATTACAGTTCTAATAATGTCTTTATCTCCCTTGCTTAATTGAAACCAAACTTTTAAAATGATTTTATCTTTTTGCTTTTGAAAAAAACTATTTCTGTATTCTAATTCTAAATCGTCTTTATTCTTTTCTTTAATTTCCATATCTATAAGGTCTAAATAACGCACCTTTTTTAATATATTTTGAGTTTCCCCTTCTTTTGTACCTGCATTCATAACAACGGCACCTCCCACAGAACTAGGTATATCGTAGAAAAACTCAACACCTTTTAAACTGTGCTTTTCTGCAATTTCGCTAACATCAAGAATCGTAGCTCCAGCTTCAGCGCTAATTACAGAAGAATTTGTATCGATTTTTAAAGTATTAAAATTGCCGTTAAATATTATAAAATCCGTATCGTAATATTCCTTAGAAAAAATAATATTATATCCACCACCAAGAAGTATAAAGTCTTTTTTAGCCTTATATAAGTCTAAAATATCATTTTCGTTGTCAGGAAAATAGGCTCTTTTACAAACAGATTCAATTTGATAACTGTTATAATCTTTTAAATTAAAATTATATTCAATTTTCATTATCTTACCAATTTTAATGATTTTAAGGATGAAAAAACAATTTGAAAATCATTTTTTTTGTAAGTAAATATTTCTCTAAGTGGAATTTTTGTTAATATCGAATATCTAATTACAAATATTATGGCGGCAAGAGCATAACTAATTGATGAAGATATAGCCGCGCCAACTCCGCCATACAGTGGTATTAAAAAATAGTTAGAAATCAAATTAATCAAAATTCCAAAAATCATTGAAGGCATAATAAATAGTGGCTTACCTCTAGAAGAAATGTCATTATTTAAAACCTTAAAAAGTATAAAAAGAACCACGCCAGGTAAAATTGCATATATCATAAAGATAGCCTCTGAAAATTGAGTTCCAAATAAAATGTGTACTATAAACTTACCCAGTCCTGCTAGAATTAGAGCAGAAAAGAGCACTATCAAAAAAGACATTCTAAAAAGTCTACAACATTTTTTTGAATATTCGAGTTTATCAATAGACGCTGCGCCTCGTGCAAAGATTACCGTCCCGAGTACAGCAGGTATTTGCCACAAATATTGAGTCAGTACACTTGCCTTACTATACAAGCCGGTTTCATAATCATTAGAAAGATGATCCATCATAATGATATCTATACGGTAATTTAAATTTAATAAAAACAAGGCAAAGGCAAATGAAAAGCCTAATGACAACATTTTTAAAAGCAGCGTCTTTTCAATTGTAAATGAGAAGTGTTTAAAAATCTTTAATTTATAAATCAATACTAATGAAACTAGAAATTGAGAAATAAAAATAGACACTAAAACACCTTCAACTTTAAAATCCAGTACTATTAAAAAAAGCACAATAGATAGTAAATTAAATAAGGTCGGTAACCAATTAATTTTATTAAACTCACTGATGCGATTTTCACCAAGATAAATTCCAGCCATGTAATTGTTTAACAAAGAAAAAACAATAGGAATAACAACCAAAAAAATTATAATATTATCAAGCTTCATAGTATTTGCATACAACAATAATAATATAGACGCAGACACACACACTGTTGACGTTAAAACCCAAAATTGTACGATAGATTTATAAATTTTCTGTTTTAAATTTGGAGATTGTGCAATTAAAAATGCGGAAGATTTTCTAATACCCATACCTCCCATCACAACAAATAAACTTGGGTATACGAGTATGATCGCTATCTGACCATTTAATTCCGGACCAAGAACTCTCGCTATAATAGCCACTTTAATAAGGTTGAAAAATATAATAGCTACTCTAGACTTAAATACACTTAAAACATCCCTAATAAATGTATTTTTCATTCAAAGTTACTTTTTATGGAGTTATAAAAAATTATATCCTCTTTTAGAACTTGTTCTAAGTACTTACTATCTACTTCTTTAATTTTTGGGGGTCGTTTATCAATCAAGAAAAGTGTAAAAATAAATCTTGTAATTTTACTCCATCTAAATAAATAAGAATACTTTCTTAAAATTTTTGGTGGTAATTTTGATGGATTAGTAGACCTGTTTTTTGGCATCACTTCATCAATTGATTGAATTCTTTCTACGCCCAAAAATGAAAAAATAATATTCAAAAATTTTAACTCATCTTCAATAAAAGATTCAAATGGTATAATTAAAAGTTGATTATCGTTAATCCTTTCATAAATGCTTTCAAATTGTCTTTTATATTTACTCCTTTCTATGTAAGAATATTTTTTTAAGTTGTAATAACTTTTTTTGATTCTACTATTTTCATTTTTTAATGCATTATTAAAATCAAGGTATTCTCTTGACATTTTTACTTGATGCCAATAATGTGAATAAGTTCTACTAATAGGATGTCGTAAAATGAAAATTAATTTCATTTCAGGATTTAACTTTAAAATTCTTTCAATTGCAAGAGGGTTGAATGAACAATCAACAGAGGTATGCCCTAAAAGGCTATTAACATTGGCTTCTGAAAATAATTTTAAATACCAATCAGTTCCATTTTTATATATTTCATCATCATCAAAAAAGCTATGATTTGTTGTTCTTTGAGCTAAAAATATATCTTTATGTGCTCTTAATAGGCTATCTAAGTAGGTTGAACCACTCTTCTGAACACCGGCTATCAAGAAATTTGGCCTATCATTATTTTTCATTAATATAATTATTTTGCAACATCCATTCTTTTGATTTTATTTTAGTGAGAAACATATTTGACGCATTAAAAACCTGTAATTCTGAACTATTAAACTGCACTAATGGCTTACTGGATTTCATATTTTTTGACAAAATCAAAAAAAACTTTGTGTAAGCTTTACTAAATATATGCGGGAAAAATCCATCAGGATTCTTGTAACTCTTTGTGAATTTATTTAAAAACCTCAAAGTAGAAACAAATCTATAGTTGATTGAATGATTATTTTTCTTATTTAAAGGTTGGTCATTCTTGTAGCTTGTTTCAAGAAATAATTCAATTTCGCTAATCACTGAGCTCTTATTTACTTCAAAATCTTCATAGAACAAACAGCAAATTGATTTTTCTCCAATTTTATTTGAAATATGTTGTATATATTTATCGTATTTAAAGTAAGAGGGTAAGATAAAAATAGGAGGTTTTTTAGAGTTTAAAAACCTTTCAGGTGATGCTGTTCCGCCAGTTTTTATATACTGCAAATACAAGCTATTTAATAAGTTGCCTTGCTGCCTTAATAAAAGAATAAATTTTACATCAATTTTTTCTTTAAAAGTCTCTAATAACCTATCTATGTTTCGCTTTCTGTTTGTGCCTCCAGAAAACGGTAATCCGTAAAAATCTTCATCTGAAATAATAATATTTTCCTTACTCTTGTCTATAGAACTATAAAAAAAGTTAAGAGCAATTTCCTTATCAAAATAAAACTCATCCGTATAAAGAATATATTCCTTGAATCTTTCCAATGATTTCCGATCAAAATAAAAATAATTATTTAAATTATTAAAGATTTTTTTTTGAAAAAAAGTACTTGCGGTTTTGTGAATCCCTAAATGGATAATTAATCTCAAGATGTCAATTTTTTTAGTTTCATATCAAGATTTTCATATCCTCTTAAAATTTGCCAATCATCTTCAATTATAATTGGCTCTTCGCAGGTTAGGCCCGCAAGAAGTAATGCCATTCCAGCTCTTAAATCAAGTGCTTTTACATTAACTCCACCTTTAAAAGGAGTGCCTCCAATAATCTCTAACATATCACCTTTTACATTATAATTTAACCCCATTTTAGAAAGTTCTTCTGCATATCCATACCTACCAGGGAAACGCAAATCAATTACCTTAGATACCCCTTGAGACATGGCTCCATAAACCGCGAATAGGGGTTGCATATCAGAATTAATTCCTGGATAGGGTCCAGTACTAATTTCAATAGGAAATGGTTTTCCGCCTCTGACAATTAAAGAATTTTCACCTTTAAAAAAGTTCATTCCACTTTCTCTAAGATAAATTAATGGCACCTCTAAATGCTCAAAAGGGAAATTTAAAATCTCAACATCTCCTCCAGTAACAACAGATCCTATCGCCCAAGTTAAGGCTTCCATATTATCTGGTATGACACTATGAGTAACACCATTCAAAAAATCAACCCCTACAATTTCAATTGAGCGTTGACCAAAAACTTTTATTTTTGCCCCCATCTTGTTTAACATATTAATGAGGTCTATAATTTCTGGCCTAATATGTGGATTGTAAATTCTAGTTTTTCCAGAGGCCAACACACCCATTAATATTGAATTTTCTGTCGCACCAGTAGATCTCATCGGTAAATTAATAACAGAACCTTCTAATCTACCGTTTTTTGCCTCAGCGCAGAGGAAACCATCCTCCTCCCAAACTTTTGCTCCCAAAGTTTCAAGTGCTAAAACATGCAGATCATATTTTCGTTCTCCTAACTTACACCCTCCAGGAAGGGGAACTTTACCCTTACCAAAACGTGTTGTTAAAGCACCTAAAATTAGTAAGGTATTTCTTATTGACCTTTCATTCCAGATTAAATCTGTAATAGCGTTGTTTTGAGTTTCAATAATATGAACTGAATCAGGAGACAAGTGAACTATTTCTTTTCCGAGGACTTTTAACATTCCTTCATGAACTTTAACATCTAAGAGTTGGGAAGGATAATTTTCTAAAATTATTTTTTTATCTGTCAAAAGTGACGCCGCTAAAAGCCTAAGACTACTATTTTTAGCACCACTAATTTTTACTTGACCTCTAAGTGTTTGTTTTGAAACTTCCATATGTTGTTTTATAATAAAAATTTAATTTTATATTTTATTTATGTCAAACCTGATTAATATGCTATGGCAAGACTATCATGAATTTCTAATTTATGATGGGGTTTTTTTTAGATTATTTTTGGTTCTGGTGAATATGCGTCAAATAATTTGAAGTCAAAATAATCAAATATCATTTGTATTCTATCTTTGTCATCTAAACTTAATCGATTAAAGTTTTTATTTAATTGTTCTTTAGGAGTATTCTTTAATTGTCCAGTTACTGATGTTGAACTTGGCTTTCTAAAATCAACTGAAAGTAATTTGTTTTTTTCATACTCACTTAATTTTAAATCATTTGAAATCTTTTTGATTTGAATAGATGGATCTAAAATCAAATCATAATAAAAAATTACTGACATTTTATTCATTAATTCAACATTATTTAAAGTAGAAACGTTATTTAAACACCAATTTGCAATACAAACCTCTATTTGAGATTCAAGACAGGAAAGAAAATCAATATTTTCATGATATCTATCATTATTGATTACATCGGGTATTTCATCATAATTACCAACCCAACTCTTGGTCTTGAAAGTGTTTATTGCTGATAAACATGTGTCCACTGGGTGCCTGATTAAAAAAATTGGCTTTTTATCAAATTTCAAATTTTTTATAATATAGGGTACTAATAAATTTGCCCTAGTAAATTTTGTAATAACAAATTTACTACTCAAAATTTTAGATATTGATAAATACTTTCTTGACCATTTTGTAGAAATTGAAAAGCTTATTATTCTTTTAAATAGATTTAAATATGTTTCACTTTTATCTCTAGTTGGAATGAAAGGTCTAGATCCAAATCTCAACTTCTTGGGTACTATCCCTTTTGCAACATGAAGAGGCTCCCAATTCAAACATGAATTTGGAATATTACTCAAAATTTCCATGAGCCAAGTACTTCCTCCTCTTGCTTCACTAAATATCACTAAACTATCTTTTAAATCGTACCTTTTATATCTCCATATTAAATAAATTAGTATTTGTCTTGGAATGTCTAATATGAGATATATTTTTCGTTTAATTTTATTAAAGGAAACAACCATTTAATCTATAATATTCAAGTTACCAAAAACCAATTATTCAATAATTCTTTTCTATTGTAAAGCATATATATTTTTGTTTTCCAATCAATAACATGAAACCCGGCATGCTCACAAATGGCTTGTCCTGCAGCGGTATCCCACTCCATAGTGGGTGCAAATCGAGGATAACAATTGGCAGTACCTTCTGCCACCATGCATAGTTTTAAAGAACTTCCTTTTGAGATTAAATTCACGGCGCCATGGATATTACGCATTTCCTGCACATAGGTTTCCGTTTCTGGAGACATATGAGATCTACTTGCCACAATTGTAAAGGTTTGATCTACTCTTTGTAATGGTAATTTATCTGCTTTTGTTAGTATAGGTTCAATATCAAAATTTTCAAGATCTACAGCCACTTTAAAAGCACCTATTTCTTTGCTAGAAAAATACAACTCACCCGTTACAGGCACAAAAATAACCCCGATGCGTGTTTTTTGGTTTTCAATTAAAGCAATATTTACCGTAAACTCACCATTACGTTTTATAAATTCTTTAGTGCCGTCTATAGGATCTACAATCCAG
>Ga0114998_10002357_pt1 | contig 14327 bp, 6 predicted proteins | sample ArcticOcean_MG_C_5_FD_87044 | JGI IMG/M metagenome (GOLD analysis project Ga0114998, IMG submission 87044) | Marine microbial communities from western Arctic Ocean - ArcticOcean_MG_CB4_138 | ecosystem: Environmental > Aquatic > Marine > Oceanic | place: Arctic Ocean: Canada Basin | collected...
GTAGACTTCCGGTGGATCGTAGTCTGGATGCTCTGGATCGTATTGTTCGAATCCTGGACATTCGTGTTCTATTGCATAGTTTAAGCAATCGATTTGGTTGGCTCTGTGAGCGCAATCTAAAGTATCCGAATCCCAAGGACATCCGTGTTCGCGTAAATACTTCAATACGTCCAAGTGACCAGCGTGTGTACACACACTCGCATCCATAGGACAACCATTCTCGACGCAATACTTGACCATCTCGAGATTACCTTGATATGCTGCCCATGTCATCGTCCAATAATCCCACGCACACTGTTTCACTTCTCGCGCCCACTTGAGATAATCCAAGTTGTTCGTTACAGCAACTTGATAGCAGAACGATTCCTGAGTCATCTCATAACCATCCTCGTCTTCCTCGCCCCACCGAAAATATTCCCACGCTAACGCCAACTCTTGCATTGATTTAACATGCTTAACATATCGTCTCTCATTGTTCAATTCAATCTTCGATCGAATAACCACTGCCCTACTCGCTCGGCATAAATCATAAAATATCTTCACCTCGAACTCGTTCAATTTCGTTAAAACTTCGGCTCCAAACACTAACGCGTGATCGGTCGCGAACTTCCACAAAGGCGAAGTTGAATCATCATCTGACATCATCTTCCTCTTCGTTATTTCTATTATTCTCTTTCTCTTTCTCAACAAACTCCCAATCGTCCCTCTATCCGCGATTACAGTTCTAATTCTTTAAAAGCTACCGCGTAAGTATATCTAAACCGTTCGTGATCACAAAATCTATATCGCTCTCGTATCGAACGAGCACTAAACGCACTCGTCTCGTTTATGCTTAAAAAAACGGGAGAAATTTAATGTACTCGATTTAATTCAATTCGTTTCACTTTGCAATCCTTCAAAAATGCAGAGCATTTTCCAGATTAGTTCAACTTCGTAATGAGAAAATTTACATATTTATCATAAACAAACATCTTCAGTTCTTCACGCGTTAAAGGTAGTATTTCTGCGTCTCGACGCGCGCAAAGTTATCTTCGTTCGTCAAAAATGATTCCAACGCATTCTTTATCTTCCTCTGCTTCTCGTTCTTCCATTTCTCGTTTCGTGATCAAGAGCGACTGTTTCGAGAGTAAGTTATCGAGGCCGATAGAAAATGACGACGTGTTTAATAAAAGGAAAACCGGTATCGCGAAGGTTCATGAACGAGAGAGGTCAGGGAAAGAACGAAGAATAAAGAAGGTCGTGGTAGCCATGAATGAGTACGGGAATAGGAGTAGATGTAGGCATAGGATTATGGAGCCTTTGCGCGCGTGGGGGGATCGGAATACGAATAACAATCAGGGTAATAATAGGAACGATGGGACGAATGATTCGCAGAGGGGGCAAAAGGAGGGAAATACTAATACTAACAACGAGAAAATGAGTCAAACGAATAATCAGCAACAACAGAGACGAAAAAGGAAGGCGAGGGGGAAAAGGGAGGAGGGCACGTTTGCGGCTTTTTTCGACGTCGATGGCGAGATTATATCGGCGGATGATGAATTGTTCGAGACGGATGTCTTTGAGCGCACGCAGTTTGAGATTTGGACGAAGTTAGTGTCGACGTTGAGCAAGTTTATGGTTTTTTTGTTCGGCGTTCCGTTTGCTGTGAGCTCTGCCGTGCATGCGATGTGCGTGCAGCCTTGGTTGGAGTTGAAGTTCGCGCAAAGGGAGACTGTTTTGACGAGAGCGCAAACGGAAACCGTATGCGCTGGAATACAAAGTTTCGAGAAGAGGTTATACTACGAAAACTTGGCAAAGTTTCCAGAGGAGGAGGATAACATGAAGTTTGAGAAGAGTAAGAGGAAGGTAATCGCTGAAGAGGCGAAGAGGTTAGAGATAATTGAACGCACGAAATCGACAAAGGCGTTAGGTAATTGGATAGCGTCGATGATTTACTTTTCAGTGTTAGCCGCTATTCTCGTATATCAGAAAGAGGTCGTGTCGAGGATGTTAAGAGAGCTTTCGTCGCAATTTAATGGCTTGGATTCCGCCACGCAAGCGTTTGCTTTATTGCTCGGTGCGGATATGGTTGTTGGTTATCACTCATCCGATGGTTGGCAAGCGTTTTTGTCGTTTGTGATTACGCATTACGGTGGGAACTACCACAAAGTAGAGATGTTTGTTAGAATGTTCGTCGCGACCGTGCCAGTGTTTTTGGACGTTTGCTTCAAGTATTGGGTGTTTAATAAACTTAGAAAGATTTCGCCGTCGACGCAGATAATCTTGAGCGAAATCGAAAGACATTAATTTATTCGTATATTATTTATTTTTTAAATACAGTATATTATACAATTATTTACGCGCTCGCTCGCACGTCTATACATTTCGGATTCGGTGTTTCAATTGAACATTTCCTTTTCGCCAACGCGTTCCCCATGCCTATATATTTGCTACCAGCGCAACACATGTGAAGCGTTATAAACTCTGGGAAATGTGAAACGACTTCCCAGTCGTTCATCATATCGGTCGTTCGGCTACAGTGCGTTGCGTAAGTTATCGGTAAACGATCGAGGGTTAATTCAAACGGCTCAACTCCAAGACTTTCATCGCCAGTCGTCGAAGCCATTCGCGATGCTTCGTACAAAACGTTCTGTTCGAGTCCGCATGAAGGCGCGCATTGAACGCCATGCGCTAAACTCATTTGTAACCAAGTGGATACTCTTTTACTAGCTTTATACCACATCTGACCACTATTGAAATTACTTTCGTGCTCGTGAACTTCGTCTAAATAGTTCTTCGTCCAATCTGGGCCGTTCAAATACGCTCCGTGATAGTCCATGTAATCTATTTGATACAAAACGTCTACCGGTTTCGAAAGCATTGATTTCGTATCAGGAACGTCGAACAAAACAACATCCGCGTCGAACATGAACAAGTTCACCCCACTTGCGACGATACCTAAAGTTATTTTCTGCTTCATCCAAGTAAATCTACCGTAATCCGAACTCGCATCGCTCGAATCTTCCGGAAACTCAATCGACTCGTACTCATCTTCCTTAGCTTTCTTCGTACAACCTGAATCCGCGCAAACGATCAAAAACCGATTCATAAAACACTCTCGATCCTTCACCTCCTGAACAACGTACTCTAAAGTATCATACCACTCGTCTCCAGAAGTGTAAGTTACCAAGACCGTATTCTCAGAAACGCAATCCGATGGCTTACTCGCGATACTTCTCGCTTTTTCGCCCAAAACCTCCAAAAACAGGCACTCGCTTTCCCCAATACTAGAATCGAGAACTTGAGTGCCCGCATGTAATAACTTCGTGCGTAAATTCGCGTCTATCATTTCACACCTCGGCAGCTCATCATCGATATCTACAACCACTCCTCCTCCTCCTCCTTCTTCTTCGCCTAATAACAATGATCGTGTTTTTGATAATAAACTCGTTTTCCCAATTCTTTCATTCGTCTTGAAAAGTGCTAAAAATGTCATGGAAAAGAGCATGGCTAAGATCATGAATACGATGCCATGATGACTTCTATGAAACTTTATATCCTTTTCATTGTTTTGTTGTCGTTCTGATTTGTTCTGTAGTAATTCAGATCGTTCAGATGACGGTGATGATGATGCGCCGTGTATCATATTTTCACCTAAGATAAAAGCAGCAAATATATCAAAAGCGCGGCACTTTTCTTTCAATCTTTTTGGAATTTGGATCACCTAATTGAATGTTTTCCAACGCGCGTTTATATTGCCGTGATGAGAAAATTTACGCGCACTATTCATCTAACAAAGTTCAATCATCCTCTGCTTCACGCTTCGCTTCACTTCTTCTCGTCCGATTTACGTTAAGCGCGGCGCAAGAGAGACAGAAGTTACAGAGAAGGTCAAACAAAGCACGTTTTGAGTTCTTTCGTTTCAATTTAGGGTGTGGTCAAAAAATAAACCGGCCTCTTAAAATTTCCTTGGATGGATTATCACATGATCAGAGAAGAAACGGATCAAGAAAAAAGAGTAAAAAAAGCGAGAGAGATGGTGAGAAAAAAGAATAAGATCAAACAAGTCGAGGGCGATGATTCGCAAGAGCTCGAATCGTTAGCGCTACTGTTCACTGCACAATATAAGGACATATTCGACGCGTTCATCGCTCCGAAATTAAATCCAAGATTGGAAGTGAAATTTTTGTATCCAGTATGTCGCGCGACTCGCGCGGCGATTAAACGAGCGAAAATCAAGTTGCGGAAGTGGAAGTGGAAAGTTTCCGAGTTTACTTCAATTGCGACGTTGGAGTATGCTTACGATCGTAAGAGTAAAGAGATGAAGCAAGGGGAGTTTTGTCAACGAATTGCTGAGACGAACGATCTCGCGTTGTTACGATGGGCGCGAGAGGTCAAACGTTGTGGCTGGAATGCGAAAACGGTCATGCAAGCTGCATATCGAGGTAATCTTGATATGGTTAAGTACTGCGTTGAACATGGTTGTCCTATGAATGGGACTGTCTGTGTGGACGCCGTCCGATCTGGTCGCTTGGACATTTTAAAATACGTTCGTGAACACAATTGTCCTTGGGACGGGAGAACTATGTATGAAAGTTATCATAGAAAAATGAGATCGCCTGACATCTTCACCTACTGCATCCAATACAAGGCTCCATCATGGATGCAATACGTCAATCAATAATGCGTAAAACAATTAAACATACAAACAAGCGCACGTCACAATTAAAATGAATATACAATAACAAACTGATTGTACTGATTCGTACTGGTTCTATGGTGTTATTTTACAACTTATGATAGACCTATACAACTACACTAGTATAGTATTGCCCAAGACTGCGTGCTCTCTCTCTCTCTCTCTTTTATTTTCCATAAAATTATTAAATGTTCGATTCAGCGAATTGAACGACGTCGGCTAAGACGTCGAACTCGTGCCATTTCGCGACGTTTCGAAAGACTCTTAATCCTTCCTTTAACTCCCCAGGCTTTGAAGTCGTATCGAATAATCCACCGCATGGGCATCTGTTTTGCACGTGCCCGACTTTGATTCTTTGGCAACGTTTACATTTCAAATCTTGCGTTTGTTGCTTGCGCACGCGAGCGTTTACTTCTTCGCATAGTTTCATCTCGATCCATTGCCGATCGTATTTGTTCTCGCATTCTTGGCACGCCCATTCACCTTCGGCTAAATCTGGATCTCGGCAAAGGTCCAAGTCACGAACGTCTCCGCAACACTCACAAACGACGTCACGTAACGCAAACGAAACGCAAGGTTCATAAAACGTCGCTTCTGGGCCAAATTCTGGTACGGATAACATTTTGAGCGCGTTTTTACGACACAACGTAACAGCATCTTCGATCGATTCATCGAGGGATAGAACGGCAACGATAGATTTGACAAAAGCTAACGCCGCGTTACCTCGAAGATGGTTCGGAAGATGCGCACCCGGTAAGTTTTCTGGGAAAATGTAACGCTCGTCGAGGCGAGAACCGGATCTCAAAATGTGCTTTTCAAAACTTTTCGCAACGCTAAGAATCTTAGGCGTGAAGTGCGACGCTACTTGGTTGCAGAGCCACGCAGTTTTCTCGTCTTCAATTTTAGCTCTGTTTCTTGCCAAGTTTTGGTTATTCGCATCGTCGTACGTGTTATTATTAATGTTGTTGTTATTCGCTGAATTATATATAATCTTCTCCTCGGCTGCTGCTGCTGTTTTCTTCACAGTCTCAAGATTTTCTTTTCCAATATCACCCCCGCCGCCGCCGACTTTCTCATCATCGTCTAGATCCCAGTCACTCAAGTCATCCTCGGCTAAAGCCGCATTCATTCTTTCAAACACATCATCTTCTTTCTGCGCACCAAAGCGGTCGGTTTTACTATCCCCGTTAAGCTCGCGTTCTCGTTTCCATGGACGAACAATAAACTCACCAGTGAGAGCCTTGAAATGGTCGCTCAGCGCCTCGGGGAGGAAGGTTGCAATATTCCAATGCATTTCAAGCGCGGTTTCGTCACCACCGGCGCACGCTACTGGGTCGAGCTGCGTATCTGTGAGCACATTTTCTGTTTCCATGGCTTCGCCCACATTACCTAAAAATAAATCGGAAAGGACGTTCTCAGCAGCAGCCAAACCTCCAAAATCGTGTGGCCCTTTAAACAAGAGCGTGTGCCAAACTTTGTTTGGTTCGAGCTCGAGCCAATTAAACAACTCTCGCGTTCTCAAAGCTCCACGCAATCCTTCAATAAACGCCGATGCCGATGACAATGAATTTTTCTTTGTCGACAAGATGACGCGACGAGTATCTGCGAAAATAACATCTGCACCCAAGCGCTTCAATTCAGCTAAAAGCAACGTAAAAACTTTTCTTGAACATAACTCAACTAAATGTTGCAATCCTGGCTCTCGCATTCTCGAGTTAGAAGAAAATATCCATCGTCGAAGTTGCGCTAGCGTGGCATCCGCGATTACGTTCCCTCGCTCGGACGCGTCTCGAAGCATATCTGCAACCATCTTCCGAAGCGTGCGGAAAGCGTTGGAGGCATCATGTCCTCCACGATCTGCAATAGTAGCATTACCTCCATCAAATCCTAACAACGCACCTTGTTCGAGATCGTTCAAGATGTGTGAATTCACAATGGCGCAAACTACCAAATGGTGAATACGGAGCTCACAACATACAGATCTGTACACACCAGGAATTGTGACTTCACATCTGGGAGTTTCCATTGATTCCAAAGTAAGTGTAGAACTCAATTGGTCATCCATAGATCCACCGCCATAGTCAGGCTTACCGTTTTTCCCTGACCAAAGTACTTGCTGTTCATCGCGGAGTCGCCGCGCAAAAAAAGTATCCAGAACATGCGTAGACCAGTCCGAGTCAAGATTACAGAGAGGAATGTGCGCATACCTAGAGATTTGCACACTCTTTTCCAAATGCTTCGATGTATGAGCGAGACGCACGGCAGCTAATGCTGCCGCATCACGTTGCCACGCGATGCCTTTCTCACTAAGACCCTCGATATCGCCCGAGTTAAACGGGACAATGAGGATAGGTGAATCTTTCAAGGCTGTGAGCACTTTTTCAAAGCGTCTCGCAGCTTTTGCATTTTTATTCATGCCAGAAGAAGCGAAAGAGTCGTCATCGTCATCAAATTCAGGAATACCATAGCCAACTGGCGGAGCTTCGAGAAGGACGACGCTTGGTCCGCTGGAAGCGTTTGAAAATTCTGCCACTGCGTCGTTGAGCGTTTTCGCGGCTGCCATTGATGTCCTAGCATACACGACGCGCCATTCACAGACTTCTGAACCATCATCTTCTTCCTCGTTATTATTATCTTCGTCACCATCCACCTGTTGTTTCGCATGCTCGAATTCTTCTGATACATACTGACTATCGACTTCGCGAACCGCTCGTCCACCGGGCTGAAGCAAAATGAGTAAACCTTTGGATTTTCCTTTCCCACCGCGTTTTGGAAAATGCGCAGCAAAGACACCTTTCCCGTCTAATGCCGCGTGATAAATAGAGCAATGACGTAACAAACCTGCTGATGAAATTGCGCCTTCGTTCTTAAAGTCCATTAGTGAAGGCAAATAGCTAACTTCGGTCGTAGTTTTCATGTCTAAATTTGCGGCGGATACTTCCAACATCGGTTGCATTTTCTTCTTAAGACCTTCTTGATGTTTCTTCTTCAAGTCATCTAGAATCTCATTCGCAGCATCTCTCTTTACGCGAGCAACGCATCCAATCGTTTGAATCGACCAGTCTTCCAAAGGTACATCGCGTTCATAGACACCAACGACATTTGGATCCGCGAGTAAGGCTGTAACATCCCTAGCGTATTGGACTGCAGTCTTCTTTGAAGCATCAAATTCAACTTCATAGACGTTCAAGCCGCTATTTCCATCTCCAGATGATGACATGAAGTTGTTAGTATTCTGTGCTCGCGGTAACGCAACGTTTACTCTTTTTTTACCGTTTAGTCCTTTGTCGCCCTCTGGATCAGGTCTATGTGTTGCAACGTACACTTTTCTCGGCGCCGAGAGTAAAACAGATCGCATCGTACCGTCAGCGACGACCCAGACACGGAAAACACCCGCCGGTGGCTCCTCATCAGCATTACCAGAGCCATCCCCTGCGTTTCCTCTGGAATAATCATCGATGGAAACAATCTGCCAAGGAGACCTGGCGAGCGATTCGTCGACGTTTTCGAGGAACAGATCCATTTGACCGATGATACCCTCTCCATCATTTAAAGAATGTCGTCTCTTTTGACGAGGAAGGCCTTCACGTTCACGACGCTTGTCTTCAAGATCTTCGTGATGCTTTCGCACGCGCTTTTCTTTTCGCTTAATGCGCCATCCATTTGTAGCATGTTCGAGCCAATGCGAGTAATCCGCCTTTGGGTCTGGAGCCGGTGATTTCACTAACTTATCGCCGATTGGAGGTGTTTTCGGAGCACCATTACTATCGCGTTGACGCTGGAAAACTCGAACCTTTGGCGTTCCCTTTGCTCCTTTCGCGAGTAATGAGCCAACCTTATTAGGAGTCGCCGCACCAAAGTCCTCCATGTCACGCTCCTGTACGTCATCGTTCCTTTGGTGGTCGTCTTCCGAATCGTCACCCTCTGATTCGTCAAAATTCAGTTGCTCAAGGTATTCACTCTTTGTCTGTCTTTGAAATCCCAACGAATCAAGTTTCTTCTGTTGATATGGGTCGTTTCGTTCGCGAATACGCTTATTCAACCAGTCCGGATGCACCACGCCTGGGCATGGATTTTTGACATTTTGCAGAGCTGCTGGAAGCGAGATAATTTTTTGCACAGCTCCGCGCAAACGACCTTTGTAATACTCCCAATCAAGAATATCACGAAGATCCGGCATATCGCCAGCTTCTCCAGGAGGCGCGTCTTTCAACCAATCACGCAAAAAAGTCCTCGCAACAGCAGGTTCGGCCGAAAATATCGACACTGGAATCGCTCTTTGTGAAGTCGGTGCACCGTGCGGTTTCGCAGAAATGATATATTTACATACTAAACCTTTATCCTTGACGAGGTCCATACCAAGAAATTGCCCGAGTCTTTTCGCCGTCGTCGTGGACGTGGATTTCCTATCACCATACTCTTCAAGTGATTTACTCATGACGCTTGATTCTGAAATATAGTCGATGAGTTGTTCGTCGTCAATATCTTTTCCTTTGCTATCAAGCATTTCGAGAAGTCTGTTTGCAATTGTACCAACGTTGTTATAAACCTCCTCTAGCGTATCGCCTTGCAAAAAGGGAGAGCTGCCAGATTCTTCAAACAGCTCGGACTGAAAGACTTTGATCAACTTCAATTCACCTCTTCTTTTAAGCTCGAAACCTTTGAGTTCTTCCAGGGAACCGTCGTGATTAAAAACCGCGTAACGCTTCTTAATCAACACGCCTTCTTCTTTCGATGCTGGTAGAATCATAGCCTTGTACGGGCCATCGACTTCAAACTCGATAGACATCTCTGAGGATTGCTTGTAAATTTGCTTTTCTGGATCAACGAGCGTTTGATATTGGTCGTTTCTAGTAAGCACATCAGTCATGCGGTTGAGAACGACGCACGGGTAACTAATTTTCAATGTCTTTGCCATACTTCCAGTTCCATCACTTTTTGGGTTGAACGTAAACTCTTCCGGGAATGTACCTGGAAGGCAGCACCAAATACCATCGGTATCCAACTCGAGTGGCATGCCAATATCATCAACGAGTTGTTTAGCCATTTGAATAATTCGCGCACCCGTGAGCGTTACAACTCCGGCCATTTCCATAGAATACCATCTCGCGCCTTTCCTCATGACATAGCCATAGAACGAATTCAAAATACATTTGTGCGCGAGCTGCAGCGAATCGTATAGCGTCACCATGTCTTGCGCTTCGAGAATTTTAATCGGATTACCATTTTCCTTTGCAGACGAAAGATTTCCTTTCCACTTTTTATTCAAACCTTTGTATTCGTAACGCCTATCGCGAAACGTGCGCACGGTGTCGATATAAAAACTGTTTTCTTTCATACAAATCGAACTCTTCTTCATTTGAACGACTGGCTTCTCCATGACCTTTCTATAAACTTTTTGAGAATACATCTTTAAACGCGTTTTTTTTGCAATATCCTGCTCTTGGTGCGACAAATCTTTCCAAAATCGTTTTGGCTCGCCCGGGATCAGCGGCGGGAACCTTTCGATTTGCAACTGTGCTTTTATTTGAGCGTAATCTGAGCTCGTCGCGGCGTAATGTTCTCCTCTCCACGTCCACTCCATATCTCGCAAGCAAGTCTTTCCTGGACGATTAAAATCACATGCCGCGCATATGTCCTCATTGACAGTTGCCATAGGCTGCAGACGGTTCGTCAAGATGATATTTGGGTACATCGCGGCAACGTCCAAGTGATAAATCAGAGGATTGAACTCACCATTAGGATTATTGCGCAATTCTTCAAGTTTCTCCACTATTGATGCTTTGATTTCTTCATAGTTTTCGACGTCATCTTCTGTCGCACCTTTTCCTTCGTGCTTCAAGGCGTATTTCAAATCATCATCGACGGCGTCGATGAGCTTTTGGTACCCTTTTGGTTCCAGTTTGAACTTTACTGGAATATCAGAGCGGAACACACCAGATTGTAAGCACTCTACGTGGCCGCCAATGTACGTTTCAGATTCTAAAGGATGTCCATTAAAGTGCTGCTCGCTCGCGCTTACTTGTTTATTCGGGCATACAATATTCCCTCGAAACGCTTCGACCATGAGTAAAGCTTCGCATAAAGTTCCAGAACCTTTTCGTAACACTTCGTCCGGCGTCAATGGAATGATAGTTGCGAGCGAAAAGATGAAAGGATGCACGTATTTCATGTATAAATAATACGTCGAAACGGCGTCAGAGACGGAATACGCTGCCATAGTTTGCGGTTGCGATCTCGCAAACGGAAGCATATCTTCCGGATCAACCTCGATTGGGTTGAATTTCAAGAGCTTTTTGGTCACCGCTTTTAAACCATGCGAACCGGCAGGAAGGTAAGAATCACGCTTTACCCAAGCGAATGCGTCTAAATGCAATGCAAACTTTGACCTCGTCTCGCCCGAATCAGAGCCGCGAAAGCCAATCTCTCGATACATGGACATGCCATGCTTTTTCGCGCGCGTCTCAATGAACGGGAAATCGAAATAGTCACCGTTATAGGTGACATAAACGTTTGGTTGTGCTTCACGCATGTGATCGAACCATTTGCGTAAGAGTGCTTTTTCATCGCGCTCGTTCCAAACAATGAACGGCCCGGGATATTCAGGTTTCGGGTTATATTCAAAATCTTCGCAATCTTGACTGACAACTTCGCGGTTGATGATTAAGTAACCTTGCCCGTCCAACATGTAAGAAATCATGAAAACTTGATCCTCTTCGGCGTCTGGAAACTTCAAAGGGAGTTTCGTCGTTTCGATATCAAAAGCGCATACGCGCACCTCGGCTCTTGCGAGCAAATCCGGTCGATGTTTAATGATCACGTCGCCATCGCCGACCTCGATTTTGACATTAAACCAATGTCCACAACGAACTTCTGAATCGATCATATATCGCATATGATATGGCACGTCGTATTCGCGAATATCTAACATTTCGTCTTCGTAATCGGAGAACGTTTTCCTCCTCGTATTAATATCAGCGTTATTACTATTCTTCACCCCACCGTTCTTATCGTGCTCGTGCAACGCCGCATAGGCAACCGAAGCGCTCGACTTTGCCTTGTTCCTCTGCACGATCGGCATCAATTCTCTCCTACATTCATACATCCCACTCTGCGTATAAAACGAAATCTTCAAATACGTCTGTTTCAACCCGCTCAAATGATTCTTCAAATCTAAATCTTCCTTATCGACTAACTCGACATCTTTCACGTGTTCCTTATGTTTCCTTCTCACGTACGCTTCGACCTCGTGTTCAGAACCAGCAGTCGTAGCTAACAAGAAATACGGCGCATATTTCTTCTGCACTTTAAAAACTGATCCGTCTTGTTGCGTAAAATATAAGTTCACCGCGGCGTGCGGTTTCTGCGCTTGCTTACATTCAACCGTCGTCTGTTCGTGTTTATTATTTCAATCGAATCAATCGAATCAATCGATTGAGTGTGAGAGAGAGAGAGAGAGAGAGAGACAGAAAGACACTTAGTTTCGTACGCATGTCATTCATGTTCACTTTGAAACAATAAAACATCCAAAGCTGAAAAACGCGCAATCGAACGAATCAAAAAAAACAGCAACGCGCGAAATTCGTACCGCAGATGCGTTCACTAACCACCCTAAGCACTCCTGGCCATCATCCGGGCGATCGTACCCAAGTTCGCTCTCTAAACAGTCCTCCTCTCTCGCGACATCCAACGGCGATCGCTGCGATATCGATTGATTCATGTTTTTGTTCTGCGCGGCAGAGGCCGATGCCTGGTTTTGATGGCGACCGCGATTGGCTTCGCCGTACACGTTCGCTCTTTGGTTTTGCCGCGCGTTCTTCTTGTAGTACGCGCCCGCCATTGCTTAGTTTATCGTGTATCGTGTATCGTGTATCGTGTATCGTGTATCGTGTATTGTTTATTGTTTAAAGCGCGGTTTGAAAGTGATGTTTTGGTTGGATTTGAAAATTCAAAAATTCGAATTTCAAAAAAGCAAACAGCAGCAGACATTGGTGATATGGCAGAAACGTCAGTCAGTCAAGTCAGTATGGAAAGAACGCACACAAAACCTTCTTCTTTCGCAGAGAGCCGAGCTCTGAATGACGATGGAAAATGATGAATGTGCTGATGATGAGACATGAGAGAGTGTTTTTCCAAATATTGCAAGTGATTCTCGACGCGCGTGTATGCGTACGTGTCCTTGTTTAATTTATTGTTAGTACACGTATTTTAAATGAAGTGTTCGAATCCTGGACATTCGTGTTCTATGGCGTAGTGTAAGCAATGTGAGCAATCGATATGGTCGTTATCGTGAGCGTATTGACAAGTCCACGAATCCCAAGGACAGTCGTGTTCGTGTAAATACTTCAATACGTCCAAGTGACCATTTGAGGCAGCGTCTGAACACGCAATCGCATCCATAGGACAACCATTCTCTACGCAATACTTAACTATCTCGAGATTACCTCGAATTGCTGCGCAACCAATCGTCTCTTCATCCCACGCACACTGTTTCACTTCTCGCGCCCATTTGAGAAAATCCAAGTTGTTTGTCCAAGCAACTCGATGGCAGAACCATTCCTGAGTCAACTCATAACCATACTCGTCTTCCTCGCCAAACCGATAATTATCCCACGCTAACGCCAACTCTTGCATTGATTTTACTTTTATAACATATCGTTTCTTGTTATTCAATTTAATCTTCGATCGATTAACCACTGCCCTACTCGCTCTGCATAAATCATAAAATATCTTCAAATCGAACTCGTTCAATTTCGTTAAAACTTCGGCTCCAAACACTAACTGATGATCGGTCACGAACTTCCACAAAGGCGTCGCTTGATTATCATCATCATCATCTTCTATCTTCTCCCTTATCATTATCACTATTTGTGTCTTTTTCTTTCTATCAGAATACAATCAAACACAAAGAAGACCGGGAAAAAAGAGTGATTTTAAATGACGAATGAAGTTTTACAGATCTGTGGAAATTTAAATGAATTGGAAAATTTTAAGTGACCTTTAACCAAAATGTAAACAAACGCTTCTTCGCTATTATTTATTTCTCCAATATATGTAACTCTAATTTGTTTGTATTTTTATTCGTAGGCTTTTGCGCGTGCGTATGCGTATGATGATTTCGCGTTCTTCCTCTCTCTCTCTCTTTCTTTCTCTCTCTCTCTGCGTGCGTGTATGTGTGTGAAATGCTATTATGAACTGAAAGAGTTTATCTTCCTCCTAGTCGTGTTCGCCTACTTCTTCTTCTGATTCTGATTCTTCGTCTGAATAGACTGGTGGATCGTAGTCTGGATGTTCTGGGTCGAATTGCTCCCAACCTGGACATTCGTGTTTTATAGCATAATTTAAGCACTCGATGTGGTCCTCATCGCGAGCCCAACGACAAGTATTCGAATTCCAAGGACAGTCGTGTTCGTGTAAATACTTCAATATCGCCAAGTGACCATTTGAGGCAGCGTTTGCGCACGCCGTCCAATCCATAGGACAATCATTCTCGACGCAATACTTGACTATCTCGAGATTACCTCGAGCTGCTGCGTCAATTATCGGCCATTTATCCCACGCACACTGTTTCACTTCTCGCGCCCATTTGAGAAAATCCAAGTTGTTTGTCCAAGCAACTCGATGGCAGAACCATTCCTGAGTCAACTCA
>Ga0114998_10002362_pt1 | contig 14322 bp, 10 predicted proteins | sample ArcticOcean_MG_C_5_FD_87044 | JGI IMG/M metagenome (GOLD analysis project Ga0114998, IMG submission 87044) | Marine microbial communities from western Arctic Ocean - ArcticOcean_MG_CB4_138 | ecosystem: Environmental > Aquatic > Marine > Oceanic | place: Arctic Ocean: Canada Basin | collected...
CGCGAACGAATCGGAGAGCAAATAATAAATGAACAAATAAATAGGATACGCGCACGCGACCGACCGACGTTTAATAAAAACAAAACTTCCATCAGTTTGATCTCTCTCCTCTCTCTCTCTACGCACGCTTTTCACCAACTACTACGACTACGACTACGCAGACAACTTCGGCGAGTCGCGCAGAGCGCGAAGACACCGCTGCGGCATCGAAAAATCTGAGCATCATCATTAACAGGCACAAACCCTAAACCCTAAAAAAAGCCTGCTCTGCCTGCTGCTTTCATCAAAACAGTTTCGTTTCAATCACGCGCCTGCGAATTAAACGCGCGATATAACAATGGTCCGCGTGTTAACTAAACCTGCAAAACAACACTTCGCGTTGCAATCTTCGCCAGCAGTGCGCTGTGTCGATCACACGAACGAGGCCCTGTTGGCCTCGGAGGGCATGTTATTACTTTCCTCGCGATTGCCACAGAGGCAGCGAACATCTGACGCAGATCCAAACCGCGAAAGTGATCCCATGATGAACGATAATCTGCACTTGCAAGCGCTCGATGCTGCCGAGGATGCACTCGCGATAAAAAGCGATAACAGAGTAGGGACCAGACATAATCATGGAAAAGATGGAGGAGAGGAAGTAACCGACGACGACGATGACGACGATGATAAAGTAGTTCCAGCACAGAACAGGGCAAACACTACTTTCATCAGTCACAGTAGTACTAGGAGGAGAGTCGCGAAGAGGGAGCACGTATGCCCGCAGTGCAAGAAAGCGTTCACTAGACCGTCTAACCTGAAGACGCATTTGAGGATCCATACGGGCGAGAAGCCGCATAAGTGCGCGAGATGCGATAAGGCGTTCTCGGACTCCGGGAACCTGAAACAGCACATGAGAACGCATACGGGCGAGAAACCTTATAAATGTACGGAGTGCGTGAAAGCGTTCAAGACTTCGTCGCATTTGTGTAAACATATGAGGACGCATAAAGGAGTCGAGTACGTCAGGGTTCGAGCGCGAGTCGTCGATCGGTTGGCTCAGATCGCTAAGACGACGGGGAAGTTGAACTGATACTACTTACTACTACTACTACTACTACTACTACTGCGTCTACTTCGCGCGTGCGCGAGAGCGAGAGCGAGAGATAGAGAAGAGAGCAAAGAAGACTGGCTCTGTACATATATATATATACACATAGTGAGCGCGTACTCGAAAGGAGTATATAATGAGAGAGAATAAACATATAAATTAAATCATAAATCATAATCACAATCACATAATCATAATCATAACATATAAATTAAATCGTAATCTTCACAAAAACCTCTCTTCATTGTTGTTTAATACATACACGAATGACCACGATAGCGGGATCGACGATAGACTTGGCAATCCTCGACGTCCAGAACAACCAATCAAATCAGTCAAGACCGCACTCGCGCAATAACATTACCAGTAATACAACGAATGCAACGAATACTGTTAATACTGTTAATACGAATGCTTCAGCAACTGTTTCCAATCAAAGGATTATGCTGGAGAGTAAAAAGAGTGATAAACAAAACAAACAATTCTTTAAATGCCAGCGATGTAAACAACGATTGAAATTTGAAATGATCGAAGGCGATGATGATTTCGCGGTTGGTGAGTTTATTATCACGCGAGCGAAAGAGCTCGACGTAGTCAGTTCTGGGCAGTTTTTGGATTTTTCCAGCGAGAGCAGGAAGAGGATGGATGATGATGATGATGATTTTGATGATGATAACGATCGATCGGTTGCTCTTTTAAATAACGAATCGTTCGTGTATTTACCGACGTCCGTGCAAAGAACGAAGACTTCAGCGGCGTACGCGGTTGCCGGGAAACCAGCCGCGACTTTATCGCGGATATTCGATATAGCGTCCGAGAAGACCAAGAGGGATTTTCCGTTATGCGACGCGTGCGCGAAAGAAGTCGAGGCAGAGATGGAGAAAGCGTGCGAGGATTTGGAAGACGAGTGTAAGAAATATGAAAAAGCTATTGAGAGAGTTTTGAAATCGCAAGAATGTGATAGCGATTCGACGACGAAGGAAGATCGATTGAACGAGTTGGAGAAAAAAATAGAAGAAGCCTTAGATAAAGAACGCGAAGCAGATGCGGAAGTGGAAAAGTTAGAGCTAGAGCTCGAGAAGCAAAAAGTGAGAAGAAGAGCGTTGGGGAGAAACGCGCAAAGAGTGAAGAAAGCAGAGTTTGAAATATGGCACGAAGCGAATCAATTCGAAATCGATCGAACGAATTTGAAAGAGGAGCGCGACGCGTTAGAGGCGAAATTAGAACACGCTTCGACGCAGTTGGATTTGCTCAGACGTACGAATGTTTATAACGACGCGTTTCACATATGGCACGACGGTCCGTTTGGAACGATTAACGGCTTTCGATTAGGGAGGACGTCGACGGTCCCAGTTGAATGGGATGAGATCAACGCCGCTTGGGGAATGGCAACTCTTTTATTACAGTCACTCGCAAACGCGATGAAAATAGAGTTTCGATCGCATATTTTGCGTCCAATGGGATCGTTTCCTGCGGTGTGCGAAATCAATCCAACGACGAATACGATTTCGCAATGTTATGATTTGTTCGGCCCAGTGAATATCATGACCAGTCACAAATATGATCGAGCTATATGTGGATTTTTAGCGTGTTTGGACGAGCTTGGTAGATGTTTTGCACAGAGAGATTTCGAACTCGGTGTTGAGCCCGTGTTTAGGTATCCATACTCAATCGAAGCCGATAAAGTGGATGGAAAAAAAGTTACGTTTACGTTTAATAGGGACGAGAAATGGACTGCTTCTTTAAAGCTAGTTTTGACTAATTTAAAAATGGCAGTGTCGTATGTTAACATACGAAACGGATAGGTATAGTATAGAATTAGAAATAGATAAAGGCATGTAACAGTGTGTGTGTATAAAATGCAAAGGTAAATTAAATAAATTTAAAGATTTCTCATAGCAGCGTTCGCAACGCGTTCGGCGTCGATATCACTCAGAGCCTCTAAAAATTCTGACAAGTCCGTCTTTGCTACTTGAATCACGCTCGCTTCAAACGCACCGTGTTTCATATTCGCTCTCACTTGCCTTGCCGCGCGTTCATAGGAATGCATAAAAAAGTTACCTCCAGACTCGGCCGAATCCGTTTGTGGCTTTTCGGTCACGCCAACGACTAAGCTATAATTCGGATCATTCAAAGATGGTCCAACGACGACGAGTGGGCGATGTACTCGTTTCACTTGCCTCAAAGCGTCTTGTAAGAATAACGCGAGGCGTAGAAGTGTTAATGGATGCTTGAACAAATCGACATCCGCCGGTGAACCGTGGTCGGTTAAAGAAAAGTATCTTAAAGAACCAATCGTTTTTATAGCGCCTTTATTTGAGAGCGCGAAACCGCCTTGACGAACGAGAGCGCGCTGCACTCGAATCGCTCGTTGCAAACCATTTGAGGTTTCCTCCCAGTCCATGAGACTTAAAATCTTCGACGCTGTCCAAAACGCGGCAGCGGCAGAATCAGGCGTACCATCGTCCTCGTCACCGCCACCTACGCTTTTTCTTCTCATCATGCTATTATTCTTTTCGTTATTGTTCTTATCTACGTCCATGTTTTCACCGTTCTCGACAAAGCCTTCTGAGCCGGTGAAGTTTTCTAATACAGCGGTCGCGGCGTAGACTATATCCATGGCGCTCATTTTAACCTTAAATCCGTGTTGGTACGTAAATGACCAATACGTCAACTCGTGCAAGCCTCCGTGTGAACCGGCGTGCTCTTTTAACTTTTCGCGCATTTGCTTCTCCATATTCGGACTCATGTGTGAGAACTTTTGCTTCGCCGCTTGTAACGGTAACCCACAATGGACGAGCAAAGAATCTAACAAGTTCACGCCAGACTCTTTCCAAGTTTGCAATCTCGTCACGACATAAGGCGAATGCAACATTGCTTCGTATAAATTCCAATGTCTCATCATTTCAAACCGTAACTCTTCTTCAATCGTAATTTTTCGATCTTCGAATACTTTCACAATCGTCCCGTCTTCCAACGATCTTTCCGAATGCGTGTTTTCGTTGATTTGATTCGAAACTTGCGTCATTAATTCTAAGCAATAGTTCTGATAAGTCTCATTCGACACTCTTTGATGCGCTAACTGATCCGATAACGAAACGATCGCCAACCATAACAACAAATTCTTCTCCAATCCTTCCTTCTGCATCGAATGCGCCATATCAAACGCGCATAAACCAGCTGGACGTCCATAATACGAACCTCGCACTAAATACTCCGCTCTCTCCTGTCTCCTCTTCTGTCTTCTCATCATAACCGTTCTAGGTGACTCCTTCTCAACCTGCGAAGCCATTCTCTGTTCTGCTCTTAAGCGTTTCCTCTCTTGTTTTATCTCTCTCCTTCTCCTTAATGCGTCTTCGTCGTCGTCGTCCTCGCTCGAACTCTCATCATTATCATTATCACTCTGATCATCATCATCGTCATCATCATCATCATCATCATCATCAGTATCAAGTTCCGGAAAGTAATCCTCCCCTTCCCTCTTATCATCCCTCACGACCAAGACGTCCTTGTTCTCTTCAGACACATTCTCTAGACTCAGAGGCCGATGCGAATCAAAGACGAAAGCGCGGCAGTTCTCTTTCAAGCCCATTACTTCCTTCACATCTACAGTACCGCCGCAGTTAATCAATACGACGGCACGAATTTCCTCATCATCCGGAATCTCTTCGCCTTTTCGTTTAAGTTCCTCCGTACTCGTTATCGCATGGACTGAATATGCTACGTTGTCCGACCTCAACATCGCTTTGAGAATCCTGTAACAACATAAAGTGTCCACGGATGTCGCGTTGCATATGATCAGTATAGGTGCGTGATGACCGTCTTTACGGAGCTCTTCGTATGCGTATCTGAACTTATCGCGTTCGACTAACATCGTTTGATTTCGATTTCGATCGATTAATTAATTGATAAAAGCGCCAGTTTCTCTGAGTGTTTTTGTGACCAAAGAATTCAAAAATTTGAATTTCCAAATGACAGCCAGCAGCAACAATTCAACATTCAACAGCAAAAGCTATAACAGACGTACTCGTCAGAACAAAGACAAATAAAAAAGCGAGACGAAGAGATAGTACTGAAACGATTAAACCGCGCGCGTTCTTAATAAGTGCGTGTAAATGAAAGGTATCGAGAGATACCTGTTGTTCGAAAAAAAGAAAAATAGCAAACGCATCGCATACGCGCGGAAAAAAAACACCACAAATAATAGAAAGGAAACGAAGAAACCACTTGATTCGCTTAAATAGCCACGCAAAGCGCTTCTCGCTTTCGGCTCTCAATAATCAGATTTCTTTTCCCTACTCTCGACGCCGGAATATGTGTTGTAAAGTCTTTCTTTCTGTCTCTGTCTTTTATTTCCTTTTCACGAACTTTTGGTCGCGTTCCTCTCTCGCAAAACAGGTCAAAACGCAGACTCTGCGTTCGTCCTCCGAATCTCGCGCACGTTCCTAATCGATAACGCGCGAAGAACGCGACAACCATCACAAATGAAGAATGAATAATTCTCTTCATTTCTCTCTCTCTCAGAAACCATAATAATAATAATAATAATACTGAATCAACCAATATAACTAATAATGCTAAATCTGCCCCTAAACTACTAACGCGTACAAACAAACAATTCAAATCCTCGACTATATTATCTAAAGTTGAACCTCTTCAACACTGACTTTTCCGCGTTTATGGCATCTTTAGCAACCTTCTTAGAGTCCACGTTACTCTCCGCGAAGCACTTCCAAAATCTCAACGTCTCATCCGCAGCCGCCGAGACAACGGTCGTCCCGTCCGGGCTCTGCGCCATGTGCAAAACTCTCGCCGTGTGGCCAGTAAACTCGGCAATCTTCGTCATCGTCGGATACTTCCACAAACACAGTTGGTTTTGAGAATACCCATGGCTCGACAATAATTCTCTCTCATGCGTGTTCCACTGTAACGCGCATACTTGCGAATGAGTGTCGACCGAATTCGTCATCGCCCCCGTGTTGGCGTTCCAAAACTTGATGCACCTATCAGCCGTACCACCGCCTGACGCTAAGACATTCGCTTGCCACGGACACCACGCCAAGGCCTTCACCGCGGCTTGATGTGCAACAAGCTTATGTCTGAAAGTGCCGTTCGAGAGCGACTGCGCATCGTAAATATGCAACGCGTTGTCGTTCCCGCCCGACGCTAACTGCGTCCCGCTCGGCGACCATTTCAATCCGCAAACCTCTTGCGAATGACACGTAAACGTGTTCAATCTATGCTCACGAATTCTCACATCGTGCGTCATCACCGTCGTATCTCTGCTTCCCGTGGCCAACTGAGTACCGTTCCACGCCAAAGCTCCAACTCTCGCTTCGTGTCCTTTCAACGTTCTCACTTTGCGCGCGAGAGAAGCGTCCCAAATTTGCACTTCCGCACTGTTAGTCCCAATGGCAATATGCTTCCCATCGGGCGCCCAGTTCACAGAAGTCACATAATCATCCTCGTCATTTTCCACGTCTGTTTGCATTAATTGGTCAATCGCGCCCGTACCGGCGTTCCATAAATACACGGTGCACCCTAACGCAACCGCTATAGAATTTTGCGACGACCAATCAATCAAGTTCAAATAATAATCATCAACCAACTCAGGCGCATCTAAAATCCTTTCCGGTGCTTGCGGGATGTGACGAAATGCTTTCTTCGCCTTTACTCCTCCATTTTGATTGCTGTTTGCAAAAAATTGGTTGTTCGAGTACATCTCGCGAGCGGCGTTCTCCATGCCGCTCGGTGGCGCCGGTGCTTTGGATTTAAATGCGAGAATCTTCGATTGGCCGCTGACATAATTTGATGCTAGCGATTTCTTATACGCCTCCTGTTATATATATAAGAACATTGTTAATAAAGTTTGCGCGTAGGGAAGAAAAGAAGATTCATTCCAAACCCTAAATCGCAAAAGCGGCATCCAAAACCCAAGCACGTAAATAAATATATATTTATAGCTTGAGGAGCAAATCGATTTGAACTAACGAATGCGAGTCAAAAGAAGAACACACACACACACACACACACAAAGTTCGTTTCTAATCTATTCTCTTCTCATATATATATATATAAACAAAGAATGTATTTACGGTGCTCGTAAAAAACAAAGAAAGATCCCCATCCTAAAAATAAATGAAATGCAGTACCTTTGATGGACTCGCTATTTGCGTCATCATCATCTGATCATCCTTCTCCTCCCTATTCTCTTGAACAGTTACTGACTCGTTCATAGAATAACGAGCGACGTCGATGTCAATTGCTGATCTGTTTGCGATGAATCTATCTCTCGATGGCGTCGATGGTTGCATTTTGTTTTATTTTATGCTTTCGATTGTTTTATGAAGCGTTTTTAGTTCCCCTTTTTTGTTTTCTTTTTTTCGCATTTTGCTGATTTGCTCAGTTTTCACGCGGGAGATTCTTAAAAGGCCGCAAACGCACGACTTATTTATTTATTCGCTGATCTGCACTTCCTGGGCCGCGATAGGATTTCTTATCGATCGTTCGATTGCTCCAGCAGCGAGTGCGAGGAGAACGCGATGAAGTCGGTTATTTTCCCGCGCGCGCGCGTTCTTTGGATTTTCTTTTCTTGCGATGACCGATGATGCCGTTTATTATCCGCGTACATCATAGAATATCTTTCTTTTCATGAGTTGACTCGATTTTGACCATCATTATCAGTTTCCAAACATCGCCATCATTTTCAGTTTTGATACACGCGTACTCTCTCTTGCACTGTGAATGATCAAATCATCGCTCGCGATGCTGAATTCGCTGCACTGGTCACCATCTCGTTCTCAGTCTTTTTACTTTAAGAGTAGCGATAGTTATAATAAGAACAACGACTGCAGCGGTGAACGATGGAAACCGCATCGGAGGGCGATGAGTTTGACGATGAGAACAACGAGGCAACCGGTGTTTTTGATTCGTGTGGATGATGATGACGATGAAAACGATACAGATACAGATACTGATGAAATTACGAAGCGTAGACAACGAAGACGATCTTCTTCTTCTTCATCATCGTCGTCGTCGTCGCGAGCGACAACTAATGTTGGTGATAATAAACAACTTCCAGAGCAGTATGATAAGGTGAACAACCCTACGTTAGCGAAAGAGGCGAAACAGAAGATGTTCGACGTGTTGAGAGAATCGGCATCGTGGGACCCTGATGTGGAAAAGCTTCTAGACGGCATAGACGCGAGTGATCCAGATCAAATCGAGGAAGCGATTAGGAAACGGTTTGAAGAGAAATCCGCCGGCGTTTATAAACCTATCGACGGTAGCGATGCTGAAAGGAGTAGTACTGGGTCGGAGACGCCTACGCTGGTTTCGTTTAAGAACGTGATTACACAGAATTTGTGGGTATGGATCGAAGCGAGGAATTTGATCGAAGATAAGGAGAAGGAGTTCATTGACGAGGCTTTGAAATCATGGTTCGTTTGCGGGAAGCTCGGAGGGTTCAGCACCGAAAATCAACAATGTCTAGAAAACGCTATAAGTTTGAACGAAACTTCGTATTTTGATTACGACGTTCAAAGATCGCACGATAGGACAAACGCGAGCTTATTTCACGCAATGGGAGAAGTTGAATATCGCACGAAGTGGGCGAGAGTTTGGATGGATTTAGGAACGGCGGACGAAATGGCCTTAGACGTTTTAATAAACGCTTTGTTGACGTTAAGCCGAGAGTACGTCGGCTTAAAGCAAATCATTATTGGCGGTACGATTGAAAACGGATGGGATACGAAAGATTCTGGCTATGGCGAAGATGGCCTGAACGATGAATTCGACATTGATGATATGTTTGGCGATATGAGAGGCTTGAGAGGAAAACCGAACGAAGAAGATTCGAAGTGGCGAAGTCGATAAAATATAGAAAAAATGTAGTGTTTATTTACAACCAACGTTCTAATCAACAAAATTAAATTAATTCCGCTAGCGAAGCGAGGAATTGTAACTTGCATACGGGATACTCTTTATCTTTTACAGAAATGCCGCGAATTCCAAATTTCACTTCGTTCCAACTCAAATTTTTTATCTCATCTTTTAACTCCTCTTTCGGTAACGGGATACCTTTCAGTCGCATTTGCTCAATAGGTAAAGCGCGTTTACATTTGGCAAACGTATAAGAACCTTCGTTTTCGTCTTTCCCTTTTCCTTTCACCCACGAAAGCTGATAACGCTCGTTTCTCGTTTCCAAATATAAAGTATCTCTACGTAACCTCGCTGAAGTCCATTGTGATTGTTTAAACCCCTTATCGGCAACTGCGGACATGGAATATTTTAACCACGGTTCGTTGCATAAGTTATATAAAACAGTGACTTCGCGAATCATGCGTTTTCTTTTCGCGACGTTAATGTTAGCGTTCGAAGCCGCTCTTGTTCTTTGCGAGCGTTCTTTATCTTCTGGAACGAACGTTGGAACAACTACGTATCGTAACGAATCAGGCGGCGTCGGCGTCAACTCAATGATCTCATTATTCACAGTCACCGCGACGGCGGAATCAACTTGCATGCCAAAATCATCCGCGTTAATAATTTTACCACTCGCGGTTTGCAAAGTCCCGTTCACCACTCGCGCTCCTTGTTGTTGTCCATTAGCTAACGACGACGTGTTAGCGTTACCGTTAACATCCGTATTACCATCGTTTTGATCAAATTGTTGTTGTTGCTCCTCTTTCTTAACAACTGGATCGATAATATTATTCATTTCCAAAATCGCCGAAGTCTTCGTCTTCGCGAACCCGCTCTTCCCCCACGCCCTGGACCTAATTCCGTTCCTACTCGAACTCCTAAACTCATCAAAAACGTCGTCGCACCTGGTAACTTTACACCTAATCTCCAACAAACTCGGCGGTATCACTAAACTCGGTGCATAAAATCCGCAATGCATTAACACGGCCACTAAATCTGAATCCGTCGTATATATCTCGGTCCCCCATAACTGATGTCCTCTGACCTGTTGATTCGTGGATACGGCGCATTCGGCCGCGATCCTGACCTCGATGGTTTTGTTCCCAGGAAACTGCGCGAAATGTTTCGTTAAGTTTTCGCCTTCGCGGTATTGTACGATCGGTACTGTATCATCTGTCTTAGCAGTATCTTGTTTCGATCGCATTGATCGTCTTCCTTTCCCATCCTGTTGTTGTTGTTGTTGTTGTTCGGTCGTATCTAAATCGTCCCGATCTATCGCGTTATCAACAGTATCAACAGCGATAGGAGTATTAGTAAAATCAGTAGTAGGAGCGCTGTTTTGTTGTTGTTGTTGCTGTGGCTCGTCCGCCTGTTGCGCAGAGCGCTTTCCGCGACTATTCGCAGGCATATCGCGCGAAAAGTGACGAGAGAATCCGCTTTATGAGCTGCCAATGGAACTTCGAGGGAAACGGGCGCACGTGATACTGAACTACACCATAACTACTAAGCGACTATAGTCTGGTAGTACTGTTATATCAGAGAGAGAGAGAGAGAGAGAGAGAGAGAGAGAAGCATTGATTGATTGTTTTGAATAATGGATTTGGTTTATTTATTCAGTTCATCGTTGTCATCATTAAGAGCGCGTTATCCGACTCGAGAGATTCTCTATCGGCAGCGCTATTTCTACTATTTCTACTACTACTACTACTACTACTACTACTACTACTACTACTATTTATGAGAACAACTTCGTGTTCTCATTGACATCGAATAAGACTTCACGCATGTACCTATCTGCGACTGCTTCGCCCATCGCGCGTTCGAGCACGACTCTCGTTTTTTCGTTCGAGAGTTGTCTCTCGCAGAATCGAATTTGACGCGCTTTGCGGTTCAAAGCATCGGATAAGGCGAACGACGGCGGTGGCGCTTGATCTTGTATATTTCGAACGATTTCTGCGTTCGATTCGTATGCTTTGACGACGTCTGATACGTTCGCGCGGTTCGAAGCCGCTCGGAGATATACATCCATGACGTCGAGGAAGTATTCCTTGAAACATTCAAACTGTTTTTGATTTTTGTCTTTCGCCTTATCGCCCGCCACACAGACGCATCTTGAGCTTAAAATGGATTCGCCCCATTCTGGAATATCCCTCGAAGGTAATAGTTCTACTTTTTTTCTACTTTCTAAGCCTTTAATGAGCGCATCATACGCTTCGTCATATGCAGGCGCGTCTGTATTCGTTGGCGCCAAATCGACTATGGATAAACTTACTCTCCCGCGAAAACCGACGATATCGCCCGCAAAAATCGGCGCATTCACGATCGCGTATGGGTAAATAACCACGTGTAAAACCACGAAATCCATTGGTCCCCACGCTAACTCGCAGTGCATTTTCCTAAACGTGTTCTTGCTTTTCAAACACACGTTTTCCACGCGCAACCAATTCGTATTGTTATTAGTAGTTGTAGCTTCGTCGTTACTCGTATCGCGCGTACCGTCGCCGCTGCTATAACAATCATCGCGATCAAACCCAGCTCTCACTGACTTTAACTCCTCACTCGTCTCGTATTCCTCTATTACATCCATTCTCTCAAGCGTTCTTTCATCTATTTTCACGTACTCTCCAAGTTCCCATTTCTCTTTTATTAAAACGCCTAATTTCATGACCTCGACTGAAGCCCCATCATCAGTAGCGAAATCTCTTATATCCCAGGAAGTTATTCGTCGTCCCATTTTCACGATTGGTTCAATCACGAGATCATCATCATCGAATTTCTCTTTCAAAATCTTCTCATAATCAATAAACTCATATTCTTCTTCTTCTTCTTTCGTTGCAATTATTATCATCTCCTTCTCCTTCTCCTTCTCCTTCGTCGTCGCGATGTTTACTTTTTCTTCCCGTCCATAAAGCGCTCTCATTATCTTCTCAACGTTTTCATCCTCCTCGTTCTTCTTCGCTCGCATCATCACGTTCGACTTCATCGTTCTCTCGTTCTTACACTTAGTAGTACGAGTAGTAGTAGGGTGTTTTAGTACCGTTCTCGATGAAATCGATCGCGACGTAGTACATCGCGGAACTATCTTCATCGACCGAAGACGACGACGACGACGACGACGACGCTCTCTACTTCTCTCTTTCACTCTTCTTATTCAATCAGATCCACGCGGTCATCTTTTTTTATGCCGCGCATATCTATAAAGCATATCATAGTATTAAACAATCCACAACTAAAACCAAAAACCCTAAACCCTAAACTGTTACAAAAATGAATCACCTACTAACAAAAAGCAGCATATTAGTCATCCTGTCATCATCATCATCATAATAATAATAGTAATAATAATAGTAATAATAATAGTAATAATAATAATAATAATAATAATAATAAGTGAATAAGTAAGAGGCGTAGTAGTAAGCGCGTATCAAACAACATATATCAACCAATAGAAGCTGCGCGTTTCTATCAGTCCTATCTTCTATCTAAATGAAGCGCGCGTTCTATCGTGCAAATGTAGGTAAAGGCATTGGAGCAAAACACCACGCGCGATGGTCTTCTTCTTCTTCTTCTTCTTCTTCTTCTTCACAGACGCGACGTACTTCTACGAGAGCGGAGAAGAACTTAAAGGCGAACGAGAGAGAGCTTTTGAGAAAGCGCTCGCAGATCACGGCCGAGAGCGCGAGGAGGGACCGAGCGTGTTTTGGCCATTGTTCGTATTGTCGAGCAGAACACGAACTGGGAAGGAGTTTAAGGGCAGAGCGAGAGATTATTGAATTAATTGAACGATTGAAGTTGAGGGGAAGCGTTGCAGATGATTCAGATGATTCAGATGGTCAGTTTTTGACGAGAGACGTGTACGATGAAGGTAGTGGCGGGAAAATGATTGGAGTATTGTTAGCCAAGACGAGAAACGAATCAGATGATATTATTGTTTTGAAGGCTTTTTCTGGGCAATGGTTTGGTCGTTGGGAAGTGCCCGGATGGTGTCCGCCTCTAGCGAAGTTAACGCATGATAGTCAAGAGTATGTCGATGAACGGAAGAAGATCGAGAAATTGACGGCGGAGATTAATGATGAAGAATTACGAGGTGTAGTAAACGAAAGAGTTGTGGAGTTGAAGAAGAGGAGAAAGATAATGTCGCGAGCGTTGCTTGATAAGATATGGGATTCATATAGCTTACCGACTTTTCGAACGAGTACGAATAATAGTTTAATAGAATTGAACATTAGGAAATGTTATCACGGAGACGCCTCTCGCTTGCCGTGCGGGTGCGGCGACTGCGCTGCTCCGAAACTCTTAGCAGAATGTGCGAGGAGGAGATTAGTTCCAATAGCAATAGCGGAGACTTGGATGGGTCCTAACACGAAACGTGGCGCCGGTTTACGAGAAGAGGGAGTATTTTATGGCGCATGTTTAGAAAGATGTCGACCGATTCTCGGTCATCTCCTTTGCTCTGCGGAAGAGTAATTTAATTCGGTATTTGGAGTAACAGTGTATATTGTTCATTATTAAGTCTCTAGTACCAAATGATTTATATTATTACTTAATTATTTTTATTTAGATACCGGTATTAGTGTTTCATGTTTGCATTTTTTATCATTCATTCATTCTTCTTCTTTTTATTATTATATTGTTTGTTCATGCCAATAAAGTTTCGACCAAGAGCGATTCGCTCGATTTAAAAATTGATCCTATTGTTCCTTCGCTCTCGAATTCTATTTCTCGTTTCGGATGTTGCGCTACCAATCGATATGTCCTCGGTAATACCTTGTGTGGACCTCCCTCTGGTTCTGCCGTAGAGTTTGAATCGATAAACGCAAAAATATTGTTCAACGCGTGCTTCTTCAAAAATCTTCTCTGAAGTTTCTCGCCATTTGGAAACCTTATCACAATCGTCAAACAGTCCTCTTCTCCAGGTTGTGGTTCCTCTTCTAAAGTCAATTTCGCTTCTTCGATATGTTTTTCTGCTTCCATGCGGCGCTTCTTTTCTTTCGCTTCCGCCTCTTCTTTCTCGCGTAAAGCTTTATGTTCTTCGAGTAACCTTTTGTTTTCTTTTTCTTGATCCATGCGTAACGACTCTTTAAAAGCGAGGTCTTGTTCATACTTGTCGAATCGAGCTCTTAATACTTCATCTGATGCGTTCATATCAACAAACGGTAACGGATCAGCCATGTTCATCGGTCTCCTCGACACAGGCGCTTCATAAGCAATTCCAAACATAGCCGCCTCGAGTTGTCTGGCTTCTTCGATATCGATTCCATCCGGCATTTCGAAATCTTCGTGTCCTTGATTATTATCGCTATTATTATTATTAC
>Ga0114998_10002364_pt1 | contig 14319 bp, 12 predicted proteins | sample ArcticOcean_MG_C_5_FD_87044 | JGI IMG/M metagenome (GOLD analysis project Ga0114998, IMG submission 87044) | Marine microbial communities from western Arctic Ocean - ArcticOcean_MG_CB4_138 | ecosystem: Environmental > Aquatic > Marine > Oceanic | place: Arctic Ocean: Canada Basin | collected...
CAACGGTAATGTCAGGTAGATCAAGAATAGCTCCTAGCATATCTCGGTCACCTTTTTTAACTTCACCCTCTTGATGGTGAATAGATATTTGACCCCTTAATTCATCATGAGCATCCACTAGTTTTTTTGATTCATTATTGTTTCTGACAAAATAACTAGAGGCTTTTTGCGCCAGGTTTGCTAAGGGACCTAATATTTTTATAGTTATTTTAATAGGTAACGCAGCTTTTAGAGACCACATATCAGAATATTTTAGAGCAATTATTTTTGGAAGTATTTCTGCAAAAATTACAACTAAGGATGTCATTACTATTGTTGCTACGATTACTCCAACATCACCAAATAAAGATATGAAAAGACTGGTAGTTAATGCCGAGGCAAGGATATTTACTAAATTATTACCCAATAAAAGAGTGCTAATTAGCTTATCTTGTTGAGAAATTAATTTTTCTACTTCTGCTGCTTTTTTATTTCCTTCATCAGCTAAATGTCTTATTCGTGCTTTAGATACGGCTGTTAAAGCAGTTTCTGATCCAGAAAAAAAAGCAGAGACTATTAACAATCCTAAAATTGATCCAAAAAATATTGCAAGTGTCATAAACATTTATTGAAATCCTTCAGCGATAAGAAAATCATTAATATCTTTATCTTCTAGGCCATCCTTTATGAATGCTTTGCCAATACCTTTTAATAGAATTAAGGTATTTTTATCATTTTTTCGTTTTTTATCTCTAGCCAATATATCAATTATATCGACTGCCCTCAGAGTCGTATTCAGATCTGAATAATGCGATGGAATTCCTGCAGCTTTTATAAGATTAGTGACTTGGTTTACATCGTCTTCTGAGCAAAGATTCATTTTATTAGAGAATTTGGCTGATAAGCACATGCCAAAGCCAATTGCCTCACCATGAAGAATACCCGATCCATCAGTATTAATTTTATTTTCAATAGCATGTCCAAATGTATGTCCGAGATTTAGTAGAGCTCTAGAACCTCTCTCTCGCTCATCTTCTTCCACAATATCCGCTTTCATTTGACAGGACGTTGAGACTGCCTCAATTAGTAATTCTGTGTTCAGCTTAAGAATGCCTTGCTGGTTATCTTTTAGCCATTCAAAAAAATCTTTATTACCTAAAATCGAATATTTAATAACCTCCGAGTAACCTGATACTAGTTCTCTGTAATGCAGTGTTGATAATAAGCTAACATCTATGATAACTGCTTTGGGTTGATAAAATGCACCTACTAGGTTTTTCCCTTCACCCATATTGATTGCTGTCTTTCCTCCGACGGATGAGTCCACTTGAGATAATAATGTGGTAGGGATTTGAATAAAATCTATTCCACGGAAAATAATTGAGGCTGTGAATCCGACAAGATCTCCTATAATGCCACCACCTAATGCAATAAGTGTATCTTGCCTTTCAATTTTTAACCCCACAAGCTCTTCAATCAAGAGCTCTAATTGATTAAAAGTCTTACTTTTTTCTCCGGGAGGTATAATCACGACTTGAGTTTCTATATTTCCATCATTAAGGATTTTACGAATAGAAGAAAGAACAAAGCCGGCTACATTTTCATCTGTAATTATAAACACCTTAGGTCTTGAAATTATACCTGAAACTTCACTTAAGAGCGTATCTTTAATATTATCATTAATTATAATTTTATATGATCGATCTTTTAGATCTATATTTATATCTTTATATTTTTTCATTTTCATCAATTATCAAATAACTTTTTAAGGATTTAAGGATTTTTCTAATAACAAGTGACTCATCTAAACCATCAACAACTATTTTAATATCTGCCTTTGAGTATTCTTTTTCTCTTTCTTTTAAAAGTAATGATAGCACTTCTTGTCTATTACCTACATCAAGAAGTGGTCTATTTTTTGAATTTTTTAATCTTTCTATTAAAGTTTCTTCGTTGGCCCTAAGCCAAATTGAAATACAATCCTTTTTAATTTTCTTTTGAATTTCTTTATTAATAAATGAACCTCCTCCAGAGGATATAATTGATGCCTCTTTATTTATTAATGATTTAAAAATAACAATTTCTCTTTCTCTAAAATAGTCTTCACCATGTTTTTCAAAAATATCACCAATACTTAACCCTAACTCTTTTTCAATTTCATTATCAGTATCATAAAATGGTAAGGAAATTTCTTCTGATAGAAGTCTCCCTATCGAAGTTTTACCAACACCCATCATTCCAATTAGGACAATAGAAGACTGATTATTATATTTTAAAGTATTTTTTTTCATTATCAGATTTATAACGTTATTAATGAAATAATATAACCTTATATTTTGTATAATTATTTAATTAGCATTAATTTAATAATAAGCAGTTATAATATCGTTCAAGGGAGAATAACTTTGAAAAAAAATTATAAAATTAAACTTTTATTAATAATTATTTTATTTTTTATTTTAATCATAAGCTTTACCTTTGTTGAGCCCGAAATAAATGAAATTAATAAAGTAATATCGAATAATGATTTAAATTTTAAATAAATAGGTAAAATCTTGAAAGAGTTTGGTGATGAGATAATTAATTGGGAAAAATATTGGTCAAATAATATAGAAAGATTTGATATTTTTTTTAATCATCTTTACATGGCTAGAGGTCTGAGTAAAAATTCAATTACATCATACAGGGATGACTTTAAAAGTTTATGTTCGTTTATTTGGAATAAAGAGTGGTTTAAAGAATCAGTTCATTCTAACAAAAAAACAAATTATTCTGGAATAGACTCCTTATTAAAGTATTCAAAAATTTACTATGTGGAAAACTTCTCTATTAATGAAATAAGGGAATATTTTATAGAATTAAGGTTGAAGAGTTTTAAAGAATCTACAATCAACAGAAGGTTTTCTGCATTTAATCAATTTTTTCTTTTTGAAATTAACGAATTGAGGCTTCAAGAAAATCCTATGGATTTTATTGAAAGAGTTGTCTCAAAAAGAATATTACCTGATGTTTTGACTGAAGATGAAGTTGAGGTGATTTTAAATTTTACAAATGATCTAATTAAAGAAAAGAGCGGTCAACAAAAGAAAAAGCATTTGAGAACGTCATGCATAGTAGAAATCTTGTATGCAACAGGTATGAGGGTAAGTGAACTAATTACATTAAAAATATCAGATTTAAGGCTGCAGAGAAGAATATTAAACGTTATTGGAAAGGGTGATAAGCAAAGAATCATTCCTTTAACAGATCGTACAGTAGATATAATAAATAGCTGGATGTGTTATGTTCCAGAGCATTCTGTTTTTTTATTTCCCTCCTATGGAATGAGTGGACATATTACAAGAGATTCTATTAACAAAATACTTTTGAATATTTCTTCAAAGACAAATATTGACAGAAAGAGATTAACTCCTCATAAATTGCGCCATGCATTCGCTACTCATATTATGAATCGTGGTGCAGATTTAAGGGTAGTTCAAGAATTATTAGGACATTCAAGTATTTCAACTACAGAAATATATACTCATATTCTTGATGCAAGGTTGGTTGAGTCTTTAAAGAAATCTCACCCTCTATCAAAAGGAAATACTTAAGATACTATATTTTTTTAAAAATTTATGAGTTAAAATAAAGAATGGTAAATTATTTAAATTTTGAGAAGCCTTTGTCAAAGATTGAAGGAAAAATTCGTGAACTTAATGAGGTAAGGCTTCAAGATGATAATGGATCTATTTCTCTTAATGAAATCAATAAATTAGAAGCTAGGGCTCAAGAGGTATTAGCAAATTTATATAAGAATTTGAGTACTTGGGAGAAGACTCAAGTTGCAAGGCACCCTGACCGTCCTCATTTTCTAGATTACTCGAAAGGGCTGGCTAATAATTTCATACCTCTTTCGGGCGACAGATCTTTTGGTGAAGATAAGGCTATAATTGGAGGTATTGCAAAAATTGACAATATATCTGTAATGCTAATTGGTCATGAGAAAGGCTTTAACACAGAAACTCGCTTAAAACATAATTTCGGTATGGCTCATCCCGAGGGCTATAGAAAGTCAATAAGATTAATGAATCTTGCCGAAAGGTTTGATTTACCTGTTATTACTTTTATAGATACTCCTGGAGCTTATCCAGGTATTGGCGCCGAAGAGCGTGGTCAATCAGAAGCAATAGCTCGATCAACGGATCGTACTTTGTCATTGGGCGTTCCTGTTGTTTCAATAATTATTGGTGAAGGGGGGTCTGGAGGAGCAATTGCACTTGCGGCAGCCAATAAAGTTTTAATGTTGGAGCATTCGATATATACCGTAGCCTCCCCAGAGGCCTCAGCATCTATTCTTTGGAGAAGCTCAGAAAAAGCTGAGCTTGCCGCAACTGCAATGAAGATAACCTCAGATGATCTTAAGAAATTAGGAGTAATAGATGAAATTATTGACGAGCCTCTAGGTGGAGCTCACAGGGAGCGTTCACAAGCTATTATGCAAGCTAAAATAGCAATAGTTGATAGCATCAATGAACTTTCTTCTTTAAGTCCCTCTGAGTTAAGAAAACATAGACGAGAAAAATTCTTGAAAATCGGAAGAGATCTTTAAGGTTTAATTTTTTCCGTGACAATTCTTAAATTTTTTATTTGATCCACATGGGCAAGTTTCATTTCTTCCGACTTTCCCCCAAGTATTTGGATTATTTGGATTAATTTCAGTATCTTGAACTTTATTTCTAATTGTTTGATTCTTCAGTGTGCCTTCGTTTTCTTTATTATGGCTGGTTTGTATTTGATTATTATTTTGATTTAATTTTTCTATTGCCTCATCTGAAACCATTCTTATGTGAAATAGAGTTTTTGTAACATCTTCACGGAATTTATTGAGCAAGGACTCAAACAATAAAAAAGATTCAGATTTATATTCATTCAGTGGATCCCTTTGGCCATAACCTCTTATCCCCACTATTTGTCTTAGATCTTCAAGTTGACCAAGGTGATCAGTCCAATTTTGATCGATAATCTGCATTAATATTGATTTTTCTATACTATCTGAAATTTTTTCACCAAATCCATTTCTTTTTGTTAAGTATTCACTATCAACATGCTTAATTAACTTTTCCTCTAATTGCTCAACATCTATTTCAGGATCTAAGAGCCAATCTTTTACAGGTACTCGAAGGTTGAATATTCTTTTTATTTCTTTTTCTATTAATTCTGAATCCCAATCATCAATAAATGATTTTTCTGGTATGGCGTTATTTAAAATTTCACTAATAACTTCTGATCTCATATCATTAATCGTTTCATTAACATTTTCTTGCTTCAATAGATCAAGCCTTTGCTCAAAAATGACTTTTCTTTGATCATTCATCACGTTATCAAACTTAAGAAGCGTTTTTCTAATTTCAAAATTTCTTGATTCGACTTTTTTCTGTGCTCTTTCTAGTGCAGTATTGATCCAGGGGTGTATTATTGATTCACCCTCTTCAAGTCCCAATTTTTTAAGAATGAGGTCTAGTTTTCCTGAACCAAATATCCTCATTAGGTCATCTTCAAGGCTAAGATAAAATTTTGATTCACCTGCATCACCCTGCCTTCCCGACCTTCCTCTGAGTTGATTATCTATTCTTCGGCTTTCGTGTCGTTCTGTACCTATTACATATAAGCCGCCAGCATTAATAGTTTTAGTTTTATCATCATCTGAATTACCATCCCCACCAAGCTGAATATCTGTTCCTCGTCCGGCCATATTTGTTGCTATAGTTACTTTTCCAAAGTTACCCGCTTGGGCAATTATTTCAGCTTCCTGTTCATGATACTTTGCATTTAAGACGCTATGATCTATTTTTTTATTTTTAAGAAGCTTTGATAAATATTCTGAACGTTCAATACTTGTAGTTCCGACTAAAACTGGCTGACCTTTTTTATTGCATTCAATTATCGATTCAATTATTGCGCTATATTTTTCTTCAACAGTTCTATAAATTTCATCATCTTGATCTTTTCTGGAAATTTTTATATTTGAAGGAATTGAAATAACATCAAGGTTATAAATATCTAAAAATTCTTCAGATTCTGTGCTTGCTGTCCCAGTCATACCGGATAACTTATTGTATAATCTAAAGTAATTTTGAAAAGTAATTGAGGCCATTGTTTTATTTTCAGGCTGGATCATTACTCTTTCTTTCGCCTCCAGCGCTTGATGTAGGCCATCAGAAAATCTTCTCCCCTCCATCATTCTTCCTGTAAATTCATCAATAATAATTACTTGATTATCCTTAACTAAATAATCTGAATCTTTATTAAATATTTTATGTGCTTTTAGAGCTTGATTGATGTGGTGAACTAAACTTACATTTTCCATATCATAAATACTTGAATCTTTATCCATTAACTTTTCAGTAACTAATAATTCATCTAGAAAGTCATTACCTTCATCAGTGAGTGTTACATTTTTTGATTTTTCGTCAATGTCGATATGATTATCTAAGATCCTAGGTATTATTTTATCAATTTTATTATAAAGCTCTGACTTATCATCTACTTGACCAGAAATCACTAATGGTGTTCTTGCTTCATCAATTAAAATAGAATCTACTTCATCAACAATTGCAAAGTGATGACCTCTTTGCACAAGTTGATCAATATTATACTTCATATTATCTCTTAAATAATCAAAGCCAAATTCGTTGTTTGTCCCATAAGTTATATCTGCTTTATAAGATTTTCGTTTTTCTTCCTCATCTAAATCAGAAGTAATTGTCCCAACAGTCATTCCTAAAAAATTATAAATCTGCCCCATCCACTCTGAATCACGTTTGGCTAGATAGTCATTAACTGTAACAACGTGGACACCTTTACCTTCTAGTGCATTCAAGTAAACTGGAAGAGTTGCCACTAAGGTTTTCCCTTCCCCAGTCTTCATCTCGGAAATATCTCCTTGGTTAAGGACTAGTCCTCCCAATAACTGAACATCAAAATGTCTTTGTCCTAATGTTCTTTTTCCAGCCTCTCTCACAACCGCAAAAGCCTCATTTAGAATACTCTCTAAACCTTCACCAGATTGGATTCGGGATCTAAATTCTATAGTTTTATTTTTTAAACCTTTATCGCTTAATTTTTCATATACTGTTTCAAGCTGATTGATTTCAATCACCTGGCTTTGGAATTTCTTCAGCTTCCTCTCATTACTTGATCCGAAAACATTATTAAGTATTGAATTAAGGGTTGGCATATATTTTTAGTTCCACTATTTTTACAAATTCTCTTATACTCATGTAGGTAGAGCCTTGAAAGTTGTCAACCAAACTAAGTAAGATATTGGAATTTTACTATATATAGTTTACTTCCTTTAATATAATTCTTTAAGAAAAAAAGAGATCAAAATGATTAAAATAATATCACCGCTTGCTCCAAAGAGCTTTCCTAAACTTCCTAAAATAAAGGGTGTTAAAATTGGAACAGCCAAATCAGAAGTAAAATATAAAGGCAGGAGTGATATTTTTACGGCTCTTTTTGATAAAGGTACAAGTGTTGCTGGAGTTTTTACTAAATCGAAGTTACCTGCCGAGCCCGTATCTTTTTGTAAAAAAAATATATCGGATGGAAAAGCTAGAGCATTAGTTGTTAATGCTGGTTATGCCAATGCTTTTACGGGTGCTAAAGGTAAAAAAATCAATAAATCAATAGTATCCAATGTAAAAAAAATAGTTAAATGTAGTGAGAAAGACATTTTTATATGTTCAACAGGTGTTATTGGTGAACAAATTCCCTTAAGGCCAACCAATAAAGCGATAGCGCAGGCGTTTAAAAAAGGGGATTCAAGTTGGAAGGAATGTTCAAAATCAATTAGAACAACTGATACTTTTCCTAAGGCCTCCGGAAGAAAAATTATTATTGATGGTCAAGCGGTTTCACTTACTGGTATTGCAAAGGGATCAGGAATGATTTCTCCCAATATGGCGACAATGCTGGCATTTATTTTTACTGATGCTGCTATCGATAGAAGTGTTCTTCAGACTTTGCTAAATTTAGAATTACGAAATAGCTTTAATGCAATTACCATTGATAGTGATACTTCCACTAATGATTCAGTTTTAGTTTTTGCGACTGGCAAGGCAATGGATTCAAAAGCTAGCAAGGTTATTTCACGAATAGGAGACCCCAGGCTAGTTGAGTTTAGAAAAGCTTTTAGTGAAATTATGCATGATTTAGCTATTCAGATAGTAAAGGATGGTGAGGGTGCTACAAAATTAATTCATGTAAAAGTATCTGGTGCAGAAAACTCTTCATCTGCTAAGAAAATTGCGAGATCAGTTGCTGATTCTCCTTTGGTAAAAACTGCTATTGGGGCATCTGACCCTAATTGGGGAAGAATAATAATGGCCATGGGCAAAACGAAAGAATCTATTCAATCGAAAAAAATAAGCTTAGCTATAGGAAAAAATTTAATTTTAAAAGACGGAGAATTATCTAGATCTTACTCTGAATCTAGAACAAAAAAATACATGCAAGAGGATGAAATTTTAATTAACATCGGCTTAGGAATTGGAAAAGGAGATTCAGATATCTGGACTTGTGATTTAACTGAAGGATATATTAGAATAAATGCAGACTATAGAAGTTAATCGATAAATGACAAAATCAAAAATAGTAATGGTTTCCGCAGCAGCTATGGTTGATATTGATAATAAAGTTTTGATTGCCCAGCGCCAAGAGGACAAGTTCATGGAGGGTTACTGGGAGTTTCCTGGTGGTAAACTAGAGAATGGCGAATTGCCGAACCAGTGCCTGATGCGAGAGATTAATGAAGAGTTAGGTGTTGATATAAGTGATTCTTGTTTCACACCTATTACATTCACAACTTTTAATTATCCAAATTTTGATGTAATAATTTTTCTATATATATGCAGAGAATGGAAAGGTTTTATTCATGCTAAGGAGGGACAGGATTTGAAGTGGTGCCGTCCTAACGATCTGTTTAATATAAAAATGTTACCTGCAGATATTCCTCTGATTTCATATTTACGCGATACTGTTTCTTAGGCTTCTATCTCGTAATTATTTAGTTTACTATGTTCTTAACTACCAAGGATTATATGATGTCTTTTTATTCTTTTTTGAGATCTTTACTTTTTTTATTAGATCCTGAAATTGCCCACAGAATAACAATTAATTATTTAAAAATGGTAAGGTCGAAAAAACCTAAATCTTATAATGTTTTAAGATCTAATGTTTTTGGGTTAAATTTTCCTAATCCAGTTGGAATTGCAGCTGGGTTTGATAAAAATGCTGAGGTTGCTGAAAATTTAATTAATTTAGGCTTTGGATTTTCTGAGGTTGGAACTGTTACACCTAACCCTCAGCCAGGGAATCCGAAACCAAGAATATTTCGATTAAAAGATGATGAGGCCATAATAAATAGACTTGGCTTTAATAGTGATGGATTTGATCAAGTTAAGACTAGATTAGGAAAAATTAATGATAGTATTGTTGGTGTTAATATTGGCGCCAACAAAGATAGTAAAGATTTTTCTGAAGATTATATCAGAGGTATTAAATTTTTTTCAACTCTTGCATCCTATATTACAATAAATATTTCATCACCGAATACGCCGGGATTGAGAAAGCTTGAGGTTTTAGAAAATTTAGATGTGCTTTTAGATAAAATTAATAATTTACATAAGGAAGATCTTCTTATTAAGATTCCTATTCTTCTTAAAATATCACCTGATCTAGAATATGATAATCTTAAATATTTATGTGATAAGGTTTTATCTAGTGAGATTGATGGATTAATTATTTCAAACACTACTGTCGCAAGAAATTCCATTACAAGTAAGCTTGCTCAAGAGGGAGGACTTTCAGGCAGGCCATTATTTAAGAGCTCAACCCTCCAGCTAAGAAAAGTTTATAAATATACAAACGGAGAAATACCCCTAGTAGGTGTTGGAGGCATAGATTCTGCAGAAAAGGCATATGAAAAGATTAAGAATGGAGCTAGCTTAGTTCAATTATATACTGGGCTAGTTTATAATGGTCCAAAATTAATAAAAAATATTAATAAGGATCTCTCTATTCTTATAGAAAAAGATGGATATAATAATATCTCAGAAGCCATAGGTGTGGAGGTTAATTAGGTATGAAGGTTAAAATATATCATAATTCTCGATGCTCAAAATCAAGGCAAACTCTAGAAATTTTAAAGAAAAATAATTGTGATATTGAGATAATAGAATATCTCAAACTACCCCCAACATTCCAAGAGCTTGAAGATATCTTAGGTAAACTAAAGTATCAGCCACGTGATTTAATGAGGAAGGGGGAAGAGGTTTATAAAAAAGAAAATCTTTCGGATATTAATTTATCAAATAGCACTCTCATAGAAAAAATGATCGCCAATCCAATTCTAATAGAGCGACCAATAGTTGTAGCTGGCAACAATGCTATTGTAGGGAGGCCGCCAGAAAAAGCTTTAAATATAATATGATAGATTTTGATAAAGAGGAAAAAATTGAATTTTCTAATAAAAGAGAGGCCACAAAATTAAATAACCGTACATTGATTATTGATGCAGGAATTAATGTTTTTGTTGAGAAGGGTGTTGCTGAAGCAACGGTAAGGGATATTATCCGCTCAACGGGATTAGCATCTGGAACTTTTTACAATTACTTTAAGTCAAAAGAGGAAGTTTTGGTTGCTATTTTTGATGATTATGCTCTGGAGATTGGTACAAAAATAAGAAACCATAAAGACGAGCCAAAGAATTTTGAAGAGTTTCTTTCAGTAAAAATTACTAGATTTTTTAATTATGTTTTAGAAAGACCAGAAATACACCTCATTATGGCAAATAATCATAATACTATTAGTAATTTTAGCCTTAATACACCACAGATAATTTTAGAAATTGATTATCTCAAGAATGAAATTAAGGAAGGTATAAAAAAAGGTATTTTCCCTGATATTGATTTTGACCTTTTCGGTTTAGTCGCTCGCCCAATAGCAGATTCTATTGCACAAGATATGCTTCTAGAAAAAAATCCTAATGTTAAAAAGTTTACTGATAAGTGTGTAAATTTTCTGATAAATGGTTTGATGGGAGGTAAATAATGTTTCGTTCAGTAGTGGTAAATAGTTTGTCAGATGACTTTTCAAAAATTTCTATTGAGGAGCTTGATAGGCAGAACCTTAATTCTAACGAAGTTAGGGTTAAAGTTTATTCTGCATCAGTTAATTTCCCTGATTTACTAATGACTAAGGGCCTTTACCAATATAAACCGGAAGTTCCGTTTACTTTAGGAATGGAATCTTCTGGGGTAATTATCGAGACAGGCAAAGATGTAAAAGATTTTAATATTGGTGATGAAGTTATTGTAAGTGCTTTCACTGGATCTTTCTCAGAAGAAACTGTGATTGTTGAAGGTAAAGTAAGAAAAAAACCCCCAGGACTCACTTGGGAGCAAGCCTCTACATATACTGTCGCCTACTTGACTGCCTACGTATCCCTTATAACAAAAGGTGGATTAAAGTCAGGTGAAACATTGTTAGTTCATGGTGCCGCAGGTGGAGTGGGGTTAGCGGCTGTTGATATAGGAAGATTTATTGGAGCTAAAGTGATTGCGGTCGCCTCAACACAAGAAAAAAGAGATTTTTTGTTATCCTACGGAGCTGATTTTGTTTTATCACCTGATAAAGGTTTTAAGGATCATGTTAAGGAGATTACAAATAATATAGGTGCAGATGTGGTGTATGATCCGGTTGGTGGTGACGTTTTTGATGAATCAATACGTTGTATTGCTTGGAATGGAAGACTTCTTGTAGTCGGATTTGCTTCTGGAAGAATACCATCTATCCCTGCTAATATGCCTTTAATTAAAGGTTTTTCTGTCATTGGAGTTAGGGCTGGTGAATATGGACGAAGGAGTCCACAGGAGGGAAAGGAGCACTTTTCTTCAATAGATAAGTTAATAAGTGGTGGCTCACTTAATCCTCATATTCACAAAATATATTCTTTAGACCAAGCGGTCGATGCGTTAAGGGAACTAAGAGATAGAAAAGTCATTGGCAAGGTTTGTGTTAATCCTTAATTGTAGTTCGTATCTTTAGGCTAGGAGAAATCATTATTAAGAAGAATTTACTTTCATTAGAAAAAAGTCCGTATCTTATTCAGCATAAGGATAACCCAGTGCATTGGATGCCTTGGTCTGAAGAAGCATTTAGTCTAGCTAAAAAAGAAAATAAACCTGTTTTATTGTCTGTTGGATACGCAGCCTGTCACTGGTGCCATGTGATGGCGCACGAGTCTTTTGAGGATGACGATGTGGCATCTTTGATGAATGAGCATTTTATTAATATTAAGGTCGATAGAGAAGAGCGACCAGATATTGATGCAATTTATATGTCGTCCCTTCAAGCCATGGGTGTCCATGGTGGCTGGCCAATGACAATTTTTATGACACCTGAAAAAAAAGCCTTTTGGGGTGGAACATATTTCTCAAAAGAGTCTTTGAATGGGATGCCTAGCTTTCCAAATATTCTAATTGGATTATCCAATGCATATAAAAATGATAAAAATGTTATTTCAGAAAACTATAAAGCTATTGATGATGCTATAAGAAAAAAAAATACTATGGATTCCTCAGGAAGCTTGAGTACTGATATTCTCGATAGAGTTTCAGAGCAATTATTAAATTTTTCAGATCAAGAAAATGGAGGACTCAGGGGTGCTCCAAAATTTCCTAATACAGCAACAATAGATAATCTCTGGAGAGCTTTCATTAGAACGGGAAAGAAGGGCTTTAGAGACCAAGTTGTTTTAACTCTTACAAGAATGTCTAATGGCGGTATTTATGATCAGTTGGGTGGTGGATTTTCGCGTTATTCAGTTGATGATCGGTGGCTTGTTCCTCACTTTGAGAAAATGCTCTATGATAATGCCTTACTGATTGATATTTTTTCGACAGTTTATAAAGTAGAAAAAAATCCTCTTTTTAAGATTAGAGTAGAAGAAATAATTGATTGGGTTATTTCTGATATGGTTACTAGTGATGGCGGTATTTGTTCGGCGATAGATGCAGATAGCGAAGGTGTTGAAGGAAAATATTATGTCTGGAAAGCAAAAGAAATTGACGCTCTTCTACAAGACGAATCTTCTCACTTTAAGTCAATTTTTGGTGTTACAGATGAAGGAAACTTTGAAGGAAATAATATTCTAGTTTTTAATGGGTCTGTCAGTGATATTTTTGATAAAAGTATTATTAAATCTCGTTCAATTTTATTCAATGAAAGAATGAAAAGAATACCCCCCCTCCTGGATGATAAAATTTTAACTGACTGGAATAGCTTAATGATAAGCTCCCTCGCTAGAGCATCAGCAATATTTGAAAATCAAGAGTGGATTAAATATGCAGAGAATGCTTATGAGTTTATTTTAAATAATTTAATAATTAATGAGACTCTTTATCATAGCTGGAGGGAAGGAGAGGTTAGGGGAGTTGCTATGTTAGATGACCATGTGGCGTTAATTGATGCATCCATTTCTCTTTATATTGTTACTAAAAATAAAAAATATTTAGATGTTGCTGATACTCAGTTATCACATTTAAACGAATATTTTATTGATGAAGAATTGGGTGGTTATTATTTAACTTCTATAAATGCACTGGACGTACCGATTCGAATGAAAGTATCTAGCGATAGTGCAACTCCTTCTGGTAATGGGTTACTTTTTAAGGCTTTAGTGACTTGGTGGAGGTTATCAGGCAGAATTGACCTAAGGGAGAATATAGCCATGTTAGAAAAAAGCTTTGGAAAGACTGTAGCTGAAAATTTTTCTAGTCATTGTACTTGGATCTCTGGTTTTGAGTCTTTTCATAAGGGCACTGATTTTGTAGTAGTTGGCGATCAAAAAAGTAGTGTATTTAAAGAAATGGTAGATAATATTAATAATTTAAAAATTAACGATTCTCTTTTGACTTTAATAAACCCCGATGATGATTTACCAAAAAATCATCCTGCATTTGGTAAAACTAATGTAAGTCAAACAACAGCCTATATCTGTACCGGCCAAAATTGTTCACTTCCAATACTCGATCCTGATAAAATTAAACAAACTTTATTTGATTAGTGTACATTATTCAAAAATAGTGTTTCTATGTAAAAAATTATGGGATGTGAGTTTATGCCAAGTGGTGGAATACGTTCTGGTGCAGGAAGACCGAAGGGGCAAGGTAGGTTTGGTGAGGAAACTAAGCCTGTTAGGATTCCGGTCAGTATGGTTGATAGTGTTATGACTTTCATACAAAGCTATGACTTGTCATTGCCAATTTATAGTAACAAAGTTAATGCTGGTTTTCC
>Ga0114998_10002366_pt1 | contig 14315 bp, 14 predicted proteins | sample ArcticOcean_MG_C_5_FD_87044 | JGI IMG/M metagenome (GOLD analysis project Ga0114998, IMG submission 87044) | Marine microbial communities from western Arctic Ocean - ArcticOcean_MG_CB4_138 | ecosystem: Environmental > Aquatic > Marine > Oceanic | place: Arctic Ocean: Canada Basin | collected...
GATAAAAAAATTGATAATGGTAAAGTTTTTCATCAAAAAAAAATTCCAATAAAGAAAGATACAAAACCAATTGAAGCTATTAAATTTGTTTTTGATTATGTAAAAAAAAATATATTCAAATTTATTAATGAAAATAAAAAAATTATCACACAAAAAAAAGCTGAAAGTACTTACTTTCCCAGACTTAACTCAGAAATAGACGGCTATATAAATTTGAACTGGCCAGTCAACGAGTGTGTTTCGTTTATTAATAGTTTTTCAGATCCATACACTGGTGCAAAAATTCTATACAATAATAAGAAAATACAAATTAAAGACGCAAAAGTTTTTTCAAATAAAAAATATCATTCCTTTTTAAATGGGAAAATTGTTTATATTGGCACTAGTTACATAAGAGTTATTATGGGAAATAAAATAATTGAATTAAAAAATTTATTCTTAAATAACAAAATTATCATTCCAAAATACTTCTTTAAAATTGGAGGAAATTTTATAAACTCAGAAACAGATTTTAAAATTTCAAAAAATTTAAGAATTAAATATTTTTAATACAATTTTATGAAAAAGTGCCTTGTTTCAAACTTTGTGATTTAAAAAGATTAAGTTTTTATTCCAAATAGAATGATGAATAATAAAACAGAAGAAATCAAATTTGATAAAATCTTTTCAAATTTATTAAGATCATACAAAATAAACTGTAAACACACTGTATTTTTGCATGTTAAATTAAAAAATTTAAAAAAAAAACATAATATCTCATATCAAAAGTTATCTACTATTATTGTTAAAAACTTTCAAAAAAAAGCAGTTAAAAACATATTAGTCCCTGCATTCTTTTATTCTTTCAATAAAACAAAAAAATTTGATGTAAATAAAACTACATCTGAAAATGGTTTTTTTTCAGAATTTTTTAGAAAAAAATATGCAGAATATAGATCAAACGATCCTTTTTTTAGTATTTGTTTTTTAAAAAAAAAAATAGTTAAAGCTAAAGAAAAAAAAATTGATTTTAATAGTTCTTTTAAAAAAAATACAATTTGGGATGAACTATATAAAGATAACGTGACAATCATCAATATTGGTCTAGATCATTTAATAATTACTTTAATTCATTACATAGAATACAGTTGTAAGGTTCCTTACAGAAATTTTTTTCAAAGGAAAGGGTATAAAAAAAATGGTAATAAATTTTTACCAATTACTTACAATCTTTATGGTAGAAAAAATTTAAATAATGTTGAGCTAGATTGGCCTAAAATAGAGAGATTTTTAATTAAAAAAAAAGTAATTAAAACAGTAGACAATTCTCCAATTAATTTTAAGTGCTTTAAGATCAAAAAAGTCGCAAAAGTTTTAAAACTAGAATTATCTAAAAATCCTTATTTTTTAGTAAAAAAGCTCTAAGCTCAAACAAAAAATTTTTTAAAATTATTCTCATTTGAATTATAACTCATGCCATGTAAATTATTTTGGTCTTTATTTTGAATTGTATATTTTTTTGAGTTTAGTAATTTCCATCCAAATTTTTTATAAAATTTAATATCTTTTTTTTTACACAAAAGAAAACCCAATAAATCAAATTTTTCAATTATAAAATTGTTAAATAAAATTAAAGCTTTACCAAATTTTTGTCCTCTTGATTTTTTTGCTATAATTATTGTATCTAAATAAAAAAAATATCTTTTTTTATTTAGATACAAATAAGTTCTTTTTCTTAATAATGTATAACCAATTGTAGATCTATCTGATTTCAAAATAATATTTAAATCATTATTTTTCACATTATTTTTAAACCATAGTAAATTTGATTTTATTCCAAAATTCCAAAAGGAATTTTTTAATTTACAAATTGAAACAACCTCTTTGTAACTAAGACGATTTTTTTTTATAGATTCAAGCCTAAACATTCTTATTATTTAATAGTCAAACCACCATCTATTATAAGATTTTGTCCAGTGATATAGCTTGTGTTATCAGATGATAAAAACAATAGGGCTGTAAATAAATCCTCAACATTTCCCATTCTAGCAAGAGGCACAATCTTAGAATATTTGGACTGAAATTTTTTGTTTTGTATTTTTTTATTTTTAATTCCTCCAGGAGAAATCGTATTGATTAAGATGTTATGTTTGGCAAGTAAAACAGAATAATATTTAGTTATTTGAATTACACCCGCTTTAGTTGCACCATAAATGTCAGAGCTGAATCGGTCTCCTTTTGAATAAATTTTAAAGTCAGGACTATTAACACCATAAACTGATCCAATATTAATTATTTTTGAAGATTTTAATTTTTTAATTTTATGTATTTTAAAATATTCTGTTATTAAATTAATTACACTTTTTAAATTTACTTCATAAGTTTTATCGATCTCTTTATCATTCCTATTTATTAATTCAGAAAAATAAGATACCGCAGCATTGTTAATTAAGATGTCAATTTTTTTATGGACCTTGATGATATAATTTAAAATTTTAGAAATATTTTTTTTTTTGGTAATATCACTTTTTAAAAATACATATTTTTTATTTTTAAGTTTATTTTTTTTAATATCCACACCATAAACAATGCATCCATTTTCTAAATATAATTTTGCAAAAGCCTCTCCCAATTGACCGCTTACACCGGTAATTAAAACAATTTTTTTATCAATTTTAAATAATGAATTACCTTTGGTCATTCAATAAATTTCCAATCTTTTTTAGAGTTAAATCCATATTTTTCATATTTATTATTTTGTTATCTTTAATCAAATTTTTTTCATTTATAGAATAACTTATTTTTATACCTAGTTCTTTATCAAATTTTTTACTTTTTTTATCTAAAAATGTAATCTTATTTGAAACTTTATTTTTACTAATATTTTGTTTCTGATGTTTAAATTGTGGAATGCATATTGTTTTTTTTTTCAAAAACAAAGCATCATACAAACTCATCCCTCCTGATATTATTACTAAATTAGCATTTTGCATAAATGTATAATATTCATGATTTTTAAAAAAATAAAATTTATTCTTAATTTTAGGAAGTTTAAATTTTTTGGAATAATCAAATGGCAAATAAATTGGCTGATTTGTAGCTTGAGTTATTATATTCAACAACTTTACAACTAAGTTAGTATCTTTTAAATTTCCCAAATATATAAAAATCCCTCGATTTAATAGACGATTTTTTTGTCTATAAAAATATAATGGAGATATAAAATATTTAAGTCCAATAAAACTATTTTTATAATTTTTAACATTTGTTATTAATGGATTAAATGTTAAATCAAAAAATTTTCTATTAGCAGAAGAGTCATCAATAATTATTTTTTTCTTAAAATTAGCTAAAGCAAAGTTAACAAATTTTCTGCTAATTTTTCCAAGTCGATCAATAACTATCAATTCTCCATTTAATTGATTAAGAAATTTAGCTTCATAAGCAGAGTAATCCGTAATATTTTTTGTTATCTTGATGACCCTAAATTTATATTTTTTAAGTATATCATGGGTATTATAGTAACTTTTGTTTACTCTTATTATGAAGACGATTTGATTGCTTTTAAGTTTGAATCTTTTTATTAAATAACGAGCAATTGTAATTGACCTAAATAAATGTCCAGAACCAAGCTCATTTTTAAAGCCAGCATCACATCTAAATAAAATTTTTTTATTTGAAAAATTCACTTATTTTTTTTGAAATATATTTAGCTTCTGATAGGGCCAAACTTGGATATAGAGGTAAACTCAAAATATTATCACCTACATTTTTTGCAATTGGAGCTGTTTTGTTATTCCATCCTAATTTTTTTCTATAGATTGTCATATCAGTTACGGCTCTGTAATTTATGCCTGTTCCTATCTTATTTTTTTTTAAAAAATAAATTAAATCATCTCTCTTTTTTTTAGTTTTAGATTTATCTAGAATAATTACAAATAAGTGATGTGCAAATTTATTTGGGTAGGGGTTAATATCTTGAAATTTAATTGGTAGTCCATTTAACTCTTTTCTGTATAGAATATGAAGTTTCTCTCTTTTTTTTAAACTTTTTTCTATGTCTTCAAGTTGTGGAATACCTAGGCTAGCGTTTAAATCAATTAAATTATATTTAAGACCAACTTCTTTTACATCGTAGTGTTCAAACTTGAATTTATTATTAATACTGTTCGGCAGATACCTTTTCCATGCATCTTTGGATAGCCCATGAAGTCTCATCGTTCTAATTTTATTATAAATTTTTGAATTACTTGTTATTAGCATTCCACCTTCACCAGTTGTAATATTTTTAGTTGCATAAAAACTAAAACAACCAGTGTCTCCAAAATTTCCCACCTCTTTTTTAAAATATTTACTTTCAATAGCATGAGCACAATCTTCTATAAGTCTCAGATTATGTTTTTTGCATATCTTCATAATTGGCGCCATATTGCAGGCCAGGCCAGCAAAATGAACTATCATTAAGGCTTTAGTTTTTGAATTAATTTTTTTTGAAATCATATTTTCATCTATATTTAAAGTATCTGGATTGATATCCACCAAGACAGGCTTTGCACCAACTAGTAAAATAGAATTTATTGTAGAGCAAAAAGTCATTGGAGTAGTGATCACTTCATCACCTTTTTTTAACCCTAAAGAAATTAATGATAGATGTAACGCTGCCGTACAAGAGTTAACTGATAGTGAATATTTTGATTTTTTATAAATTTTGAATTTATTTTCAAACTCTTCAGTAATTGGACCACTTCCAATCCATTTGGAGCTAATAGTCTTTTTTAAAAAATTAATTTCTTTTGTTCCAATATTGGGCTCGCCAAATGTTATAAATTTTCTCATAAAGTAAAAATTATTGATACAATAAAATAAATATTAAGAAAGTTTAATAAAAATTATATAGTATATAGTGTAGTATAATTATAATTTTAAAAATGCAATATGAGTAATTTATTTAATGTAAAAAATGTAAATTTTGTTATTACAGGTGGATTAGGTCAAATTGGTTTAAAATTGTGTGAGTACTTAGAGCAAAATGGATCTAAAATGGCAATAATCGATTTATATGATCAAAAAAAATTGAAAATCCAAAAAAAAAAACATCCATTTCTTAATTCAAAAAATATCAAATTGTTTAGTGTAGACATTTCTAAAAAAGAAAAGGTTAAAAGCTCATTAAATAAAATCTTAAATTTTCTTGAAAAAATTGATGTTTTAGTAAACCTTGCAGCTATTGATACTAATACCAAAGGAAAGTTTGACAAAAAAATTAATTTTCACAACTTTCCATATGAAATACTTAAAAAAAGTATTGATGTAAATTTATTAGGCACACTTAATGTATCCCAAGCTTTCTGCAATTATTTCATAAAAAATAATATTTCTGGCAATATTATAAACGTGGGCTCGATATATTCAATTGTAGCCCCTAATATTGCCCTTTATAACAAAAAATTTTCAAAGATTAATAATATTAACAAACCAATTGATTATGTGATATCTAAATCATCAATACCAAATTTAACAAAATATATAGCTACAAATTATGGAAGACAAAAAATACGATCTAATTGTCTTGTTCCACATGGAATACAAAATTTACACAAAAAAGACTTTGTTAAAAAATTTTCAAACTTATCACCTATTGGTCGCATGTCAGATGTAAAAGAAATAATAGGCCCAATCGTATTTTTAGCATCAAAAGCATCTTCATATATGACGGGTGCAACTTTAATCGTAGATGGAGGATGGACAGCATGGTAAAAGAAATAAAACTAAGTAACTTTACAATATCTGAAGATAATTATCCTTTTATAATTGCAGAGATTGGGAACAATCATAACGGGGATATGAAAATTGCAAAAAAACTTATAGATGAAGCACAAAAATGCAATGCAAGTGCTGTGAAATTTCAAACTAAAGATATAGAGACTGCCTTTCCACAAGAATTATTAAACAAAAACTATGAGGGACCAAATTCATTTGGAAAGACTTATAGAGAGCACAAACAAGTTCTTGAGCTAAGCCTAGAAAAATTAGCAGAACTTAAAAAATATTCTGAAGACAGAAATCTAATTTTTTTTTCAACTCCCTTTGACCTAAAGTCCTTAGATAATTTAGAAAAATTAGACCAGGAGATTTATAAGATTTCATCTTTTCATGTAACCGATTTAAAACTTGTTGAAGCAATAGCAAATAAAAAAAAACCTGTTATTATGTCAACTGGCATGTCTACAATTGAGGAGATTGATATTGCTGTGGAAATATTAAATAAACATAAATGTAAATATCTAATTATGCATTGTGTTTCTTCATACCCCACTGATCCTAAAGATTTAAATTTAAGAGCAATAAATGTTTTAAGAAAAAGATATGATTGCCTTGTGGGTTATTCAGGACATGAAGTCAGTCCAAATATTGCTCCAAGCGTAGTCATGTATAATGCTTGTGCAATTGAGAGGCATTTTACTTTGGATAGAGCCATGAAAGGACCAGATCATGCGCTCTCGCTTGAGCCCACAGGATTGAATTTATTAGTTACAAGATCTAAAACTCTTTTTGATGCTAAAGGAAAAGAAGAAAAATCAGTGCAAGAAAGTGAATTGAAGGCTAGAAAAAAGTTTAGAGGCTATTAACAAGATTAAGCAAGCTAAGGATAAGAGCCAATGAAAAAAATTGTACTATTAATGATAGCCAAGGGTACCAGCAAAAGACTTAAAAATAAAAATAAAAAAATTTATAAAGGCAAACAAATGTTTTTGTGGAACCTTAAAAAAGGGCTTTCTATAACTAAAAACTTTTATTTTAATTCTGATGATAATGAAATGATTGTAATAAGCAAAAAACTTGGCTTAAAAACAATAAAAAGAGATAAAAAACTCCAAGGTGCCGAAATACCATCAAGATTAATTTTCGATAGTTGTTTAAAAAAAATGCCAAAAAACATAGATGGAATATTGCACATACAAGCTAATTCGCCAAACATAGATATAAATTTAATTAAATGTGCTTTAAAAATGATGCAGTTTGATGAAATTCAGGAACTGCTAACATGTGATAAAAATTATAATCAATATGGGTCATTATGGGGAATAACTAGAAAAAGAATAAAAAAATATAATATGAATAGAAATATTCATGACAGAAAAGTAATCAAGCCAGATTGTTATCTTTTAGATGAATCTGTCGATATTCATAATATTAAAGATTTTCGTCGTTCGCTAAAACAATTATCCAAGAGATAATAAATTTTCAAAGATATATTTACTATCCTGAATACCTGGTGAGGGAGAAATATTATTTTCAATACAAGTCAAAAAATATTTAACCTCGGCTAAATACATATCGTTTTTTTTAAATTTAATTTTAATAACTTTTTTTACACCAGATCTGTTTATAATTTCTATTTGGTTTTTATAATAATCGAAGAAAATTTTTTTTTTAGTTCCAGCTATATATAATTTTCTAATGTGTGGTTTGCCTAAAAAATCAATATGAGAGTAGCCAATTGCACTATTCTTAAAATGTATAAGAAAATCAGATGAAGTGTCCACATCCCCTTTAAGATATTTATAAATTTTAAAATTCTTTACACTTTTAATTTTGCCAAATAGCCAATACATACTATCTAGTTCATGGCTTAAAGTTAAACTACATCCTCCTCCCATTTTTTTTTTTGCAGCATAAGTGTCTTCATAATTTTCCCAAGGATGCCAATCAGGTAAATATTCTGACCATTCCGACTGTATATTATATACATTCCCTAAATGATCATTTTCCAATATTTTTTTAATCTTAATCATTAATGGGTGAAATCTCATATTGTAACCAATCATAACTTTAATTTTCTTTTTTTTGACTATTGTTTCTAACTTCTTTAAATCTTTTAAATTATCAGACAAAGGTTTTTCAATAAATAAATGACAACCCTTTTTTGCACATTCTATAGCTGTATTGATATGCTTAGATGTTGTATTACAGATAAAAGCAACGTCTGGTTTTTCGTGTAATGCATTTTTTAGAGAAGTAAAAGATTTTTTTTTCTCTAAGATCTTATTTTTTAAAACTAAATTTCTTTCTCTAAAAAAAACTAAATCTTTTTTTTTAAGTAAAAGTAAATTGCTAGCGTGTCTTTTGCCTATAGAGCCTAAGCCACAAATTAAAATTTTCATAAGATTTAATTATTATATATAAATCCAATAATATAGTATATATAAACAAATTTAAATTTTAAAACTTATATGAGCTTCTTTTCAAAAAAAAGATTTTTAATTGCTGAGGCAGGAATAAACCATAATGGAAATATTAAAGAAGCATTAAAATTAGTTGATGCTGCCAAAAAAACAAATGTAGATGCGATTAAATTTCAAACCTATGTTACAGAAAAAAGAACAAAAAAAAATAGTCCTATTTTTGCAATTTTAAAAAAATGTGAACTTAATTTTAAAGATTTTAAAGTTATCAAAGATTATTGTGACTTCAAAAAAATTATTTTTTTTTCAACTCCGTTTGATAAAGAGTCTGTATGGTTTTTACAAAGCTTAAAAGTAAAACTTTTTAAAATTTCTTCATTTGATATTTCAAATTATCAACTGATAAATGAAATTGCCAAAACAAAAAAACCAACAATACTCTCTACTGGCATGGCATCTATTAAAGAAATAAATAAAGCGTATAATTTTTTTAAGAAAAAAAAAGCTGAAATTGCACTATTGCACTGTATTTCATCATATCCCAACAAAGAAGAAACTTCATATTTATCTAATATAGGTTTTTTAAAAAAAAAATTTAAATGTGAGATAGGTTTATCCGACCACACAAATGGAATAAAAGTACCTATTTACGGCTATTTACAAGGAGCCAAAATTTTAGAAAAACATTTTAAAATAGATATAAAACACAAGTGTATTGATAGCCCAGTTTCAATTACTAGCCAACAATTTAATAAGCTTATAAATGAATTAGATAAAATTGATAGAATTTTAGGTATACCTAAATTTGGCATAAGGCAAGAAGAGAGGTCATCTGAACAATTTAAAAGAAAAAAAATTCTTTAAAACAATTAATTTATTTTACTTATATGAAAAAAATTATTTACATAATAATTGAGACGGTAAGAAGAGAATTAGATTCAAAAATTATTCTTGCATTAAAAGCAAAAGAAAATAATTTTGATGTTTCAATAACAAAAAAATCAAGATTGTTTGGAGTCTTAAAATACTTAAAAAGTGGTATCATTTTCCTGAAGAGTTTTGGGCCACGTTATAATAAAATTTTAGATAATGTAAAAAAAAATGGTCATGTTTTGACTGGTATTGATGAAGAAGGATTACAGTCAACTAATGACGAGCAGCTTGTTGGGAGCATGAGATTTTCTAAATATGTTTACAAAGAATTAAAAATTTTATTTACATGGGGATCTCGAAGTGGAAAAATTTATAGAAAATATTTAAAAAAAAATAAATTAGATATAAGCAAAATCATTGAATCGGGAAGCCCTAGAGTGGACATACTTAAAGAGAAATATAATAAAATATTTAGCACTAAAGATAAAGATATTTTTCCTTATCAAAATAAAAAGTTTATTTTGATAACAACGCAATTTCAAAACTACAATCAATCTGATAATATATTTAAAGGCTTTGATAAAAAAAATTTTAATAATTATTTAAAAAAAAAATATAAAAATTCAAAATTTTCTAAAGGCAAACATTTTAAAGAAGAGATTAGAAGATATTCAGGAAAGTTTGATTATCAAAGAGAAAATTTTTTAAAGTATGATCAAATGTACTCAATTTTATGTAATAAATTCCCAAAAGAGACTTTTTTGATAGTACCTCATCCTGGAGAGGGTCTTAAATATTACGAAGAATTGGAAAAAAAATACAAAAATTTAAGTATTATCACGGAAAATTCAAATCTAAATAAATGGATTATGTCATCTAAATTTTTAATATCCTGCAATTGCACAACTACTATCGAAGCTAGAATTCTTAATGTGCCAAATATTAACTACATTCCATATAAAGATGTTTTAGCAGAATATGAATTAACAAAATCATCATCATTAAACTTCAGAAAAATATTTAGTTTAATCAATTTTATTCAAAACAAAAAATATGTAAAATTTAAACTTCCTAAAGATAATCAAAAAAATATAAAGCGATATCTAGCAAACTTTTCAAATAATTATAGTGTAGATATAATTGTAAAAAATTTAAAAACTATTAAGATTAATTATAAAAATTTTAACAACAAGAATGAGGGCCATTTATTGTTTTTTTATCTTTTTACAAAATCAAAACTTCATTCTTTTATAGGTTTCTTTAATAGAGAGCTTTTTAAAAATCAGTTAAATAAGAGAAAAGGACTGAATTTAAGAGATATAAATAAAAGACTAGATGAAATACAGTTAGTTTTATATAAAAAAAAAAAATATAGATTTACAAAAAAGTTTTACGGTATTTTTAATTTGGAAAAAGTTTAGTTATTAAAAAAAGATAATAATGAAAAAAATTTTTTCAATCGTTCAGGCAAGAATTGAGTCTACTAGATTGCGTGGCAAAGTATTAAAAAAGATTAAAGGTAAACATTCAATTTTAATTTTACTTGATAGATTATCAAAATGTAAACAAATTGAAAAAATCATTGTTGCCATTCCTAAATCAAAACAAAACAATTATTTAAAAAAAATATTACTCAAAAATAATTATGATGTTTTTGAGGGAAGTCAAAATGATGTTATAAATAGGTATTATAACTGTGCAAAAAAACTTTCTGCTAAGCATATACTTAGGATTACAGGTGATTGTCCTTTAATCGATCCTAGATTGGTTGATAAAATTCTTAAAATTTATAAAGAAAATAATTTTGATTATGTTTCAAATGTTCAAAGAAGATCTTTTCCTGATGGAATGGATATTGAAGTTTTTTCTTTTAAAAAACTTCAAGAAGCAAATGAAATATTAATTTCAAAAAGTGACAGAGAACATGTGACAAAATATTTTTTAAGATCAGATAAGATTAAAAAATATAATTTTTTTCAAAGAAAAGATTATTCCAATATCAGAATCACTCTAGATACAAAATATGATTTTCAGCTTATAGATAAAATTTTTAACAACTTTAATAACTTTTATTTTTCTTTAGATGATATAATTGAGTTCTATCACAAAAATACTTTATTATTTGATAGATATAAAAAATTAAGTGAACAAATTAACTTTCAAAAACTAGACAAGGGACAACAAATTTGGCAAGAAGCAAAAAATTTTATAGCTGGTGGAAATATGTTATTTTCAAAAAGACCAGATGCTTTTTTACCCCATAAATGGCCAAGTTATTTTAAAAAGACAAAAGGTTGTCAAATCGAAGGGGTGGATGGTAAAAAATATATTGATCTAAGCATAATGGGTATTGGCACAAATATTCTTGGATACTCGAATAACATTGTTGACAACGCTGTTTCCAAAGCAGTTAAGCTTGGAAATATGAGCACATTGAATTGTACTGAAGAAGTAGATTTAGCTAAAAAACTTATTCAACTGCATCCATGGGCCGGAAAAGTAAGGTTTGCAAGATCAGGTGGTGAAGCCAATGCAATTTCTATAAGATTAGCAAGAGCATATGCTGGTAAATCAAAGGTAGCTTTTTGTGGGTACCACGGATGGCATGATTGGTATCTAGCTGCAAATTTAAAGAACAAAAATAATTTAAATGAACATTTGTTGTCAGGACTAAAAACTGGAGGTGTAAATAAAAATTTAAAAGGGACAGCGATTCCATTTAGATATAACGATTTTAAAGGTTTATCGAAAATAATTAATGATAACCCTGATATTGGTATTATTAAAATGGAAGTTATTAGAAACGAGGCACCAAAAAATAATTTTTTAAAGAAAGTACGTAAATTAGCTGACAATAAAAAAATTGTTTTAATTTTCGATGAGTGTACGTCAGGCTTCAGACAAACACTTGGGGGTATTCATAAAATTTATGGAGTTACTCCTGATTTAATGATGTTAGGTAAGGCGATGGGTAATGGATACGCAATCACTGCAGTGTTAGGAAAAAATATAATAATGAACAGTATTAAAAAAACATTCATAAGTAGTACTTTTTGGACTGAAAGAATAGGACCTACAGCAGCACTAAAAACTATAGAGGTTATGGAAAGAAAAAAAAGCTGGAAGTATATTACTGGTTTAGGAAATTATATTGTCACAAATTGGGAAAGAATTGCAAAAAAACACAAAGTAAAAATAAAAATAAATGGTATTCCAGCTTTATCTAGCTTTATGTTTTTGAGTAAAAACCATTTAGCTTATAAAACTTTTATAACACAGGAAATGTTAAAAAAAAATATTTTAGCAACAAATTCTATTTATGTTTCAACTGCTCATAATAAAAAAGTTTTAAAAAAATACTTTTATAATTTAGATCTTATATTTAGAATTATAGCAACCTGCGAAAAAGGCAAAGATGATATCTATAGACATCTTGAAACAGATATATGTGAAACAGATTTTGCAAGATTAAATTAAATTATTTATTGATTCTACAAACAAATATTGACTGTCTTTTATGGTCCTTATTGTCAGCATAGGCATCAAAATTAAAATAAACATTTTTAATTTTTTCTCCATAATGTTCAATTATTTGTTGATTAGAATCAAATCGATTTTCATTTTTTTTGTACTTTCTAATTTTATCTTGTTCTTCTGGAATATATGTATACCCCACACATAAAATACCTTTATTATTTGTGATTCTGTAAATCTCATCTAAAATTTTCTTATAGTTATTACTATATGGAATAACCCAGCCACAAACAATTACATCAAAGTAATTATCTTGATAATCTGTATCATGAATATCGCCTAGTTTAATTTTTGAAGAATAAGATAATAGATCAATAGATGAAATATTTTTCCACTTAAAACCCAAGCTTCTAATAAAATATAGCTCACCCTCATTTCGAGGACCGACTGATAAAACTTTAGAATTATCAAAGTCTAGGTAATCTATAGAGCCAAGAGGCATTGTTATAAGTTTTGTCTTGCCACCTGAAAATTGATTATAAGTTTTTTTTATATCAAATAGATTTTCAGAATAGTGTAAATTATGATCATCCACACCTAATATTTTATTATCTCTATGTAATTCAATGTGATCATCAGTTATTTCAATTTTATTTTTAAATTTAAAATTTCTGCGTAATATTTTAAATAAAACAAAAAATCTTAAAAAAGATATACAAGTTCTAAATATTTCTATTTTATAAAAGTCTGTTACGAATCTATTTAATATTTTCAAAATCATTATTGATGATTTATATAGCATAAAATTTAATAATAATTTATAATTGATTAATATAAGATCAGAAAATGTTATTAAACTTAAAGAGAAAAATTGGTATAAAGCTTTTTAACAGAAGAAAAGCTTTGAAATACATCTTATTTGATAAAATTTACTCATTATTTATCCTAAACAAAAAAAAATTACCCTTATTTTTAAAGAGATTTGATACAGATGGGTTTGCTCAAATAGATCCAAATGTAAAACAGGAAATTACAGATTTAAACAAAATTTTAGAGTTAGATAAGATAAAAGAAGATCCACCTTTTCATTTTTTAATAAATGATGATGTTAAAAAAAATATTAATAATATATTAAGTAAAATAGAGTTTAATATTATCAGTTATTTAAAGAATTATTTTAACTCTGACATATTGCCAGCATATATTTGCCTTAGAAGAAATACTTTTTATGAAAAAAATAGCCTAGGTGACGAATTATACAATAATAATTTTCATAATGACGCATATTTATTTACTCATTTTAAAATTTTTGTAAATTTAAATGATGTATCTAAAAAAAGCGGTCCAATGAAAATTGTTCCTAAAAGAAAGACACATAACTTTTTAAAAAAAATAAACTACCTTGATAGAACAAAATATAATGATTATGATGAAAATTATTCTTATGCAAATGTTGGAAAATATGGTGATTGTTTATTGTTTGATCCCACCAATTGTTTTCATAGTGCAGGAATTCCAGAGGAAAATTATAAAAGAGATTATTTAATAATCACATATGTATGTATTCCAAAAAAAAGGGAATATTTAGAAAAATTTAAGGAGGTAGATATTTACAAATATTACGCTAATAAGCTTTTATCTTTTTCAAAACCTACAAAATTTTTTGAAACTATTAAGATTTTTTTAAATTTTTATAGAAGTAAAATTAATTAAAAAAATGAAAAAAGTTTAATAAAAAAAATGAGAAAAATTTTGAGCAGAGCTTTAAGAGAGCCATATTTAAACCCTACTACAAAAAGAATA
>Ga0114998_10002379_pt1 | contig 14269 bp, 10 predicted proteins | sample ArcticOcean_MG_C_5_FD_87044 | JGI IMG/M metagenome (GOLD analysis project Ga0114998, IMG submission 87044) | Marine microbial communities from western Arctic Ocean - ArcticOcean_MG_CB4_138 | ecosystem: Environmental > Aquatic > Marine > Oceanic | place: Arctic Ocean: Canada Basin | collected...
AATATGAAATGGAAGTTGTTCGAGACAAGAACGATAACTGTATTATCGTTTGTTCAATCGAAAACCTTGACCCAATGGGTGTTCACACGGGCGATTCTATTACGATCGCGCCTGCTCAAACCCTAACGGACAAGGAATACCAGATTATGCGTAATGCCTCGCTTGAGATATTACGTGTTATCGGTGTTGAGACAGGTGGCTCAAATGTGCAGTTCGCCGTTGAGCCTGAGACAGGTCGACTGATCATTATTGAAATGAACCCGCGGGTATCACGTTCCTCAGCGCTGGCATCAAAAGCGACGGGCTTTCCGATTGCGAGAGTCGCTGCGAAGCTTGCCGTTGGATACACCTTGGATGAATTGTCGAACGAAATTACCGGCGGCGTTACGCCGGCTTCATTTGAGCCGTCTATTGATTACATTGTGACGAAGATTCCGCGTTTCACTTTTGAGAAATTCCCGCAGGCTGAAAATTTCCTGACAACCCAAATGAAGTCAGTGGGTGAAGTCATGGCGATTGGCCGGACCTTTCAAGAGTCTCTGCAAAAAGCACTGCGCGGATTGGAAGTGGGTATTAATGGCTTGTCGCCAATTATTGAGAAAACCGGTTCTGATTGGGAGGCTAAGCTGCGTCGTGAAATTCGTGTGCCGGGTGCCGATCGAATCCGATATGTTGCAGACGCGTTTCGGATCGGTATGAGTTTCGATGAGATTCATGATCTCAGTAGAATTGATCCTTGGTTTTTGATTCAGCTCGAAGATCTAATTAAAGATGAAGCCTCAATGGAGGGTCAAACGCTTGTTGGGCTTGGTAGAGACCGCGTTTTTAAGCTAAAGCAGAAAGGATTTTCAGATTCCAGAATGGCTGAACTGATGTCGCTGAGCGAATCAGATGTGCGCTCGCAGCGTTTAGGCTTAGGTGTAAAACCTGTTTATCGTCGCGTGGATACATGTGCCGCAGAATTTGCCTCCTCGACAGCGTACATGTACTCAACCTACGAATCTGAATGCGAATCGCGACCGACCAATAACGAGAAAATTATGGTGTTGGGCGGTGGTCCCAATAGAATCGGCCAGGGTATCGAGTTTGACTATTGTTGCGTGCACGCAGCCTTGGCAATGCGTGAAGACGGCTATGAGACAATCATGGTGAACTGCAACCCAGAGACTGTTTCAACCGATTACGATACGTCTGATCGACTCTACTTTGAGCCTCTGACCTTGGAAGATGTACTTTCGATCGTCGATATTGAACAACCGAAAGGCGTGATTGTGCAGTTCGGTGGCCAGACACCTTTGAAGTTAGCGGAAGATTTAGAGGCGGCCGGCGTCAATATTATTGGCACCTCGCCTGATGCGATTGATCGCGCCGAAGATCGCGAACGATTCCAGCAGATGATTGAAGGGTTGGGGTTACGCCAGCCACCCAATAAGACGGTTAAGAATGTCGAAGATGGCGTGGTTGCGGCTGAAGTGATTGGTTATCCGATCATTGTGCGTCCTTCCTATGTCTTAGGTGGTCGTGCCATGGAGATTGTCTACGACGAATCAGAGCTGCGCACATACATGCGTGAAGCCGTCACGGTTTCCGACAAGTCACCTGTGCTGCTTGATCGATTTCTTGATCAGGCTATTGAGGTTGACGTGGACGCGGTCAGCGACGGCAAACAGGTTGTGATTGGTGCAGTAATGCAACATATCGAACAAGCAGGTGTACATTCAGGTGATTCGGCCTGTTCACTGCCGCCCTATAGCCTCAGTGATGAGTTGATGGCGGAGATTCGCCGTCAAGTTATTCAGATGGCAATTGAACTTAAAGTGATTGGATTGATGAATGTCCAGCTGGCTATTCAAAATAACGAAATCTATGTGCTCGAAGTTAATCCGCGTGCATCGCGTACCGTGCCCTTTGTTTCAAAGTGTATCGGTGTTTCATTAGCCCAGATCGCAGCTCGCTGCATGGCCGGAACGAGTTTGGAAGCGCAAGGTTTTACAAAAGAAATTGTGCCGGACTATTTCAGCGTTAAAGAGGCTGTGTTTCCTTTCGGCAAGTTTCCCGGCGTTGATCCTATTCTCGGACCAGAGATGAAATCAACCGGCGAAGTGATGGGTGTAGCAAATACATTTAGCGAGGCTTATCGAAAATCACAGTTTGGTGCGGGCGATATTATACCGTCCAGTGGCACGGCATTTTTGAGTGTTCGTGACGTTGATAAGCCTGAATTGGTGCAGGTTGCTAAGGACTTGATTGAGCTTGGGTTCAACGTGGTTGCCACCCGGGGTTCCGCTTCGGTGTTGATCGAAGCGGGTATCGATATCAAGATCATCAATAAAGTCGGTGAAGGCCAACCCCACGTTGTCGATGCGCTGAAGAACGATGAAATTGACCTGATTGTGAATACGACTGAAGGTAAACAAGCGATTCGCGATTCTTCTATCATCCGACGCACAGCGCTGCAGCATAAAGTCTACAACGCGACGACGATGGCGGGCGCGAGAGCCTGTGTAGAGGCTGTTCGACACGGCGATAGCTATACGGTGCATAGGCTTCAGGACCTTCATAAGCGGCTCCCTGCGAGCGGCTAGAGGTAGAGTTCCGTATCTAAAGCCCACTTAATCCTGGGCTTGAACTGCATTTTTTCTTTGCTAGACTAACGTGGTTGTCGTCGAGTTTTCTTCAACTCATCGGCGCCGAAACCTATATAGACGACATTACGAGATTGGATTGGACATGGATAAAACCCCTATGACAGCAGCAGGTGAGGCGACGCTTCGTGCTGAGCTTAATAGGCTGACGCGTGTTGAGCGACCCCGCATCATAAAAGAGATTGCTGCGGCGCTTGCGCAGGGCGATCTAAGGGAAAATGCCGAGTTTCAGTACGCCAAGGAAGAACAAGGCTTTATCGAAGGACGGTTGGCAGAAATCGCGTCTAAGTTATCCAACGCACAGATTATTGATTGCACGGCGATTCCACCGACAGGCAAGGTGATATTTGGCACGACCGTACACCTGCTGAATGTTGAGACGGATGAAGAGGTAATTTATCAGGTTGTCGGTGATGATGAATCGGACATTAAGGCCAACAAGATATCTGTTTACTCGCCTATTGCCCGCGCGCTGGTGGGTAAGTCGATCGACGATGTTGTCGTTGTTGTCGCGCCTAGTGGTGATATTGAATATGAAATCTGTAAGGTTGAGCATATCTAAGCCGGTTATGTCTGGCGATAGCTCGGTAAGAGTGCAGGAACATTTCCTTCAGACTGCCAGAGTTAAAAAAGTACTCGGCGTTAATCTCTTTTAAACGATGTCTGATCGAAGAATATTCGATAACTTCGGATTGGGTTTCTTGGCTGATTTATAAATAAGTGCGACATTTCCAATCGACTGCACTAATTCAGCATTGGCGGCGCCAACGACTTTTTCAATCGTCGCCTGCTTATCATCGCGATCGTCAGCGTTGACCCTGACTTTTATGAGCTCATGATCGGTGATTGCGCGATTAAGTTCTGAGATCACAGCATCGCTCAAGCCATTTCCAGCGATTGTCACGACGGGTTTCAAGCTATGTCCGATTGCTTTGAATCGTTTTTGTTCTGCCTTCGTTATCATGTGCTTATACTAGACGCTTGTTCTGATGGGGCAGGGAGTCTACCTAACAAGCAGGGTTTTAAGAAACTATTTCACAAACTATTCAAACTTAACTCATAGATTCAACCATATTTAGACGGCGCAGATGAAAAAGTCAAAATCGAGTCACGAGTGGCTAAAGAATCATGAAAATGATGAGTTCGTAAAGCGCGCCAGAGAAGATGGCTACCGCTCTCGGGCAAGCTATAAGTTGTTGGAAATCAACGAAAAATACGGTCTGATGCGGCCGGGGCAATGTGTCGTCGATTTGGGCGCTGCACCGGGTGGCTGGTGCCAGGTAGCTGCAAAAGCGGTAGGCGAGAAGGGTAAGATTGTTGGCATCGATCTTTTAGATATGCCGCCGATTGACGGTGTCGACTTTATTCAAGGTGATTTTACCGAGGATGGGCCTTATCAGCTTTTAATTGATCGACTTGAAAACAGGCCCGTTGACCTTGTTTTATCCGATATGGCCCCAAACTTAAGTGGTATGAAGCAAATGGATTTACCGAAATCGGCCTATTTGGTCGAGCTTGCGATTGATCTATGTGATCAGGTTTTAAGGAAAAATGGTGCATTTGCGACAAAATGCTTCGAAGGTGAAGGCATTGAAGAGATCCGCCGAGCCTTTCGAGATCGCTTTGGCCGCGTCATGAATTTTAAGCCAAAATCGTCAAGCTCCAAATCACGAGAAGTCTATGTGGTGGGTATGGCGTACAAAGGTAGGTAGACAGCACGAAAAGCCGTAAGGCGAATGAGAAAAAGACCGTCTGGCCAGTTTTCGTGGCGAGCCAATAAGTGCTCCTAGGTCGTTTGGCAGGTTGTGCATTCGGTCGTTTATTAGGTCTTTTGATAGGTAGTTTGGCGAAGTATTTCAAATATAGTAAGGTGGCTACCCCGCGGCATAAGTAAGAGCCTCGGTGATGTTGTTAACGGGTCTTGTAACGCAGGCCGGTTGGCGCATAGTGAGCAAAAATGTAGCTGTTAAAAGTGGTAAGTAAACATAGCATTTGTCTATGAGAGGATAATCCATGAATGACATGGGAAAAAACATACTATTGTGGCTAATCATTGCCGCAGTACTCCTGACCGTGTTTCGTAACTTTGACGTTAGTAGCGGTCCCGATGAAGTCGAATATTCCTCCTTCCTTGAGATGGTGAATATGGGGCAGGTGAAACGAGTTGACGTGGATGGCCTTGTCATTCGCGGTATGCGTTATGACGACACACCTTTCGAGACCATACAGCCACAAATCTCGGATAAAGCGTTGATCGATGATTTTGTTGATCACAACGTTCAGTTCAGTGGTACACGTCCAGAACAACAATCTCTTTGGTCGCAACTCTTCGTTGCTGCATTCCCGATTCTAGTCATTATTGCGGTCTTCATGTTTTTTATGCGGCAGATGCAAGGTGGCGCGGGCGGCAAGGGCGGACCGCTTACCTTCGGCAAAAGTAAGGCCAAGTTACTCGGTGAAGACCAAATCAAAACAACTTTCGCCGATGTTGCAGGCGTTGATGAAGCCAAAGAAGATGTGCAGGAGTTAGTTGAATTTCTCCAAGATCCTACCAAATTCCAAAAGCTCGGTGGACGTATCCCTCGAGGCATATTGTTGGTGGGTCAGCCAGGTACAGGTAAGACGTTATTAGCGAAAGCAATCGCCGGTGAAGCCAAGGTGCCCTTTTTCTCAATCTCAGGTTCAGACTTCGTCGAGATGTTTGTTGGTGTTGGTGCATCGCGTGTTCGAGACATGTTCGAGCAGGCAAAGAAGCAATCGCCATGCATTATATTTATTGATGAAATTGACGCTGTCGGCCGCCATCGTGGTGCCGGTTTAGGTGGTGGTCATGACGAACGTGAGCAAACCTTAAACCAGTTGTTAGTTGAGATGGATGGTTTTGACGGAAATGACGGCGTGATTATTATAGCCGCGACCAACCGTCCAGACGTGCTCGACCCTGCTTTACTTCGTCCCGGTCGATTCGATCGCCAGGTCGTCGTTGGATTGCCAGATATACGTGGTCGTGAACAGATTCTTAAAGTACACATGCGTAAAGTGCCTCTGGGAGACGATGTCGAGACGTCGTTTATTGCTCGGGGAACGCCGGGCTTCTCTGGTGCTGATTTAGCCAACCTAGTCAATGAAGCCGCTCTATTTGCTGCACGACAGAGCAGGCGAGTGGTAGGCATGGAGCAGTTCGAACAAGCTAAAGACAAGATCATGATGGGCGCAGAAAGAAAGAACATGGCGATGTCTGAGGATGAAAAGCGCAACACGGCCTATCATGAAGCGGGACACTGTATTGTTGGTTACATGGTTCCAGATCATGATCCAACTTACAAAGTAACAATCATACCTAGGGGTATGGCTTTGGGTGTGACGATGTTCTTGCCCGAAGAAGATCGGTACTCCATTAGCAAACGTGCCTTGAGATCGAAGATTTGCACGATGTTTGGCGGGCGAATTGCTGAAGAGCTGACGCTGGGTCCGGATGGCATTACGACGGGCGCATCAAACGATATTCAGCAAGCGACACTGATGGCAAAAAACATGGTCACAAAGTGGGGCCTATCTGACAAGCTTGGTCCATTGATGTACGCGGAAGATAGCCAAGAGGTATTTTTGGGAATGTCCGCCGGTGCGCCAAAGCTTCAAGTGTCTGGTGAAACGGCCAAGATGATTGACGAAGAGGTGCGTGCGATCGCTGATTCTTGTTACCAGACGGCAGAGAAAATTCTTGTCGAAAACAGAGACAAGCTCGACATGATGGCTGAAGCTCTGCTTGACTATGAGACGATCGATAAAAGCCAAATTGATGAAATTATGGCCGGTAGAAAGCCGAATCCACCTCAAAGCTGGCAAGATAAAAATGATCGAAAACCGGATGCAGGCTCTGAGCCTGAAGCGGAATCCGATTCTGAGCCGCGACCTAGCGGACCTGTTGGTGGGCCTGCAAGCGAGCACTAGCATTTATCTTTTAATCATATTACGACAGGCGCGAGCAGCAACAGTTGCTCGCGTCTGACGCCTTTCAGATGTCCAATTCATATCTTGTAAACAAGCGCTTACCTTGTAGGCCTTGCCGGTCAGAACTTTCAAAAAAGAACCTAGCCCAATGATAAAGCCAGTCAGATGATATTCGGTGACGCACCATTAGTGATGGGTGTTCTGAATGTCACGCCGGATTCGTTTTCTGACGGCGGCGATTACGTTAGCGTTGACAGCGCCCTGGGTCGGGCACGTGAAATGGTGGGTCACGGCGTTGATCTGATTGATGTTGGTGGTGAGTCGACCCGGCCAGGCGCTTCTGTTGTTAGCGTCGATGAAGAGTTGGGGCGTGTTTTACCTATCATTGAAGCGCTGCGTAATCATGTCGATATTCCTCTTTCTGTCGATACCAGTTCGCCCGAGGTCATGACGCAATCTGCGGCGATGGGCGTGTCACTTATTAACGATGTTCGAGGTCTAAGGCGCGTCGGTGCACTGCAAGCGGCCCAAGCAACCGGTTTGCCTGTTTGTATTATGCATATGCAAGGCGACCCAGAAACCATGCAGCTTGATCCGCATTATCACGATCTTATCGAAGATATAAAAAGCTTCTTCGCCGAGAGAATTGAGGCTTGTGAAAAAGTAGGTTTGGCAAAACAAAAATTAATCCTGGATCCAGGCTTTGGCTTTGGCAAATCACCCGCGCATAATTTGACGCTGATTAATCGACTCGCAGACTTTAAGACCTTCGAGTTGCCAATCTTGGTGGGTCTTTCTCGAAAGAGTACGATCAGTAAGCTGCTCGCGCAGCAAAATTTTAACCCCTCGCAAGAAGAAGCAGATATCATAGACGCGAGTGTTGCCGGTGCATTGCTAGCGATCGAGCGTGGCGCCTCAATCATTCGCGTTCATGATGTAAAACAAACGGTTATCGCGTTAAAGGTCAGGCAGGCTATTCAGTTGGAATCCATTTTTGAATGATGATCATCAAATCTAAACAAAAAGGTACGACGTGAAAAAATATTTCGGCACAGACGGTATTCGCGGCAAGGTGGGGGTTGACCCCATAACCCCGGAATTTATGTTAAAGCTTGGCTGGTCGGCCGGGCGCGTCTTTGCTTCTAAGGGTGTGGGTCGCATTTTAATTGGTAAAGATACGCGTATTTCGGGTTACATGTTCGAGTCTGCGCTCGAGGCCGGCTTAGTTTCGGCTGGAATCGATGTGTTGTTTTTAGGCCCCATGCCGACACCGGCAATCGCCTATTTAACAAGGACATTTAACGCCGAGGCAGGCATTGTCATTAGTGCATCGCATAACCCGTATCACGATAATGGGATTAAGTTTTTCTCTGGCGCCGGTGAGAAATTGCCGGATGAGGTTGAGCTAGCAATAGAGGCTCAGCTGGATATAGCGCATCAGTCAATGCAGTTGGTCGAGTCGGACAAGATCGGCAAAGTGTCTAGAATCGTTGATGCGGCAGGGCGTTACGTAGAATTTTGTAAAAGTACGCTGTCGAGTAAATTAAATCTGCAAGGCAAGCGTATTGTGGTTGATTGCGCCCATGGCGCCACCTACCATATCGCACCTAAGGTCTTCCGTGAATTGGGCGCGCAGGTCATCGAAATTGGTGTTGAGCCCAATGGCATCAATATTAATGACCAGGTCGGCTCAACCAGCCCCGAGCAACTGCAGCGTGCTGTTGTCGATGAATCCGCAGATTTTGGTGTCGCTTACGACGGTGATGGCGATCGTCTTATTATGGTCGATGAACACGGTGAAGTTGTCGACGGCGATGAGCTGGTTTTTATCGTTGCGAGGCATCGGCAGCAACAAGGTACGTTAAAAGGTGGCGTGGTTGGCACGTTGATGAGCAACTTCGGTCTTGAGTTGGCTCTGCAGCAGTTGCACATTCCTTTTATTAGGGCCGCGGTGGGTGACCGATATGTATTAGCGGCGCTGCGGGAGAATGGCTGGGATTTAGGCGGTGAATCGTCGGGTCATCTGCTTTGTCTAGACGTGGTGTCGACAGGTGATGGCATCGTGTCATCCTTGCAGGTGATCGGAGCGATGCTCGAATCCGAGCAGTCACTTGGCGAGTTGAAGAAGGGGATGCATAAGCTACCGCAACTGATGATTAATGTGCGCTGTGATGCGGCTGTTGTTAATAGCGATGTAGTGCTCGCGGCGGTCGCGAAAACAGAAAAACAATTAGCCGGTAAAGGACGTGTGCTGCTGAGACCTTCAGGGACCGAGCCGGTTGTTCGGGTCATGGTCGAAGGCGAAGATTCAGTTCAGGTAAAGCTTTTGGCACGCGCGTTAGCCGATGTCGTTGAAGCAACAGGTTAGCCTGATGCACTATTTATTGAATTCACGATAGTTAGATTGGACGAGACAATTGAATCTTCAAATCAAAACATTTAACATGCGCAGCCGCTTTTGAGGTAAGTCATGAGAAAGGCCTTGGTAGTCGGCAATTGGAAAATGAATGGCACGCAGAGCAGTATCGATGTATTGATGCACGGACTGATGGCTCAGCTGGCGGGGTGTTCGAGCGGTATTGTAGTTTGTCCGCCGAATGTATATCTCGATCAGGTGCGAAAACTTATTGAACAAACCCCCATTAGCGTGGGTGGTCAGAACCTAGATTGGCATGACAAGGGTGCGTTTACGGGTGAAGTCTCCGCAGAAATGCTGGCAGACTTAGGATGTGACTTCGTACTTGTTGGTCATTCAGAAAGACGGACTTTGTTTGGTGAGACAAATGAAGATGTTGCGATGAAGTGTAAAGCGAGTCTTTCAAAAGGTATTATACCGATTCTTTGTGTCGGCGAGACGCAAGCGCAAAGAGAAGCTGGTGAGACAGAGGATGTCATTGCTTCGCAACTTGTCCCGGTATTTGACACGTTGGGTACTGAGGCGATGGCAAGTGTTGTTATTGCTTATGAGCCTGTATGGGCAATAGGCACAGGCATAACCGCCAGCCCGCAGCAAGCTAATGATGTGCATGCGTTTATTCGGCATACATTGGCTGAGAAGGACCTGAATATAGCGAATAATATTCAGATATTGTACGGAGGCAGTGTTAATGCAGACAATGCCGGTGAATTATTTGGAATGCAGGACATTGATGGAGCCCTCGTCGGAGGTGCATCTTTGGATGCGGCAAGTTTTCTTGCTATCTGTCAGGCTGCTGTACTGGTTTAAATAAGCGGAATTTGATGCGCTTAGGTAAGTAAGCAGTTGCTTACTTGAATAGGTGTGACTGAGTAGACTATGGAAACTCAAGTGTTAGAAACAATTGTACTGATCATGCATGTGGGGGCCAGCCTTTGCATTATTGGTCTTGTTTTGATCCAGCACGGTAAGGGCGCTGATATGGGCTCCGGCCTAGGTGCGGGCTCTTCCAGTACTGTATTCGGTAGTGGTGGTACGGGCAGTTTCCTGACGAAGGCGACAGGGGGTCTCGCGGTTGCGTTCTTTCTGACCAGTTTCGGTTTGGCTTTTTATGCTAAGCAAAAATCAATTTCTATTCGAAACTTAGGTGTGCCTGAAATCGTCGAACAGATTAATATTGCACCAGAGCTGGAATTACCGACGCTTGATAGCGCTCCAGCAAATAGTGCCTCAGGCGGGTCAGATATACCCTCGATAGAGCCTGAAACAGAATAATCAAGGACCTTTGTCCTTAACAGGCCATCATTGCAAGCGTTAGATGATGGTCGAATTTTATGCCGAAGTGGTGAAATTGGTAGACACGCTACCTTGAGGGGGTAGTGAGCTTTAGCTCGTGGAGGTTCAAGTCCTCTCTTCGGCACCATATACAACAACATATTGGGTTTTTATTTGGTTTTGGAATAAAAACCCAAGGTCCAACGAGGACCGTTGAGCGTTTTCGCTAAAAAACACATCCTAACCGACGAGTTCAAGGCGTTTATGATGGTTTCAGTCTAAAGTGTTGTCAGTAAACGCAATTAACGATAAACAACTGTGTTTTCTATTGACCAAGCCCATCGACATCCCTATAATTCGCCCCCTTGTTGATGCGGGGTGGAGCAGTCTGGTAGCTCGACGGGCTCATAACCCGTAGGTCGTAGGTTCAAATCCTGCCCCCGCTACCACAGCATGAAGTGAAGCCCCTTATTAGGGGCTTTTTATTAACTTCAGATTAATATGATGTAATCGTTCGCGGTAAAGGCTAACGGTTAGGTTGAAAGAAAATGTGGATGGCAATTGCCATCTTATTAGTGAGAATGGGCTTTATGCCCATTTTTTGTTTATACAGTGTGTAATGGTACTGCCGTGAATGAGCAACTAAGAGAGCTGATTGAACCGGTTGTAACCGGAATGGATTACGAACTTTGGGGTTTGGAATATCTTACCCAAGGTAAATATTCTATCTTGAAAATTTACATCGAATCCGACAAAGGAATTGATGTTGATGATTGCGCGCGTATCAGCAGACAGGTTAGCGGTCTACTTGACGTGGAAGAAACAATAAGTGGTAAGTACACGCTTGAAGTTTCATCTCCTGGAATGGATAGAAGATTATTTACGAAAGTACAGTTTGAATTGTATAAGGGCGCAAAGGTTAAAATAAATTTGCGTAACCGGTACGAAGGTAGGCGAAAATTTACTGGCTTGCTATGTGGTATTGAAGATGACGACGTTGTCATACGCACTGGAGACGAAGAGTTTTTGTTTCCGTTTGATGAAGTCGACAAAGCGAATGTTATACCAGAGTTTACAGAGTAAAATGAGCAGATTGAGTAGCGGTAATTACGCAGTTGTGTGTTTACCGATTGGGGTTATATCGTGATGTTTTTTTTCACGTAACTCTATTGTCAGACTGAGGCAATGTAATGAGTAAAGAAATTTTGTTAGTCGTTGATTCCGTATCCAACGAAAAAGGCGTGTCGAAAGATATTATTTTTGACGCACTAGAACTGGCGCTCGCCACTGCTACAAAGAAGCGGTATGGCGATGATGCCGAGTTACGCGTGAAGATTGATCAGGAATCTGGCGAATACGAGACGTATCGTCGTTGGCTTCTTATTGAAGATGATGCGGAGATGGAGTTTCCTTCTGCGCAGATGACCGTGTCTGCAGCTCAAATAGACGAGCCCAATCTTCAAGTTGGTGACTATGTTGAAGAGCTGGTTGATTCTGTTGCTTTTGGCCGTATTGCGGCTCAAACAGCCAAGCAGGTTATTGTTCAGAAAGTACGGGAAGCTGAGCGAGCTCAGATTGTAGATGCTTACCGAAGTCGCGTTGGCGAGTTAGTTAGCGGGCAAGTTAAGAAGGTGACCCGAGAAGCTGTAATCGTTGACCTAGGTAACAATGCTGAAGCATTGCTGCCGCGCGATGAGTGGATACCGCGAGAAACGTTCCGAATGGGCGATCGTCTGCGAGCTTTGCTGAAAGACGTCCGGCCAGAAGTGCGTGGACCACAATTAGCATTGTCCCGAACTGCGCCGGAGATGTTGGTCGAGTTATTTAAGATTGAAGTGCCTGAGATTGCCGATGGCATTATCGAGATCATGGGCTCCGCCCGTGACCCAGGCTCTAGAGCGAAAATTGCTGTTAAGACGAACGATGGTCGCATAGACCCCGTTGGTGCTTGTGTCGGTATGCGTGGTTCGAGAGTTCAGGCTGTGTCTGGCGAACTAGGTAACGAGCGTATCGATATCGTTCCCTGGGATGACAATGTTGCTCAATTAGCAATTAATGCTATGGCGCCAGCTGAGGTCGTATCGATTGTTGTTGATGAAGAAACTAACAGTATGGATATCGCTGTTGGCGAAGACAATCTGGCTCAGGCTATTGGCCGTGGCGGTCAGAATGTGAAGTTGGCAAGTGAGTTGACTGGCTGGGTTCTGAATATCATGACTGAAGACGAGGCTTCCGATAAGCACGAACAGGAAGCAGGTTCAGTTATTGAAAGGTTTATGGAACAGTTAGATGTCGATGAAGATGTCGCCATCGTACTCGTTGAGGAAGGTTTCTCAACGCTTGAAGAAGTTGCCTATGTGCCCGTCAATGAGATGATCGCAATCGAAGGCTTTGACGAGGATATTGTTGAAGAGCTTCGGAATCGAGCTAAGAGCGCCATAACGACGCAAGAATTAGCGACGGAAGAAGAGCTAGATGTCGAACCAGCTCAAGATCTCCTTGAGATGGAAGGCATGGATACCCGATTAGCATTTCAAATGGCTAAAGTGGGTATTGTGACGATGGAAGATCTAGCGGAACAAGCAATTGATGAGTTGCTTGAAATTGAAGGAATGGACGAGGAACGCGCCGGGTCATTAATTATGACTGCACGTGCTCCTTGGTTTGCAGAGGATTCCACAGACTAAGGCATCGAGCCTGAGAGTACTGTGCGAACCTAACTTGAGGTAAATTGAATGGCAGATGTAACTGTTTTGCAATTAGCGGATACCGTGGATACACCGGTAGAAAAACTATTGCAACAATTGCAAGAAGCCGGGCTACCACAGAGTTCCCCAGAGGACCTTGTGTCCGAAGATGAAAAAGAAACTCTGCTGGGCCATATTAAAAAGGCGCATGGCGAAGAGTCTGAAGGTGCGCCTAAGAAAATCACACTTAAGCGACGTACATTAAGCACGTTGAAGACAGCCGGTTCTGCCGGTCGAGGTCGAACAGTCAATGTAGAAGTTCGTAAGAAGCGAACCTATGTTCGAAAGACTGATGCGACTGACGCTGAAGGTGATGTCGAGCCTATGATTGAAGAAGTGGAGGTCGAGTTAGTTCCTGAAGAACCGATTGACCCTGCTGAAATCGCAAGAAAAGAAGCTGAAGAACAAGCGCGCAGAATGATGGCGGAAGCACAGGCTGAAATTTCTGCGGCTGTGAATACCAGAACGAAAGCGAAGGCCGACGAGGCCGAGCAAAAGCTGAAGGACCTTGAGGCTGAAGCTGCAGCAGCTAAAGCTAAGGTGACGAAAGCAGAAGAAGCTAAGAAAGAAAAAGAACTGGAAGAGTCCAAAGTTAGCGGTCGTAAAGACAAGCGCGACAGAAGCGACTTGGATGATAAGAAAGACGCGAAAGAAAAACGTGTCAAACATGGTAATAAACGTCGTCGCAAAGAAGAGCTGTTGTCAGCCGATTCCCGTGGTGATTTAGGCGATGACAAAAAAGCGCCGTTGGGTCTGAGTTCGAGTCGAACAAAGCGTCCAGGCAAACGACAAGTACAACATCAATTCAAGGCGCCTACTGAAGATATCAAACGTGAAGTGGAGGTCAGTGACTCAATCTCTGTTGCCGCTTTGTCGCAAAAAATGTCGATCAAGGCAACGGAAGTGATCAAAACGCTGATGGGTCTAGGTGTCATGGCCAATATTAATCAGACGATTGATCAAGATACTGCAATCCTCGTTGTTGAAGAACATGGTCATACGGTCAAACTTGTCGATGCGGATGCGCTTGAGCGGTCGGTCATTGACGAGGAAATGGCGTTGGAAGGCGAGTCTGCACCACGTGCACCGGTCGTAACTGTCATGGGTCATGTTGATCACGGTAAGACATCACTACTCGACTATATTCGTAACGCTCAAGTTGCCGAAGGTGAGTCGGGCGGTATTACACAGCATATTGGCGCATATCGTGTCGCAACCAAGCACGGTGAAATTTG
>Ga0114998_10002382_pt1 | contig 14263 bp, 10 predicted proteins | sample ArcticOcean_MG_C_5_FD_87044 | JGI IMG/M metagenome (GOLD analysis project Ga0114998, IMG submission 87044) | Marine microbial communities from western Arctic Ocean - ArcticOcean_MG_CB4_138 | ecosystem: Environmental > Aquatic > Marine > Oceanic | place: Arctic Ocean: Canada Basin | collected...
GACTGGGAAGTTTTCTGGGTTACGACACGCGATCGATGCTAGGTCTAATGAAGACGCCGAACTGTTAGTAGGTTCGCGAACGACCGATCCTCCGATTAGATTTCCTAAATCTCTTCTTCTTCTGCCTATCAGTGATCGTGTAGAAGAACGAGATCGTGAAGAGGAAGAAAAAATCATCACGAGTTGTTGCCTCTAATTAGAGGATTCCTAGGACTGTTTGCTCTTTGGCTGATCATCAATGATATAGATGTGATCTTTTTGTATCTCGTGTTAGCAAAAAAATGTATTGCTCGATGTCGGGGTCGAACCGAAGACCTTACGCTGACAAATCCGAATATTTTGACGGGCCATTTTTTTTTATTAGGCGTACGCTCTAACCAACTGAGCTAATCGAGCGTAAACATGACAAAATCGTAAAAAACAAGATATATATTTTTTTTAATTTACCACTAAACCCTAAACCCTAAACCCGGATTGCCGTTTTTTTAACATTTATTTTGAACGGAGTGTGGTTAAACTAGTACGAGTACTTGTGATTTAACAATGCCTATTAAATACAAACTGTAAGCTAATTTCTATCTTTTGCTAATATATTATAATGAATGATGCTTCCTTCTCATATGTCTCCTCGAACTACCAGATTGCGTAAATGCTTCATCGCAAACGTGACATTTGTACGGCTTCTCGCCTGAATGCACGCGCAAATGAGATGTCAAAGAACCAGATTCTGAAAACGCTCTCTCACAAACGTGACATTTGAACGGCTTTTCGCCTGAATGTACGCGCAAGTGTTTCGTCAAAGTACTAGAATCTGAAAACGCTTTCTCACAAACGTGACATTTGAACGGCTTTTCGCCTGAATGTACGCGCAAATGTTTCGTCAAATTATTAGATTGCGCAAACGCTTCATCGCAAATGTGACATTTGAACGGCTTCTCGCCTGAATGCACGCGCAAGTGTATGTCCAAAGCACTAGAATCTATAAACGCTTTCTCACAAACGTGACATACATGTCTTTTCGGTCGAGCTCTCTTCCCATTATTATTAATATTTCTATTATTTTGTCGTTGCTGATTTCCTTGTGGAGCTCTTATTCGTTCTCGCTCCTCTCTCTCTAAACTCGTACTCGTACCTCTCGTCGCTGTTTCGTCACACGTCATGCACGTATTGTCCTGCAACGCCTTCGCGAGACGACCAGTAATATCTTCATCGCGTAAAGGAAATAATGGAACGGAGGTTTTTTGCAGTCCGTCGTCGTCGTCGTTTGTTGATTTCTTCTTTCTTCGTCGACTCGGGACTTTAGCTAGCTTTATTTTGAACTTCAATCGCTCCACACGCGCAGTACAGTCCGAATCATCGCGTGCGTTTTCTTGTTCCTCCTTTGCTCGCAACGCGTCACGAATTCCATACGTCACGTTTTGTCTCCACTTCAGATGTGCTATCGACCCGATTCGACGGAAATCGTATTGCTCACCATTCCCGCTACCAAAAAACACGCGCGTCGCGCTCGAGAAGAGACCTATCAACTGCGACATCGAACACGCAAAAAACTCCGGATTTATTAAATCCTTCGGCGCTGGCGTGCCCGAAGCGACTTTATTGAACTCTTTCCACGCTTGAATTTGAGCTGCGTTGTTGTTGAAATCGACAACGGGTGAACGTCGCTCGTCATCTAATTTTGAGTGCAAAATGCACACCAACCGTTTAAACGCGTCCGGGTTCGAAAAGACGCTCAAGTCAAAGGACGCGAGTTTACCACGTTCTTTTAAAGCTTCTTCAGTAGCCTTCTTAGATTCGAGATTAGAGAGGGCGACGGAGCGCGCGAGGAGATTGCTAAAATAATACGTCGAGCGCGCGCGTTGAATGGCCTTGCGGAGAGGTAAGCCAAACACCACGACGAGTTTCAGTATCGCTATAGCGAACAAAGTCGTATTACCACCTTTTCTCAACGCTTGAGACAAGTGACGATGGTTATACACCTCCAGTTTGTCGTTCTTCGCGTTCGTAGCTGTGAATTTGAAAATTGTGCCGCTCGCGGCACGCAACTCAGCTTTTAAAACTTTCGAAATCGCTCCGTCTTCGACTAACAATTCATCATCAGCTTCGGCTAATAAATCCTCCTCACCACCATTCGCGCCGAGAAATTCGTACCCTTGACCAATGCACGTCGACGAGCCTTGGATATATTTCACCAGGCGCTTGAAAAACCCGAGCAATATATCGCGATTAATATCGTCTTTCTATCACCCAAATACGTAATAAACCTAATAAAGAGTTCGTCTATGGTGTGTTTCATTTTCTTTGGTAATTGGTAATTGCGCGCGCAAAAAATTAGGAGATTTCCGATTGAAAAGTTTTCACGAGACAATTTGAATTTAATTAATAGCAAAGTTAAAAAATAATATGCTGTACGGTATGATGACGTTAATTTTATAATTATTATATAGAAACTCTTTTTATTAAAGTATTCTCTCTGTTCTCCAAGTTCAATAGTATAGTAGTTTACTCATCATCTAAATAGTACTCTCTACTCTACTACTACTACTTCTTCGAGGCGGTGACGTTGAATTTGAAAAAGATAATGTCACCATCTTCTACGGTATAACCCTTACCCTCCTGCCTATATCTCCCTTTCGACTTGACTTCTTGTTCTGAGCCCATCGATTTCAAATCTTCAAAACTCATCACCTCGGCGCAAATAAAACCTCTCTCAAAATCTGTATGAATCGCGCCGGCAGCCTGCGGTGCTTTAAAACCTTTACGAATGCACCATCCCTTGACCTCGTCTGGCCCAGCGGTGAAGAAATAGATCAAATGCACCATTGAAAAAGCCGTTTTGATGATTTTCGGCAACGAAGTCGTCAACTCGTTCTCTTTCAACCATTTTTCCTTCTCCACTTCGCCTTCGACTTGTTGCAACTCCGCTTCGACTTCACCGCAAAATGGAATCAACTGGCCTCCTCCATGAGCTTGAATCCATTCGTGTATTTTCAATAACCACTTATTCTTCTTTCGTTGAAAATCAGCTCTTGATAAATTCACTAAATACATCGCCGGTTTTGACGTCAACAATCCGTATTTGTTCAAATAAAAAACATCATTCGTCGACCAATTCTCCATGTTATTCCTCACATCTTTCCCGGATTCCAAACACTCGATAACTTTATTCACAGTTGCTTCTTCGTTCTCCTTCTCCTTCTTCGCAGCCGGCGCCGTCGGTCGCTCCTTATCCAATTTCGCCTTGATGTTGTTCATAAATTCCAAGTCCTTCACGCGCAACTCGTTCGTGATGATTTCGATATCCTCCACCGGGTCCACTCGATCTTCAACGTGAATGACATCTGCGTCGTCAAACGCTCGTAAACAATGAATCACTCCATCAGTGGCTTTAATATGACTCAAAAACGCATTTCCTAAACCGGCTCCATCGGCCGCTCCTTTAACCAATCCGGCAATATCCACAACTTCTAAGTACGGCTGCACGACCGATTTCGGTTTATGCATTTGAACTAACCAATCAAATCGTTCATCAGGGACGTTCACGCGCGTGTTATTAGGATCGATCGTGCAAAACGGAAAATTCTCAGCCGGAATAGCGCAGTTCGTTAGCGCGTTATATAAAGTAGATTTACCTATATAAAATACATGTAAAAAAGTTAGCCTACTCAGTTGCACGATGATGTTTTAATAACTTAATCCTGACGATGATGACATTTTACACAAGGGGTTACGCACCTACGTTGGGCATACCAACTATACCAACTTTCAAATTTGAAGAGAAACGTCCTAATGCCCATGGGCCGACTGGTTCTTCTTCGACTTCTTTCTTCTTTGGTGGCATCGAATTATTATTATTATTATTTTATATTATCCCTTTATATACCGTAATAAGTGATCGAGATTGTGTATGTTTTTGGCTCTTTGCTCATAACCTCTCTCTCCTGCTGCTGTCTCCTCTTTCTTGTCTAGTTTGCAAAGGTCTGAAAAGGTGAGCGTGGGAAGTTCATCTATTATTTATATAATATACATGTACTGGTAGGTAGTACATGTATTCAAATTATTTGCACATATTTTGTTACAACTCTGTTAACTGTGAACTCCTTCGCTATATAGTCTAGTAAGTTTTAATACTCGGAAACAAGGATTCCAAAGCTTCGCGCAATTCTAATAGTATATCCGAACTTTGCAGCGAGCGTTTATTCTTCTCGTACGCCTTGCGAGCCGCTTCGCGAGTGAGCGCACTGGCACAGAAACAAGCGAGTCTACTCGATCTAATACACGTTTCAGGAGAAGATTGATCAATTTCTGCATTCGACCACGCTAAAAATACCGCCAAAACGCCAGTTAATATATCGCCTTGTCCACCGCAACGCTTTTTTGATCCTTCAATGTTTTCGAATTTCGTTCTTTGCGACGTTTCTTGTTTTTCACCAGCTAGAACACTTACAAAGATATCGTCGACACCTTTAGCTAATATCATTGGAGCAGTTTGTTGGAATTTCAATTCTAAATCGATCGATGTTATAAAATTTGTAACAGTTTTTTCAAATGCAGCTGTATCGCTCGGATCGAAACCGTACGAAACCTCTCGCGCGTTTGGCGTAAAAACTGTACAGGACAATTTTTCACGCGATTGCGTCCGACTACCATCAAGAGGTTCGGCTTCTTCTAATTTACATTTATCGTACACCTTTTTACACTCTTGCCGAATCCTAAATTCGTAACTCCCTTCATCGACAAAATCCTCGCCTTTGTGATATTTGTGTATCATGAACAACGCATCGGCATCAAAGACGACTGGAATATTATTCTCTCTCGCTAATTTATAAACAGCAATTGCCATCTGCCACGTCAGAAAGTCGCGACCTAGGCCCGGCCCTATTACAACCGCATCCATTCGGTTAACGAAATCGCGCGTCTCGTTCAAAAATATCTCAAAAGCTTCCCCAAAATCCCTCTCGCTCACGTCATTCTTCGTGAATTTTTCGATGATATCCTTTGTATCTTTCAAAACCGAATGAACGATCAAATCGGGCGAGTAATTTTTGATCGCCGCGGCTGCTTTTTCGTGGCTAAAAATGTGAACTAAATCTGCACCAGTTCGCGCCGAACTCATCGCCGCGAAATAAGGCGCTCCAGTGTAATCCCTCGAGCCTCCTACGATTCCTATTTTTTTTCCCTTCGAACCTTTATGATTCGTTCTATGCGTTCGTTCTAAGTCAGGGACTGCGTACTTCCCGAATTCTTTCAACGCGCTTTGCTTCCCTTCCTCACTCGCGTAATCGTTCGTGAAATTCATCGCAGAAGCAAAGGCAGTACTATCATAATAATTATTACGCAATCTCACTCGCTTCTTCTTCTTCTTCTTCTCACTCTCATTGCTCCTCGAAAGAGTACGAGTCAAAGCTATCGTTCGCAGTTTTACTGCTACCGCGCTAGTATTACTGTCACTATGAATGATTTTGATGATGCACCTTAATACGTATTTTTATTGGAACAGAGAGAGTCGAAAACGTGCGCGCTGCTGCTGCTGCTTCTGGGAAAAAATAAATTAAAGAATAAAGAATAAGTTTCTCTTCTACTCGTAAATCAGTAAATGAAATGGGAATAATAATTGGAAGTTGCAGTGTTGCTGTGGGAACGAAAATGGAGAAAAAACGACTAAAAAACGGAAAAAAACATAACTTCTTTTCTTATGCTCGCCCTGTTCTTCTCTCCATAAATAGTATAGACCTCTGCACGAACACGCGCACACGCGGGTACTGAACGACTCACATATTTGAGCGCGTCATCGCGTATTTTCTCTAAAAGTGTATCCGCGCTTGTGTGCGTGCGTGCGTGCGTGTAATACTAAACCCCTACTCCTCTCAGTATACGAAAGAAAAAATGAGTGATTGGTTCGTTCCACCTCAAATTGGAAACAACAGAAGAAACGAAAAAAACGAAGAAGAAGAAAAAGGAGGAGGAGGAGAAGAAGGAGAAGAGGAAAGAAATAACAGCGCAGAACATCGTGGGAAAACTAATCATACCGAACTACGAACACCTGTACTCAGAAGACGACAGAAACTGTACGAGATATGGCCCGGGAACGACAAGTTTTTCTGGGACGGTCGAATAATAGTGGGACCGAATTACAAAGCGTTTTATAGAACGGTTCTGTTAGTGTTCGTTCCATCAATAGTGTTCACGAGTTTAGTCGTCCCTTCGTTATCGAAAGAGTATTCATGGGCGTGGCAAGTTGTTAGCGTATTATGGCCCTTATATGTCGTAGCGTGTTTAATTAGAACTGGGACCATGGATCCCGGGATATTGCCAAAGCTTCCGAGACCGCCGCCGAGGAATTGGAACGACCCGCCAAGAGAACGAACGAGAGACGTTGAACATGCGCCTACGAAAAAGATAGTGACCGTGAAATGGAACGACACGACTAATTTCTTTCAGCCACCGAGAGCTCATCATTGTTCAATAAATAATGATTGCGTTGAAAAGTTCGATCATCACTGTCCTTGGGTTGGAACGACGATCGGGAGGAGGAATTATAGGAACTTTTTGTATTTTGTGTTTGGAACGACGTTATGGTGCGCGTTCGTCGTAGGGAGTTGTGTTATGAGTATTATAGTAGAAATAGATAAAAGGAACGATTTTGATACAGAATCGGGGGAAACCGTGAATACAAGCGCAGTCGTTGAGGCGTTGAGGGCATCTGGCGCTGCAATGTTTTGTGGCGTTGTCGCTTTTTTTGGGTTTATTTTTGTTTTTGCGCTTTCCGCGTTTCACGTCGTGTTAATTTCACAAAATCAAACGACGTACGAAAACTTTCGCGAGAAAGGAGAGGATAATCCATACACGCACGGCAATTGTTTCAAAAACTGGTGCGAGATTTTCTTCGAACCGCGGCCGCCGAGTTGGTTCAATTTTAGAGGTTTTGCCGACGAAGACGATTCTGCCGAGAGGTTTTCTGAACACATGCGCGCGCGAGGGTTACTTTTACACGAACAAGATCCAGAAGTTGCACGGAAAGAAACCGAAAAGCGCTTAGCAGAATTTAATGAGGATTTAGAAAAAGCAAAAGAAAAAATAGCATATAAACAAAACCTAGAATTAAGCGAAAGCAACGCTTTAAAAGAAGAGGAAAAGAATAGAGAAGATGATGGCGGCATCGCTACGAAAGTGAAAAACGCGTTTGCGAACGTTTTTGGCAACGCATCGAGTGAAAAAAGTAAACAACGACAGAATAAAAACGACGACGACGACGTTGAAAACGCGAACAGATCTGTAAACCGAGGATTCGAATCGCCAGGTATTGACGAAGATTACATTCCAGATATCATACGCCGACAGCAAAGCTCTGACGATGACGGTGGGAGCGAATTATCTGTGAGCTCTCGCGCATCTTCGTCGCACGATATTGACGAACGCAAGCGAAGATTCCAATTTAGTGGCGAAGAAGGAGAAGAAGAAGAAGAAGAAGAAGAAGAAGAAATAGTAGCAGCAGCAGAAGAAGATAATAATAATAATATCGATCTAAGCGATTTGTCTTCTTTGAGCGAAGAAGACGAATTGGACGAAACATCGAATCCATCCGAAGCGGACGATGAAGAGCAATCGGATCTATCATCTAGCGATGATGATGATGATGATGATGATGATGATGATTTCAGTCCTTCAATGAGTGAGAACTCTCGTTCTAGTTTTACAAGTAGTCATAGTAGTAGCAGTAGCAGCGATAGTAGGTGAATGACTTCAGTTATTACTATTCGAATTGTAGTAGGTGATTTTTTGTTTTTGACGAATCAAGATTTTAACGAAATACTCGCACGAAAATTGAATTGGAAATAAAAAAACACCATCAGTGAGCAATAGTAGAAAATCCATTCCTAGTACGTATGCGCAAAGTTGTTGCATTTACCGGTGTAGAAAGATCTTTTTAAGCGTTCGAATTTTCCAACAAATCACCTATAGTTCTTCAATTTAGGGTGTCTCTCCTCGATGGTGCTACCTATATTGCTCACTTCTGTTGCGTGTTGTTATTAGAATTTTTTTGCAGCAGATTTTCACACGCGCACGCCATCAAACACACACGCGCGCGGACGCGAAACATAGACTGTGTATGAAACATACATCATCGTCTCCTTCGCTCGTTTCTTGTGCATACAACTATACGTTTTCTTCAATACTATTTAGAACCAGAACTATGCGGAAACCGAGTAGTACTAAATTAATATCCACTACTGTTGTTGTCTGTCCATCATCAGCGACGACAGGTTTAGCAAAGAACGAAGAAGAGGAAGATGATAATAACGAGAGAGGGTATGAGGATGACCTTTTTCAAGAACAACAAGAACAAGAACAATATCAATATCGCGTCGTTGATTCAAAGATATTCGAGGGCGTCGAGAAAGAAGAAGAAGATCAATTGTGTCGTATAACGGACGCTTTGTTACTATTGTTTCCAGAACGATATGATACAAAATCGAGCGCAAAGAAAGCGATTAGACGAGGGGATGTGAGCATTAATGATGAAAAATGTAGCGTAAGTTCAATCGTTTCATTTCATAAAAATGGTAACGAAGTCTTTAGGATTGATATTAGAGCGAGAGTAAACGCGACGAACGGGAACGAATCGAAGAAGATGAAAAATGTTGAAGAAATGCCGAAAGAGATACAGCCCGGGAATGGCGAAAATAGCGCGAGGGTGGTATATGAAGATGAAGAATGCGCTGTTGTTATGAAACCGTTTGGAATACCTACGTTGAAGACCAAAACGTCTTCATCAGAGAATAATACTAACGAATTGAGCGGATGGTGCTTGGATAGAATTTTGCCGTACGTCATAAGAGCGGGAGAAAACGTGGAAGGGGCGTTGCATAGGCCACGACCGGTGCATAGGTTAGATAGTTTGACTGGCGGATTAGTTGTCGTAGCAAAGACGCGACGGGCTTCAAAGCTTTTTCACGAAGCGTTTCGAGATCGCACGGCGAGGAAGCGGTACCGCGCCGTGTTAATTGAGTACGAAGGTAACGAGAGAAAATTAAAGGAAAAATCGGGAACGATTAAAAGTAACGATATGGGCGAAGGTGGCAATCTTTACGCAGAGACTGATTACGAAATCGTGAAGGAAATGGAATGTTGTTTTGAAGATGAAGAAGAAGAAGAAGAAGAAGAAAACGATGAAAAAAAACGATTAAAGATACGTTCGCGTTGTTTGGTTGATTTTTACCCAAAGACAGGGCGAACGCATCAACTTAGAAAACATGCTGCAAACCAGCTCGGGATGCCAATCTTAGGAGATACGAGATATGGAGGAAAGATTCACAACGATTTTGCAAAAACGAACAAACCAAAATTACATTTATTTGCTGCCGAGATCACGATGCCGATCGAAGCTACTCCGTGGAGAGTCGGGCAAACGTGCCTGAATGTGAAATTAGAGGAACCGACGTTCTTTTCTTAAACTATTACAAACTGCTGTTATATAAACTATTTATTTAATCATACAAATTGTACTGGTACGGGTAGTACCAGTACACACTTATTCACAATTCTCTTTAGTAATAATATCAATCGCACGTCGTTCCAGCTGTCAACCGAAACGAGTCGACCATTTTTCTGAGCACGTCCATACTACTTTCATCACTCGCTTCTCCATAAACCGTAATCGTTTGCAATTGATTGAACTTTCTCGCATTTGGTCCTCCTTTGCATCCAACTACAACACCTACTAGTTTATTATTATCAAATTCTACGCTATACATGCCATTTTTTGTTGACCTCTTAGCGCTCTTTGTTGCCGTTGCGCGCCTATACTTCCCTTTCATCTTTTCCTCAAAATCAATCTCGTCCCGAAACATCGAGTCTAAACCATAATTCCCCATAGTTCCAGTGGGTTCGCGTTTAATTCTTAGCATTAAGGTCCCATTATCGTTCTTAAATGACATACTCGACTGCGTAATTTCTTTGGTTTTTCCTACATCACCTTTTGTTGTTACTGAAGAGACATTAAATGGTAATTCAATTGTATATCCATCATCATCCTCGCTCGCGAGAGCAACATACCGTCTTTTGCTAGAGTATAAACATAACCCAGACGATAAATACGCGAGCATCGATCGTCGAGTGTGATTTGTGTTGGCTAATTTTCCAGATGAAGTCGTGATGTTCGGTCCATGTATCATTTCTGCGAACATTTATAAATGCGTGTCTGCTGCGAGAAGGAAACGACACAGACACGCGTATTATCAGTACAGTTTTAGGTTATCGATTTAAATCTTACAGAGGGAGAGAGAAAGAGAGAGAGAGATAACTGAGTAAGATTATTTTATGTACTTACCAGGAATGATTATATTTTAAAACGCGCGTTAAATAATAAGCGGGGGACAGTGAGTTCGTTCCCTCGGGTATTAAATTAGGAAGAAGATTTTTTGCGCTTTTGCGTTTTTTGGATGAAAATGCACCTCCCGCCTCACATCAAAAGAACTCCTTATTCCTTTTTAAAAATGCTACTTCTTCTTCTTTCATTAACACTAATGAACTTCTTACAATCGGAAGCAAAGTGTTTAGATAAGTGCCAATATATACCGTCCTATGAATGGCGTGAGCAATGTAACACGTGTCTTGAGATCCCGTGCGATAGGTAAACATTTTTCTTCACCTATTTACCTCGTTTTTTTGTGTGTGTATTTTATAAGCCGCCCTATTAAAATAATATTTCGTTCTTTTGATACTCAAGGTGGTGTTCGTTTACTGCGTTTATCTACGAGGGTATTGAAAGAGGATGTGGGCCTTATTGCGCTGGATTGATTAATCCGCGAGGATATGAACAGAAGCAGTTTGTTCGTTCCGATGCCGGGTTTATTCCCATAAGATACGATTTGAACCAAATTGGTCGTAGGTGAAATCTGTGCACCAAACAACTCGTAGCAGCAATTAAGATCAATATAAAGTTCAAACGCTTAATATCACGCAAAAATAAAAGAATAATCTCTTCCACTACTACTACTGTTATTAAAAACATAAAATTATTAAGCTACTCATTTCTATCGTCGTACTCGCTTCTGCCGCTCGTCATCATCCCAGTCAAATTTCTAACTCGGCGACTAAAAGTTCCCTTGACTCTTTGCAAGAAGGACGATGTCGATCGTTGTACGAGAATTGGTTTATTATTGAAGTCTATATCGTCGCCACTATCTCGCACTTCTCCATGCTGATTGCTCTTATTTGTTCTTGAAATATTATTTGTCTTCATCGGTTGAGTAGTCGTTTTTGTCGTAATCACGGACTGAGACCTTTGCATGAGTTTTCCAAACATTGATACCGAAGACGACTCTGGCAACGCTCGAATCGACGTTCCGCTCGAATTCAGTTTTCTCTCTTCGTGAGAAGAAGATCTCGATGGAGTATTGCTGCTCTCATAATCTTCGCCAGCGTAACGAGCTCTGAGCGCCGCAAGTCCCGCTAAATCTATATTCTGCGCACCAAATCCTAAAACTTCTCCTCCTTCCTTCTTTTTAATATTATCAGTTGTACTCGATTTTTTCGAAGGTTGGTGTTGCGGCGGTTGTTTCAACGGTGACACTGGCGCTACTTTTTCGTTCATAATCTTTTCGTTCTTCATCAGCGTCAGTCGACTCGGGGGAAGATGCGGTGAATATAATCCAGAGCCTGGTTCGGCTACCGTTCCTGAAATGCCGGCAATTGCGAGCGATGCAGATCTTCCAGCGGCCATAGAGGCCAACTCGCGAACGTAATTTTCTTCGTTCTCAAACGATTCATCGGAGGAACTCCACGGTTCGTCGCTACTTTGCTGCGTCTTTTTCTCCTGTTTAACGGCATCTTTGACAAGATTCATAGGTTGTTTATTAGTAGTAACGAATGAATCTTCTTCTTTTCGGTGTTGAGGGTTTATATTATTCACTTTGTTGACCCCTTTATTATCTTCTTCTGTTTTTTTCTCAACCGCATTCGCCGCTATTGATTCTGTATGTGTGAGCATGTTGTTCTTATTTCCGTTCGTAAAAGAACTAGTACTTATCGCCGCTGTTTTAATTGCAGTTCTCGATACGAGCCATTCGTGTTCTAAAAGTTCCTCAGCCGTCGCGCGCTTCTCTGGATCAATTTCTAAACATCTCGCGATGAAATCCTTCGCCTTATCCGACACAAAACTTGGTACTTTTGCGTATTCGCCTTTCGTTATGCGCGCGTACGTATCTTCCCGATTCGGACTATTAGGTCCAGCAAAAGGCGGTATGCCTACGAGAAGTTCGTACGTCAATACACCAATGGCCCAGGTATCAACTGCAGCACCATATCCGGGTTGTTCTAATTTCTGCAACTCTTCTCTTCGTTTTCTATCGCACGCCACGACTTCTGGGGCCATATAATCCGTCGTTCCTAATCTCGCGAGCGGTTTGTGCACGTTTAAATCACAAGCGAATCCAAAATCGGTCAGCTTTGCCGTATGCCGTGCATAAGTTGTAGAATACTGATTTCTATTCGAATTTGCGTGTATCATTGACGAAGCCTCTGCAACTAATATATTCTCCGGCTTAATATCTCTGTGTACGATACCTCGCGCGTGCAAATATTGCACCGCATTCGTCAACGGTTTAATCACTTCCCTCGCTGCCCGTGTTTCCGAAAACCTTCCAAATGTCGTAGCATTTAAAGCATTAAACACATCTCCTCGACTCGCAAACTCGTGAATCAAATAGATATCTCCCGAGTGTTCGTCCATAAACGCTCCGTAAAACGGAGCGATACTGGCGTGTTGCATCTGCGAATGTATAGCAATCTCTTTAGCGATTTGTTCCATCGAATGAGGTTGTAGTCGTTCTCGTACGTATCGCTTCAACGCCATATCCATCCCTAATCGTTTGTATTTCGCGTGGTAAACCGTGGAATAACGTCCGCCGCCAACTCTTTTAAAAAGTGCGAAATCGACCAAAGCAAACTGCCACCCGAAAGATATTCTTTTCAAGACTACGAGAGGGTCGGACTCTGCGCTTAACGGTATCTTGTTCTCATCATCATCATCGTCTTCTTCTGTTTTCATATCATCATCATCATTATCATCTCCTTCTTCTTCAAACAAAGAAGCGTCGCTCTTTTTGCTCCCCTCGTCGTCGTCGTCGTCCGCGCGCCCTTTCTTTGCTTTTTTACCAAAATGGAAATCCTCTTTTGTTGTCGACTGCTTTTGCGCTGAGGATGGAGTAGTACTAGTATTATCATCATTATCATTGTTATTAATGTTACACGCAACGAGGCATTCCGTTAGCGCAGATGCTGTCGATTTCGTCGCTTCCATTTCAATAAATAGATAACAGAGAGTGTGTATTAGTTTGTGTTTTGTCTGTGACGAAATTGGAATATTCCTTTCGCGTAATTTTTTTTGTTTTTGATGAAATCTTGAAATGGGAAATAATGGTTATTTCAGCAGGCATCATAATCACTCCAGCTTTATGGATAGTTTAAAATACATAGTTACATACGCGAGAATTGAAATATGAGACGCATGAAAATTAGTACTATATAACAGGTACTACTAATAAGTAAGCTTGTCTTGACTTACTATGTCTCATTCACACCTTGAGTTGAAATAAAAGCGCGGGCGTGATTAAATTCAATCATCCCAGGCGGGCGGGTCGTCGAAGAATAGAGCTTTGTCGTTATCGAGACGACGTCCTTTGACTCCGGGTAACGGCGGTTCAAACAGATTGATTTCTCTATCCACTTGAAGTTTGCCCCTTAAAGAAATATCTCTGAGATATAAGCCGTCTTTTTTTTCTTCTTCTTCTCCTTCTTCTTCTTCTTTCTCCTCGTTGTTATCGTCGTTATCGTCGTTATCGTCGTCATCGGTCTTGAACTCGAACGTTACTGTCTTGTGACGAAAGCCGGCTGAAACAACGGCGGTTGAGTTTATCGCTGCGAGAACATCATCGAAAGATTCGTCGCGACAATCGAACCATTCCGAATTCCATCCCCAATCATCGAATATCGTCGTTGCTTGACTCGTTCTTACTTGCTCGTGAATCCGCGTCGCGGTGACTCTGGTGAGCAAATCTCCCTCTCTTACAACTCCTTTCAACTTTTCTGGAACTTTCGATACCATGCACTTATACCTTGCCCCGGGTATTTCTTTGAACTCGATCCCAATATCGCTCGCAGGTGAAGTGACTTCGTATAATCGCTTTGGCATTCGAATTCTCGAATCTTCAAACGGTGTAATCCCAAGTCTTTGTTCGTTTTCTTTATCTCTTCCTCCTCC
>Ga0114998_10002388_pt1 | contig 14232 bp, 14 predicted proteins | sample ArcticOcean_MG_C_5_FD_87044 | JGI IMG/M metagenome (GOLD analysis project Ga0114998, IMG submission 87044) | Marine microbial communities from western Arctic Ocean - ArcticOcean_MG_CB4_138 | ecosystem: Environmental > Aquatic > Marine > Oceanic | place: Arctic Ocean: Canada Basin | collected...
AACATAAAATTGACAACCATTTTTAAATCGCTTCAAAAAAAAGTAAAGGAAAAAAAATATTTTTTAAAAAAAAAAAAATTAAAATAGAGATAATAGAAAATTATGATTTTTCAAGAGCAAGTATAACTTTTTTTGCCGCAGGAAGTAAAGTTGCGAAAAAATGGGCTCCTATCGCTGCCAAACAAACTATTGTAATTGACAACTCCAAACAATTTAGAATGAATAAAAATATTTCTTTAGTAGTACCTGAGGTAAATGAGCGTGCCTTAAAAAATTTTAAAAAAACTAACATTATAGCTAATCCCAATTGTTCAACAGCTCAATTAGTTGTGGCGCTAAAACCACTACACGATGAATTTAAAATTAGAAGAATCGTAGTCTCAACATATCAAGCTGTATCTGGTGCGGGAAAAGCTCCTACAGATGAACTTTTTAGTCAAACAAAAGATTTTTTAAATGGTAAAAAAATTAAATCAAAAAATTTTACTAAACAGATAGCTTTTAATCTTATTCCTCATATCGATAATTTTGTAAAAGATGGGTATACAAAAGAAGAATGGAAAATGGAAAATGAAACAAGAAAAATTCTTGATCCAAATATAAAAATGACAGCCACATGCGTTAGAGTTCCTGTTAGAACATCACATTCTGAGTCCATAAATATTGAGTTTAAAAAATCTTATAGTTTGCAGAAAGCCAAAGCTTTATTAAAAAAAGCACCTGGCTGTAAAGTTGTCGACACGCAAAAAAATGGTGGATATATGACACCTTATGAGGCAGAAGGAAGTTATTTGACCTATATTTCTCGAATTAGAAAAGATAACTCAAACAAAAAAGCTTTAAATTTATGGGTTGTATCTGATAATTTGCTAAAAGGCGCCGCGTTAAATACAGTTCAAATTGCAGAAGTATTAATAAAAAAATATATTAAATAAAATGTACAAAAAAAACCCTTTATCACCGCATCTACAGATTTATAGATGGCATTTATCTATGATACTTTCAATAACTCACAGAATTATTGGAATAGCAAACAGTGTAGCTGTAATATTAATTTGTTTATGGACTATCTCCTTACTTTTTGGTGAAGAAAATTATGAAAATATAAAAATTCTTTTTCAATCTTTTTTTGGTAAATTGCTTATTATAAGCTTGAGTTGGTCGTTCAGTTTTCACATACTAAGTGAAATTAGACATTTAATTTGGGATCTAGGTTACGGTTTTGATCTAAAAATTTCAAAAATTACAGGAACAATAACTATAATTGGTTCTTTAGCTTTAACTGTTTTAATTTATTTGCTTGGAAAAAATCTTATTTAACATGCATCATTCTACAAAAAAATGGTTAGTAACAAAATGTAGTTCAGTTATCCTAATTCCATTAATGTTTTGGTTTATAGTTAATTTAGCATCAATTTATGATGAGAATTATAGTGAATTAGTCAATTTTTTTTCTAAAACTTCATCAAAAGTCCTATATTCTTCATTTCTAATTGCTGCTTTTTCTTTCTTTAGCTTAACGATTAGTGAAGTTTTTGAGGATTATATAAATAATGAAAAAATTAAAAATGTCGCAACTAAAACACTGTATGTATTTGCTATAGTAATGCCATTAATAACAATATTAAGTTTATTTAGGTTAAATTAATGAGTTCTTATAAAATTATAGATCATGAATACGACGTTGTAGTTCTTGGAGCAGGTGGCTCTGGGTTAAGAGCAGCGGTAGGCTTGTCAGAAGCAGGATTAAAAACAGCCTGTATCTCTAAAGTTTTCCCAACTCGAAGTCACACATCTGCTGCTCAAGGCGGTATATCTGCTGCACTAGGAAATATGGGTGAAGATGATTGGCGATGGCACATGTATGATACCGTAAAAGGAGCTGACTGGTTAGGTGATCAAGATGCAATAGAATATTTATGCAAAGAAGCTCCAAGAGCAGTTGTTGAGTTAGAAAGATATGGAGTTCCTTTTAGTAGAACCGAAGACGGTAAAATTTATCAAAGACCATTTGGTGGTATGACAAAAAACTATGGTAACGGAACAGTACAAAGAACTTGTGCAGCGGCAGATAGAACAGGACACGCTATTCTTCACACACTTTATGGACAAGCTTTAAAACATAATACAGAATTTTTTATAGAATATTTTGCTTTAGATCTAATAATGAAAAATGATGAATGCAAAGGTATCATTGCTTGGAATTTATTAGATGGGACTATTCATAGATTTCGCTCACATATTACAATCATTGCTACTGGTGGTTATGGAAAAGTATATCAAACAGCAACTTCAGCACATACTTGTACAGGAGATGGAAACGCTATGGTATTAAGAGCAGGTCTACCGCTTCAAGATATGGAATTTGTTCAATTTCATCCCACAGGAATATACGGAGTTGGAACTTTAATAACAGAGGGAGTAAGGGGAGAAGGTGGATTTCTTGTAAACAGCGAAGGTGAAAGATTTATGGAAAGATATGCACCTAATGCAAAAGATTTGGCCTCAAGAGATGTAGTGAGTAGATCGATGGAAATTGAAATAAACGAAGGACGTGGTGCAGGAAAAGATAAAGATCACATTTACTTACACCTAGATCATCTAGACTCTAAAGTTATAGAAGAAAGACTTCCTGGCATATCTGATGCAGCTAAAACTTTTGCGAATATAGATGTAAGTAAACAGCCAATACCAGTTGTACCTACCGTTCATTATAATATGGGAGGAATACCCACGAACTATAAAGCAGAAGTTTTAACACTTAACGGTTCAGAAAAAACTGTACCAGGTTTAATGGCAATTGGAGAAGCTGCGTGTGTATCTGTACATGGAGCTAACAGGCTCGGCTCAAATTCATTAATAGATCTAGTTGTTTTTGGAAGAGCTGCCGCAAAAAGAGCAGCAGAACTTGTCAAACCAGGAACACCACATGAAGAAGTCTCTCAAAGTGAAACAGATAAGTGTTTAGACAGATTTCATAAAATACGTAATTCAAATGGTAGTACGAAGGCATCAGATCTTAGGTCCTCAATGCAAAAAACCATGCAAACTAAATGTGCAGTATTTAGAACTGAAAAAACTTTAAAACAAGGGATTGATGATATTAGAAAACCTCTTGAAGGCATGAACGATTTGACGGTTCAAGATAAATCATTAATATTTAATACTGATTTAGTTGAAACTTTAGAATTTGATAATTTAATTAGTCAAGCCTTAACAACAATGGAATCAGCATACCACAGAAAAGAAAGTAGAGGAGCCCATGCAAGAGAAGATTTCGAAAAACGTGATGATAAAAATTTTATGAAACACACTTTAGCTTGGCAGGACGGAGATAAAGTTACTCTAAAATATAGAGATGTCCACGCTAGAACATTAACAAATGATGTACAATATTTCCCTCCTAAAGAGAGAGTCTACTAAAAGTGGTACAATTTAACTTACCGCAAAATTCTAAAATCCTTAAAGGCAAATATTACAAAGACAAGACAAACTCTTCTAATATAAAAAAAGTAAATATTTACAGGTGGGAACCATCTAATGATGAAAATCCAAGAATTGACACTTTCGAAGTCGACATAGACAACTGTGGTCCAAAAGTTTTAGATATATTGTTCAAAATAAAAAATGAAATTGATACTTCGCTAACTTTTAGAAGATCTTGTGCTCACGGAGTATGTGGGTCTTGCGCAATGAATGTCGATGGAGTTAATACATTATCTTGTATAAAATCTCATACAGACATTAAAGGTGAACTAAATATTTATCCTCTTCCTCATTTAAAAGTTATTAAAGATTTGATTGGTGATTTAACCGGTCTTTATAAACAATACGAATCTATCCAACCTTGGCTAAAAACGACACAAACAGGAAAAGAAAAACAGGAAATTTTACAATCTGAGAAGGATAGATCAAAATTAGACGGTCATTACGAATGCATACTTTGTGCTTGTTGTTCTACTTCATGCCCTAGCTATTGGTGGAATGGAGATAAATATTTAGGCCCAGCTGTATTATTGCAGGCTTATAGATGGATTAACGATAGTCGAGATGAAGAAAAAAAAGAAAGATTAAAAAAAGTTGCAGATGAACTCAAGCTTTATAGATGCCACACTATTATGAATTGCACAAATTCATGCCCAAAAGGTCTCAATCCTGCAAAAGCCATAGGCTCAATTAAGAAAATGCTTGCAACTAACTAAAACCTTAATTATTCCATTAAGTCTATGAATACCATTGAACACTTTGTAAACGGAAAAAAGTTCTCAGGAAACTCAAAGAGAACTTCAAAGGTTTTCAACCCTGCAACTGGTGAGCAAATGGCTGATGTAAAATTAGCTTCAACTAAAGACATGGACGACGCAGTGGAATCTGCTAAAAAAGCATTTATTTCTTGGTCAAAAAAACCACCTCTACAGAGAGCAAGAGTGATGTTTAGGTTTAAAGAATTAATAGAAAAAAATTTTGAAGAATTAACTAAAATTATAGTTTCAGAACATGGAAAAGTATTTGATGACGCAAAAGGTGAGGTAACAAGAGGGCTTGAAGTTGTAGAATTTGCCTGCGGTATACCACAACTGTTGAAAGGAGAATTTACTGAAAATGTTGGAACCGATGTTGATAGCTGGTCGCTAAGACAGCCTCTTGGAATTTGTGCTGGGATTACACCTTTTAACTTTCCAGCCATGGTGCCAATGTGGATGTTTCCAGTTGCTATTGCTTGTGGGAACACTTTTATTTTAAAACCATCAGAAAAAGATCCTTCTTGTCCAATTAGGCTAGCAGAACTACTTTTAGAAGCCGGGTTACCAGAAGGAGTTTTCAATGTTGTGAACGGCGATAAAGAAGCTGTTGATGCAATAATTAATAATAAAGATATAGCAGCTGTTAGTTTTGTTGGATCAACTCCTATAGCAAAATATATTTATGAAAATTGTGCGAGAAACGAAAAAAGAGTTCAAGCTTTAGGTGGAGCAAAAAATCATGCTGTAGTAATGCCAGATTGTGATTTAGATCAAGCAGTCAATGGTTTGATGGGTGCTGCTTATGGCTCGGCCGGTGAAAGATGTATGGCACAATCAGTCGCAGTAGCAGTCGGAAGTATAGGCGATAAGTTAGTTGAGAATTTATCTAAAAAAGTTGAGACATTAAAAGTAGGTTCAGGAATGGATAAAAAATCTGAAATGGGCCCATTAGTCACAAAAGAACATTTGGAAAAAGTAAAAGACTACGTTGATGTTGGCGTAAAAGAAGGGGCTAAATTAGTTGTTGACGGAAGAAATTTAAAATTACAGGGGTATGAGGATGGCTACTATATTGGGGGTTGTTTATTTGATCATGTTAAAAAAGATATGAGAATATACAAAGAAGAAATTTTTGGTCCAGTTCTATCTGTTGTAAGAGCAAAAGATTTTGAAGAAGCTTTAAAACTAGTTAATGACCATGAGTTTGGAAATGGGGTAACAATTTTTACAAGAGACGGTGATTCAGGAAGAACATTTGCAAGTAAAGCACAAATAGGCATGGTTGGGATCAATATTCCAATTCCTGTTCCAATGGCATTTCATAGTTTTGGTGGATGGAAAAGATCTTTATTTGGAGATCATCACATGCACGGTCCAGAAGGAGTTAGATTTTACACAAAATTAAAAACAGTTACATCAAGATGGCCATCAAGCTTAAAGTCTGATCCAGAATTTGTAATGCCAACAATGAAATAATTATGAGAAAAAAAATTTCACTTATAGGAGCTGGTCAAATTGGAGGAACTTTAGCACATTTAATAGCCCTTAAAGAGCTTGCTGACGTAGTTTTATTTGATGTAGCTGAAGGCATGGCTAAAGGCAAAGCGTTGGATATCGCGCAATCATCATCAGTTGATGGCTTTAATGTGAACTTAATAGGTACTAGCAAATACGAAGATACGAAGAATTCTGATGTGGTAATCATTACAGCAGGCGTTCCAAGAAAGCCTGGAATGACAAGAGATGACCTTCTTGGAATAAATTTAAAGATTATCAAACAAGTTGCAGATGGTATTAAAAACACGTCACCCAATGCTTTTGTAATATGCATAACTAACCCACTAGATGTTATAGTCATGGCTTTACAAAAATATTCAGGACTTCCAAAAAATATGGTTGTTGGAATGGCAGGAATTCTTGATACATCAAGGTTTAAATATTTTCTAGCACAGGAGTTAAAAATACCTGTAAATAAAATTAGTTCTCTTGTATTGGGAGGTCATGGTGACACCATGGTTTCAATGCTCAACCATACTACGGTAGATCAAAAACCAGTTCTAGATTTGGTAAAAGAAGGTAAATTAAAAAAAGAAACTTTAGAAAGTATAGTTCAAAGAACAAAAAATGGAGGTGCAGAAATAGTAAAACTTTTAGAAAAAGGTTCAGCCTTTTATGCTCCAGCTGCATCTGGAGTAGAAATGGCAGAAAGTTATCTAAAAGATTTAAAAAAGCAGTTACCTTGTGCAGCATATTTAAACGGAGAATATGGAATTAAAGATTTGTACGCAGGTGTCCCAGTGATAATTGGTACGAAGGGCATCGAAAAAGTAATTGAAATTGATTTAAGCGAAGAAGAAAAGAAAAATCTTAATAATTCAATCGATTCTGTTATAGAATTGTTTGATGCAGCAAAAAAAATTGATTCTTCGTTAGCTTGATTTTTTATATATAGCTAAAATACACTTTCCAAATTTATATCTAAACAGAAAATCAACAAGAATAGTTATAGGAGTGAAAATTTTATCCCAAATAAAAATTTTGAATTTTGATGGGAAAACCTCATTTTTAAATGTAAATTTATTTAAGTAATATAGAAAAAAACCTAATGTATCTAGAAACTTGATATCTATTTGCTCCAAGGATTCAAAATTTTTCTTAAAAAAATCTATTTCATATCTTCTGAAATGTCCTACGGCTTTATCTAGATTACTATATATTTTTTGATGAGCAGGTACCATAAATATTAAAAAACCATTTTTATTTAGTCTTTTTGTTGCTTCTTTAATTTCATTTTCATCATCTTTTATATGCTCAAGAACATGTAAATAAATAATAACATCAAATTGTTCGTTAATTTCATCTATTTTTTTTTTTTCAACTTTTATATTTGGATGAGCCTCAAATTTGCTATTTAAATTAGAAACATTTGTACTATCTAATTCAGTTAAAGTAATTGAATTAATTCCTTTGTTTAAATAGTGTTTTGTAAAGCTCCCACAGCCCGCACCAACTTCAAGAATATTACCTTTAAGGTATTTACGAATAAAATAAAGACAGTAACTTATGTGAAAATTAGCATCATCAAATCTTTCAGTGACTATTTTAGGATATTTTATCATAATAATTCTTATTTATTTATATTATAAACTAATCTATTTATAAAACGAAATGTCAAAATTTTCTTTCAATAAAAAATATTTATTCGACCATCTATATCCAATTGTTATTATTATTTTTTCTTTTTTCATAAATTGGAATTATGCAAAAATTGGAGTTTTTCCAGTAGACACTTTTCTACACTATGATAGCGCTTATAAAATATTAAATGGAGAATATCCTATTAAAGATTATTGGGTAGTATCAGGCGTTTTTGTAGATTTTTTACAGGCATTTTTTTTTAAATTATTCGGAGTTAATTGGTATTCGTATATTGTTCATTCATCTTTATTGAATATGGCCCTTTCTATATCGACATTTTATTTTTTAATTAAATTAAATCTAGAAAAAAGGAGTGCTTTTTTTTATGCTATTTGCTTTTCTGTTCTTGCCTATACAATTTCTGGCACACCATTCTTAGATTTGCATGCAACTTTCTTTTCACTTATTGCTTTTTATTTAATTATTTTAGCTTTAAGAAATCCTGAAAAAAAATTAAATTGGTTCTTAATAGTATTTTTTTTTTATATATCATTTTTATCAAAGCAAGTTCCAGCCTCTTATTTGATTATAATAAACACTATAATAATTTTTCCTTACCTGTTGATTAATAAACATTATAAACCGATAATTATTGTTTTATTTTCAATAATATTTTTTTTCTTTTTAACCCTTTTCTTTTTAGAGATTCTAAATATAAAATTTAATCTCTTTTATATTCAATATTTAGATTATCCACGAAGCATAGGATCAGGAAGATTTGATATTTTCAATATTTCTTTTGAATTCTTACTTAATAAGTATAAATTTATATTAATACCTATTTTTATCTTGTCCTTTGTGAAGTTAAAAAAGCTTTTTACTGGTAAAATAAAATTTTATTCAATTGAATTTACAATTTTTTTAATTCTTTTCTTCTTCTGTTTTTGTTTAATTTTTCATCAGCAACTAACAAAAAATCAAATTTATATTTATTTTTTAGTGCCATTGACATTTGCTTTCCTGCAAACTGAACTTGAAAAGTTAAAGTTAAATTTAAATTTAAAATCGATATTGGCTTATTTTATTGTATTTTTAGTTTTAATTTCCACAATTAAATATCATATAAGATTTAATGAAACGAGAAAATTTCATGATTTAGAAAATACAGATATTACCAAATATACCGATTCTAGTTTGCTGCATAAAAGTTTAAAAGGGCATTTATGGGTATCACCTTCGTATATAGGAGAACCAGAAAACGAGTTAAGAATATTAGGGAAAGTTAAAAAAAATATTAACCAAAAAAAAAAAAACATTATGTTAGTAACCCATTATTTGTTTTTAGATAGCATTATTATTAAAAGAATAAATGCTCCCAGTAGAAGCCACACAGTTGACGGCGATAGTATTCCTATAATAAATAATAAATATTTCAAATATTACAAGAATTACTTCAAAAACAAAATCATTAAAGAAAAAATAGAAGAAGTTTATTTTATTAAGATGGAGGAAAATATTCCAACTGAGAGATTCACAAATTATATTGAAGAAGAATGCTATTCAAGATCTGAAGATAATATATTTATTATCTTCACCTTAGACATAAAATGCTTAGATTAAATTATTTCTTCGATAATTTTTCACTACGGAATTGTAAATATTGTTAGTTTTTATATTTTTCTTATTTTTGATCAATTTTAAAGCATCAAAGTTTAGATTATTTATTTGATAGTAAGCATATACAGAAATATTAAGAATTAAAAAAAGTACAATAAGTTTTATATCAAGAACTAAGTTTTTAAAAATTAACATTATTAAAATCACTGCAAAAAATGATCTTACAAAAATTTCTTTTTGGAACACACAAATAATTTTTAATGAGTGATTTAATAAAAATGTTAAATTAACCTTAGAAGCACCATAGTATCTTTTTTTTTTTTCAATACTAACACGTTCTATTTTCTTACAGTTTTTTAGAATTCCAGCTGAATATGCAAACCATAGATTGTTATTTAAAAAAATTTTTTTCAAGTTTGTACTATAAAATGCACTAAAGTTTCCAAAATTAATATATTTACCGGTAAGAAAAAATGTTCCTATCAATCTCAAGTAGTTTAAGAATCTTAAAAATATGTTTTCCATTCTTTTAGATCTATCAGCTACAACTATAAATTTCTTTTTTCTGAGAGCTAAATTAATTAATTTTTTTAATTTAAAAGGATTGTCCTCTCCATCCGAATCTAAAATAGTAATAATTGATTTATAATTTATTTTTTGAATATATTTTAAGCCAATAAAAATCGCTTTTTGACTACCAATATTTTTTTTCAAATTTAATATTTTTATATTTTTTATATTCTTAAGGTTTTTTGTTTTTAAATTGATTTTTTCAGTAGAACAATCGTTAACGACTATAACTTTAAATTTCCCCTTTATTCCTTGAACAGCTTTGTTTAAGTGAAATAAGAGTTTATTTAGTGACACCCAATCGTTAAAGTTTGGGATAAGAATAAAAAAATTATTCATAATTTTAATTTCTTTTTTTTTATTCATATTGTTTATTCCTGTAGATATTTACTTGTAAAGATTGCAGGGTTATGAATGGTTCGATTATTTATTTTTGGTTTTTTCTAATTCTGATTTTATTTTTAATATAAAGTTGTTAAGAAGTTTTGCGTCATCAGAGCTAATTAATGATTTTTTCTCAGCCCCATTTTTCAGTTCCTCTCTAATCTTATTTTTAATATGCTCAACTTTTTCTTTAGAAATTAGGTTGGTATATTCTCTTTTTATTTGTTTTGTTATTACTCCAAAAGAAAAGTGAATCGCGAGAATAAACAATACAAAAACTAAAATTGATTTATAAAAAAAAATTTTCATTTTAGATTTTTAAAGATTTCATAAATTTTTACACCATTTGTATTTAACTCATAAATCTTAACAAAATTATTAGGTATATTATACTTTTTATTTAAATTTGAGTTAACTTCAGAAATATTATTTTTATATATAAAATCTGCTTTTTCATATTCTTGGCCCACTACTAAAAAATTCTTTCTTAAATCAGAATCAATCCCTTCAAGACTTCTATGAAGAGGCGTGTGCGATGCTACAGCTATTGTCATTTTTTTCCCTTTATTCTCTGCACTTAATTTTAAAAAAAAATGTTTTCCAGATAATCCGTAATAATCTCCCTCAAAGGCATTTTTTTTATTATCATTAATTACTTCACTAAAATAGTAACTTTGATGTGGATGATAAATCACAAGACATATGACGTTATGGAAGATAGACGCGATAACAAAGAATACTATTATTTTTTTCTCTAAATATTTTTTTCTATATAGATTTATTAAATTATTAATCTGATAAATAGCAAAATATATTATAAAAATATTTAAAAAATATACTACACTCCATCCATTATACACAGGTGAATTAAAAACTAGCAAACTTAAAATAAATGAAGTTAATATAAAAAAAACTATAAAATCTTTTTGTTCATTTTGCCCTCTCCAAAAATCATTAAATATTTGTTTTTCTTTTATATTAATAAATCGTTTTAAAAATTTTATAAAATAGAAAACATATCCTAGTAAAAAAAGTGAAAATGTTATGATTGGAGTAGATATAAAGATCCAAGTTAACAAATAAGCATCTGGTACAATTCGGTTTCCAATATATTCATTGTTAAAAAGTATCTTAATATCAGGGCTAATTAAATTTTTTTTTATAGAAAATATATCTAAGAAATTAGCCACAGGGCTTGACCACAAGTAAGGAGAAAAAAATAAGATTAAAAACACGAAGGTAAATAAGTAAAAAAAATAAAATTTTAAATAATTGTAAATATTTTTATCATTAAGACTTTTAACTATTAGTATTAAAAAAAAAGTTATAGGCAAAAAAATCCCAAAAATTCTCGTATTAAATGAAATTGCACTAAATATTGAGAAATAAAATATATTTTTAAAATTTAAATTATTTGATAATTTTAAAAGAAAATATAAAGCAATATTAAAAAAAGACAAAAACAAAACATCTTTGTATAAAAAACTATCTCCGAATATTCTTGGTGTAGTAATAAACAGAATAGTTCCTGAAAAAGATAAAAAAAAGTTTTTAAATCTTTCAATTAGCAATTGATAGAAAAAAAAAGAACTTGATAAAAATATTAAAAAACTAATAAAGTGTTTTAAGTAGTAAATATTTTCAATTTTTTCTATATTAAATATAATTTCTATTAAAGCTAATGGAACATCGAAAATTACACCATATTTTTTTAATTGCACAATTGATGTAAGCGTATAATCACTAATCTCTTTCATTTTGATCTCAGTTATTAAATTTAATTTTTCAAAGTTAAAAATTTGAGAAATATAATTTAACCAGTAGAGTCCATTCATTCTGTGAAATTTCTCTTCTATGTGTATCCCAACGTCTCTAAATGTTAATAGAACTAACGTGATTATAATAAAATAAGTTAAAATTAAAAAAAAATATTGAGAGTTTTTTGTTTTATTTGTCATTTATCTATTATTTTAACATTGTTTAATTTATTTAAAACTTTTATCTGATATAAGATAAAAAATTAAAAAATGAACATTCATGAATTTCAAGCTAAACAACTACTAAAACAATTTGGAGCACCTGTATCGAATGGTGTAGTAATTTTTTCACCAAATGAAATAGATGAGAAAATCAAGCAACTAAAATTTAAAGAGTTTGTTGTGAAGGCCCAAATCCATGCTGGAGGCCGTGGCAAAGGTGGAGGGGTAAAACTAGTAAAAAATATAGAAGAAGTAAAAGTCCAAGCAAAAAAAATGTTTGGAATGAATCTAATTACCCATCAAACAGGCCCTGAAGGCAAGGTAGTAAAAATAATTTACATCGAAGAAGCCTCAGATATAAAAAAAGAACTTTACCTGTCTTGTTTAGTAGATAGAGCGAGTTCAAAAATTGCCTTTATAAGTAGTACAGAAGGTGGAATGGATGTTGAAAAAGTAGCCTCAGAGACACCAGAAAAAATTTTTACAACCAAAATTGATTTAAAAGAAAATATTGACATTGCGTCAATTGGTAGAATCTTGAAGCCTTTTGAGTTTAACGAAGAACAAAAAAAATCAGGATCAAAATTAATTCAGTGCTTATATAAAATTTTAATAGAAAAGGATGCAAGCCTAATAGAAATAAATCCATTGATCATTACAAAAGATGAACAATTAATTTGTTTAGATGCAAAAATGAGTTTTGATGACAATGCTATATTTAGAAGACCAGAAATTTTAGAACTTAGAGACTTAAACGAAGAAGAACCTGCGGAGATAGAAGCAAGCAAACATGACTTGGCTTACATTAAACTAAACGGTTCAATTGGATGCATGGTTAATGGGGCTGGCCTTGCTATGGCTACTATGGATATAATTAAATTATATGGCAAAGAGCCTGCAAATTTTTTAGATGTTGGAGGTGGAGCTTCTAAGGAAAAAGTTTCAGCTGCATTTAAACTAATCTTATCTGACAAAAATGTTAAAGGTATTTTGATTAATATTTTTGGTGGCATTATGAGATGTGATGTAATTGCTCAAGGTGTACTAGAAGCCGCTAAAGAAACTAATTTAGAAGTACCACTAGTAGTAAGATTAGCGGGGACTAAATTTCAAGAAGGTAAAGACATATTAGACAAATCAGATTTAAAGATATTGTCTGCTTCAGATTTAAATGATGCAGCAAAAAAAATTGTTGAGGCAATAAAATAAATGTCGGTTTTAGTTAATAAAAATACAAAAGTTATTTGCCAAGGTTTTACAGGTACACATGGAACTTTTCATTCAGAGCAAGCATTAAAGTATGGAACAGAATTAGTAGGTGGTGTAACTCCTAAAAAAGGAGGTCAAAAGCATTTAGGTCTACCAGTTTTCAATTCTGTTGAAGAAGCTAAAAATACAACAAATGCAAACGCAACAATGATTTATGTTCCTCCAAAATTTGCAGCTGCTGCTATTATTGAAGCAATAGACGCAAAGATAGAGTTAGTAGTTTGTATAACTGAAGGAATACCAATAATTGACATGATTAAGGTAAAACAGAATTTAATTGGGAGTCAGAGTCGTTTAATTGGACCTAACTGTCCAGGAATTATTACTCCAGATGAGTGTAAAATTGGAATTATGCCAGGAAGCATTCACAAGAAGGGTTCTGTTGGGATAGTTTCAAGATCAGGTACTTTAACATACGAGGCAGTAGCTCAAACAACAGCAAGTGGAATGGGACAATCAACATGCATTGGAATTGGTGGAGATCCTATTAATGGGACTAATTTTATAGATTGTTTAGAATTATTTCTTCAAGATGACGAAACAAAATCTATTGTTATGATTGGAGAAATTGGTGGTTCTGCAGAAGAAGAAGCTTCAGAATTTGTTAAAAAATATAAAACAAAGAAGCCAATGGTTGGCTTTATTGCTGGATTAACAGCACCACCAGGTAGAACAATGGGGCACGCAGGAGCAATTGTATCTGGAGGTAAGGGTGGAGCAGAAGATAAGATAGAATCTATGAAATCAGCAGGTATAACTATCTCAAAATCTCCAGCAGATATTGGCAAAACCTTGCTTGAAAAACTAAATAGTTAATTAAAAAAATTATATGTTATTATGAGATATTAAAATGTCATCGTCTCACGATAATAATACATACAAAAAAACTTCATTTCTGGCTGGAAACAACGCCGCTTTCATAGAAGAATATTATTCTGAATATCTAAACGACTCCAGTCAGTTACCTCAAAGCTGGAAGGAATTTTTTGACGGACTTAAAGAAAACAAGGAAGTTATCTCTAAAACTTTAG
>Ga0114998_10002401_pt1 | contig 14190 bp, 7 predicted proteins | sample ArcticOcean_MG_C_5_FD_87044 | JGI IMG/M metagenome (GOLD analysis project Ga0114998, IMG submission 87044) | Marine microbial communities from western Arctic Ocean - ArcticOcean_MG_CB4_138 | ecosystem: Environmental > Aquatic > Marine > Oceanic | place: Arctic Ocean: Canada Basin | collected...
AATTTGATCTTCGATCGAATAACCACTGCCCTACTCGCCCTGCATAAATCATAAAATATCTTCAAATCGATCTCATCAAGTTTCGTTAAAACTTCGGCTCCAAATACGTCCGGTATCTCGGTCACGAACTTCCACAAAGGCGATCGATCGTCGTCCATTTTTAGTTTCTTCGACCTCGTCGTTACAGGCATGTTTACTTTGAAATTGGAATTTATTATTATTGACAATAAAGAATAGACTATTCTGCAGAAATAGACTATTTCTGCAGAAAAACCAAGGCTATTCTGAAGAATTTAGGGTTTCAGAAATTCAAAAATCTACCCTTTAGATCTTTTGGATAATTATTTATTAGAATACGACGACGACGACGACACGCTTTTTAAGACATATTAACACACAGACAGACTAACAGACAGACAGACTAACAGACAGAGAGAGATCTGTGTTTTGAATTCCTTGCGAGAGAACTCATTAGGAAGCTACGCTCGTTGAACGAGAACTCGAACCACTTACTAAGAACTGCTCTTTTAGAAAAGAAACCGCTGAAATAAAATGAGCAAAAGGAAGAACGTGGATGATGATTTATGTTTCGAATGCGCAGGGGAAATCGTGCTCTGCCAAACGAAAGCAGAGATCGATCGAGCGATTGAGAGGATTTACGAATGGTTTCTAGAGAGCGAAAAAGAAGAAAAAGGACTCAGCCGTGCGTGCGGATTCGACATGGAATGGCGAGTGTTGTACAAAAAAGGACAACGCGAACAGAAGACGTCGATGATACAAATAGCCGTGAGCGATTTCTGTGTCTTGATCAGATTGAATAAGTTGAAGGATTTCAGGCCGACGAGGAAGTTGATCGAGTTCGTCGAGGACGAGCAGGTGTTGAAGTGCGGAGTGAATGTCAGGGGCGACGCGCAGAAGTTAATGAGGGATTTTAAGGTTCAAATGGTAGGCGTATGCGAGCTCGATTCGTTAGCAAAGGCGAAGATCGAGTGTAGTAGTAGTAGTGGTAGTGGTAGTAGGAGTGAAGAGTATCCCGCGTTGGATGACGACGACGAGAGTCGACGACGACAGGAACGACGACAGAAACATCATCAAAGGTGGAGTTTAGAGAGGTTATGTAATCACGTGTTAAAGAAAAGATTATTGAAAGATGGGAATACGAGGACTGGGAATTGGGAGAGAGGGGATTTGACCGACAAGCAGTTAAGATACGCGGCTATAGACGCAATCGTCGGTTTGGAAATATGGCACGCGTTGAATCAGAAGAAGGACGTCGTGGATGGGGTTTCTTACGAAAGCGATCCGTTGCCAGAAGGGTTTGTTCCAAGAAAACGGATTTTAGATGGAGAGTATGATCCCGAAGAAGATGATGAAGATGATGATGATGATGATGATTACGATGATGATGAGAGATATGTATACGATTACGAATGTGAAAACGAACAAGATCGCGCGTATTCTGCACTTCGAGAAGCAGCTTTGACTACGTTAGATAAAAATCCAACGACGACTTCGATGATGTCGCCATCAAAAATGGAACTCACGCGCGGGGCAAAAAAGAAAAATCCAATCGAAGAAGACGTTGAAGAAGTATTAATACAGCATTTAGGAGGGAAAACGATCGATAGCATCGCGCTTTCGCTCGATTGTACGATTGCAGAAGCATCAAAAAAGCTCACGATTGCAATTAAAGCAGGTCATGCCTATTACTGGGATCTTTTAGATGTATCTAACGACGTATGGTTTACATTTTTACAATCGAGAGAGGAGGGGACTTTGTCGAAAATTAGGGAAGTTCTACCGCGCGGAGCTGAAGATATGCCGAAAATTTTGTTTTGCGCCGTGCGATTCGCGAGAGAGAAGCTACACGCAGAAAATGGTCTAGAAGGAGATGAGTCTGAATCTGAATCTGACGAAGAAAGCGATAGCGAAGAAGAAGAAGAAGAAGAGTAGTTTAGTTGTAGATAGTAGTACAAGTCGTATAGGTTTCACGATTATTATATTTCTATGTATGTCTATTCATCACCGTTGATTAGCTACATTATTCGTCGCTTCTTGAACCAGTCGTTCGTGATTTCTTTCGACTTCAGAAAAGTCGTTAATGAGAGCAGGTCCAACAGCGCCTTTCACTAATTTATTTTTCTCCCAACCAAATGGCGCTAACTTTTCGATTTCCTTCTGTTGCCTTTCGCTCATCTCGGGACCGGATAAAGTTCTTCCAATTTCTTGACATCTTCCGGACTCGTAAAGCATAGGGTCTGACTTGAAATTCTTCTGGTACCCGCCGTTCGATTCGATCGATAAGTAAACATCAGCACTAGCCTTTCTCGTTCTTAACCAATTTAACACAGGTTCGTCCATCATCGCGCTGTTTCCATAAGATCGCTGTTTCCGCCATTGATCGAGCATCGGTGAACCAATTAATTTTTGTGCGTTACCATTCGCCCAAGGACCACTTCTATGTTCCCATGGCAAATCACACCTCTCGGTCAAATTCGATAGCCATTTCGAGCGGTTTGCGAGGTCATTTCCAAACGCGATAGCTTTAGCCTCCGCGCGGATACCGTAGCAACACGAAATATCGGGTAACATTGTACAGCCTTTGAACGCCGTGTGAATGTGTTTTGTCGGGTCTGCGAGTTCTTGCTTATGCCACGTGAGTAACGCGGCTGGTACATAATCAGTCTTGTACCTCTTCTCGTGCGATGCGGCAATCTTATTTGAAGCAGCTTGCGCGCCTACTCCAAACGCGAGCATTTCATCTTCACGAACATCAACTTTAATACCTTTTTGAGTTTGGTAACAAGGAGCATCTTGATTAATTACGTAAAAACATTCTGTATGTGCGAAGAGATGAATGACATCGGCACACAAATCGTGTCGAGCACACGGCGTGAGCGGAAGATCAAGCAGCGCGTCCCTGAGCCACAACATTGCCGTTCTATTCCTCGACAAAAGAGCTGCGTCGTTGTCTAAAAGTGGCAGTTTTCCCTCTATCAAAACCATCATTTCTTTCATTTTAGATTCGATGTTGGCAATAAACGTGAAATACTTTTCACGTTGCGCGTTGGAAAGAGTCTTTCTTCTCGCGTGCGTTGCAATCGTCTGCGACAAAAATTTCGCAATACTCGCAGCGTCTGGCTTTGCAGCAGTACTCTCATTCTCTCCCGTAAAAAATTCTTGTTGCATTTCTTGTTGCTGTTGATGCTGAAAACTCGTCATCGATGCTTTGTTGCACCAAAACTTCTCAATTATTTCCTTAGCCGTGAGTTTGAAAAACGGCGATGGACTCGTGCCATATTTAGGTGAATCAAAACCTTCGCCTAAAGTGAGTAATCTACGAATTTTCGACATGCACACGGCGAGCGCCTGAATACGATTTTCTCTAACAGCCATCGCTTCAACCTCGGCATTTTTTTCGGTATAGGAAAACTCGCCTTGGTAGCTTTTGTCACCTCTTTTCTGCTTTGCCAAATGGTGTTCTTTAGCGGTTTCGAAAATAAGAGGCGGCAACTTTTCGCGTTCGAGCGCGATGAACGAAGCGATCTTTGCGTAATAGATCGTCAACCACTTGGGCGCGCCAGCTAGAATACCACGGCCGACTCGGAAACCTAAACTTTCTAAGCGAGTTTCAACGAGTTTATCGTTATCCGCGTTTGATTCGTTCGATTCATCGATGGCGTCTAGAAGCATTGCCTGCCGATCGAGTATTCGATGTTCTGCTTCAAAAATCTGAGCGTTGTTGTTCTCGCCGACGAACGAGAGATAACTTCCTCTGCACCGTTTTGCACCGCACAAACAAAAAGCTGCTTCAACTTCCTTCATAGAGTCCGAGCAACTGTGATAGTTATAGCATAACTCTTCTCCTTTCTGAATCTCTCGCGTGGCATAAAAATGAATTTCGTATTTACCATCAACAACGGTGAGAATAACTTGAACGTTTGGTTCGCAGGAGTGAGACATTCGTGCGGCAAAGTTATTATAGTGCATCGCATCGCAAAACAATAAACCAAATCCGTTTTCATCTCCACCAGGTCTTTCCATTTGCATGTTGTAAAACTCGGGTGCGCCGATATCTTTCAAACCTTTAGCTTTTTGCGCATATTTTATAGCGTCCTGTTTTTCCATCCACGCCCAGGGCGGGTAGATTTCGCCTAAGAAATCAACGACAAATTCGCCTCTTTGAATGTTCTTCTCGCGAATGTTCACAACGCCGTATCCTTTTCTGTGAACAACGAAAAGGTTTGGATTTTCTCTGGCCTTTTTGGACAACGTCCATAGTGCTTTCGATATTGCCAAATTATTCATCGCATTCGTGGTAGAGATTAAAGCTTCGCGCTCCAACTTTTCCGCGAGATCTTCCGCGGCGAGAGCTAAAGACTGTGTTGCGAGTGTATCTGGAGTCATTTTACCATACGATTCGTTCACTTGGTTCATTAATTTTGCGTATATTTCCCAATGCTGGTCGTCGTGGAAATCTGGTAGCGCTTCAGAGAGAACGCGAACGGCATCTCTTCCAGTGACAAAATCGCAGCCGTACGTTTCCTGCTCGCGAACATCGCGACCTGAATCAAGTCGTGGACTTCGCTCGCCTACGCATGGATACCAATCTTTTGGTCTATCTATGTCTTGTGGATCCGCTCCAACCACTACACCTTCTGAAGTATCAGAAGTGAAACAGGATTTCAAAGTAACATGGCCGCGAATCGGCTCGCACGCGCGTTCACTCTCAACTTCTTTACAATCTCCACGATGAACGTAATCTTCGACAAAGCCAACTTGTTGTCTGCTCGAAATGAGCTCTTTTTTCGCTTCTTCGAGCGAATGTGAGCCTCTCGCTTTGAGAACCGTGAGCGCGGCAACTCTCCAAGCCTTGGAGACGCACGCAAAGCGACCGAGATTTTTTTCGCTTTCAATATACGCTTCTTCCGCACTTAATTTCTTTTTTGGAACGAAATCTTCTGAGAACCATCTTGTCTTTTCTTTTCGAAAGTCTTTGATTTTCTCAACGTCTCCGTCTTCGTAGGAAACTTCAAAAGCACCATTTGCAAACTGGTGCGAAATCACGCCCAAGAAATATTGGGATTCTTCGACCCAGAAAACTTCAACGTGTCTCCCGACAAGCGATGCGTCGTACGTTTTTGGAGCAGGTACAATGAATTTTTTCTTATTTTCCTCGTCATCATGTTGATGATCAAAGACAAAGTTGAACGCTCGCATTAAATCTTTCAACGAAAGTCCGTTGAAAGATACGCAACGTTCCGAATTATCATCCTCCAAAGCTTCCATGACTATTTGGTTCATAATCATCGAACTAGCATTGTTATTCTTTCGTTTCTTAAAGGAGTGATGTTCATTGCTGTTTTTGCCGTTATTGTTGTTGTTGTTGTTGTTTTTGAATCCATTCTTGTTAATACCGTTCGTCATTTGAAGATGAGGATGTTCTTTTGCAGGATCCAATCCAAATCGTTGTAACCAACTTCTTATGGCTTCAACTTCATCATTCGTTTTGACCACTTTCACCGAAACCTTCCAAACCCTCGAGCTTCCTTTCCCGCAATGTTTCTCCCATTGACTGCCCTCGAAAAGATTCCCATCTCCTTCGCCAGACTTTTGCAAACATCCTTCTGTTTCTAATTCGCACATGCATCGGAATAATTTGCGTCTAGTGAGATAGACACCTTCGTGTCCACCGCACCTGACGCGAATAGCCGGAGGTAACTTTACAGCCGAACTCCCGTTGGACGTCGATGCAAGGGCAGTTGAATAAAGAGAATCATCAAAAGGTTGCGGGAGAACTCGAGGATGAGGTGCACCGGGCCAAATGTTCAAGTCATCCTCTGGAGCGCTTTCATCAATCGTATACGTCAGTTTTACTTTTTCTTTCATTTTTGTATTTTCTGAAATCACTGCTTGAACCATGGCGTGATAGTCATCGTCACTTTTATGGTGGTTGGATTCATTTGCGGATCGTGGTCGATGTTTTCGCTTCGCGTCTTTTTTCTCATCTTCTTTCTCTACATCAACATCTGCTGTAATTTCCTCCTTCTTTGGTTGCTCGACTTCCGCCGCTGCTGCCCCTTCCTCGAGCTTGATCATCGGCGTCTGAGTAATGGCACCACTATTGACGACGAGTGAGGGACTTTTGATATTCTTCCTTCTAATATTACTACTGTACACACTTCGATGTTGTGGTTGGTACGAGCTGCCGCGTTGGATTCTTTTGATGAACGCGCCATGGAGCCACTTTTTGTTGTTTGAAGTAGTCTCTTGGCCGAAAAAAATGGGGAAACAATCTCTGAATTCTCGAAACGAGGCATTATCAACGACTTCGGAGGCAGTTTTTCCGTCCATTTGACCAGCTTCGAACGCAAAAATGGCATTGTGCAAAGCAGAATCGGTAATATCATCAGTCTTTGCATATTTTTGTCGTTGCATTCTCGTATCGTCTTCGTCTTTTTCTTCTTCGTCGTCCTTGTCGTCGTCGTCCTTGTTGTTGGATTCCTTTTTTATGAGATCGTGATCGCCGTTTATGCAATTACTCGTTGTTGTTGTCGTCTGTGTCGCCTGTATCATCTGCACAGGCTGCACCGTCGTCGTCGGTTGCTCTGTCGTTGGCGGCTGCACTGTCGTCGGCGGCTGCACTGTCGTCGGCGGCTGCACCGTCGTCGGCGGCTGCACCGTCGTCGGCGGCTTTTTAATCATCAGTTCTTTTGCTTCTCTCTTTGCTTCTTTCTTTGCTTCTCTCTTTCCGTCATCTTTTACAATTTTTCCATTCTTCGTTCGATAAGACCCATCGACTAAGTATTTCGGATTCCGTTCGCAAAATTCTCGAAAGAGTTTCTTCAAAGCTTTTTCTTGCGAAAGCTCGTGGAATTGTTTCTGTAAAAACGTCCGAATCTCTTCGTCGGTAAATTCTACGTCAGCTTCGCACGATTGGCATTCCCCCATAGAGCAGACCCAACGATCTCTCGTTCCTAACCCATGCACTTCGCTCGCTAAAACTCTCCTCCGCTTACCGCACGTAGAAATTTCGCAATTCACGAATGACCACTCGGTCGTAAATTTCTTTGGAAGCCTAGGAGGTTGAAATTCATCCCTCATGGCTTCCTCTAACAACCACGCGACCGATCCTTTCACTTCCTTCGATACGTTCTCCGTACTCTTTCTGGTACCAATTTTACAAATCTTTCCGTCAATTCTTTCGTGCGTTCCGGCTAAGATCTTCGCCTCGTTTGCTTCATCTCGTTTCCGTTTATTATACTCGTACGCTTTTTGTTTCTTCTCCTCGATTGTATAACGGCCTGCGGCGCCGTTCTTCTTCGCTTCGTTATTCTTCCTTTCTTCTTCTTCTTCTTCAGCGGCTCTATCGGCTTCGGCCATCAACTCATCAATAGCATCATCATCAAGCTCTTGCGCTCTATCGCACGAATCAAACCTCGCATCTCTTCCGTCCTCGCAAGTCCACTTCACTCTCGTATTGTTCTGTGCCTCGTTCCCGCCGCGGCCGTCCGCTCCGCCAGTCGACACGGTCTGATCACCATTCGCGCAATTAACAGAATCCTTCTCCTCGACGTACGAATCGATCGATTGCTTACGAAGCACTCTCTGCGCGACTATCGCCGGCACCCTCCTCCACTTCAAACATCGCTCGTTCTCGCACTGCATCCAACACTCGTGCACCGCCTCTAACTTCCTCCTCGGTTCCAAAGTCTGCACCGTCCACGCGAAATCCTCCGCGTCAACAGTGACGCCGTCCATATACGTCACCGTGTTATTCGAATGCGCATCTGCGACCGATTTCTTCTTATTCTCATCTGCATCATTCGCCCCTTCGTCCATCACGGTAAGCAAATCTTCCTTCCCCTTTACCTCTCTCGAAATCGGAACTTTGAATTAACTCGAAATCCTCGAAAAACGTAAAAACTCGAATTTAATTTAAATCGATTTTCTCACTCACTCGATGATGATGCGCGTTTTTTTCCGACGTCTTCTCTCTCTCTCTCTCTTCCCTCAATCAGAATCTACTGAACGCGAACGAAGACTATGCACTGACTTCAGCAACTGCTCGAGCGCTTATTATCAAATACTTTCTTAAAAACGGAACTAAACTTAAATCAACTCGTTTCGCCCTATTGCTCTCCCTAAAAACTTCCCTCTCTCTACTCTGAGAAACTAAGAATCTATACCGAAAGACGAAAACAAGAAAACCGTATACGAATCACGACTGCTACTGCGTACTATGGCAGTACTTCCCCGCTCTCTATCTCTCTCTGTCTGTCTTTTCAGAGCGTTTGGGCTTTTTAGTACGCGCCAAGGAACGATTTTCGTTTATCTCGTTTTAGTACTAAGAATCGCTTTTTAGGACGAGGCGTGTTTTTCTGCTGTTTCTGCAGTGCAGCAGGTTTCAAAGCAGTGGCATGGTTTAGGGTTTCAATGAGAGGTTTAGGGTCTTTATGTATAACTCTAACCCTCTAACTCTCACTCACACTCACTCACTCACAGACTCTCTTTCTTTTACATAGCGTTCTATCGAAGAGTGCATCAGAGAGGCTCGAGATCGCGTGCATGTGGAACACTTTTTGTTCCCGTTTTAAGGGGGTGTTCTATAGAGTTTAGGGTTTTGACACCCTAAATATTATGTTTGTGTTTAAAACAAACATATCAACGAAGAAGAGGGTCAATCATTATTTAACACGTAAAAGCAGTGAAGCTAAAGATACGCCTATGGATGCGATTCTATACTACGCGTCAGAGCGAGAAGATCTGTGAGGTATTTACCCAGATTTATTACGAGCATCGGCAAAAGAAAGCGCGTCGCGAGCGGGAAAAACGATTTAGCGTCGCGGGTAACTTTTAACGAGACGCAGTTTAACGAGACCGGTTTTGGATCCGGTTTTCGTTCACGTCTTCCTTGACAATCGAGCGCGCGCTTTAAAGAAATGATCGCACGGAAACAATCGCATGCGATACTCGGCTACTACAAGGTCAGTTGCGAGCTCTTGAAGCGAATGAGTACGAACAACGTGGCCAAGAGGAGTTTTGTTGTTTGCATGAAGGGCAGAGAGAGCGGTGATGGGTTGGAGAAGGGCAGGAGGAAGTATCTTAGGCTGAGAGCGGTGGATGATGTTCACGCCAGGTATATGGAGGAAGCCGAGCGTGATGATTTGGACGATAGTTGTCGTGGTGTCGACGTCTGGGTCATGGAGCGGAGCGCGTGCGCGTCCGAGGAAGTGTTGAAGGGATACGAAAAGGTTCGGTTTTGGTCGTCTTGTTTTGTTTTGTTCTGTTCTGTTTGTTTAGCGCGCGCGAGAGAGAGAGAGAGAGAGAGAGAGAGAGCTCTGTGTGTGTTGTCGCCGGTGTGTTTTGATTTCTCATTGCGTTATATAGATCTGACAAGAATTATCGTTTATTCATGTTACTGATGTTTGTTTTCTTGTTGTTCGTACGTTTATGTACTAGTTGTTATCGGAGAAAGAGAAGCGATCGATTCGAATAGACGCGTTGCGAGAGGAGTCTAGGAACGAGCGCTTACAAACGAGAGCGCTCGTGAGAACGGTCTTAGCGAAGTATGTCGGAAGTAGGACTCCGCCCGAGGAATTAGAGTTTACGTATAACGAGAAAGGAAAACCGTTTTTGAGGGAGGAGTTTAATCGCGATCGAATGATACAATTCAGCGTATCGCATTCGGAGAACTTGATCGCGATGGCCGTGGCGACGGACGGAAGGCGCGTCGGAGTCGATTGCGAAGTCGAGGAAAGAAGGACGAAGGAGAGTTGCGCGAAATTAGCAAAAAGGTACTTTTCTAAAAGTGCATATGAGAGGATCAATAGCGCTCTAGAAAACGACGAAGACGACGGTCGACGCATGTTCGTGAAATATTGGTGTTTATGCGAGAGCTACGTGAAAGCTCTAGGGGTTGGGATTTCCGGACGTCCGTTTAAATATTTTGATATTAAACAAACCAAAAGCAGTGAAATCAAACTCGAAGAAACGAACGTGGAAGAGTGCGGCAAATGGGCGTTCGAACTCTTCCGAGAAAACCGAACGAAATCGATCGTAGCCGTTTGCGCGGAAGACGCGGACAAAAAACGCGCTCGGAAACTACCAATCGTCGCTTCATTCAGGCACATAAAACCGCTCTTAGACGAGGAAGATGCGTACGAAGAATTACTCTCAAACAGGAGGACCTCGAAACACTCGAACGATTTAGAAATCTTAGGCCATTAATAGCGCGCGTAGTAGATCATATGCATGTTTACTTTATTATTAGGTATACTATATCACGTCTGTTGCCCATCGAATCACTGGAGGAAATCGAGGTCAACGCGGCACAAAAATGGCTCCTTTAGTTCTATGCCAACGAATCGGATGCGACTGCGAATTCGACCCAAACGAACGACGAAACGAAGAAGAACAAGAAAACACGAACACGAACGTACTATTGAACTGCGTGTACCACCCAGAACCACCGCGATTCCACGATGGCGATAAAATATGGTACGCGCGATACAGATTTTAAAACCGTTTCGTGATGAGATACTCTTTTTAGGGAACTTTTTGTTCTATTTGCTCTTTCGCGGCGCCGCGTGTACGATTCGTTTCATTACTGACATGATCATGATTACGTAATACCGAAGGCCGTGCTGTGGAAAGCGTTCGAAGGATTTCACGGAGTTCTTAAACATCAAAGGATGCGCGAAAGGGCAACACACGCAAGAGAAACCGAATTATGACTTAAATGAGAAGGAGAGGAGGAAGAAGACGGTAGAGGTCGGTAGTACTGCCGCCACTGCTGCGGCGAGCGAAGAGGAACGTAAAAAAAAAGAATCGATAGGCACAGAGGAGAGCGAGGAATCCGTGAAGACGTGTTTGCGGTGTAGCTCAGGATTCTTGTGCTCCGTACATCCGAAAGCGTCGAAGGAACGAGAGGAGGAGGAGAGGAAGAAGAGGGAAATCGAGAGGAAAGAGAGTATTAGGAAGGCGAGAGAAGTAGTCGTCGACGTCGATCGAGAGCAGACGTGTAAGAATCCAGGATGCGGAGAGAAGTTCCGCGAGAGAGAAAATAGGGAAGATAGTTGCAAGTTCCATAAAGGGAAACCGATTTTCCACGAACGTAATAAAGGATGGTCGTGTTGTGCGAACGGGAAGAAGTGCGTGTATGATTTCGACGAGTTTTTGTTAATTCCGACGTGTTCGATCGGAAGGCATAGCGCGTTCGGGGTTGAAGATTTAGATGGAGGGGATTTCGCAAAGCGAAATGGATGATAGATGATTATACAGTAGTAATTTGTTCTTTTAAAAACGTCGGGTTCCCTCTCTGCAAAACGAACACTACAGTGAATTTGCGGCCAAATTCCCAGTCACTTGAAGATTTCCTTCTCCTTCTCCGTTTGAAATTCTTGGCACTTCTTCGCAGCTCTTGCCCACCGCCTGCGCCCGAAGCTTCACAAACTCCTTCCTATAACATGGCCTACACAAAGGCAATGGTTGCATGTCCTCGCCTAGATTTACCTTCGATCGACACCACCTGGATGCGGACTTATCAATACCGCACGTATAACACACCTTCGGCTTCATCACCAAGAGCTCTTTATCGTAACACTTCCTGCAAAGATCGCCCCCTTCCGTAGCCTTGCTCTTATACCACTTCTGCGTCGTCGTCCTCGTCTCGCAACTCAAACACTGCTTCGCCGAGAGCGAAAGCATTTCTTTACCGTAACAACTAAAACAGACGCGCTGGCCGGCGTTTACTTTCGATATGTGCCAGCACCCCGATGTCCTCGATGTCCCGCACGTATGACACGTATGGTCCGATAACTGTATTTATTCAATGAACGAATCCAAACAATGCATGAATGAATGAACGTATCAGTATTGGGCAGGAGAGGAGTGAGAGAGAGAGAGAGAAGAACAAGAACAAGAACCAACGAATTGATTTGTCAATAAACTTCTCTCTTCGATCGTTACAACGCGCTCATGCAATCACGGCACGAAAAACTAAAACCATAAACACGTCTCTCTGAAATGATTTTCACATCGATCGAATCTTGAAGATTCAACGCACGAAGCCACGCGCGATTGAATCATAATTCAAAACACAGAATTCAGTTCTTTTGGCGAAAATACGAACGACGTAATGCGAACCTGTAAGAGTTCTTTCCGGTAACAATTCTTACACAAAAACGACCCTTCTTGTACTTTACTTTTGTACCATTGATTCGCGTTCTTTTTTGAGCATAAGACGTTGACGCATATGCGATTATCGAGTTCTTCTTTTTGAACTTTTGCTGACATTTTTAAGTGAAGAATTTCGTTGACAACTCTACTCTACTCGTACGTCTCTCTCTATTGCTAAATTTTAATGTCTAGGTCAATCCGCATCTTGCTCGAAAGCACCTAGTGGAGCGACTTGATCGAGAAAGTTCAAATACAAATCATCTTCATCACGGTTTCCTTTTTTAGCGTCGATCTTCGGCGCCGCGTCGATTTTTGGTTTCTTCGATTTTTGAGCGGCTGTCGAAGCAGCCGCTTGCTGCGGTTGTTTTCTTTGAATTCGCAAATGAGAAGGGACGAGCTTTTGTAAAGCTGGGTTTTCGGAAGCGCTCGAAATAGCCGTAGCTTTGCCGCTTATCGTAGCTTCCTTTATCGTTTTTTTGGGAATCATCGGTGGCGGCGCCGAGAAAAAGTGTTGCTTTTGCGGAAGGTGTTGTCGGCCGGCCATCGTCGTCATCATCGATTGCTGTTGCATCGGTGGTGGTGGTCGCTGATAGAACATACCAACTGGTGGTGGAGGCATCGCTCTGTTGTTGTTGTTCACGTTCTGCACGTTTGAATGGGAACGGTCCATCATCTCTAACGTGTTCCCAAATCTCACTGTTGGTTTGTTTTTTTCTTCTAAATCTAAAATTGTTTGATTTTGCGGAGGAGGTGGAGGAGGTGGAGGAGCCACAGTCATATCTTCTTCATCGTCATCGTCATCTGGTGGTGGTGGTGGAATTGCTTCTAAATCATCTTCTTCTACTTCTTCTAAATCTTCTTCTTCGAACGCTGTTGACGGAGGCGTTCCGGGTGGTGGTTTTGGCATCCACCCTGGTGGCGGTTCAATCGGTGGCGGCAAAACCTCTCCGTCGTCGTACTTCGAAGCCTCGTTATCATCATCATCATTCATGACAATCTCTGGCGGAGGCGCTCCTTTCGGCGGTCCAGGTATCGCCTCGACTTTATAAACACCTTCTCTGTTTCTCGTAAAAAAATTCCCGTCCGCATCATCTTCATCATCATCACTACTACTACTACTACTACTATCACCACCACCTCTTTCTCCAGGCGCAGGCAACGCTCTCCCGACATCAACCTTACCCTCTCTCTTCCTCGCTACATATTTCTGCGGTTTCCCCGGCGGCGGCTTCCCTAACGGATTCAGCGTTGGATGAAAATACACCGAATCTTCTGCCCTGTAAACGTCGCGTAAATCTCGTTCCCATTCGATCTGTTTCACGCCATTACTATTGTTACTATTGGGTCCAACGAAACCATCCTTCTTCTGGCCGGTCCTCCCTACTCCTTCCTCGTCCTCCGTAACTCGTTCGCCTTTTTCAATCCTCTCAGAAAGCGCTTTAGCCAAAGCCTTAACTTTTTGCTCCCTATGCAGTACAGGGGCAGAATTCGGTAACTTTTGTAAACGAAGAAGTTCGAGATTGATCGCCTGAGCGGATTGCTTAGCGTGTTTAATTTTAGTTAGTTCCGCTCGTTTTTGCTTGTTCTTCTGGAGTTCTTTTTTTCGTTGGTTTTTGTGGAACTTATCCATTTATCGTCGTTAATTAATCGTTCTCTCGCGTGATGTTTTTAACGCGTGATGATGATGTGTTTTGAAACGAAAAAGGTTGAAAAATGTAAGGCACGAATATAAATGAGATTTAGCGCGAGACAGAAGTTACTGTTACAAGCTATATAAATCGTTCGTATCCTGGACATCTCTGTTCTATTGCATAGTTTAAGCAATCGATACGGTTGAATTGGTGAGCTTTCCATAAAGTCTTCGAATCCCAAGGACAGTCGTGTTCGTGTAAATACTTCAATATCGCCAAGTGACCATTTGAGGCAGCCCATGAACACGCTTCCGCATCCATAGGACAATCATTCTCGACGCAATACTTGACCATTGAGAGGTTACCTTGATATGCTGCC
>Ga0114998_10002407_pt1 | contig 14180 bp, 22 predicted proteins | sample ArcticOcean_MG_C_5_FD_87044 | JGI IMG/M metagenome (GOLD analysis project Ga0114998, IMG submission 87044) | Marine microbial communities from western Arctic Ocean - ArcticOcean_MG_CB4_138 | ecosystem: Environmental > Aquatic > Marine > Oceanic | place: Arctic Ocean: Canada Basin | collected...
ATTCTTTGGTGATACTTTACCTGAACCAGCAATTATCTTAGCTGCTTCATCTGCAACCTTTTGAGCATCTCCTGCAACAACCGGTTTATGATCTGCAACCATTTTGTCTGCTGAACCTGAGTTCTTGTCAAACATTCCTTCTGGTTTGGTTGCGCCTTTAGTATGTTGCGCATCTTCCCACATTCTCATCATTGCTTGACGCATGCCATTTTGAACACCAGCATATGTTTTTTCAATAGTAACTTCTTCTTGTGCTACATTATAACCTTCAGCTTTATATGTATGTCCACCTTGTGAACCATAGTCTTTATCATGCTGTCCTGACTTATGATACATTAAGTTACTCAAATCTTTATCATCTGGATGATGTTGCTTTAAGCATGCATCAATTTGAGCATCGGATCCGATATATATTATATCTCCAGTGGCTCCACCGCCTGGAAATTTAACTTTAGCGCCAGTTTTTGCAACGTCTTTTTTAATATCCTTGTGCTCTTCTTTTTCTATTCCTGCATCTTTAATATACATACTTGCTTTATTAGTTTTATCTAATTTTTCCTTTTTAGCTTCTAGCATATCCTTTAGTCCCTTTTCTGTTTCAAGATCTTCGTTCTGTTTTCTAAGTACAGCTGCAACCTTTTTATCAGATGATAAACCCTTTTTAATCTTTTCGATAGCTTTAGATGCGCCAGTCATATTACCACCTTTGTAACGTGGGTCAGATGCAATTCCGATAGCCATTTTGATTTCTTTTTCAGAATAACCTTCTTCAACTTCATCATCATCTTCATCTTCGTCATCATCTTCATCTTCGTCATCATGGTTATCAGCTTTAAGCTTCTTCTTTTTTGGTCCTGGTGTTCTTTTAAGAATAGGAGCATTGATTGCTTCTTTTTTTGACTTAAAGGCTTCAACATCATCCGGATCACAATCGCCTTCATGAACCTGGCCACACTCTTCACATACTTGATCTTTATCTTTTGCTGGACCAGCATCTTCTTCATCTTCTTCGTTAGTAGGAGCCGGCTTCTTTTTAAGTGCTGCTAAACCCGCTTTAGCCTTTTGAATACGTGCTTTGTCTGCAACTTTCTTTGTAGCTTTTTTAAGTTTGTTATCAGCAGCATCAGCTCTACCAGAAGTTGATAATCTATTAGCAACTTTCTTAACTCCTTTAACAATACCTTTACCAATAGCACCTATAATTCCTTCAAGTTGCTCATCAGAAGCTTCTTCAAGAAGTTCATCAAAATCTGCATCAGACATATCAACTAAAGTATCAAAATCTTCTTTGACTTCTTTATCTTTCATGCCTTTTTCTACAGCAGCTTTAGCCTTTAACGCTTTTTTCTTTCCTGCCATAATCTCATCATCTGAATTAGCATCATCATCATCTTCTTCGCCTTCTTCTTCTTTAACGACATATTTTTTACCAGAAACAACGAATGTTTTCTCGCCAGCTTTTTTAGCAGCTTGAAGTGCACCAGTAAATTTATTACCAGCTTTCAATTTCTTTTTATTGGCCATGATTTCTTTTTCATCATCACCTTCTTCGCCTTCATCTTCGTCATCATCTTCAGCAGCAATTTTAGCTCTTGCTTCTCTGATCTTTCGAAGTCTCATAGCGAAAGGGTTTGAACTTTCTTTGACCTTTTTCTTTTTAGAAGCTTTAAGCTCTTTATCAGCTTCCTCTTCATCTTCTTCTTCATCTTCAGCTTCTTCTTTTTTAGCTTTTTCGGCAGCCATTGCTTTACCAACAGCTTTACGTTTCTTATGAAGATACTCATCAGATGAATCTGTATCGCCATCGTTATCAACGTCTTTATCTTTACGATCTTTAAACTTTTTCTTAGCAGCTTTAGGATCTACTTTATCTAGTCCTTCACCATCATCAGATTTATCGTTTGAAGCATCTTCTTTTTTAGAAGCTTCATGAACATCTGCAAAAGGGTTATAGCCAGACCACTCAGCACGAGTTGCCTTTTCTGTTTCATTTGTCTTAGCTTCCAATACACTTAGGTACGCAAGCCCCATTTTTTTAATTTCATCGGTTTTCATTTTGGTTCCTCTTAATTCATCCAGATTTGACTTGCAATACCTGTGACAGCTGTCACGATGCATATCCAAAACAGTTTGTGGATGAAATCTACTGTTTTGGCATTGGAATCTACTTTCTTTTCAATATCATCTAACTTTGCAGAAAAACGATTCATTCTTTCTTTTTGGTCGCCATGATCAGATTGGAGAACGTTTATTTTCTCTTCTGCTCGAGCTAGTGATACCATCGCTTCAGCGAGTCTATCAATCTTTTCTTCTATTCGATCTAACCGCAAATTTGATGGTGATGTAGGCACGATAATTATCCTTTAGTTGACTTTGTTACTATTTATAACTGGTGAATCTACCTTCATTACGTCGGTAATCCATTTACGATACTTAATACCTTCACAATCTACAATAACATAATTTGAACCAAGCTGTTCTATTATACCAACTTGATCATTTTTAATGATAACAACCTGTTCACCAACATCAAAAAGATCGCCTTTTACAAAAGCCTCTCTTTCATCAGAAAGTTTACCCAGGTCAATATGGTTTTTAAATGTAGTCTCTTCTTTAAGACCCATTCCTTTTCGGACTGCATTATACAACTTCTTTGCATCAGGATTCTTAACCTTGTTAGGAATACCTTGCATAAACGAAGCAAAATCATTATCAGCAGCTGCTTTTCTCATTTTAGAAGCAGACATACCTTCAGCACCATCAGCATCAGGATCTCTGTCACCTGCTGAAATTACTTTAATGCTTTTAAAGTTATAGAAGATCTTACCTTCTTTACCATTGTATTTGTTTAATAGAATATCGAATTCATTAACTCTATCTGAGCCAACGACCATAGTGATATTCTTATAACCTTCCTTATACAACTTTACAGCAATATCAAAAACTGTTTTAATCTTACCTTTATTCAATATTGCTCTTGCATGTTTAGGAAACAACATACGAGAATATTTAATCTTATCATTAAAGCTCAAAGGATTCTTTTTCTTATCATTCGTTTGAGACATGTGTATTTGATAGGGGTTACTACCAGCTTTTTTAGCGAGTGCATCGAGCAGCTTCTCGTGACCTATTGTCGGAGGGTTGAATCTACCAAACGTAAAGAAAACGGTTTCTGAATCCTCTTTCAGAAATTGTTTAAATCTATTAATCATCGTCTATCAGCCCTTCTCTTAGGTGCACGAAGTCGTTTGGCCATTGCGCCTTGACGACCTTTCATCATATTTACTCTGCGTTCAGCAGATTTCTTTTGGGCTAATCCCATTTTAGCAGACGATTTTCCGCCGCTGATCTTCTTCTTTAAATCAGATCTAGCTTGACGATTTGCTCGTTTATTAATTCTTCCGGAATCGGCTCTACGGCGCGACACTTTCTTACGAGCTCTCGCTAGTTTAAAACGTCGCCTCTTCATAGAACGAGATAGAGAACGCCTACCTGCGTTTGATAACTCTTCTTCGAGTTCAAGTGGAGTCAACTCCACGAAATCAGAAAACCTGATCATTTCTTACTCCCCGACTTATCCCATCCTTTTAATATATCAGGCGAAAAGTTGTTATACGAAAATTCCATTCGATCAACAATCTTTACCGCTCCACCACCGAGTGTGTCAATAGCCACATAACCTTCATGGTCAGTGACTTTAAACCCATTTTTAGTTTTTACAAAAGTATCAATATTACTTAGTTTCTGTAGTATATTTATAAGTTTTAACTTTGCTAGAATGATTTCTTTCTGTAAATCGAACATTTTAATTAAGCTTTTTTTGTTCTTAACAGAAAAGAAAGTTAGCAGCTCGTCTCTTCTAGCATCAACTGCTACTTTGCCTTTGTCGCTTTTGCGTTTATCTTTTTCTTTATCCATTTTTTGATTGATGTTAGCAATGAGACCAGCCACGTGCTTAGACGTAGACTTAATGATTTCACCTTTTCGTACAAACGTATTACCATAGGTTTCAATAGTTTGAGCAAGATTGGGATGTGCTTCCAACTGACGTAGAGTACTTCCCGCAATTTGATTAAATAGTTTCCCAGCGTTTGAAAGATATGCATTTACTTCCTCCGTTTCCTTTTCGGTCATAGTAGCTTTTGAAAGATCTTTAAGAATGGCGTCTTGGGACCATACATTTTTAGAGTTCTTTAATTTCTTCATATCAACACCATAGGATGCTTTCATAGTATCGAAAGTTTTTCCTTTATATGTTGTATGCCAACAGATGCCTATTTTGGCTTTCTGAACTGCTTTAGCTGCTGGAGTTCCAGCAGGAACAGCGTAAACAATTGTATTCGGATGGAATGTAATATAAGATTGACCACCCTTTTTTAATTTATCAAGATCTCCTGTTGTAAAAAGTAAATCACCTTGAATTACTCCTTTGATTCCTAACTCAGGAAGATATTGTAGACATAACTTTAATTTAGTTGCAAGATCACCTTTAGTGTCTTCGTCAACTTCAGCAGGTGTTTTGTAGACTTTAGGATTCTTATTAAAGATACCTTTCTTAGCTACAAAAAATACACCATCAGTAGGATCAATTCCACAGAAAACAGCAGGTGCGCCGTCCCATTTTACTGAAACTTTACCGGAGTGTGTACCTTGTAACATATCTCTTAATGATCTAAGGGCATTAATCGCGCTTCTAGTACCATTAACACCACCATAGAGAACCTTGTCCTCAATGTGGGTCATATGTGTATTCTTTTCTTCTGTAATGAATTGACTAAATCTCTGCATTAGAATGTCTTCATTAATTTTAATTTTTTCTTAGCAGGACTTCTCTTAATACTTTCAAAGTCAGGATCATTACCATGTGCATTTTCTGAAGAACTATAAGCTAGTTTTGCTGCACTCTTATATTGTGTTGAATCAGTTCCATTCTTTTTTGCAGCATCCATTGCTTTTTTATGAGCACTAGCTGCATCATTATGAGCATCTTCTGCATCTGCATGATCATTATCATTTTCTTCATCATAATCATCATCATCGTCCTGAATATTTGTTCTTTCAGTATCATGACTAGTTGCATATTGTGTATGATGAGCTTCTGCCTTCTTATGAAAAGACACAAACTTTTTGTCAATTTTTATTTTAGCTTCTCTTATTTCCTGAAATGTTTTCATTATAGCTTCTCTATTTTAAACGATGGTCCAGTTGAATAAATACGTACGCCTTTTTTGTCGATATTTGGCAAAACGTATTCTTTTACCCATGCATCAGGTGAAGGCCATTGGCCCATAACTATCAGTTCGCCTTTTTTATATTTTCCAGCTTTTGAATCTTCGTAAATGTAACTTTCTGCTTTGTACGAAAACATTCCTTTAACATGATCGTCTGAAGATGTTTTACCTGTTTTATGATAATTTAAATCACCTAATCCTTTTTTGTCATCGCTGTAATGAATCTGCAAAGCTTTGTGTATTTGCTCATCGCTTCCATTAATAACCATAGTTCCATTTTTACCGAGCTTAACTTCAGCACCTGCTTTCTTTGCAATAAACTTTACTAATTTTTTATTATCAGGACCGTCGCCTTCATCATAACCATTTTTAATAGTTAGAGAAGCTTTATTGGCTTTATCGTATGCTTCTTTTACAGACTCTCTAGGTGAGCCTGTCCATTGATGTGTCTTTGGATCAATAGACAATCTCTTAAAAGATTTACGAATGATTCCTCGAGCATCTTTGTCAGGACTCTTATCACCTGCTGTGCCAATGTCATCAAATAATCTATCGTCACCAATGAATGGTTCTAATTTGTTAATAGCATCTTCACCGCCATCACCTAGAGGTATTGGTTTTTGCATGGCTTTTTTAAAATTAGCCGCAACCTTACGATCACCAGGTAAGTGCCATGTTCCTTCATTGTTCATAACAAAGTCTTTAAATGTATTCATTGGTTTGGTTCCTTCTTTTCCCTTTAATAGTATTATTATACCATAGATTTGATTTAATGTACACCATTAAATTACCATTTTTCTTTATCTGACCAGTATGCTGCAGACATCTTACCTTTTTTAATATTCTTACCATGCCTTGCTTTAAAGGATTTCCTTTTAGCTTTCATCTTATCTGACTCTCCTTTTTTAGGATCTCCAGCTGTAGATGCACCTTGTTCGCCAAAACGAATTGTTTTAATTTTATCACCAACTTTTGCTACGACGATATGGCTTTTTGTTGGATGACTAGGTGTTCTCTTTGCTTTGTTGAAACCTTCAACACCTGCCTTTTTAATTCTTGAATCTTTTTCTTCTACAAAATTTTTAAACCTGATCATTACACCAATCCTGAGTATTGCATTTTAAGTTGAAGATATTTACCAAGCCTGCCTACTTGCCCAGGTTTCTTACCGGCTCTAACGCCAGCATCACTTCTAATTGCCATTTTCATTTTAGCTTTGTTACCAGTTGCATCTGCTATTTCAATAAACCATTCTTGTACAGATGAAGCGTTAAGAGTAGCTTTATGTTTAACAAGAGTTCCTATCATAGCTGCAAGGTCATCTGCTTTTTCTTCTGCAATTTTACCTACAGCCTTTACGAGTATCAAAGGAACATCGATATTTGTAGAAGACAACTGTAGATTAAAGTTATCTATAACCCACGTTTTGAACTCATCTAGAGATAACGAATTAATAGCTTTAGTCATATGTACTCTGTTAATATAAAGCATTTCTGTATATAACTCATTTGCTGCCTTTTCGTTCTCTACAAAATACTCAACATATTTGTTAGTAACTTGGTCTCTTATACCTTTATTCATGTAGTTACTTTTGTTTGCAATATCAGTAACGCCTGGTATTTTAGAATATAGTTTACTCCACATTTCATCGCCAAGTGCGCCAAGCTTCTTTTCTTGATCTATCTTCTTAAAAGTAGTACCAACATATGTGTTTAATAAAGGCTCTTTTGACTTCTTAGTACCAGCCTTTAGACTTACTCCTAGTTTGCTTTTATCAGCAAAATATACAAAAATATCTCCAGCATGATTCTTTGGAATGCCTTCTGGTTTTTCTCTATATCCCCATACTACCTTTTTAATTTTCTTCTTTTTATTTGTAGCATATAACCATTTAGTAATGCCAATTGCATTTTCCATTTTATCTTTAAAGAATTTAGGCTTCATTTCTGATGTAGTAGTAATGACTTTCTTACCAGCTTCTACATTAGATTTAGTAACAAATGCTGAATAAGATTTTCCAGAAGAAAGATCTAGTGCTCTTGCCCAATCAGCAAATTTATTAATGTCAGTAGGGTTATACCCATTGTTAAAAGCTAGAGCTGGAAACAACTCTGTGATACTAGCATTTTGTGTAGTGTCTACTCTAACTTCTGTTAAATAGTGTCTAAATCTGAGCATGCGTAAATCCTTAGTATTGTTAGTACTATTTATATAAAAATGAAGTTGCATTTCATTAATGCATAGCATTGAATTTGAACGTAAAAAGGCACCAGAGAATAAACTCTGGCGCCTTTAATCAACGGTGATTAGTTACAGAAAGGAAAAGAAAAAATACTAATCTCGTCGTTGATATATGTAGCAACGTACTTCTTTGGCGTTTTCAAGGCCTCCGACGATGTTGCCTGAATAATTATAGGAAACAATGCTGTTACCTATTTTCATTTTATTTTTGGCATATCTGCCACGTAAACATACGCGATACCTATAAGTATCTCCACGTTCTTTCATCGAACGGTTTGCCCATGCAACCATACGTTTAACGCTTTTCAATTCTTTTTGATCTTCTTCGTCATCAATCTTGAATGATCCGATGTAAGAAGTAGATTTATATTTTGGATCGTCTTTAAAACATATTCCCATAATGTATTCCTTTTTTCATTTTATAGTATATTATACCATAGTTTTTCCATAATGTACACCATTAAATGCAATTATTTTCATTTAATTTGCCACTTAACTACTTCACTTAATTCTGGCTTATCTACGTTAGTATTCCATTTAGTCATCTCAGGATCTCGATATCCGATACCTAACATGAAAGGAGGAAATCCTTTTGCTAAAATGTCAGTGTGTATGTTTTCATTATAAAAATAACATCTACAAAACGATACATCTAATCCTTTTTCCAATGAGAGTAACGAAGTCACCATAGAATGCATACCTGCTTGTATGTTAAATTCTTCGTCAGATACTTTTTCAAAGGATTTGAATTTAGATCGATTTATCATTCGTGTATTTTTGAAATATTTGCCTTCTAACTGTGTTGGTTTAACTTTTACTTTTGCAGGATAGTAAACTAAAAGATATGGTGCAGTAACTTGATTATTGAAATGCCATCTGTCATTAACTATATGGCTTTTTGTTGTGTCGCCATCATGATATGCAAACCAATCTTCATATGCTTTCTTTAATGTCTCCCAATCTTCGTTCAAAAGATTTTGTTGTTTGTAATAATCCTGCCATTTATTAGTCACTGTTGATAATGCCAACAGCTTTTTCTGTTCTGCATGTTCTGGACCATACACATCTATTTCGTAATGCCAGAAGTTATTTTTGTGAGGTGTTAGATTGTGTGCGTTTTCTAGTATTTCCTCAATTACCTTTTTTTCTGGAATTTCTGTTTTCTTGAAAAAAGTTATGTTAGTTCTTTTTTTAAGTAACTTTTCTATCATTTAATTTCAGCTCTTCCCATCGATGTAGTACTCGTAATAAATGTAGTTCGTTCTTGATCTACACACATCTCATCTTCGAATGTTTCAATAAAGAAATAATTCTCTGGGAGGGAAGCACAGACACATGGTCTTTGTCCCAACTGATATCCAAATATCAGAGCTCCCACAATGAGAAGTATCTTAAACATTAAAGCTTACCTAATGCTTCACGTGCTTTATCTTGAGCAGCATCTAAATCTTCTTTAGTAATTACTATTGGCTCACGTGATCTAGTTTTCTTTCTTCCACGTGGATCAATTTCAAGAAGAATATATGCTCTGAACTTTTCTTCTTCTTTAAAGACATCTTTTTTAACAATTTCGTAATTGCTTATATCGATATTTTTAAATCCAGACTTTGAAACTTTTTGAGTTTCCTCAACAGTAATCCCTCCGCCTACATTTGAATTATCAGCCATATACGTCTTTAATTCAGATGAAACCTCATTACTGATTTTATCGCCTAACACAGTTTTTGCTTGATGAATTGCTTTATCAATAGCAAACTGTAAGTCAGTTGATAGACCAGAACCAGATCCATACACTTTTTCCTCGCCGTCGCCAGGGAGATTAATAAACCAAGAAGGTATCATATCCTCTCTTTGAGTATTTTCACCACCAGGAGCGTGAAGACCAATCAAGTCTGATTTGCCTCCTCCACCTGTGATGGAAGAACAACCTCCCATCAACAGGAAGCTGCTAGCGATAGCAACTCCCGTAAATTGTTTAAAACGAATATTCATGTTTAACTCCCTATCGCATCTACAATTGGAAGACGAGTTCCTTTTGTAATGCCATCAATATGTTCGGTACACCTAAACATAAATTCACGACCGATATTGTCACGAAGAATTATAGATTTGCCATTTCTTTTTACTACTTCAAGACCATCAAAAGTGATAGTTTCATTTTCTGAATTAAACTTAACTGAAGGCTGATACGACTTCAACATTTCAATTTTTGCATTAAGACCATTTACGATCTTTTCTAAGCGAGTGATTTCTTTCATAATATATCCCCTTATGACATTGTTGCGTATTCAACTGCTTTTTCTGCAGCTTTTACTTTTCGTAGCTGATTGCCACCAAACCAATTTGAAGCCATGCGAGTATCGTTATTACGACCTTGAACATGGTCAGTGATGTAAGTTACACTGTTAAGTGCCTGCCACCAAGAGCCTTCAGCATATTTAGCACCTGGCTGAGTTAAGATAGCGTCAAATGCCTGCTTACCTGCTCTATGCAGAGTTTCAGAATTATTCACATCAACCTCACCAGAAGTCCTAGGGAAAACATCATTATAATATCTAATCAAAGACTCAATATTATACTTTTTGCTGCCAAGAAATTCAGCCATTTCTTTGTACTTAGCAAACTTTTCAGATGCAAGACCAAGAGTTTCTTTAACATTATCAGGTCTGAATTCAGTTCTATGTCCAAGCTTTACTGCTTTGGCTGCTTCCATTCCAAGTGACAATGTCAAAGTATTGTTACATACTACACGGATAGGTGTGAACCTAATGTCAATTGACTTTCCGTACATATGTGGGTTTGAGAAAAGCAAATATGAATCCACTTTATCATCACCAAAGACATCAAATGATTCTTTGATTTTTGCTAGAGCCCATACAATTTGACCACCTTTAAGTGATCCAGCTGTATGCATCTCCATGTCACCAGCTAATACAAATTCAGAGAAGAAATCGAATGCTTCTTGATTTTGTACTGGATGCCAATCTTTACCAGTGTTGGTAAGGATTTTGTGATCAGTTGATCTGATCAAAGATTTTTGACCAGTTTTAATTTGCTCACCGTTGTAGTCTACATAAGACTCAACTTCTGCAACCTCCCAATCAAGTCCTGCTTTTTGCAGCATTTGATCAGTGTTAAGATCATTGGAGACTTTCTCTCCAAGACCGTGCCAAGGTAGTTCGCCGGCGTATGCCATAGTTTCAATTTCATGACTCATAATATATCTTTCTCAGTTAGTTTCATTTTATAGTACTATTATACCATAGTTTTAATAAGAAGTAAAGGACTTTATGCCCTTTATTTCAAGTTTATGCTGCTTTCAAAAGTGATGCAGTGACATTCCAAATGCCATCAGATTTAGTTGATACACGAACATTCTTTTTAAGAACTTTAACAACGGTACCACTCATTGAACCGCGTTTGCCATTCCATTTAACAGTTTGACCTACAGTAAAAGACCTAGCTGCACGAGCAACTTTTAGATTACGTGCATCATTAAACATTTGAGCAATTTCTGACATTTGATCAGAATCTGCTTCGATTAACATTGCTTGTAGTTTTGACATTTCAGATTTAATTAACATTTTATTTTCCTTTTGTTTCATTTAATATAGTTATTATACCATACTTCTTCTCAATTGTAAAGGACTTTATGCGGCTAAAGTCACTTTTATTTTCGACTGTGATATAAATGTCACAGTTGCGAATCTGGATATCTCGTTATTTTTGTTCCGCTTTTAGGAGATACCTCATAAAGATACTTCTTATAGAAGAGTATCTGCTCCTGATCGCCATCAGCATCCTTGCGGATCTGATCAATCCAGTCATCATAGTCCTCACAAGTTGATGGATATTCTTTCCATCCTAGATTGTTCTCGGAGAAAGCTGCCATGACGAATGCCATAGCATCTTGAGGCCTTTCCAAATCATGGACAAGGTAAGTGCTTCCTGACTTAAATTTCCATCTAGCATTATCGCTCGAGAATTTTCCATCCTCTTCGTGAGCACCATAATTTTCTAAAGCTTGGGTTGTAACTACGAACATATTTTTTATTCCTTTTTCCATTTTATAAGTCTATTATACCACACTCATGAGAAGAAGTAAAGGAGTTTATGCATAAATATGCATATTTATTTTCCACTGTGATATATTTGTCACAGTTAAAATATACTCCTTAAAAGACCACTACTTAAGATAATAAGAAGTGTTGTGTTGAGTGTAAGTAGAGCACGATCATTCCATATGAATGAGACCCACCACCACATAATTGTACCAGTAAATGAGAACACAAGGTCATATATCCTTGGTATTTCTTCGACTGATCGACAAGCAACTGAAATGATAACAAGGACTGTTGCTATCCATTTAACATACCATACGAGAGGTTTTTCAAGCTTCAGATGCAATATCATAGTCCTTCCTCATCAGTTTGTTAAAATACAATTTCAATACAGAAAGCTGACCTTTTTCAAATTTAGTGAGTCCACCATCATTAGGTGTGACTGCTTCTAATTTGGTGATTTGATCAAACATTTCCATTTTTATTGCTCGCAATCGTAACCGTGCAATTATCATTTGGCCCTCCATTTAGCAAGTGTTAACTCATATGAGATAGGATTATGAAGCTCCCATACGCTAAGAGGAGAGACATCTTTCTGTCTTAGCTGAAAGTAGTTATCCGGAGTTAGACCAGAGTTAACTAAAAACTTTTTAAAGTTAGCTTTTGTGAAGGGACCAGAGTACTTAAACCTAGCAACGATTGAGTTGTCATATCTAAGATAGGGACCATCATTTGAGAATAATTCTTTTTTAAACATATTTCTTTTCCTTTTCCATTTTATAAGTCTATTATACCACGGTTTCTTCTTAAAGTAAAGGACTTTATGCATATTTATGCATATTTATTTTCAGCTGTGATATATTTGTCACAGTAGAAATTATGCTTAACCTTCTATTATACCACAGTTTTTCGCAAATGTAAAGGACTTTATGTATATAAATAGATAAAAGATGAGGAAGATTACATGGCAAAAGTAACACAAACAATAGTTATTGAAAATGTGTGGGGAAATATCTCTACATTTATGACTGTTGTAGATAATATGAGAGAATTATTTGATGAAGAGTTTCCAGGCTTTAGAGCATTTGGTCTAAAGTACGCTATTGAAGGTGCACAAATCAAAAGAATAGTAAACTTTAAAGATGGGTCATTTGCTGATCTAACAACCACAAACGAACAATCATCTAAGAAATTTTTAAATGATGCTAATGCAATTGGCTACAGTGTTACAGGCGGAAGACTAGAAAGATCTACTACTCTAACCGATAGTAAGACAGTCACGTTCGTGAGAAAATTTAATGACGAAGAATGCTATAAAGAAGTTAATGGTTATACTGATGGTTTAGCAGGAATAACACAGATTATACATAATCATCCTAACTTTACGGTAGTATCTACAAAGGAAGAATAAATGATTAGATTTTCAGAATTCCTTGTAGAAGCAGCTGGCAAGGGTTTAACAATATTTGATATTGATGACACCATGTTTGTAACTAAAGCTAAAGTTGGCGTAGTTAAAGATGGCAAAACAATTAAAAAATTGGACAATAAAGATTTTAACACCTATAAGAAGAAGCCAGGTGAAGAATTTGATTTCGGTGAATTTACAAACGCAGAAATATTTAATAAGACTTCTACACCAATCGCAAGAATGATAGGTAAAGTACAAGCAATATTAAAAAATGCTACAAAGGCAGGATCAAAGGTTATTATTGTGACAGCTAGACCTAACTTTGATAATAAAGAATTATTCCTAGATACGTTTAGACAACATGGCATTGATATAGATAAAATATATGTTGAAAGATCAGGAAACTTAGGACCTGGATCAGCAGCTGATAATAAAATAGTTGTCTTTAAAAAGTATTTAGATCAAAAGATATATAAACGTATGAGATTATTTGATGATGCAAAGAGCAATCTTTCTGCATTCTTATCATTACAAAAAGAATATCCAGACGTAAAGTTTGAAGCATACCTAGCCAAAAAGAATGGTGGCGTTAACAGATTTAGATAGGAGAACCACGGATGGTTCAACTAACAGATAGTGCTAAAGATTACTTAAAAAGTATTGCAAACAACGACATCGTCACACTTGGAGTTCAAGGTGGCGGATGCAGTGGCTTTACTTATGTATGGGATTTTAAGTCAAAATGGCCTGATGTCAAATGGAGTGAACCAATTGATGAGGTGCTAGTTCTTGATCCTGTAGCAGAAATGTACATTATAGGTTGTACTATTGACTATATAAAAGAATTGGGTGGATCCTACTTAAAAGTAGTAAATCCTAATGCAGTAGCACAATGTGGATGTGGTACATCATTCGGAGTGTAATTATCTGCTCATCTTATTCATGATTATAGCAAAAGTATCTTCATTAACTTCTACATTTAATACTATAAACATTGCTTCATGAGTAGCAAATACTGTATGACTTAAACATGTGTTAATAAAATAAGATTGACCATGATTAAAGTTTAATATTTTATCTTCAAGCATGAACCACATATCATTCGGATTACACTGGAAAATAGGAATAAAGATCCTCATAGTTGTAATCTCGTCCCTGAAGTCATCACGGTGTGTAGGGAAATACCCTCCAGGTCCCAGGCGTATCACGTGCGATCTTTTTACATGAGGACGCCAA
>Ga0114998_10002409_pt1 | contig 14176 bp, 16 predicted proteins | sample ArcticOcean_MG_C_5_FD_87044 | JGI IMG/M metagenome (GOLD analysis project Ga0114998, IMG submission 87044) | Marine microbial communities from western Arctic Ocean - ArcticOcean_MG_CB4_138 | ecosystem: Environmental > Aquatic > Marine > Oceanic | place: Arctic Ocean: Canada Basin | collected...
AAGTCCTCACGCAACGCTTTGAAGACCACCGCGTCGCGCTCGACACCCAGGGTGTTGACCGCCAAATTCAGCGAGCGGGCAATCGAGCGGATGAGGGGCAACGGCCGGTCGTGCTGCAAGGCCTGCGTCAGGAGCTTGCGCAACTCGCGTTGTTCAAAAGCCTCCAGGTCTTCCAACCGGTAGTGAACGTTCGGCCCTTGTTGAAAAATCGGCAAGCCATCGTCCCGCCAGCGCAACTCCTGCAGACTGCCGGGGGTCAGGCCTAAGCGCTCGGCGGCTTGCTGCGTTGTTAAAAACTGTGATTTCATTGGCACTTCAGAGGTGACCCGAACTCAGCATGAACACTCATAACGCCAGTGGGTTGGCTGATAAATCGGTATTGCCAACGGACAGTGGCGGCACCCCAGCCGCGCTCAGGCGGTGCCGAGGAACGCGGGTTGAATGCAGCATGGAACGAAGCTTGGGAAGAGGCTGATCGGCAACCAAAACGTGCTCAATCAGGCCCGCAACTTGACACCTTTCGTAGGCTTGGACGTCTTCGAGCCGATAAAACACACGAGGGCCAATTTTTTGAAATGGAAGGCCAACCCCTTTGCTACGCCAGATGTGCAGGGTGATGGAAGTCAGCCCGAGACGGACGGCTAATTGCTGTGTGGTGAGAAAATTCATAGGCCTGCATACTCCGCTGGTGGTGAACAGCAGCCATGAACGCTCTGGCGCTTTAAGAAGTCAAGTGATTGACGCAAAAATGATGGGCGCGTAGAGCGCTTCAGAAACTCAGAAACGACAAAAGACCCCGCCTTCACCACCCACGGGGATGATGAAGACGGGGTCTGATCGGGCAACGACAGTTGGCTGCGTTTTTAGTGACGACTATTTATGGACCACTTTTTATGGGCCACTTTTATCCTGGCCATTTTTAGATTGCACGGCATTCCAACGCTGAAACTCAAGCAGCATCAACGTCGTCTGGGCCGCATCCTCGGCTAGTTTTTCGCAGGCGGCGCAGGTAAAAGTGTAGGGACGCAGGCCATCACAAAACCAACGCCACCTCCGCCTCCCGCCTAATCACCAGTCCCGGCAGCACAACCCCACCGCCATACACCCACCGGCGCAACTCCACCGCGGACGACGCCCAGGCCCGCTGATTGATGCGCCGCCGTAGCGTTGATGTTTGCAGGCGGCCCGCACCAAGGTTGAAGGTGAAGTCGACGATGGCGACCAGCCGCGAATCAGACTCCGTGGCCAGCACAGGGCAATACCACAGTGTGGCGGTGAGGGCCGTCATCAGGTCTTGCGCCAGGTACACCTCAGCTTCCGCTTCGGTGATCGGCGGGTGATCTGGCTTGCACAGATGCCCAAACCCGATGGTGTGATATCCAGCCGGGCAGACATAAGGGTAGGCGCGCGTTGGGTCTGACTTGGGCACCCGGCAGAACCCCTCAAACCGCTTGGCCAGATCAATCGCGGCCTGCGGCACTTCGATCACCGCCCCGCCTTCTCGAAGGTCCGCGACAAAAACCAAAAGTTCAGCACCCCAGCCCACAGCGCCTGGTCGGCACCAGTCCAAGCTGCTTGCACGGCTTCAACCCATCCGGCTCCGCCATTGAGCGCCGCAAAGAAGGCTGTGCCTTTGGCCGTGCAGTACAAGGCCATGAACAGATAGGTGATGACCGGGCGCACCGTGGTCGACAAAGCATCTGCCCACTTCACACCCGACGGCCTGCCCTGCGCGGCAACCGCCTCCCTTAAGGTTTCAATCACGCCGGTGTTCCACGCGCCATCGGACGCCGCGCCGATCTCAGACATGCGCTGGGCACCACGCAGTTTCTCGAACTCCAGCGCTTTGTCCTGCATGGCCAACTCATGGCCACGCTCGCCTTGGCGGTCGAACCATTTCAGAATCTCGGGAGCCAGTCGAAACGCGCCACCCAACAGCCCACCCAATAGTGTCTCAATCATTGGGTGCCTCCCATCAGGCGCAACTTGATGGCCACGCCAACCAAGAGCGCTGCCAGCACGCCAGTCGTCAACACCTTCACGGTGGTCTGCCATGCCGTGTGGCGCGCTTCCCGCCAGGCATCGATGAGACCCCGCAGGTCCCGGATGTCGGCTGCAGCGCGGCCGTTTTCCAAACCAAGACAGGCCAGCACGCGTTCGGCACCGCGTTCGGCGGCGCGGGTCAGGAGTTCATCAAGATCTTCAGGGCGCAAGTTCAAGATGTCGGCTTGCTGACGGGTAGATTGTTTTCCGGGATCTTCTAACATTCGGTTCTCCAAAAATAAAAAAGCCCGCTCTGATTTGCACCAGGCGGGCGGTTGCTCAACACGGGATGGTTGAAATTTAAGGTTGCGTCAGCCTTGATCGGCGCTGTGCACCGCCTGGTTTTCTGCGACGCAGGTGATTTCCACTTGCGCGCCACGGGGACGGATGCCCATCACTCTCGCCAACTGGCTCCATGCCTCACCCGCGCCAAAGGCGAAGTGCGTACGCTCTGAGCTTGAGCCGGTCTGCAGGGTGCTGTCCGGTGCGGCCTCGAACACCACGTACCGATCGGTCGCACCCCGATTGACGCGGTAGGGCCCGGCCACCGAGCCATCGGCATTGCGCAGTGCGAGGTAGTGGCTGACACCTGCTTGCCATGCCAGCGGCTCCGAGAGCGTTGCTGTCTTTGTTGTGCCATCCCACGCCAACACGTCCCCACTCACACCCCAACTGGGCATGTCATGGCTGATGGCAATCAAGTCGCCATAGGTCGGAATCAAGCCTTCCATCTCGGTGCTCAGGGTGATGAGGCGGCGCCGATACCGGTTGGCCGCTGCAATGTATTTCCCCTCCCGGACCGCTTGGGCCTCACTGGTGCAGCCAAAGAGATTGACTTTGGCCGGTTTGTCGGAGGTGGAGCCCAGGAGAGTCACAGTGACTTCGTCAGGTTTCCAGGTCTTGGGGTTGAAGTATTCAACGGTGACAGCGTCGGCCGTGTCTTCGCCCGGCATCACGTATTGAATTTTGAGGCTGCCCCTGACGATGTTGCGGGCCGAGAACAGGGCCACCGGCATCGTTTTTTGTTCATCGCGCACGATGCGCACCACGCCGCCCTGTAAAAACGGCACAGCCCGCCCACACCGGGCAATGCGCGTCATCGCCTCCCACACCGTGATGCTCTGGTCGAACACCGCATCAAAGGTGTCGCCACGCGCTTCCCAAGTTTGATCGAGCCGGTACAAGGCGGCCAGATCAAGCCGGGCATCGGTCAGTTTTGCGCCGTAGCTGGCGCGAACCGCATCGGCAAATGCCCAGGCAATCGAGCGTGTGGGCTGCGGGTTACTCCAGCCCGACTCCGCCGACCACACCGAGAGTTTGCGTGTCACCAGACAATTGACCATCCGGCTGGAGCGCTGCGACAGGTTGTCCGTGGCGCGCATCTTGAGCGCCAGCAAGGTCAGATTAGCTGGCACGCTGGGGTTGACCAGATAGCCGCGCACCTCGCCCCAGCGCAGTTCGTGTCCAGCACGGTTGCTGCTGTCTTTGCTGTCCAGGCGCTGCAAGCGCACCTCGTAGCGACTTGGTGCGACCGGGTACTTGAAAGACAGGCGCAGCGCCTCACCCGTGGCCGCCGAGTGTGATGGCTCGGCCAGCACCACCCAGTTGGACACCGCATCGCCCAGGGCATCGATGGCGCGCACCTCGACACGCCAGTTGAGCGTCTTGGCCGACAGGCTGCCGTCGTCATTGGCGTAGTAAAGACCGCGCATCATCAGAAGATCCAAACCGATCTCGGCAATCTGGGTTTGCGCCGGGTTGATGGTGAAGGGTCCCAGGATGCGTCCGCTCATTTCACCCAGGCCACCCAGGTCACCCACGGCAATCAGTTCCTGGCCTGCCACTTCCGGGGCAGTGACCACATCGTGATTGAACAATGTGTTGGCCCCGCCGGGCAGAATCACCTGGGCCTCGATCTCGATAAACGAATCCAGCGGCGTGTCCTCGATCCGGATTTTTTCAATGTCGTATTCACCTTGGCCAATCACGTGCAACTGGTGGACATATTGCTCGTTGCCCACGTATTCGGCATAAGGGGTCGCGGCCAGATCTGGGTAGATCAGGTGGCGCCCGTAAACCACGGGAATGGGTTGCGAGAGGCGCGCGTAGTTTCCCTGGGCTTGCAGTGAGTAGGTGGGGCTGGGTGAAACCCCTGAGGCAGAGGCATTGGGCAGATTGGCGGTGGGCAGAGGCACCAGCGCATTGACCAGGACTGAGCCCGCCACCGCAATCGCAGCCGATGCGGCGGCTGTCGCAAATGCTCCAGAAAACCCCATTGCGCCCGCCAATGGACCGCCATAGACGTTGGCCACCACCATCACGGCGATCATCAAAACGGTGCGCAGCGGATTTTTACCGCCACCACCACCGCCCAGGGGCAGCGCAATAAAAACGGCGACATCATTTTGAGCAAAGCCGTGCGTAGGCCAGTCAGCACGCAGGAGCGGCGTGCCGTTCAGAATGCAAACGGTAGGCAGCTCAAATTCGACCAAACCCTGCGAGTCCAGCCAGTCCCGCACGGTGGAGCCTGGTTTGACCCGGTACACCTCGCGCGAGTCGATCTGAAAGGGATTGCGCAGCCAAATGACGTGACAAACGACGTGACCAAGGACGTGACAAATAACGTTGCCTGTGTTCATGCTGTTGCCTCAAACCGGTAAAAGCCAGCGATCTGCCAGCCGTGCTGCGAGAGTGCGGACTTGCTCTGAAACACGACTCCACTGTCTTGCACGCAATGCAGCACGCCGCCCCCATCGGCTGCGAGCCAGACGCCGACGTGAACGCAAAAGCGAGACTGGCGCATCAGCACGGCGTCCCCCTCCAGCGCAGAATCGACCAGGCGCCAATGCTGCCTTTGCGGATGGTCACGAAACGTCTGGATCACGGTGCGCAGATTCAAGGCATCAACCGGAATTTCTGGCAGATCCCGTGCGAAGCGCGAGCGCTGAACGGCAAGAAACAAGCCCCAGCAATCAAACGCCTCCGGCCCACGCCCACCTGCTCTCCACAAACGGCCAAGCCAGGCGCTGGCCCAGTGCGCAGCCTCTGTTTCCATCACGCTTGTCACTGCCATCATCTCGTTAATCCTGGAAACTCGGTGGCCGTGTAGGTGCGCCCGGGGAAAGTCTTGTTGCCGATGTCCATCATTCGGGCCCGTGCAGTGATACGGTGCACGTCGGCCTCCACCTCTGTCAGTACCAGGGTGATCGGCGGGTCCATTTGCGGTCCTGCCAGATCATTGGAGAGATAAGGCCGGTAGGTCACTTCGATCATGGCTTGCGACTGGACGGCAGCATCGAGGTGGCGCACAATTTCGCGGGAAACGTTGTCCAGGGTCACCACGATCTCGGGCACCGGGGTTACATCGACTGGCGGCAATTCCAGATCAAACGCCATCGCCACAAAGCGCACCGTCTCCCCGCCATTGGCCGGAGCGGACGCTTCAAGCCTTGCTTCGAGATCGACCTGGTCGCGCACCACCCGGATGGCGGTGGTGTTACCCGCCTCATCCCGAAACTCAGGATGGCGAAACTCCAGCGTGTGCAGAATCACAACATCGGTGGGGGCGCTGGCGTAGGCCTCGCGAATGGCGTGCGAGAGCGACGGATCAGGCACGGGCCACTCCGATGGGAATCACCCGCTTCTTGGCAGGCTCCTTGGGAATGCCGTTCACCAGCCCAAAAATGTCCTTACGCGACTCTCGAAACTCACCCTCGATATAGACCGGCTTGCAGCCCGTCAAATACTCCAGGCCAGCCGCAAAGAAGGGGATGTTGTCCGAGTAGCTGGCATCACAGCCGGCGTCCCAGAGCGGGCCATGCAGAAACATGCAAGAGCCTTGACACAGTTGAAGGACTGGGCAACTGGTGCATTCGTCGCGCTTGCTCCAGTGGGTAGCGGTTTTCATCTTGATGGAAGCCAAGTCACTCAGCTTACCGATCAGATGACTCTGGCCGTTCGGGCCGGTGGAGGCCGCGCTGACGTTCTGGCAGGTAATAACATTGCCATGCAAGTCCACGGCCATGTTGTCCGTCTTGTCCATACCGCACTTCTGGCCAAGAGTGCTGGCGGGTCGGGCGTGGCGCACCGAGTCCACGAACCCCTTGATTTTCTGACGTGCAATATCAAAGTTGCCGACTTTTCCGGTACGCAACTCATCAAAGGCAGTAGTGCGGTAGCCAATCTGCTCAGCTTGGGTCTTCAGCGTTGCGGCCATGCCGCCCTCGTCATACGGGTCAATGAACGCCCCCTCGCCAATCATCACATCATCACCAAAGCGCTCCCGCAGCCAATCCTGTACCGCAGCGCGACTTGGGTTGTCTTTGTGCATCATGGCGTTGATGCTGATGCGTCCTTTTGGCTTTAGACGTGCGTACAGATCCATGATGGCAGCACGTTTCTCTGGGTCATCCATTGGGTCAAGGCCGCGTGCGTGGTAGCCGGGGCCATCGTGGCTGATACCGACACCGAAGCCAAGCTCATCAAGCCACTGGTTTCTTTCCTCATCAAGTAACGTGCCGTTGGTGATGATGTTGAAGTTGGCCTCTGGGTACATCTTGCGAAGGCGCTCAGCCAGCGGCTTTAGCGTCTTCCAGTAAACAAATGGCTCACCGCCCCAGAATTCGATGCGCTGGGGTGCTTGGGTCAATGCCCCTGTGAGCTGTGCCACAAAAGGCTCAATGTCACCGGGATTGCTGGACTCAGCGTGAGGAACAAAGCGCTGCGAGCAATAGTTACACTCGTAGTTACATGACAGCCCCATGCTGATCTTGAGCGTCTTGATAGCGCTCTTCAGTCCGGGTTCATCCGCCGACACCGCTGTAGCAGTCTTGTACTCACGCGGCTGCACGGGGATGACAGACTGTCCATTCTCCCAAGTCAGGCTACTGGTTTGGTTGTCGTACAGTAAAACGGGTTTACTGCCATCTGGCGCTTGGGTTTTAATTCTAAATTGGGTCATTAATTGCCTGTGTTTAAAACATTGCATTATTTTATAAGCAATAACAATATTTTATTTCATATAGAATAATAACGTATGCAAACTCGCCTTTTGACATTAAATGACGCTATAGCTGTGCAATCAGTATTTGATTCTCAGCCTTTAATAATGTTATCTCCTAAACTTCCTGACGCTATTCCGTATGCGCAGACCTTTTCTAAAAACCTTAATACCGGCTGTATTTGCTTTGGTGCCTTTGACAATAAAGACATACTTGTTGCTTTTGTTACTTTCTGGCCTTGGCCGGATGCTCCGTTATCCACCTTAGTTATGATCTGTAATCGCCCCACCGGAAGTGTTTTTTCAGGTAGGCTCTCCGGGCTAGGGTCAGCTTTTGAGACAGCTTTAAATTACATGGAATCTCATGGATATACTGGTTTTTATTCTGTCCGGGCCAATAAACCTCGCTGGAAAAAAGACATTATTCAAGCTCGCTTAGACAAACTCAACCAATACCAAGTCAGCGTGGCTGAAGTAATTCCTCAACATTGCCTATCTCGCTACACATTAATTAACCAACGCGTACTGGGCCAGCAACCTATACGAACCGAGGCTTTGTTGATGCTGGCTATTGCGCCATACGACATATCATTAAATCAAGCCGTTGAGCGCAATAAGCTAGGCTAACGCTGTTTGCTTAACTAACTGCTTAACAATGTCGGCGGCTGTTACATTGTTGAAATCAAGCCCCATGTTGACGCGAACGCTTTGAGCGGCAAAGTTATGCACTGAATGCCATTCAAAGTGGTTAAACACATACCAGCGCCACGGCTCCATGATTGCAGTCACAACGTGTTCAATCTTGTCGTGGTCTGGAATTCGCAATGGGTCAATGACCTCAAACTCTTCTGTATTCCGATACCACCTAGTCTCCTGCCCACCGCCTTGCAGCAACATAAACATGGATGCCTTGCGCTTGTGACCTTTGTGCGTGCCAAGGTAGTTGCCATTGCTTGACACCTGTAGCATTGTGGACGGGTCGCCAGCAGAGAGGTCTTGCAACCATTGCGGTGCAGACTCAATAAGTTGTTGGCTAAGTGCATCTGGAAAAAAGTGCTGGTCAAATGTGATGAGTTCACCGCCGCACAAAGCCCCCATCTGGGTTACACGCCTGTAGAGTTCTCGCGCCTTGTCTGCACCAACCAGTTTCACTAATTCTTTTGGCTTGTCACCACGGTTGTAATTGTGGCGCTTTGGGAATAGGTCAATCTTAGTCATGGCCAGTTCAAGTACTTCATGGCCTAAATCTGCACCAAACGTTAGACCAGTGTCATAAATGTAGTTGGCTGTGTCTATCCCTGCAACTTCTGCGCGAATCACGGTGTAGTCCTAAACAGACGTACAAACATTGCGCCCGTGTCTACCTCGTACCAACGGTTTGAAAAAATTGGCTTTTGGGCATTGTCGTGGTGCTCGTCATGTATCCACTCGCCACCCATTGGGCATATGTACTCCAAGTACCAACGGTTGCGAACCTGCGCTCCTGTGTGACTAAATACGCGGTGTAGGCCGTTGCAAAGATGAAGTGTGAACAGTGGCATCATGCCGACCCATAGGAACACATCGACAGATATAAGCAGCAAAAGGGAATGCCAAACAAGTACAACACCAAGCGCATTGCTGTACAGGAAAGAATGTCGAGGGCTGTAAAACCACTTGCCCACACGGGCGAACTTAAATGGCGGCATACGGTAGTTGGCAGTAAATAGGCCAGCCCACCCCTTTAAATGGGTGTCTTTGTCTGTGTCGGCAAACGCATGGTGCGCTGCGTGCAATGCCGCCCAGCCAACAGGTGTTGAATAGCCATAGGCCACTGGTAGAAACGCAACAAGCCACATCAGTGTTGGATTAGCTTCATACGCCCTGTGGCAAAAGTAGCGATGGACGACAGCAGAGAACAAAGAGACGACGACTACATGGACGCACAAGGCGGTTAAAGCCAAACCAAGGCTGGCGTTAGGGACGGCAAACAAAGCGCCCACAAGCCCAACGTAGTACGCTGCTGTGGTTCGTTTACCGTCCATTCGGAGATTAAAATTAGGCATCATGGTGAAATCCCTTTATTTGGTACTAGGCATAGCAAGAAAACGATTTATAAACTTGGCCCAATAATCAGTAACACCTTGCGCTGAATAATCAACAGCGCTGCCGTGTGTGTGATGGTGTCTATGCAAAAAAATTGGGTTTACCCAACGCGCCATCCACAAGGAATTGCCCGCTTTATCCTCGCCACTGAGGTTTGGATTGTGTGAAAACGCATTGACTATTAAGGCGTTGTGAATAGACAGCAGGCAAGCAATCAATACCGCGCAGCTTACAAGTGGTGAAACGGCAAACAGCGACCCGTGGAAGACCCAAGGCAGCAGCCACTCATATCTGCGAAACGTAATCATCCAAGGGTAGTCCCGCAGCAGGTCGGTAATGCACCTTGCGTCAGAGGTGTTTGGCTTGTATGTGGCCATCCATCCAATGTAGGCGTGTAAGCGACCATGTGAGGGTGAGTGCGGGTCTTTGCTGGTGTCTGCGTACCTGTGGTGGATTCTGTGAATCATGGCCGCACTTAATGGGTCACCATAAAAAGCAATCGAGCCGAAAAAACAAGCCACATACGGATACCAAGACCTTGCGATAAACGCCCTGTGCGCAAACAGCTTGTGGTAACCAATGGCCTGTCCAAGTTGCTGCACTGGGTAGTACAACAAGATGCCTGCCGCGACCACCAACGGCCACTCAGCAACGCCCCACAGCGTCCACACAATAAAGAGCGGCAGCAGTGGGACGGCCACAAACATTTTCAAGCAAACAGTAAGCTTCATGACAGGGCCTTGTCGTACCAAATAGCGTTCTCGCCGTAACGCTTGAGCGAGCGCTCAATCAAGGCGTCCCGTCGCTGGACGTTGGCCGTTCCAAAAACAAGCACACAAATACGCTCACCCAACGCGCAAGTGTTGCGGTCCACAGCATGTGCGGCTCTGGCGCTGTTGAGTACAAATGATCTTGTTGGCGCAGGAAGATGAGCGTATGTCGGCTCATCTGTTTTAAAGTACTTACCCCAGTCAGCACTGACAGTCTCGCCTGCTTCGTTACGCGAGTAGGTAGAAAAGTGATCAAAAGGCTGGCGAGCTTTGAAAAAGTGCAGCCCTTCGCAATTTTTGACCGTTAAGTACAGCCTCATCCCATGCAGACCATCAGGATCACAGTGCGTGAAAACATCTTGGTGTCCTTCTTGCGCTAAAAACATCAAGGATGTCAGGTCATCAAACGGGTACAACAGCAGATAGTCGTAAAGCTCAGGAAAAGCTTCTTTAAGCTGCGTTGGGTCTTTCAAAAGGCGCGACAGCCACGGATACGGACGTTTTTGTGCTTGCTCGTAGGAAATTTTGGTAGCCATCATTTGCGGGTCTTGCACGCTTACCATCCACTGCAAAAACTGCGGCACGTCTACTGTTGGCGGCAAAGGCAGGTCTAGCGGGCAATAGATCAAATCGTCGTAGCGACCCTGATGTTTAGCAGGTTGCAAAGGCCACTCGTTCACAGTACATCTCCATCGCGCAGCATGGCAAATGGATGCTTAAGACCAAAAAATTCATTAGGCGTCCAAGCATCGGCTTGAGCGTCGTAGTCAAACCAAGGAGAAACCCCCAGAACAATGGCAGTGCGGTCTTGCTTCGGCACACCGACAGAACAAGCCCTGTGCGGCAAGTGGGTGTCCCATGAATAGCCATAACCCACTTCAAAGCGGTGCTCAGTCAAAGCAGTGTCATCCATAGACACTGGCTTGCGGTCTTCCCGCATAACCTGTATCCGGTGGTCAGGCGAGTCCGTCACATGAATGTTAATTCGCAGGTTTTCAAACACACTCTCGTCTTTGTGCCAACCCCAATACATCCCTGAAGTCGCAGCGCTGCCTGCACGCATCACCGACATGCGCGAGCGCACCAGACTGCGTTTGAGCTTTGAAGTCAGCAACGCTAACTCCTTACTTGCTGCTGTAGTAGGCAAACGAAACCCGTAGGTGTCGTAGTAAGAATCGCGCAACGACCCTATTTTTGCCAAGGTAGCAGGCGTAGCGTAGTAATGCTCTACCGGAGTTAGCGCAGCCGAACCCAATGTGCCGTGCAAGGGGTCAGTAGTCGAGTCAGGATTGAACGCCAAAGAGATGCTTTCATAATAAGCACGGCTTTGTTGCCCACTCACAGAAGCAAACTGACCCAGCGGGTAAGCAGCTTGCGCTGCTGTGGCTGCATCGGCTAGTGCTTGGCTGCTCACTGGAAGCACTATGCGAACCACGTCTCCCGGCTCAATTGGGGAGCGCACCTGCAAGGCGGCACGATTCAAATCAAACTGCCGACTCAGTTCAGTAAAGCGCGGCAAATTCATACCACCCCAATAGATGCCGAAGCCATCCCTGAAATCGTGCGAGTGCCTACTTTGACTCGTAAAGCGTCGCCGCTTTGAAGACCCAACGCCATAGCCCTAAAAGACGCTGTGCCGTTGCGCACTTGTAAGCGCTGCTTAGGCAAGTAGCCACTGACCGCCTCAATTACCAGCTCGCCATCGTAAGCCAATAGCTTGTTATCGCGGTTCAGCGTTACGTTTACCGTAGCCCAGCCATCTGGAGCCACATTGGCTGGAACACTTAGACTTACTTGAGGTAGCAAAGCGTAGCTGTCAAAGTCTGCCGGTGCAACTTCCCACTCGCCTTGCGTGGTGTCTTCTAGCACAATCGAAGGCGATTGGACGTAAATCAGCGTCCACTGGTCAATAGAAGCGGCGGCTTCATCAGCGTACATCAAGAACAGCGTCTGCGCGTTACGCAGTGTACTGTTGCGCCCGACTTTGCCTTTGACAGACACGCTTTCTGCAAAGTGGCTGTAAGGCTCAGAGACAGCCCGTGCCGTATCAAGCGGAAAAGCAAAGGCGGAAAAGTCTTGACGCTCCCAATGACCCAACACTGTATTTGCGAGCAGCGGGGCGCGAAAAATGTGCCGACCCACTTCCTGAAACAAGCTATCTTGGAATGTAGGTTCGGTGGTTACTGCCGCGCCTGCAATGTAAAGACCTTCTTTCACGATCTGACGCAACAAAGGCGTTGTTGTTGGATCAAAAGCAGGCAGACTTAGCTGGACATCAAGATCACTATTTAAATCTACTGTTTGTGTGCAAAAGTAGCGAGCTACTAAAACTGCATTAACAACTTCTAAACGAACCACATGATTTGCTGTTATCGGGCCTGTATGTGCAAAGACGGCATTAGTGAATTTAATTTTTTTCATAAAGAGTCTTTTTATTTAGAGCAGGCGCAGTTGCAATTACAGTTGCAATTGGTACGACAGTTGAACGCACCGCAGTTGCAGTTGGTAAACGTCCTTGTGTACTCAGAGCCGCCAATTTCATCAGCACTCAGGCCGTAGGCCGCGTAGTTCAAGCCGACGCTCACAGCGTTGTATGAGTACGTTGTGCCGCCAGCACCGTCGTATGAGCCATTGTTGGCCCATGCAGGTTGAGGCGACTTGCCCGAGTACCACTCCCACCAGTTGCCGTTAGGCGGCGCGTACTGCAAGTTGCCTGCACAGTTGCCTGCGTTGAGGTAGCCGTTGCAGTTGTTCACTCGGTTATCAATGTATTGGTTGTTTCGGTTCATCTCACCGAGGTCCTGGCCGTCTGCCATTTTGAAGCCGGTGTTGCGAGCGTCGTCACCACCTCGCGAGGACACCACGTTGGCCGAGCCTGACATCGTCAAGTTCCCACTCATCGAGTCGCCTGATTTGTTGACTTTGCTGGACAGATCCAGTGCAGCCGTGCCTTTGGCTGTGACTTGGCCCTGCGCGTTGACCGTGATGATCGGGATTTGTGAGGCCGAACCTACGGTGCCTGCGCCGACGCCGGTGTCTTCCAGTCCTGCGGAAGGGATTTTGGTGATGGCCATGAGTGGGGTCCTTTCTTAGATGTAGCGCACGACAATGCGTGAGCCGTTGATGGGTGCTGCGCTAAAGCGCAGCGTTGCACCGCTGTTGATGAGCAGATAAGCATCCAGGGAGTCCTGCACCACATTGGCCACCGACACGATGAGTTTGTGGACGCTGGAAGAAGCGGTGGCCAGCGCAAAGTCGGTGGCACTGCCGTTGCCGGCAAACACCTGTGGCGCGACGTTTGAGCCGGAGGCGCTTGCGGCTGCGGCCTGCGCTTGGGTGGCATAGGTCTGGGCGTTGTTGGCCGCACTGGTCGCGGTGGACGCACTGCCTGAAGCACTGCTTGCGGAACTGTTGGCTTGAGAGGCTGAAGTATTGGCTGCGCTGGCAGACCCTGCAGCACTCGACGCTGAACTGCTCGACTCTGTAGCTTTGGTGCTGGCCGTTGCGGCCGATCCTGCGGCCTCACTGGCCCGGGTAGCTGATGTGCTGGCCGATCCCAATGCGCTCGAAGCTGATCCGGCCGCAGTGCTGGCTGAACTGGCGGCATTGGCCGCCGAGCTCGAAGCCTCGCTGGCCTTGGTCACGGCCGTGGCAGCAGAGGTGGCGGCATTGCCTGCTGAGGCGTTCGCCTCGGTTGCTTTGGTGGACGCGGTGCTGGCTGAGCCTGCGGCGGCGCTTGCAGAGGCAGCGGCGTCTCCTGAGCGTTGGGTAGCGGGGACTGCACTGGCCGATGCGTTTTGTGCATGGCTCTTGGCCGAGTATTCAGTGGAGCCAGAAACCGTGCCGCCCGTCTTGCTGGCCCACTCCTGGGCCACAGCCGCACCGGACTGCGCTTCCTTGTCCAGGTAGCGCACGCTGATGCCCACGCCCGCTGCGAGGCCGGAGCTAAAACGCAGCGTCGTGCTGTTGAGCACCGTGTAGGCATCAATCGGTGCTTGCGGCACGCCTGCCACGGTGACCATAATCGCGCCGGGGTAGCCAATTGAACGCGAGATCGTGAAGTCGGTCTGGCCCGCAGTAGCTGTAAACACATCGGCCGGAATCACGGTGTTCGACGTCACGGCGGCGGCGGACCCCGCTGCCTCGCTCGCCCAGTGCTTGGCGGAGTAGCCAGTACCGTCCACCGTGGTTGAGATTTTTTCTGCCCAATCGGCGGCGCGCACGGCCTGCGTTTGCACCGAGGTCAGTGTGGCCGCCGCACTCAAAGCACTCCCGGCTG
>Ga0114998_10002416_pt1 | contig 14143 bp, 4 predicted proteins | sample ArcticOcean_MG_C_5_FD_87044 | JGI IMG/M metagenome (GOLD analysis project Ga0114998, IMG submission 87044) | Marine microbial communities from western Arctic Ocean - ArcticOcean_MG_CB4_138 | ecosystem: Environmental > Aquatic > Marine > Oceanic | place: Arctic Ocean: Canada Basin | collected...
CCCAGAATGATAATTTGTAAAAGAGTGAGTATACTAATACTAATACTAATACTAATAATAATACTAATAACAATAAAACGGCCAACGTTGTCTCGTTCGAAAACGAACGATGAATGAGATCGTAACTGGAACCGAGCTTTGTATCGATCAAAGATACGAACGAGCTTTAGAAGAACTGGCGAGAACGATCAGTGGGAAAAACCGTAACTTGGCCGGCTCCGTAACATGGGAAGAACAGTTCGAACGCTTACATGAATACATCGACGTCTTACCGGGCATCAGGGACAGGTTAGAGAGTGAAATGCGGGTCATACACGTCGCCGGGACGAAAGGGAAAGGATCGACGTGCGCGTTCGCGGAAGCAATTTTGATCGAATGCGAGGTTCAGAACGTCGGGTTATTTACTTCACCGCATTTAGTGGATGTGAGGGAACGATTTCGCGTGAACGGGAAACCGATTACGAAAGAGGTTTTTTGTGACTCCATTGATTGGTTAATGGAGAACATAGAGAGGAATAAGTTAGAGGTCCCAGCGTATTTCAGGTTTTTGTTCTTATTAGCGTTGAAGATATTCTCAGACGCGAACGTGGAGTGCTTAATATTAGAGGTCGGGTTAGGGGGGAGGTTAGACGCGACGAACGTAGTTAGGAAACCTATCGTGTGCGGGATTACGAGTTTAGGGCTTGACCACGTCGAGGTTTTAGGGCACACGATTGACTTAATCGCTACCGAGAAAGCTGGGATTATGAAAGATTTCGTTAAAGCGTATACGAGTCCGCAACCAGCGTTGGCGATGGATTCTTTAAAGAAAAAGGCGAATAGTTTACAAAATTGTGAGTTGATTAGTGCGAAACAATTGGACTTAAAATTAAAAAATGGTGAACCAGTGCAGTTAGGATTGAGTGGACCACATCAAAGAATAAACGCGTCTTTAGCCGTCGCTTTAGTGAAAGAATGGGCGGAAAAGACGAATCATAAAGGTATGTTGGACGTGTTACAAATGAAAAACAACGAAAATGATGATTTACTGCAACAACACGACGAATTACCTTTAGCGTTTAGGAGAGGATTAGCAAAGACGACTTGGCCCGGTAGAGAGCAAATTGTTCAAGATGAGTTTAGTAAAAACTTGACGTTTTATTTAGATGGCGCGCATACCGAGGAATCCATGAAATCGAGCGCGGAGTGGTTCTCAGCTCACGTCAACGCTAAACGGAAAAAAGAAATCAAGAACAATAATAATAGCGGCGGAGGAAATGCACAAAGAGAAGGAGATGATAAAATTCACAACGTATTTTTGTTCAACTGTATGGAAGAGCGATCACCGCTCATGCTTTTATCAGCAAGTTTTGACGTTTTAAAATCCAAAAACGTCATAATCGATTGCGCGATGTTTTGTCCTCCAGACTCATCCGTGCTCGGTTTAGTTAAAGTGGAAGACGATAAAAAAAATTTGGAGTGGCAAGAAACGTGCGCGAAAACGTGGCGGGAAATTAATAACAATAATAATAATAATAATAATAGCGCGAATAGTAGTTCTTCTTCGTTAAACGAAGTTCAGACAGACGTTCGAGCTTCAGTGGCGGGTGCGATTAGCGCTCTGAGAAGAAAAGCTGATTTAGTCGCCCCAAAACGCGTGGACGTATTAGTCGCTGGGTCGCTTTATTTAGTTGGAGATATATTGAGACAATTAAAGAAACTAGGAGTAAAGTAAATTAGATACGGTACGTGATAATAATAATAATAATAATAATATACTTTAAGAGGTGTACTACTACTACCTAGTATAAATAATAATTAACAACAACACGAAAACAACCACACAAACACAACAATGACAATTATATAAATTTCTATTACGACTTGCTTTGACTTGTATATTTAAAAATAATCAAAAGCGTCCTCCTCGGCCTCTGCCACCTCCGCCTCTGCCTTGAAGCCCACCACCGCCTGATCGGCCACCGCCTGATCGGCCACCACGACCGCCACCGCCGCGGCCTTCGCCATCATCCAATTGAGATACAATGTTCAATCCTGGTATACCTTTCAAACCCATCATTCCTACGGTTTTCTTCAAAATGCCCGGTATTTGAGGACAGCCCAATACGTTCAAAGCGTAATCGTTCGCGGCTTGCACTAATTGCGCTTTGGACCAACCCATTTTGGAAGAACTACCGTTGTAAAAACCCATCCACGCAACGTACGCTTGATCTTTCGATTGTTGGTCTACTTTCTGTAACCCGTTTTGAATGCGCTGCATGGCGCTCGGATCCACGCGCGCTTCAGCTTTTTGTAATGGCAAATCTGTCATCGTGCGAAGAATATACTTTTCGTAATCGGCTAAGATCAAAAGACCTTGGCCTGTTTTCCCGGCTCTTCCAGTTCTCCCTAAACGATGGACGTATTGCTCTCTCGATGATGGTAATCCGACTTGGATGACAAAAGTAACGTCCGGGAAATCCATGCCTCGAGCGGTGACGTCTGAGGACATCATGATTGCAGATTTCGCGGCGCGAAATTGGTCAGCCGCTTTCGTTCTCGCGGATTGCGATTTGCGAGAATGAATTTCAAATACGCTAATACCCAACGCTTCGAACACTTCAGAGGCTAATCCAGTTGCCCGAGCGGTTGGAAAGAAGCACATGATCTTATGGTTCGGCTCTTCTTTCGCGTGCGATTCAATCAATTGTAAAAGTAGAGGTAAATGATCTTTCAAATCGGCCATCGCGAGCCACTGCGTGACTTGAGTGTTCGTCGCCGCGGCTTCATCACCAACGCAATCGATATAAACGTGATTGTCACTCATAGCATTCGCGGCGATTTGTTTCACCACGTTTGGCACAGTCGCCGAAAATAGTAACGTTTGTCTATTTCTCGGTAAATAGGACAAAATTTTCTCAATCGATGGCCTAAAACCCATTTCCAACAATTGATCGGCTTCGTCTAAAACCAACACCTTCAAATTCCTTAATCTGTTCTGTAACCCTTCGTTCTCGAGATGGTCAATTAACCTCCCAGGAGTGGCGACTAAGAAATCGCATCGGTTCTGTTGCAAACGCTTCTTATCCGTCCCGATATTCGTCCCCCCAAAAACAACTTGCGCCTTAAACTCATGAAACGTCAACAACTGACTCGCTTCGACATGAATTTGACTCGCGAGCTCGCGCGTTGGACTTACGATTAACACCGAAATATCCCCACTCTGCACTTTCTGTTTCTGCTTCATCAAGAGCTCGATGCTCGGTAAAGTAAACCCGACGGTCTTCCCCGAACCGGTCTTCGCTCTCGCTAAAACATCAACGCCGCTTATAATACTCGGTAAAGTCTGATCTTGCACCGCCGTAGCATGCGTAAACTTGCATATCTCCGCGATCGCTCTCATGCTTTCCCTCGATAATCCCATCTTCGCAAACTCAATCGTCGTCGGTCGATTCCCCCCATCTTTCACTTGCACCGATGGTTGTAACTCGTTCAAAGTTCTCTCCTTACCGACGTTTAACTTCACGGTTTCTTGTCTCTTATTAGGCGGTAACGGCCCTCGTTCTTGCGAAGAATTACTCGCGCGCTTCTGTTCGTTATTCCCTTCTTGAGCTCGTTCATTGACTCGGCCGCCTTTGGATTGCGAAGATTGAAACCTGCCGCCATTGGAACCAAACCCGCTTTTCGCACGCGCAGCAGTATCACCGTTATTCGTATTCGCTCGCATTTCTTGCGATGCAGCGGATCGTTCAGCTCTCGTGCTTAGCAGTAGCACTCTTTTTGGGTAGAAAATTCTAATCAATACTTTCGAAGGCGACGAAGTGAGCATATCAGAGTTTTGTGAGGAAAATCGTTTTTAAGAAGAAAGGGGGAATTTTAGTTTCTTAAACAAGTTTAGGGTTTCACTTGTGTACCTTTAAGATGATTCATCGTTCGCGTTTCTCTCATCGTATATGTGTACAATTTTCCTACACGTATTTATTTAAATAATAAAGTAGTAAATAAGTAGTGCTCTTTCTCTCTCTCTCTGTGTGTCTGTCTGTCTGTCTGTCTGTCTCTCTGTCTCTCTGCGTGTGTGTGTGTGTGTGTCTGTCTGTCTCTCTCTCTGTCTCTCTGTTGTCCGTCTCTCTGCGTGTGTGTGTGTCTGTGTCTGTCTGTCTGTCTGTCTTTCTGTCTTCGAACGATCTTTTTTTCAAGTTTTAATGATCGCTGCTGTCGATGCTGTCGTCTACTACTGCGGCCGCCGGGGCAGTTTTTGGCGCCGACTTACGCGCAGTCGTCATCGCGAGTTTCTCCTTCTTCTCCGGCGCCTTCTTCTGCGCGACGACGGTCGGTGGAGCGGGCGGCTTTGACGGTGTTTTCTTCTTCGCAGAAGGAGTTGTGTGGACGCCGAGTTCGGCGAGCCTTTTCTCCAATTCGATTTCATCTTTGAGTGCTTTCTGCATCAACGCGAAATATTTATTGATATCGTCTCGAGATTTCTGCTTTCTCGACTTTAATCTCGCAATCGCGTCCTTGGTCTGAATCTTCGTTTTCTCCTTCCTAAACTTTTCTTCCTCTTGCTTCTTCTTCTTCTGCTGCGCGGCGACTCCGGTTCCTGCTTGCACGACGGTCATTGCCAACGCAGTCGTCGGTAGAGCCGTTTTAAACACGCCCTGCGAACTCTTCTTCTTCGGCGTCGGCGTCATCGTCGCCGCGACCGGCGCAGCCTTCAAACTCCCAATCGGTCCCCCTTTCGTGCTCCCTTTCGCATTATGCGCGATCTTCTGCTTCTTTTTCCCTTTCAAATAAATCCCGCACGGTAAGTCGAACCCGCAATTCAATATCGACTCTAACCAAATCCTGTGCGATCCGCCCTTATACTCGAACGAGTTCTTCTCGCCCTCGCATTCCGCGATCCACTTCACGCCGATCGGTTCCTTTTCCACGTCCTCCTTCTTCTTCTTCGCGGACCCTTTCTTCTGATGGATTTGGTATATCTCCGCGAACCAAGGGTCGTTCTTATTCCCAGAGTAAACTTCGCAGAACATCCCGATCTGTAATTGGTTCAACGTTATCCCATGCGCTGTCCGAGGCTTCGTTGGCTCGGACGATTTCCTTTTTTTTTCAGCCTGATCGGCTGCTTTGTTTGCCACTATCGCGACTGCGAGAGTAGGTTTAGACTGCGGCGTTAACGGTGATGTTGGCATTATTTATTATTAATATTATTATTTGTGTTCATTTTTCTGCGGAATTTAGGGAATTATTGAATTGGACCTCGTTTTTGAATTAGGGCATCAACGAATCTTTTTTTTAATACAGGGGGGATTAGGGGTGCTCACATTTAAAATAGAGTTTCCTCTACACTACGTACGCTCTCTATAAAAATCACACCGTCTTAAGAAGAAAGTACTCAAAGCAGGAGAGTTCGTCTCGCTCGAGAAACCGAACAAATGACGATGGTTGCGTTTAATGCTGTCGTGTAGTGTCGACTACTGTCGTGAGTAGCCTTTACTGAGTCAAAAGTTTGACCTTGCGCGTTGGAATTATTTCGGGCGATCAGTTTTTGCCTTGTTTGATTTTGGTTTTTGTGTGTAGGAACACATTTAGAGCGTTTGTAGGGAGAAAGTGTGCGTGCTCGATGAACGCTGAGGAGAGTGTTTTAGTACGCGTACGATGACGAATTTAATTGACAAATTTTCTGTTCGAGCGCACGTAATTTTCGTTCTCTCGTCGCGCTAATCTTTGCTATGTGAATCTCTCTCTCTCTCTCTGTGTGTGTGTGTGTGTGTGCGTGTGTGTCACTAAAAGTCTTCGTTTTCTTCGTATTGAGAATCATTCGGGCATTCGGCGCGGACTTGGCCTTTCCCACCGCCGGGACTATTCGCCTGTAGCACTAAAGCGGCTACTTTTTGTGCAGCCTCTTCCTTAGATTTTTTTCTTCCTTGGATTTTCTTCGCGCGAAACATTTGCTCTTTCTTCTTACGCGTCGTATCGTTCGGTTGAGCTTTGCGTTGACAGCGGATGTTCACGTGGACCATGTTATCGGTTGCGTATTGGTAAGCCGCTTCGGCGTTTGCGAGCGCTCCAGGGGCGTTTGCGCCAGTTACGTTTGGGTCGCTCGTACCAGCGACACCTAGAACGATCATGTTCACGACTTTAACGAGGAGATTTGCTATTTCAGAGTGCGATAGGAGCGCTTTTGCGTCCACTTGAGCTTTATAATCGAGTCTCGCTCTATATTCTCTCATTTCTTCCATCGCCAAGACGCTGAATTTTCTCAAATCGTCCGATAATTTCTGTAAATCGTTCTTCGCGACTAAATATTCAGTTAAATCTGCACCGTATTGTTGATCGTTTGCATTGTTATTATTATTACTATTAATAATATTACTATTGTTGTTGTTGTTGTTGTTAGTTCTTTGCCTTGTAGTGATCATTTGCAATTTTTCATCCATAATCCTGCGAAGTTCTGTTTCATTTTGAGCCAACTCGGCGTGTTTATACGTTTTTGAATCTGGATTACTCATCAACTCCGTGTATATATCAAATTCTCGCTCGTAACGAACTCTTAGACACTTCGCTTCGTATTTTAGGTCGTCGTAAAGCGTCACGGCTGCGACGAGACAAAAGTCTAATTCACCAATCGATAGCACGCGATTATCCGCAACTGATGTGTCGGCCTCCCACGAGTCTTCCAAGAGAAGGTCCACGCCACTCAAAAAAACCTTGTTTCCTTTTCGTCGGCGCTCCAAATGGTCGTAAAGCTTCTGCACGCATAATCTCGCTAACGATTCGCGAACTGAGTCTTTAAGTTCTAAAGCCGCTTCAATTTCTTCATCAGTAGCCGCTCTCATATACCCGTTCTCGTCGGCAATCATGTATTCCCACTTTGCGTTTGGCCATACTTTTTGTTGAAGTTGCATGTACATCTGTAGAAGCGTACAAATATCTTCATTGTTGACGATTTGGGTAACATATTGTACCGCATGGTCTCTAAAACGCATTTCTTGTAAAGGAGGTGGTATTTTAGACGGTGCAATCTCTCCATTTATTAGCTGCACGGAATAATCTAACGGAACATTTTTCACCGCACTATGAAACGCGGCTTCATAACACGAACCGACCAAACGAGACATGTTCGATTCGAAGTGCATGTGATCCTCTTCGAACGTCGCGCGTACGTATGGCAAAATTGCCTCGTCCCACGAATATGCGCAATGTTTGCTCGGAATGCCGTATTCCAGGTAAAGTTCAAACGCTCGCTCGAGAAAGTACATGATCGTATCATCGTCGTCTTGTTTCGTTTCATCGTCGTTCTCGTCGTTAAAGAACAGCACTGATGCGACTGCACGGATAACTCTCCCTAATGTTGCTTCGCGTAAGTCTTCAAGCGATTTGAACAGAAAATCAGTCTTTTTCTTAGTCTGCATTTTATTTTGCGTCACCATGGTAACGATCGAATTCAACGCGTCGATATCCTGAAGACCGTAACAACAGGCTGAAAGCAAAGAAACGTTTCTACGCACGGCTGCTACGTACCGTCGCGTTGACTCGGGTTGACCAATACCTGATATGAACACTTTTGAACTAAGTTGAACGATGAGTTCTTCAGTTTCCTCGTCAACTTTTTTATTGCTCAAAGTTGCTTGGGCCAACGCAAGCTGTTGGTCGTATTCAATGATTCGTTGCGCATGTTCGTCAATAACACCACCCTCTGTAGTAGTAGTAGTAGTATCTTCTGGCAAAGGAGCGCTTTGTTTACCAAAACCAATAGTTGCATCATCCATTTCCACCATGAGAATCGACAATGTGAACCTTTTCGACTTTTGTCTCTTCGCCCCTAGTCCCGCTCTCCAAGGTTCGCTCAAGCCAAACATAGGAGTGAGGTGCTGTAAAGCATCGATAGCTCCAGCCATCGAGGCGCTTTCAGCAACAGGTATGGGATTAAGAGCTAATCGCGTTTGTGCTAAATTCTGCTCTAAAACTGGATGTTCTAACGCATTTCGAGCTAAGCGATATACGACTTTATGATAGAGCGGAATGGTGTCCTTGATTTTACGCAAGGCAACGGTCGCATCTTTCCACGCAGTCAGCCACGATTTCTGTTGCGCAGGCGGTAATCCGGCTATAGCACCTTGCGGTAAAAATCTATATTTATTGACGTGTTGAATAACCGGCGTATTAGTCTCGCTCGCTTTTTCTCTTTGTTCAATCGGTACAGTTAACAACGCGCGGCATCGCTCCGAGTGGAGCTGATAAAGAGGCTCAAGATAATCTGGCGCTTTCTGAACAGCCAACGCGTGCGAGTCTAGAATCTCAAAAATAGGGCGATTGTTCCTGCGGTAACATTTTGCAAGCTCCAAGTCATACAACCAAGTTTCAGGCGAATACTGTGATGCATTTCGAAAAGCCTCGATAGCTTTTTCCAACGCGTGTTGATACGAGACCGTGTTTCGGCTAATTTTCTCACGCCGCCCATCGAAAAACGGCGCACAATCTTGCAAGATTTCGTAATATGTTAACCCTTGCCGCTCGTACGTATCCGCAATAATACTTTTCAATTCGTCGAGTTTAGATGAAATTACAGCAGATTCGCTGGCATTCTTCACTTCATCTGCTTGAAGCTTTTTCAAATCTAATTCATTTTTCTTTCCTTCTAGAAGGATTAGAGCGGCACACAAACATGCTCTGAGCCAACTTTGGTGTAAATAAATGAGTGCCATGGGTATACCACCTTCATTTGTACGAAATACTTCTGCAGAAACCAACTTTCCACCATCTGATATGGCGATATCTTTTATCTCGTCAAAGTGTATCGCAAGCGAAAGCCAACTGTCGATCCGCTGCGGATTATAGCATAAGTCATACTTCAATAAGTAACAATACTCACGCGACATGATAGAATGCGCCGGTTCTAATTTCTGAGCTTCAGAATTTGGTCTATTAGAATGTAATAACGACGATATATAGAACCAAGTATCGTTGACGACTTCGAGACTTTGAGAAAATCTCTTCTTTTCGAGCTTCGCGGATAAGTAGAAAAGATCGCTATAGACATCCGCGTCTTGATTTCTAGGATCGTTTTCGCCTCCAAATTTAAATGAATCGTTCTCAGCGTCAGTATCCATGTCCTCTTCTTCGTTTTTCCTTTGCTGTTGTGCGACGGCTCCTGTAAAGCTCGGCATCGGAGTAGCCGGTCCTCCCATACTATTCGCAGTAGCATCGACCATTTGTCTCTTCAATCGCTCCTTTTTCGATAGCGGCGGCGGTGCATCTTTTTGCAACCAATTCTGAGCAGCCTCGGATTCTGCCGCAGTCAAATTAATCCACCACGATTCACTTCGAGGTAGGCTATCATTATGGTAGTATTTCTCCCAAATCGAAAAGACATCCTCTAAGTGCTTCAAATCTAAGTTTCGAACAGACTCAGGCGGCATTCGAAACGTCCTGCGAACTAGCCCGACAGCACTTCGAATGATATCAAAGGTTTCTTGAGAAAAATTTGCTTGCTTAGTCATATAATCAAATGATATGAGACTTTCTACATTGTCTTCTTGGTCGTCGTTGTCGTCTACATTTAATCGAACGGCATCTTCAACAAAAGGCTTAATAGAGTGCCAAAGAGTAGCTGCTCGTTGCTTCTGCGCTACCCATGACTTGAAATTCGATTGAATTCTCTCATCTTCAACGTCTAAACTCGCCGGTGTAATTGACTTCGCTTTTAAAAACGATTCTGGTACCTCACACGCGCCACCCTCACTACGGCAGTCTCGCAGCTTATAACCCAACGGTTCTACAATTTTTCGAAGATCAACGCCATAGGCGCACCAGAGGCACTGCGCGATAATAGCATTTATCCTCTTAACTTCTACTTGCGTTTCCTTTATCACGATCGCGTATGGATCTTTCAATTTTTTGATGGCAGCTTTTTTCATCGCAGAATGCGTGGGTTTTGGTTTTTCCAATTTCTTCGAAGCGGCGGCGGCGCTAGATTTCTTGTTTGCCACTTTTTTTCCTCGTTTTTCAGTTTCATATGATTCAGGTTCATTGAAAATGCTTCCAGATTCTTCGTTGTCGTCGTCAGTTTTCCCATCATCACCTGGTTTTGAAGATAGTCCAACTGCTTTCTGAATTGCGCCCAAGAACGATCCAAATAATGACGGAGACGGCTGACCTTGTAGCGGTACATTCTCTTCTGGCTGTTCTTGCGTCGGCGTCGTTTGCATGTCAACATTCTCCTCATCTTCTTGCGTATCTATCAAAGAAGCAGTTGCATCTTCTTCAGATGCGAACTGCTCATCATCTTCTTCTTCAGGTGAATAAGACCATTTTTTTTGCAACTCTTGCTTCTCCGCAATCCGTTTACACAAAAATGATCGTCTTTCGCAAAGAGTATCCAAACGCTGTCGCAAATAAGAACTCCCAGAAGCAAAATCAACCGTGTGATCATCATTTGATGCGTTCATTTTGTTCTTTTTCTTGCTATGCATTACGTGTGATGTCCCGCAACAACAGCGAGCATCTGCCATGCACTCGTGCATTCGCTCACTTGCTTCGCACATTTTTGTAACGTCCAAGCCAAAGCCAAGATCAACTCTGGCCTCAACTCTTTGTAAAGCGTCTATTAATTGAGCTGCAGATTCTGTTCCAACAGCTTTAGAACGACATTTAGCAGCTTCTCTATGCGAAAGGTTCAAGGATGGATCCATAGCACCTCGCGTTACGAAGGTTTCAAAAGCAACGCATGCCAGCTGGTGCAAATTAAGCTCGCGGCAGGCTTGCAACGCAACGTTGATTTCTTTCAATGAGAGAGCTGAAGCAGCAATACCATTTTTCGTGACAGCAGCCTTTGCGCTCGTCTTCTGTGGTGTCACTGGAGGGCCGTCTGTTTTTTCATCATCCCTGGCTGAATCAGCAGCACCAAAATCGTCATAATTTGAGCATAATCGGCAAAGACATTGAGCGATAGCTTTCAAGGGAACGTGATCACCTGTCGCGTCAAAGAGCGCTGAGAGCGCTCGAATGAGCGTTTCCGGATCGTTGCCTTCAGCTACGAGTGCATCGCAAAGAACTCTAAGCGCAGAGACGCGTTCGACTGGGGACATCACATAAGTTTCTTTATTCTCAGCGGCGGCTGAATTTTCATCATTTTTGTTAGTTCCGCCCATACTATTCTTCTTTGAAGACTCCGCTAGACGCGAACGTCCGGCATCTTCCTCTGCATTGGATTCGAAAACGCTATTACTCGGTGCATGCAACGGTTTTCTACCTAACAAAACTGGAGATAACTCAAAAACGAGCTCTTTCGTTTCACCCCTACCGAATCTTGCAGCTGCGGCAGTTACCGTTTTACGCATCGAAGTAAGCCTGATAGCAGCAGCACACGCAGTCTTAGTGAATCTTTCGGGAGCTTTATTGAGAACCCAATCTTCGCGGGCTGTATTCATATGTCCATCTTTTGGGCAGGAGTCGTGACTGGCATCTAAATGCTCTTCCGCCGCTTTCGTCAATCCTAACAATAGCGATAACTTATATTCGACAAAATGAATCTCGCCCCATCTTTCATTTTTATCTCCATCGGCTGAGGAAATTTCATGCGCGCGCTGAGCGTGCTTTCTTGCTAAGAGTGCCCATCTTTTGGATATTTCCGCTCCCGCTTTAAGTGAATTCGTTTCAAAGCATTCCGATATGATATCAATGGCAGCGTCTGCCAGCATTAAATGCGTTCGTAGTCTAATTTCTGGAACAGCTGAAACACCATCGACGCCAAAGACTTCTGCTAATTTTAAGACTTTGAGAGCGTCTACAGCCGTATCGTCCTTTGCATCCGGGCGCCATCGTAAAGCAGCACAGTACATCAGTTTCCATGCACAATCGGCAACACCGCTGTTCTTATCCTTCAAGTTGTTTATTTTGTCCACGTATGCAGAGACTTGCGCTCTTTCTTTCGCAGACGCAGAGACAGAAACGCGCTTCCCACTGTGACGTTCCTTTTTCAAAGAATCTAGAATGAGCTTGTTTTCTTGTGCAGATTTAAGTCGCTCTTTAGCATTTTCTAGCTCTTCTTTATCAGACGCGTTGATTGTTTTTTTCTTTATGAGAGACACGAAAAGTTTTTCGGCAACGTGCGAAGCTGGTCCTTTCCATTCTGGCATATTTTTTCTCACGTTTGCAAACGCTTCAACAGATTTAGCGAGAGCGGCTTCTAATTTTTCCATCGTTGGTGTAGGGGAAAATTCTTTAGTGTGGTCTTCTTCTTCTTCGTCTTCTTCTTCGTCTTCTTCTTCGTCTTCTTCGTCTTCGTCTTCTTCATCTTCTAATTCATATGCTTCTACTTCTACCCCACCAACCGCAGCATCACTCACGACAGTTTGGCCTGCAACGCGGCGGGTTCTCGGGTGTTTTGGTACGTTGTTATACACGCACTTCTGCTTCAATTCGGGCCGCAAACAAGTTTTGCAAATCCTGCATTTAAAAGCTCTTTTAGCACTTCTAAACAATTGAATCCCATCTGGAGTTATAATCGTCGTCGCTTCGCCAAAATATTCAGACGGAACCGCTATCGGGATCCCGTTTTCGTTGAATTTCTGCGGACCGTGAGGAGGAGGAACTTGTGGTGGTGGTTTTGGTTTTGGTGCTGCTAAAGAAGCATCAGTGCGAACTACTTTTTGTTTTTTCTTTGGTTTTATTTCGGCGACGTAGTTTTTCAACCTTTCGATATCCTCTTCATCCTGCTCTTCTTCGGTTTGATGTGGTTCTTTTTCGTCTTTAGATGTTTCTTTCATTTCTTTGAGTATAAACTTTATTGGTACTCCCAAGCCGGCTCTTGTCGCGTTATTAATGATTTTATTCACCGCCGTTCCTGGGTTTATAGGAAAAATGTTAGTAATATTAGGCGATTCAGGAGGTGTCGTCGGCTCGCTAACGCCTCCTTCGTCATCGTCGTCGTCATCATCGTCATCGTCGTCTTTTGCTCGAATGGCGCTTGCTTCGGACTCGACTTGAACGTTCACAGTGCTCAATAACGCCGTCGCGACTTCATCCCAAGCCATTCGTGTAAGCGTCACCGTCACGTCACTAACTCTCTGACTCGCCGTCGCGTTTGAATTTTCGAATCGTTCCCTCGCTTTGACCAACTCTTTTTTCGGCTCCACTGAACGGAAATCGTCTTTCATTTTCCGCATGCGCGCGTTCTTCGAATCTGTCTTTAAAATCTTCGCGGCTAAAAACTTCCCACTCATCTCATCTCCAACGACTTTGCATACTTCGCATAGCCTTTCTAACAAAAGTGGATGTTCTGGTCTCACTAATAGACCGCTTTCATACGCGCGTCTCGCCAATTGTAAATCCCCGCGACGACAACTTAAATCGCCCATTCGTAACCAACTCGAAATATCTTCTCCGTCCATTTTCACGGCTTCTTCGTAACACCTCATCGCATTTTCAAAGTTATCCGTCGGAGTCGTACGAGCGATCATTTTCTCATCATAATCATCATCATTCGGTGCTTCCAAAACCGCCTTACCATCATCATCCCCTTCCTCCTCACTCGCGAACAACCCTCCCAGGTTCCTCAGCGCCAAAAACTTAACCCTCTGCATCGTCGGCGTCAAATCCAACTCCCCGTCTCCATTTCGTAAACTCAGCATCTCATGGTTCACGACGGATATCAATATCGCTTTCGCCTCTCGTTTCCTCTCCTCGCGCTCTTCTCTTTTCTTTAACAACTGATTCAAATCTTCCTCGTCGCGCGCGTTCGTTTTCTCATAATCATCCTCATCTTCTTCATCCGTGCTCAGTTCGGCCAATATCCTTATCGCTTCTTCGTACGAATTCTGTATCCTGGTCTCCTCGGCCTCGGCCGTTCTCCTCTTACGCTTTTGTAGTAACTTCAACTGATTATCTTCGTTCGCCTCGTCATCATTAACCGCTGCCCATTCCATTCTTATGTATGTATATGTATATATATTATGTAATCGATCGATCACTCAATATCGCTTTATCGAACTTCAGGAAGAAGAAGAAGAAGAAGAGTTTGAATACTACGTTCTCAAGCTGATATGTTCTTTTCCAATCTGATGTCTTATTTGGAACTGAGCGGACTGGAACCGATTTATATATCGCGCGCGATTGCGAGTGCTTCTACTGTTTATGCGCGCTTTTGCGATCGTGATTACGACCG
>Ga0114998_10002418_pt1 | contig 14139 bp, 9 predicted proteins | sample ArcticOcean_MG_C_5_FD_87044 | JGI IMG/M metagenome (GOLD analysis project Ga0114998, IMG submission 87044) | Marine microbial communities from western Arctic Ocean - ArcticOcean_MG_CB4_138 | ecosystem: Environmental > Aquatic > Marine > Oceanic | place: Arctic Ocean: Canada Basin | collected...
CCATCACTCTCGATGGATCCAATAGCAGCTCCTTTAACTTTGGAACAGTTTCGGGAGCATCGACATGCGAATTCATTGTCGAAGGGAACCCTACGACCGGCGGTCGGGATGGCTTTCTCGCTGTCGGTTCCAATTCCTCCAGCAGTTTGCGCTACGAACAGTGGGACGACAGCGGGCAGTTAGGATTCACACAGAGCGGAGTCGCCGACTATAGTTTCAGCCCTCTTGTCCTTTCTCCAACCGAAGCAACCCACGTTGCCTATGTGTGGGACGGAGATGGAAGAATGGACCTCTATCTTGACGGAACCCAAGTTGGACAAAACACCGGCGTTGCCAGCTCTTTCGGCATGCCGAGAGGGGCGGGGTCTCTAGGAAACAACGCAGGAGGAACCGAAGGAATGGTCGGCACGATTCACCGGGTGACCGTTTACAATCAAGCTCTTTCCAGCGACGACATCTTGCGGCATTCCAATGCCTACAACGAAGTTCTGGAGCCACCGGTGATCGAAAGCTTCACGGCATCGCCCGAGGCCTTTCTTTCCCCGGGGAATTCCACCCTGAACTGGACCGTCACCGGAGCTGATTCGGTCTCGATCAATGGTACGGATGTCACAGCGCAAAATCAATTCATCGTTTCTCCGGCTTCTACAACCGACTTCATCCTAACAGCCACAAACGATGATGGTCCCGTCACGCAAGATGTCACCGTGACGGTAAACCCGGCACCTCTCATTACTTCTTTCACTTCCGACCGAAGCACCATTAACACTGGGGAAAGCGTCAGGATTTCATGGTCTACTGACTTCGCCACCACCTGGTCTATCAGTCCGGCTCCCGGAGATGTCACGGGGCAAACCACAAACGGCAACGGTTCGCTCAGCGTTTATCCCGGAGGCCCCACCACTTATACTCTGACCGCAGGAAGTGCCTTTGGTTCGGAGACTTCCGAGATCACCGTGAACGTCGCGATGGTTGCCAATCATCCTGTCATTTCAGAGTTCATGGCTGACAGTAAATCCGGCCTAATGGACGCCGACGGAGATTTCTCGGACTGGATTGAGATCTTCAACCCAACGGAATTCACCGTGGATCTGGGGTCATTTTTCCTGACAGACGATGCCACAGATCTGAGCAAGTGGCCTTTCGAACCACTAACCTTAGAACCAGGCGAGAGAGCGATCGTCTTTGCCTCCGGTAAAGGTGTGAACGGACCAGCCGGGGAAATTCACACCAACTTTAAATTGAGCGCAGGGGGAGAATATCTCGCGCTCATTACCGACGGAGGAAGCACAATTGTGCAGGAGTTTGCACCGACCTACCCTGCTTTGGATACTGATGTTTCTTACGGGATCCTCGCGGGAGATTTATCGACTGCCCGGGTGCTTGGGAGCTCTACTCCCGGCCAATTCAATGACGCCTCAATGCCCGCACCATCGGAGGTAACGTTCTCGCATGGCAGTCAGACCTTCACCGGAATATTGAGCGTTACCTTGGCCGCCGAATCTTCCGGAGTGGTGATTTATTACACGACTGATGGCAGCACTCCATCCGCTGGAAGCAGCACCCTTTACTCCTCACCAGTCAACATTAACACAACGACTTACTTGCGCGCCATCGCAGTTCGGGAAGGCGTCAATGGTGCAGTCACAGGAGAGAGCTACATCCGACTTGCGGCCGATCTGGCGAACTACGAATCTGATCTTCCCCTCATGGTGATCGATAACTTTGGGGCCGGACAGGTGCCCGCAAAAGGATGGAGCGGAACCGGCTCCGGGGTTCAACAAGTGGCACGCCAAAGCGCGGTCTGGGCCACTTTCGATCGCAACGAAACGACAGGAATAGCAGCCTTAGCCGACAGCCCGCAAATGATCAGCCGCACTGGAATCAGAGGTCGTGGAGCCTTCTCCAGCACCTGGTCACAGAAGCCCTTTAGTGTGGAAGTCTGGGACGAGACCCAAAACGAAAAAGAGATCGAAGTCCTCGGCATGCCGGCCCACTCCGACTGGGTCCTCTACTACCCGGATACCGACGATAACAAAGATCCCTCCATGATGTTCAACACCTTCATGTATGACTTGAGCAACAACATGGGGCGCTATGCCACCCGGATCCGATGGGTCGAGGCCTTCGTCAATACCAATGGCGGTGACCTCACGCTGGCTGATCGACGCGGTGTCTATGCCATCTTTGAAAAAGTCTCCCGTGGTGATGGGCGACTTGAATTCGACAAGCTGAGTGAAGATGGAACCTCTGGCGGTTGGCTGCTGGGCCTCAATCGTATGGACTCTGTTCCTCTTGGCGGATTCCCCGCTGAAAATGGCGCGACCCGCCCTCAATTATTCCACACCCGGGGACCAAATCGAGTCTCCGAAACGTCACCCAACAATGCTGGCGGAGGCGATGACATTCCGAGACAAAGCAACGGTTTTCTAAATTTTGACAATCCCAACGGCTACCGAATCACTCCGACTCAGCGGTCTGCCATTGAAGATTGGTTTGCTACGTTTGAAGACGTTCTTTACGACGACGCTCAATGGTTGGACCCGGTCGATGGCTACCAGAAGTATCTCGATGCTGAAGATTTCGTGGAATACTTCATCTTCAATAACCTGAGCCGAAATGGCGATGGCATGTTGATCAGCATGTTCCCCTGGAAGGGTGACGATGACAAACTACGGATGGGTCCAGCCTGGGATTACAACTGGAGCAGCTACTACATCGGTGGCGGCCCAACCGGGACCTTCCGGCATCGCGGCAACCGTCTGTGGTATGACCGCCTTTTCGACGATCCTGACTTCGAGCAACTCTACGTTGACCGCTGGTTTCATCATCGTGATCGTGCCATGAGCAATGCCGGGATACAGGGCGTCGTCGATGGGCAAGCTGCCGAAATCGGAGCGACAAGAGCGATCCGCCAAGGATACTCCAGCGAAGCGGATTGGATGGGTGAACTGACAACGATGAAAAATTGGCTCACCACTCGGGCCGATTGGTATGACGATCAATTCACCCCTCGCCCCGTCTACAATCAAACTGGCGGCGAAGTGTCCGGTGGCTTTGTCGTCGCCTTTTCGCCTCCGCCTGGAATGATCTACTTCACCACAGATGGTAGCGATCCCCGGGCTCCCGGAGGAAGCCTCTCTCCCACCGCCCAACAATTCGACGGCGGAGTTCTTCTCACAAAAGTGGTGAGAGAAGGGGATGCGGTGAGAGTCATCATCCCAAGCGCAACCACTCCTACTTCCGGTCTCAGTTGGACCGTGGCTGGATTCAACGATTCAACGTGGATGTCGGGAGCTACCGGAGTGGGATACGATCGGGTTTCCACCTACGATTCACACATCAGTCTCGATCTGGACGACACGATGGATGGCGAAAATACCTCGGCTTATCTCAGGCTCGAATTCAATCTCGACGATGCCTCAGTCTACGATGTTATGAGATTGAAAATGAAATATGACGACGGGTTCATCGCTTATCTCAATGGAGTTCCCATCGCTCAGGAAAATGCTCCCGGCAACCCAGTTTGGAATTCAGTTGCGACTGCCAGACATACCGACGGAGAAGCCGTCAACTTTGTTACATTTGAGGTCAACGGTCAGGTTGGAAATCTCGTCGATGGAACAAATGTTCTCGCCGTCCACGGTTTGAATGACGGTATCGGAAGCTCCGATTTCCTCATCACTCCGGAACTTGAAGTGGGACAGTCAGCAGTCTCCGATGGACTCACTCTCACCGAATCAACGCTCATCACGGCTCGCACTCTCGATGGTTCAGATTGGAGCGCTCCGGCCGAGGCATACTTTCTCGTTGATACCGTTCCGGCCAACGCAAGCAACCTGGTGATCTCTGAGCTTCACTACCGTCCCGCCGATGTGGATGCCTCTGAAATGACAGCTGGATTCACGGATCGGGACGACTTTGAATTCCTCGAGCTCATGAACAGCGGAACCCAAACAATTGATCTCAGTGGTGTCAAATTCATCACTGGAATTACCTTCGATTTTGCCACCGCCGGACTGAGAACACTTGAGCCCGGGGCCCGCCTTTTGATCGTGAATGATCTCGCAGCATTCCAACAACGATACGGAATGGCCTTCTCAAATCAAATTGCGGGCGAATACACGGGGAACCTCAGTAACGACGGTGAACTGATCACTATGGTCGATGCATCGGGCACCACCACTCATTCATTCACTTACAATGATCAATTGCCTTGGCCGGAAGGACCGGATGGCGATGGCTTCACTCTCGTTCTGATCGATCCATCTCAGCAGCCTGTTCTAGACCACGCGGCCCCCGCGAGCTGGCATGCCAGCGGGACAGTGGGTGGCTCACCAGGTGAGTCCAATAGTAGTAACTATGAGTCTTGGAGAATCGCCAACGGACTCCCGATCCCCGAAATTGATCCTGATCCGGACAAAGACGAGCGCGACAACTTGCTCGAATATTTTGAAGGCACCGATCCAAATACTTCGGATTATTCCTTGGGTACTGTCAATGTTGAGACCTTGATTGTTGGCGGATTTGCTGACGAATACATCATCTTCCGTTTCCGTCGTAATCTTACGGCAGAGGATGTCACCATGATTCCCCAAGTTTCAGATGATCTTGAGAGCTGGTTACAAGGAGCAGCCAACATTGTCCTTCATGGTCGGGAACGACTCGATGATTTCCACGAGACTGTCATATTCCGTTCTACTGCTCCGCCAGGAAATCAGCGACTTAAGTTCGGAAGACTCCAATTGGAGCTGCAACGATAGAGGACACTTTCCTCAGCTCAAGAGTCTTCCAAGTCATCGGATAAAATCTCACCACGTCTCCGAGTTTCCTTGGAGCGATGAGGTGCGCTATGAAATTTCCGAAAGAAAAAGACCGTCATGCATTGATGATGCATGACGGTCTGAATTGGAAAAGGTGGTGTCTAGAGACAATTAACGACGGCGTCGTAAAAGTGCGAGTCCAGCAAGTCCGGCAAGAGTAATACTAGATGGCTCGGGAACTCCAGTCCAAGTAGTGGAGTGCGATGCGATCATTCCGTCACCTAGGGCGCTCCGAGATTTGAATTTCGTGAGCTCCTCCGGCTCGCGCAGATTTCTCCAATCTTTGGAATGGCTTTTACGCACATTGATGGAGACGCGTTTCCGGAGCTGTATGTCGTGCAGAATTTTTTCGGTCCCCAACTTGAAACTGGTCGAATGAACGGAGGAGTCAGCGTTCTCCTGAAAAATATCAATGGCAGCGTTGAGCCGGTTTGGCCGAATCCTCAGCACTATGTAAATGAACAGCTTCTTTGTCTTAAGCTCAAAGGGCGAGATGGAAATCCCGATGCCTCGGGCGCTCGTGTTACGGTTTCTGGAGAAGTGTCCCTCACCCAGCAAGTGAGCACAGGTGGTGGTGCGATTTCTCGTAACCCCTTGAAAAAGAATGGAGCGGGTGAAGAGATTCGAACTCTCGACATCGACCTTGGCAAGGTCGCGCTCTACCACTGAGCTACACCCGCATTACGTTGCTTCGAAAAGCTGCGCTGCGAAGCACTCTTTGCCATTGTGGTCGATTTGTCGCAAGATTTTTTTACGACGTTTTTTCGCCGCGCTTTTAGCAGAAAAGGTCATTTGATTGCATAATTGTTAATTCTCATTAAGTAAGTGGCGATTTGATTTACAGGACCTTATTGTGAGTTCTTGCCGTTTTTTTAAGTCGAAAAAGCATAAGAGACCTCAGGATTGCCTCGTTTTTGATAAAAAATGTCAGTTCTGTGGCAAGAGAGATAAAGAATTATTAAGCGAGAACCTAAGCGCCCTTTTTACTTTTGATCCACTCATGGGGAGGCGAGCTTCGTTGAAATTTCCTAGTAATTTTATGCGATGTATCCAATGCGGCTCACTTGACGACAAGGTCGTGGACTCCCGGAGTTCCAAGGATGGGACCTCGATTCGTCGCCGCCGGGAATGCCTGAATTGTGGCTCTCGATTTACGACATACGAGCAAGTGGAGCGGACCGAGCTTCGGGTCATCAAGGCGGATGGGTCTCGTGAGGTGATCAACCGCGAGAAGCTCTTTCGTGGTCTTGTGAAAGCCTGTGAGAAACGGAAGGTCTCGATGGATCGGATTGGCCGCGCCGTTGATGAAATTCTTTCCGAACTCCATAAGGATCACCAACTTGAGGTTCCTTCCCGCGCGATTGGGGCCAAGGTGATGGACAAGCTTCATGCCATCGATCCGGTGGCCTACGTGCGTTATGTGTCGGTTTATCGCTCCTTCGAGGATGTCGGTGAATTCATTCGGGAAATTCAAGCCCTTGAAAACCGCTCTCGCAGCGATGTCTTCCAGCGGAAGTTCTTTAAATAATCCATGATCTGCCTCGTCGGAAATCTCCCGGTTTTGCAAGTCGGTCGCCATCAGGTGATCGGTTATGGCACCGAGTGGATTGATGAGGCACTGAGCCGGGCGGCGGATCGATGCAATCGCGATGACTTTCCTTTCATCGATGATATTCGCAATGGGGTTTTGCACTACTTGGAGCATCGTTGTCCGCTGCGGGTGCTTCCGCTGAGTGATCTTTTCGAAAGGATGGAAAGCATGCTGCTAAAGATCGGCTGCGATGCGATCGCTCTCCAGCTGAAACCGATTGCGCCGCCGGTGACGATTTCTTTGGTTCGTTTCGCAAGAGAATCGGGGAATGGATTCGAGTTGGCCTTTTTCTGTCTCCTGACTGAGGACCTTCATGACCTTTCTGAGCAGGGGGCTGAGAGCATCACCTTCAAAGATATTGAAGAGAGCGCGATGATTCTTCGTGGGAAGAAAAGCTTTACGAAAGACTGCGAGAAGCTCGCGATCGAAATCCGGGATTTCTTGAAGAATTTTAACAAGGACCACGGCATTGCCGAACGCCAACTTCATTTGAGTGTTGAGAAATGAGTGAGAAGACTCTTTTTGAAAAGATTATCGCCGGTGAGATTCCGTCGGAGGTGGTTTACGAAGACGATCTGTGCTTCTGCTTTCGCGACATCTCGCCACAAGCTCCGGTGCATCTTCTTCTGATTCCAAAGAAGCCGATTCCCCGGATCGCGGAGGCGACAGCAGAGGATCTCGAACTACTGGGTCACATGATGACGAAGGTTGGCGAGATTTCGCGGGCGGAAGGCTTTGCAGAAGAGGGATTCCGGACGGTTATCAATAACGGCACCCATGGGGGAGAGGCGGTGCCTCATCTTCATTTGCATATCTTGGCAGGCCGTCAGCTGCAGTGGCCTCCGGGTTAGCTTAGGGGCGGGCAAGACAGGCAGGATACCTATCCTACGGTTTTTTGGTCGAGGAAGTAGTCGATGAGCGCTTCCCTTGTGTTGATGGGGAGAAGTTTCGATTTGCTCGCTTTTTCGGACATCATTTCGCGGAGCTTCATGAGTTTACGGCCACCGGACTGGCTGTCGTAGCTATTGAAAAGGATGCGATAGCGCTTGTCGTTTTCTAGTTCCGCTTCTGGAAGGCCGTAGAGGGAGCGGTCGCTGTATCGGTCCTCTTTGGCCTCTGCGATTACTTCCTTGATTTGCGCTCCGGTGAGCGAGGCGTGCACGATCCAGTTTTCGTAAGGCAACCACTTCCACGCGTCTTCGATTGTTTTGATACCGGGTTGGACGTCGCTGGTGCCAAAGGTGCCGTGGAAGATGAGGTCGGCTTCGCCATCGTGTTTCCTGGCCGAGGTGAGGAAGGACTTACAAAGGAGCTCCCAGTAAGGACTCGTTCTTCCGCGGGCGCTGATGGGGGATTTTACTTCGCCGATGACGACCTTGCGACGCTCTTCGGCATTCGTAACCGCTTCCTTGGAGCATTCGAGAATGAGGGGGTCGAGGGCCAGGCGATCGTCCATGAGGACGGTCCAGGCATTTCGTTTTACGAGTTTGCGTGATTCGAGGTCGAAGCTGAGGTCGACGCGGCCGCAGTTAATGCCGTAGTAGTTTGCCTGAGTGCAGAGGACATTCGACGAGTACCACGAAGGGCGGTCTTGATGGGTATGGCCTCCGATGTAGATGTCCACACCAGGCACCTTTTCTAAGAGATCTTGCACGGGGTTGGCGTAGTCATCGGCGCGCTTCCAGCCCATGTGGCCGAGGCAGACGACGGCGTCGACTTTTTCCGCACGGAGTTCTTTGACGCTTTGCTTGAGTGAGTCGAGAGGGGAGGTGACGCTAAATTCCTTGAGGAGTTCGGGGCGGGACCAGTAGGGGATGCCGGGAGTGACAAGCCCGACGAGTCCGACTTTAAATCCACCGACTTCCTTGATGACCCAAGGGGCAAGTTTGGAAAAGGGGTTGCCGCTGATCTTGCCGGCGGGCTTTTGATCGATGGTGACGTTTCCGGTGATGACCGGCATCTTGGAGCGTTCGACGGCTCCGGAGAGGACATCGAGGCCCCAGTCGAATTCGTGATTTCCGAGGACCCAGCCGTCGTAGTTGAGCTTATTGAATGCGTCGATCATGACGGCACCTTTCGTTTGATAGCCCGCGATGGTGCCTTGGTAGACGTCGCCGATATCGAGCAGCAAATTATCCGGGCTATCTTTTCGCCACTTGCGGATCTGGGTGGCGCATCGTGCGAGGCCGCCGAGGTCTCCGATGCCATCGTAAGTCTCGGTCGGAAGGATGTGCCCGTGGAGATCGGTGGTGTGGAAAAGGGAGATCGTCTTGAGTGAGCGATGGTCGGCGCCAAAGACGGGATGGGCCATCCAAGCGGCGGCTCCAGTGAGGAATCCTCGGCGCGTATTCATGTTCATTCGGATAAGTCTACGCGGACTAGTTCTTTATCATTGCGCATGAAGACGCTTTTCTCAGCGAAGGCCGGAGCGCTCCAGACAACGGGGCGGCCGAAGGCTTCGTTGGTGGGCTCGAGAATGTGCTGACGACCGAGCTCCTTGTATCCTTCTTTGTTGAGTTTTGCCAAAATGAGATTGCCGCCTTCGTTCACGATCCAGAATTGCTCGTTTCCAGCGTGATGGGTGAGGTAGACCGTGCCGTGTCGACCGCTGGTGCGGTGTTCCTTTTCGACGACTGGCTCCTCTGTTTGCCAAAAACGTTTTCCATCTTCGAGGTTCGCTGCGACGAGACAGTTTGAGGAAATATCGGAGCCATAAATGACGCCATCGACAATGATGGGTGTGCTGTTGCAGCTGTAGAGCGCGGTTTTCGGTTTGCCCTTCCACGCGAATTTTGCGGTAGGTTGATCTTTGCCCAATTCGATGAGGGCTCCGATTCGCCCGATGCCGCTGGCGAACATCTTATTTCCCGACAATTGAGGGGTGATGACGGCCATGCCGTAGTTTGGCTTGAGGGGGAGGGCCCAGTAGAGATCTCCGGTTGAGGGGTTGAGTCCATTGATCGACTTAGTGTGCCAGATAATGAGTTGGTCCGTGCCACCGGCTTGGATGATCGAGGGAGGGCTGTAGCCTTGATTTTCAGCATTGAGAGACTTCCATTTGACCTTGCCAGTCTTGGCATCGAAGGCGACGGCGGTGCTTCCTTCGCCGCCGACGAGGCAGTAGAGGGTGCCGTCTTTTACAAGGGGGTGAGCTGAAAATCCCCAGATGGGAAGGGGGGCGCCGAAGTCTTTCTGGAAGTCCCTTTTCCAAAGGAGCTTTCCTGATTGGGCATCGAGGCAGCTAAGATGGCCCATCGCTCCCAGGAAATAGACACGGCCGTCGGCCACCGTAGGAGTGGAGCGAGGTCCGCCGGGATAGGAGAGAAGATAATCGAGAGGCTGCTCGTAGACCCATTTTTCTTTACCGGTGTTTACGTCGAGTGCCCGGAGACGTTCTGAACCTTTCCAAGCCACTGCCTTGCCGGGGTTGTTGATGAGCTCGCCTTTGGTGCGGACATACTCGGGGAGGAAAACGAGACCCTCGGCCACCGAAGGTCCACTGTAGCCCCAACCCACTGGGGTGCGCCAAAGGACCGTTGCCCCTTTTTTTGGGAGATCTTTTCGGATTCCAACTTCCCGCCAGGTGCTATCGGCCTTTTCACCCATCCAGCGTGGCCAGTCGTCAGCCAATGCGGTGGCGATTAATGCGAGAGTCAAAAAGGCAATTTTCCTCATGTCACCAACTTGATTGGCTTCACGGGTTTGTCAAACTTGCACGGGGAGACAAATTCACTATTTTGAAACCAGTCAGCCAAAGGCGGACTGCCCGCAAAACGCTCCTTTTTTCGATTCTTTCTTCCCGTTCGACGTACCAAGGTGAGAAAAAGACAAAAATCAGGGGAATTTCCTTAAAAATATGACTCTTTCTGCAATTGAGAGAGCCAAAATTCCAAAATTGGCGATTTATTTTGTCAGACAGGCAATTTTAATACGTATTGATTGCAGACACACTATGAAGCGAATTCTAGCCCTGGCTCTCCTAGCCTCACCTCTTCACGCTGCTCACCCCGGCGAAATCCACTACAAAAATCTTTGCATTGCCTGTCATGGCCCTGACGGAAAGGGAGTTGGCGAAGGTGCCAATAAATTCCCCCCGGTTTACAAAAGTGATTGGGTCAAAGGGGACGCTCGCCGCACGATTCAGCTCGTGCTTCACGGGCTTGCCGGAAAAATTGTGGTGAATGGTAAGGGCTACAATCTCGTCATGCCTCCTCACGGAGGATCAATGACGGATCAACAGATCGCCGATGTCACTTCCTACGTCCGTGCGAATTTTGGAAATAAAGAATCGGCTGTTACGCTGGCGATGGTCAAGAAGGAGCGGGCGCAGAAAGACAATCCCAAGCTTCCTTTGATGTGGAATCCCAAGAAGCTGCTTAAAAAATACCCCCTTGCGAAACGGGCCAAGAAGCCTGCGATTAACGATCTTCTTTCCTACATCCACCATGGCGAATTCAAGTCGCTCGCCGATCTCCGCGCTTCCAAACCCAAAAATGCCGAGGAGGAACAAGCCGGGCTTATTTCTCTCAAACACGCGGATCGTGGGGATAAGTTCGGACTCGTTTGGGAAGGCTGGCTCGACGTGCCAAAGGATGGCTCCTACGAGTTCAGCTATGACACTGATGACGGCGGTGCCCTTTCGATCAACGGAAAAGAAATCATCACCCGTGATCGCATTGGGCCTGCGGGCAAGCCCAGTAAGAAGAAGATTGCGCTCAAGAAGGGCCGGGCTCAAATCAAGATCGAGTACTTTGAATATCTTGGTGAGGAAGAGATTTCTCTGATCTGGAATGGCCCGGGAGTGAAAAATGTTGCTCTTTCTGAGGGCGCGAAAAAGCAGAAATCTTCCAATCCTACAATGCTGCTCGCGGCACCGGCTGGCGAGGCCACGATTTACCGGAACTTCATCGAGGGGACTGATCCCCGTGGCATCGGCGTGGGATACTCCGAGGGCGTCAACCTCGCCTTCAGTGGTGACTCTATGAGCGTCGACATGCTCTGGACGGGCAACTTTATCGATGCCGGACGTCACTGGGTCAACCGGGGTCAGGGCTTCCAGCCACCTGCCGGAGACGATGTCGTCACCGTCAATCGCGGATTCGCTTTCGCAAAATTAGGAAGTCAGACCGAACCCTGGCCCTCCAAGGTAAGCGATTCTTTCAAGCCAGCATTTAAGGGCTATCAGCTCAATAAGGCCCAGCAACCTACCTTCGGGTATCAGTTTGGCGACATTGAGATTCAGGATCAGCCCCTTCCTGATGCCTCTGGAACGAGCGTTATCCGCACCATCACGATCGAGGTTCCCGAGTCGGCCAAGAGCGCCGAGGCTTTCTACTTCCGGGCGCTTAGCGGAGCAGCCGTCGCAGTTCAAGGCGAGCGTAAGTTTACTTTTAAGGAGCTTAGCGTAGCGGTTCCCTCCTCAGAGTATCCGCCTTTCGTGAGGGAAAATGAACTTCTCATTCCTATTCCTTTAACCACGGGAACCCACACCATTCAGATCCAATATTCCTGGAACTAATCACACTTACCTTTTTCTTAGAATGAAATCATTTTTGACTCTCTCCCTCCTCGCCGTATCGGCAGCCGTTGCTGACGAACGGCAGCCCGAATTCTACCTCCGCGAGGAAATCCCGATGCCCGAGGGCGAAGTCCTCGAACTCGGATCCATCGCGATAATGCCCGATAAAAAAGTTGCCGTGAGTTCACGCCGCGGCGATATCTGGGTCTGCGAAGGTGCCTATGACGCGGACCTTTCCAAAGTGAAGTGGACTCTGTTTGCCCGTGGACTCCACGAGCCTCTCGGAATGTTTTACAAGGACGGTTCGCTGTTCACCACCTCTCGTCCCGAGATCACCAAGATGACCGACACCGATGGTGACGGACGCGCTGACCTCTTCAAAACGGTGACTCAATATTGGGGTATTGATGGCAACTATCACGAATACAACTTCGGCTCTGATCCCGATAAGGACGGCAACGTCTGGGTCGTGCAGTGTCTTACTGGTTCCGGCGGCGCGAGTGACAAGTCCCCGTGGCGTGGCTGGTGTTTCCGCTACGGCCTCGACGGCAAGGTCATTCCCACTTGCCCGGGCATCCGCTCTCCTGGTGGCATCGGCTTTAACCAAGCGGGCGACGCCTTTTACACCGATAATCAGGGTCTCTGGAACGGCTCATCTTCACTGAAATGGCTAAAGCCCGGCGGCTTCATGGGAAATCCTACTGGCAATGTTTACGCGCCCATTCTCAATCTCAAAGAACCACCGAATCCCACGACTGGTTCCCGCATGGTCACCGAGAGTGATAAGGATCCCCGCATCATCCCGCCCGCCGTCATTCTTCCTCACGGAAAAGTGGGCCAGTCGCCGACCGCTGTTATTTACGATAGCGCTGAAGGGAAATTTGGCCCCTTCAAGGGACAAGTTCTCGTCGGCGAGCAGACTCACTCCCAGGTTCAGCGCGTCTATCTTGAAAAGGTCAAAGGCCTCTACCAAGGTGCCGTTTGGAAATTTTTGGAAGACTTCCGCTGCGGAGTCATTCCCGCCCGCATGGGTGAGGATGCCACTCTCTTTGTGGGAGGATCAAACCGCGGTTGGGCCGCTCGAGGTGGGAAAAACTTCACTTTCGAGCGCGTTCGCTGGACTGGGAAAAAGCCCTTCGAAATGCATGAAATGCATGTCAAGAAAGATGGTTTCGTCATCACCTTCACTGAGCCGGTCGATAAGGCGAGTGCCTCAGATCCCAAATCTTACAAGGCCGCCGCTTGGACCTATATTTATCAAAAGGGCTATGGTAGCCCCGAGGTCGATCCGGCCACTCCTGTTGTGGAAAAGGCCACCGTTTCCTCCGATGGAAAATCGGTTTACCTTAAAGTCTCCGGTCGTGTCCGTGGTCACGTTCACCACTTCAATCTTGAGAAGGTGAAGTCATCCAAAGGCGACAGCCTCTGGCATCCCGACGTCTACTACACTCTCAACGAGATTCCTGACTAGGTCGGTTCTCAGCTTCTTCAGTGTGCGCACTCGGTTCTGCTCTTTTGGATGTCGGGTGCCGCTGTTTTTCTTCCATCGGCACTCCTAATGCCAAGTAGTGTTTCAAAAGAGCCGAATACCGAAGTGATTTCTTGAAAGGGGGAGGCGGGACGAAGGCGTGGTGCGGGTGAAATGCCCCTGGGTGCACACTACTGAGGATCAACGTTGCCATTTCGAGAAAGCGCCCAGCTCTTGATTCCAAGGCGCAGCCCTATTTTCTAGTTATTTAAAAACATCTTTCGTCTCTTTTGAAATGCGGAGTGATATGAGCTCACCACATGACTTTCACCCTAATCTTAATCACCGCATTCGCGATAACAACTGCTGCTAGCATTGGTGAAGACATTGCGACGGACGGAAAGAGTAAGCTTCCCAACGGTGTGGGCATCGCGGCTAAGTTCAAAGCCGATACAGGCATCCACAAGCACGAGTCGGTCATCTATGCGAACGGGTTCGAAGCGCAGGGCGATTGGAAAAAACTCTGGGACGAGACCCGCGACAAGGACGGGCAGGTGCTCTTGCTCGTCTCACCTCCTGGTGGTGACCCGAAGCTTGGTAAGCATTGCCTGCAAGCCAAAGCCACTCTCGGTCACGACACTGGCGGTGGTGCCACGAAGTGGTTCAGGTCCAGCGAGACGCTCTTCATCCGCTTCTACGCGCGCTTTGATGAAAAATGCGACTACATCCACCACTTCGC
>Ga0114998_10002421_pt1 | contig 14113 bp, 15 predicted proteins | sample ArcticOcean_MG_C_5_FD_87044 | JGI IMG/M metagenome (GOLD analysis project Ga0114998, IMG submission 87044) | Marine microbial communities from western Arctic Ocean - ArcticOcean_MG_CB4_138 | ecosystem: Environmental > Aquatic > Marine > Oceanic | place: Arctic Ocean: Canada Basin | collected...
AGTGCGTAGTGCCCTTGATAGTGCGTAGTGCTCTTGATAACCCTCACTCCTCACTTCATCCCCCGGCAAATCCCCAGAATAACCTCCAGCAACCGCGGCATGGTTTCCGGGATGCCGCTTTTGATTTCAAAGTCAGTCAGGCGGTTCTTTTCCCGGTAGTAGTTCTCCACCGGAACCGCGTGTGTCTTGTACACCTCGAGCCGGGCTTTCACCACGGTTTCCGTGTCATCCGGCCGCTGCGTCATTTTCCCTTCGCACCCAACCGGAGGGTTCAACGGAGGCATCACAATAGGCGGGTCGCCCGGGTAGTTGATATCGGCGATGTTAAAATTCTTGGAGTTTTGCCAGAAAAGTGTCAGTATTGTGTGGTCAAACAGTCGTTGGATTTGGGAAATGCAATACGTACCTTCCCGCACTCGCTGCAGATGCGCCGCGCGCAGCACTTTTCAATCAGAATCTCTTCCCGCAGCCCAAGGTTCATCACCGCGGTGATTTCCGCGAACGTTGACAGCGCTTGCGCCTGCGGAACCGTCCGGGGGAAGCCGTCGAGCAAGAAACCGCGCTCGCCGTCCAGTACCCCGCGCTCCACGCGCTGTTTTAAAATGTCCAGAATCATGGAGTCGGGAAGCAGTTGCCCGGTCGACGTGATCGCCTGCATCTCCGCCCCGAGGGCAGTGCCCCTTTTGATCTCGTCCCGGACCAAGTCACCAGCGCTGATGTGCGGAATCTGCATGAGTTTCGAAATCCGAGTAGCGTACGTGCCTTTGCCCACACCGGGCGCACCGAGGAACACCCAGTTCACGCGCTTGCCTTGCGCGAGCGCGGTGTCGCACACCGACACCAGCTCTTGCGCGAGCGCGTCGGTGGTTTGACTGCGGCGGTGAGGCGCGCTCGCGAGCGCGCGGGCGATCGCCACGGGTGTTGCGTTTGGAAACCGCGCATGTGTCCCGCACGAAACGAGCGCACGCGCGGTACGGCGAAGCATGGCGCGGCCGAGACTGCGGACGCGATCGCGGCCGAAACGATGCTGAAAGTGTCGGCGGTGAGGCCCTGTCGAAAAATTGGACGGGACAAATGCATAAAAAATGTCCCGTCGTCGCGAGCCCTAAGGCTAACCGCCCACACTCGTTATCATCGTGTCTTCTTCTGCAACTGGTGCTGGCGTGACGCACAATCCAAAGCACTCGAAGCGCTGTCCAAATTGCTCCCTAAAGCCCCGTCCAGACCCACCACGGAAGGACCCAAAACGCGAAGCTCGTTACCTTTTGTATTTTTCGCGTTACTCTTTGCGTTTTGCCACGACAAAAAGGCGTTCCAAAAAAGACCGCCTCCGTTGAGAAAAAGCACCCTGTGCGCGGGCGGGCAGTACATGAAGTTCACCATGTTCGCGGCTGGCCAGAAAACACTGCCTGCTATTGCGACTTCGTACCAGGTGTCTTTGAATTTTTGCACCCCGCCTGTGAAGGCGCCCCTGCCCTCTAAACCGCCCATCCACACGTTGAACAGAAACGCGTACGACGGGAACAAGAAAACGTGGCCCAGCGCGACTTTTTTCGCCGCCACGAACGCGGTCGTTTTGGGACCCACCGCGCGCTCGAGTATGCCCAGGGTTTTGCTGCAGTGGCCGGCCGGGTTTTGTGTGTAGGGTTAGGGTTTAGGGTTTAAGGTTTGGTCAGCTACTTGAGGTACATTCGTGTTTGTCCATTCGTGTTTGTCGTCTCGTTGCGCTTGAACGAATACATCAACACGCGAGCGTTGGGGACGGTAATCAATCAATCAGACTTACTTGAAGAACGGCCCGTGCAGTGTTAACCCCACCCCGAAGAACCGCGCGGTTCGCGTGAGGTCGTAGTTACCCAAACCCACGCGTTCCGCAACCGCGGAGACTATCCCGCTGTCCCGGTTTGACGTGGACGACGCGTCGTCGGTGTGCCTGACGCCTCGCACCGCGAACGGCGGCGACGATTGTGACTCACGCGAGTTCCGATGCTCGATGGTTTGGCAAAGCATGTCCCCTAAACTCATGATCGTGCCGGACGTGAGTCCCGTTTTCAGCATCGGGTGGATTTTGGGGAGCCATCCTCCCATGGGAACTAACCCACTCAATCGTGGAGACCGAACACTCGCGGCCGGCGTTCAAGCAAGCGTTTCGTATGTCACCGGCGCAGGTCGAGCTGCTGCAGCGCACGCTCAAGGACTTGGTCTGATGAACGACAACGCGGGGTCCCCAAGACAGTCCTCGGTGCGCTTCCGCGACCCGAGGTGTGCGGAGAGGACGAAGTGACACTGCCAGCTGGGCACGAACGACAATGGCGGACGGAGATTTGCCCAAATTTACCCGCCCCGGTTTTTCCCTTGCAGCGAAGCAAGTAAAGCAGTGACGTCACAAAGAGTCACACCACGGCGCAAAGAGACTCCCACTTCACCACGGCGCGGTGAGTATGTCGTCTGCCATCTCCTTCGCCACCTCCGTGCGCGGCTGCCCCGTTGTGGGTCGCCGCGCGCATGTGGCACGCCGCGTCGCCCCCGTGGTGACGCGCTGCAACGCGGATATCATGTCCGAAGTCGGTTCGTTGCGTCTGACTGAAAATCAGCTCCAGGCGAGTCGATACGTCGCCAGCAATCGGTTCAAGCTCCAGAAGAACAAAGGCCCGACGTTCGAAAAACGGTGGGCGGAACGTAAATCGCGGCTCGCCAACCTGGACGGGTTCCGGTTCTTCACGCTGATGCGACGGGTGGAGGCGAGTGCGGGCGGGATGGGGGGACCTCCAACTGCTGCAACTTCCGACGACGAGTACGACTACGTCTCCTTGACAATCTGGGAGGACAAGAGCGCGTTCGACGCGTGGCGAACCGGTGAGGCGTTCAAAGAAGCGCACGGCGGGGGAACCGTTTTCGGGTTCGCGGAGATGTTGATTTCCAGCCTGTTTGTTTTGAAAGGAAACCCGAAACCTGCGTTTTACGACGGGCTGTTACCCGTGGTGAAACCGCCGTCGGATGACACGCCGTGGCAAGCGGTGGGGGGCTGGCGAGACGTCCCGGCGGACGGCGTCAACCCGTTGAACACAGACGTGTTCGTCGCCATGAACAGGTTCAAGGTTTTGCCCGGGAAGGAGGCGGCTTTCGAAATGCGGTGGCGGGCACGGGAGTCACGACTCACGGAAATGGACGGGTTCCTCACGTTTCTTTTGCTTCGAAGAGACGCGCTGAAAGCGGAAGGTACGTGTTTGCATTTCCCAAATCCAACGACTGTTTGCCGATTGTCCAGAGTAATCACTCATACACATTACGGAATACTGACACTTTCTTTTTCCCAATCTCAGACGGGTACAACTACTCTACCCTCACGGTTTGGAACAGCCGCGGCGCGTTCGACAATTGGCGAGCCTCAAGCGCAAACGCGAACGCGCGTAAAAAAGAAAAAACCACGGAAACCGAGCCCATGTTCGACGGACCGCCGTCGCCGGTGCTGTACGAGGGGGTGCTGGCGCTGCTTTCGGGTAAAGGAGCGTAAAGCGCGAAAGGAACGTGAGAGCGCGGTAGAGGTAGTACAGTAGAGAACGAAGAGTCAAAAAAAGAAATTCTCCTCTCAAAATGAAGCCACGACTTTTTAAACTTCCCTCGGACCTCACAACACGCGGCGCCCCACGCCGCGCGCGCGTACCACAGTCGACCTCGTGTCCGCGATGGTGTACACCGTGTGCGTCCCGACGTCCCCTGACGCCGAAGGTTTGTCGCCGCCAGCGAAAGCGCCGCCAACGAAACAAACCCTGGTGTTCGAGGGTTTCCCCGACGGAACCGAAACCGCGTGGTTCACGTCGTGCCCCGCGTCGAGCCCGACGAAGAAGACGATGGCCCCCCGGCACCCCCGTGAACTTGCCCGACTCCGACACCGAGTCGGCCTCTGAGTCCGCCGATGACCGCGTCGTGAAGAGCAACGCGCGTACGCCCCAGGAGGTCATCGAGACCCTGCTAAACGAGGACTTCCCAAACGAAGGGTTTGTGAAGGTGGATCAAGTCGGAGTGCAAAAAGCGTTGACGCAAAACCCCGCGCCTCCCGTAAACACTCCCGATGAAACCACCCCCCCGCTTTCAGAACAAAGAGACCCGGTGTGGGTGGACTCGGACGATGAAACCGTCGCGTCGGACACCGAGGCGGTGGGCACGCAAAACGAATCGGTTCCGAATCGGCAAGCGGCGCGGGCGTCGGTCGGGACGGGGTTTGAAAAAAGGTCTGAACTCGATAAACTCGTCCCGCCCGATTCCTTCCCGAACGGGAAACGCCGGGCGACGGTATCGGTGAACGACCTGGCGAAAGACCCTTGCGCGTTCCGGCTGGTGGAAAAAGCGCGAGTCAAAGGCGCGAAAGGCAAGTCCATGCCCGGCCGGCCGAAAGCCAAATCCAAACCGACTTTGACGCCGACGGGAAAGGGAAAGCGGAGGGAAAGCGCGCCGGCTGTCAGCACCCGCGTCACGCGCTCCGCGGCGACTGGCACGCAACCGCGGAGTATCCCACCCTCCACGGCGCTTGGTCGTCCCGTACTCCGGTCCTGGAAATCCGCGGATCCCAAGAAGAACAGTCTGGAGGAGCTCGGGGACGAGATGCTGAAAGCGAATCGCGGAGCAGTGCGCCGCGGCGGACAATGCGGCGGACAATGCGGCGTTGGAAAAGATTCTTCACAAAAAGTTCCCGCGACGCCGCAAACGTTCGCGGGCGCCTCGCCGGGTGTCCCATCGGGCGGGTCTCCCGGTGCGACGATGGCGCTCGCGTCTTTGGCGAAAAGCAAGTCATTCAAGACGCGCCGCACAACCGTTTCGCCCCCGCCCCCGCCCCCGGTGTCTGCGCCCCTAGTGGCCGCGGCGCCGCCCGAAGTGTCCGCCGCTTCTTTCGCGCTTCGACAGGCGAAGGAACTTCTTGACCTGGGGTGCATCACCCCGGAGGATTTCAACACCATGAAGTACCAGTGCTTGCACCGGATCCTGTGGGGGGGGTGAGTGTGATACTAGACATGACGTGCGTATTCGTCTCGGGGGCGGCAGGGCGGGCCGAGACAGAAGACGGGCGTCTTAACACGCAGCGACGCGCGGGGTGAGAACTTGCTTGCTTGTTTTTGTGTCCAATCTTCGAAGACCCTCACCCCGTCTGCCCGTAAGCAAATCTAGTCTCTCAAGCAGGCTTGCTAAGTCCACGGTGGCGCGCCACACCGCGCCGACGCCGACGCCGTGTTTTTGTCCTACGACGTCCCGACGCGTTTTCAAAACGAGCGGCGTCGGCGCCAGGAACGTCGCGCGCGTTTTGTCGTGTGACAGCTGGTAAGCAGGAGTTCTCCCGACTGTTGCCATTCCAGGTACATTGGCACTATTCGATTTCGCAGAAAACAAGTGATCGCCCCCGCCCCCCGCGCCGCCCCCATCCGGTCCGACGCCGGCGTCCCGCGCCTTTTCGCGTAAAAGCTTTTGGACGCTTTTGAGTTTTAAAGAAAAGTGTCAGTATTGTATGGTCAAATAGTCTTGGAATTTGGGAAATGCAATACTTACTTTGGGGGTCGCACGCCAGTTCGTCCATCTGTTTCCAATCACTTTTGCGGATCCTCTCACCATCAGCCTCAACTTGTCCCTCCCCCTCCATCCCCCCACTTCCCCACGCGCGTGGTACGCGGCGTGGCACACACCAGAGTCGCGCAGCGGTGCGTCTCCCACACCTTAGTCGCGAAGCGCACGCGTGGTTCGCGTGTTGTGGCGTCCGCGGAGGGGCACCTCGAGTACCCCTGTCTCATCCGTGATACCCTTCTCTGCACTCCGTGCCGTGGGGAAAAATATCTCGACGGGGACGGCGCGGCGCGTGTCCGATTGGGCGCTCCGCGAAGCGGGTCGGGAGGCGCGCGCGCGTGTCGCGCGTGCGCCTCGCGAACCACGCGCGTCGCGCGCATCCTCGGACCCACGTCCCTTCCGCCCGATCCGAGAGACTTGATCGTGTCATCGACAGGATTCCACGGCCAAAAAACCCTCACCTCCAACTGACCGAAACTCCTGATTTTTCACAAATTCGCAAGGGAAGAACACGCGCGCCTTCGTTCACGATGTCCAAGGCTCTCGCGAAGATGTTCGAACCCATGTTCGCCTCGATGGCAAAACGGTACCAAAGCGTGGTGGGTGCTGAGCTTTCCAAGTACGGGCTGCGGTACGACGACTTGCTCGACGAAACCGCCAACCTGGACGTCGCGGAGGCGCTGCGGCGGCTGCCGCAGGAGGAGCGCGATTTACGCATGCAGCGGTTGAAGCGCGCGATGGACCTTTCCATGAAGCACGTGTACCTGGATAAGGAAATGCAGGCGAAGCAGACGCCGTTGAAGTGGTACATCCAGCCTGTTTTGGAGGAGGTGGAAGCAGAGAGAGACGAACGCGCGGCGCTCGGCACGGGACAGCCGTACAACAGGTAAGGGCCTTTCCCAATCACCACACACCGCCTTCCTGATTGCCCATACGAGACTGACACTTTCTTTTTTATCTCCCAGGCAAATTCCGTGAAGTGAAGTCTGTCTTTCAGGTCCTTCAGGAGAAGAGACGCAACAAAGATTCGAAGATTCCAAAGGTTTTGATCAGCTATCAAATATACTTTCGTCATGTTTTTCCAAGACTACCCTTCTTACGCACTCTACTCTGCACCTCCTCCCGCAACACACTCTACTCTAAACCTCCTGCTACGTTTCCCGGGCCAGTTCTATGGTGCCGTTTCGTTTCTGTTCGTAATACTTGGCTTCCGCTTTGTTTTTGCGCGCGTTTCGGGTTTCGTACGCCGCTGCGTTTTCCCGGACCCTTTTGATTATTTCGGTTGTTGTTAACGCGTCTGCGCTGCCAACTTCCGGGGTACGCAATTCGCGGAACAGCCCGTGTTGTTTAGGCACCAGGTTTGCATCGCTTTTAAGGGGTTTCTCCGTTTGCGATTCAAACGAATCGGAACTCGCCGTCCCGAATTCCGATTCCTCCGCGAGCACCACGCGCACGCCGAACGTCGCGAGCAGGTCCTCACCGACCTCCCGCGGCACACCGATCACGACATCGTCAACAAGCCTACACGCCGCCACCCCGAGCGCGCGCTCCTGACACGTAAGCACGGGGTGGCCTTTGCCGTGACGGTTCGTAACGGCTTAGTCGTCCCAGATCCCCACAAGCAGAAAGTCCCCGAGTTTCTTGGCCTCGCGCAACAGAAACACGTGCCCGGCGTTGAACAAATCGAAAGCGCCGTGCACGTACACCACGACTGCGTGTTTCGGTATGGGTCGGGTACCGGCGCTGAACTGCGCTATCCGTCTGGCTGTGGCGAGGAAGCGGTTTTGACAGACTGGCGGTTTCTCTGTTTTGTTTTCATTTTTTTCATCACCCGCGTCGTCGCCGAGTGTTTTTCGCTTTCCATTCTTTTCGTCGCACTGCGCCGCCCACAAGATCCGGTCCACGATTGCGGTGGTGGAAACCCCCTCTGTTCGCTTGATCATTTTGAACTTCCCCTGTTTCTTCGGGGCGTCGTACGCATCTGCGCCATTCGGAAGCAAACACGGGTCATCGCCGTGCACGATGAAATCGATTCCGTGTTTTTCGTAAAGCGTTGCGCAAAACTCGGGCGTCAAGTCGTACGGCACGTTTTCTATGATCTCATCCACCCACTTTACCGTCTCGATGACGGCCCGGCGCTCACGTTCCCTCAACACGGGGGGGCCCTTGCATCGCACAACCTCGGCATCGGGAATTAAACCCACCACCACCACGTCCCCGCACAGCTTGGCCTGCCGTAACGCGTTGGCGTGCCCGAAATGCGCGAGGTCGAAGCACCCATCCATGTACACGCGGATGGGCTTTTCTTTTTTCGATGCTCGTCGACTCCGAAGCACCGAGGCGGCGGCCTCAAGCACCAGGGCCACGCGGTCGGGGACGGCACAAAGTGTGGCGGTCACGCACACCACCACCGCGGTGGCCGCCGCCGCGGCGAATCGCCACTCGCCCCGAGCGCTGGACATCGCGCCCCGTTCTGTGTTGGGGACGGATGCATCTCTACTGTGAAAAACAAAAAAAAGTATGATTTATATATTTGTCAGCGCCGAAACAATCGGCGCCGCGTTTTATGTAGACTACCATCTGGTATTACTCCTAGTTTCGCTACGTAACCCTCCTCTGTCGCACCCCCCCCCCCCCCCCCCCCCCCCCCCCCCCCCCCCCCCCCCCCCCCCCCCCCCCCCCCCCCGCCCCCCCCCCCCCCCCCCCCCGACTCCGAAACAGCACCCGGTTCACTTCCTCCAAACTCACGTCGTGAATGCTCGGCACCGAGCCGGGCGGATCGAGCCGGGAGGCGTGAACCGATTTCCACCCGTCCCTACCCCGTCTCCCCACCCAAAGTTTCCCCCCGACCGGAATCGAACCCCCAACCTCTCGAACCAGATCCTCGTGGTCTATCGGCTTGACGGACATCAAATTAACCCCCTCGTACGCCCACGCGCCGTATAACCCAAACACAAACACCCAAACCGGCACCGCAATCGCCCAGTACTTGTCGGGGTAGTAAAAAACGCCGAACCGGTTTCGCAGCGTCGCGTCGGGAATAAACGCCCAGAGCAGGTACAGGACGAACAACACGCCTGGGGTGATGGAAAGCATGGCGGGAGGTCGTCGTGTGGGTAATTGGCCATACGCGGAAACGTCAGTGGTGAGTGGTGAGGAGCACGCGGTGAGTGGCGCTGTGACCCGCGCGAATGGCCATACGAAAAAAAGCAGTCGTACAAGTCTGCAAGTACCATGCTTAGAATTTGCCATCCATCGTGTGTCGTCGTCGTGATGTACGCACCGGTCAACACGAAACCCACGAACCCGTACGCCTCCGCGGGAGACGCGCCTTGCGGAACCGGGCGCGCGCCCGGTTCCGGCATGGACCGCGGGGTACGAATCGGGTGACTCGCGCCGTCGCCCCATGGCGCGCCTCGAAGTGAGTGTCCTTTCTCAATCTCCAAGACAAAACCGAATCCGAAAACGATTGCGAAAACAAACAGCTGGCCAAAATTGTCGCCTCGACATCCACGACGCGCACTTGCGTACGCGCGGCGACATGTTGCGCGCGGCGGCGCGTGTGGCGTCGCCTCGTGCGCCTTGTTGCACGGGGGGGCGTCCGGGCGCGAAAAATCGGGATGCTCGCCGCGGGTCCGAGCTACGCGGCTGGCGCGTCGTCCCGAAAAGGGATTCTAAATATCTCGTCGCGGAAGAGGGTCCCCGAAAAGGCGCTCCCGCGTTTTCCGCGACGGGCGAGGAAGCGCGGGCTGTGCAGCGCGGAAGTGATGAGTCCGCATTTGCGGAAGAAAACATGGAAAACAACGCGAGTACCTCAAAACCACCTGACGCAGCACTCGCGACACTCGTGGCGTACTGCGGCCAGGAAGACGGCGTGAGCTCCGGTGCGGATGCGCACCGGGCCCTTCGAGATCTGCCGTGTCCAAAAATCTCCACCGTTGACAAACATTTCTTAGAGAAACTGGGCGTTAACTTCCGGTGGGGTCTGCGAGATGACGCCAATTTAGACGAGCTTAACGACTTGTTCAACAGCGTGGGGTTCCCTCGAAGGGACACTACAAGGTTACGTAGAGCCCTGGTCAACTCGCGGTTACTGATTTGGATCGTGGTGGCGAACAAAAAAAACAAATCCTCCGGCGTGTTCGTCGGGCAAGTAATAGGTACGTTTTTTCCACCCACCACGTTCCGCCTCTGCGATTGCCCATACTCGTCCTGCGAAGGGACTATTACGACCAGAAGGGCGCATTCCCTCGGACTGTTTACTCATACTATGGAGTACAGTATACCCTTTCCAATCTCTCATACCAATCCCTCATACACATGGCCGAGAGACTGACACTTTCGGCTTTTACATCTCAAGGCTTCGCGCGGTGCACCTCGGACGGCGTGTTCAACGCGACGATATGGGACGTCGTGGTGTGTCCTAAGTGGCAGGGCTGCGGCTTGGGTAAGGCGATGGTGGAGCGCTTGACGCAAAAGTTAATACAACTGGACATACAAAACGTGTCCCTCTACGCGGAACCCGCGGTGGTCGGGTTGTACCAGAAGTGCGGGTTCGAAGGTACGTGTTGTGTTTCACCAAATCCCTCCCCGACTGTTTGCCCATACTCGTACCAGAAGGGATCATTACCACTATTACCTCTGCTGATTGTCCGCGCGTAATTACTCACACGCATTAAGAAAGACTGACACTTTGTTTTACCTATCCCAAGACAACCCAGGTGGGACGTGCGGGATGGCGTTTCGACACGCGCGGCGATCGAGGGAAAAAGGCTCGGTTGTGGGGGGGGGTGCGGGGCCAAAAACGAACAGTGACGAAGGGGGGGACGGCGCGAGGAACGGCGCGGTTTGATTTTTTGAGTCTATGTTTCCAAAAAATGTTTCTAAACGAGTATCTTTCACTTTGGGCTCTGTGAACGAACAGTGGCTGGTTTATACGGCGTCGTGAAAAGCAAAAGCAGAAACGCACGTCTCATGCCTGTGCTACGTTGCGTGTCTTTGTATCGCGTTTCCTTTATCTCCTCACCCTTCCGTCATCCACACCTCGTTGTGCCTGTCAATCGGCCGGAACGGCGAGTCGTACCCCGCGGAGTAATAGCTCTTCGCGTCCAGCTCGACGCCGTCCTCGACCAATGCCTTCGCGAGTTCCGCAGCTTGTTTCCGCAAAACTTTCTCGTCCGAGTACCCGCCGAAGCTCTTGACGAAAACTCGCAGCGGGTTCTCGTCCACTGAGTTGAACACGCTCGGGTCGGTAGGCGCGGGTACCTCCATTTGCTTCTTACTGTCCTTGTCCACAAAAGGAACGAAAAACGAAACCGTGAAGTTGCTGTCGCAGAACGGGCCGTCGCCGGGCGCGACTTGCACGCGCACCGGCGCGGTCATCGGGATTTTTTCACTCGCGGCGTTCTCGCCGGAGATGTATCTGAACAAACGCCCGAAACCAGTAGACACGGCGTCGTCGAAACTCACCCCCGAAACCACCGTGGAGGTCCACTTCAAACCACCAGGGTACAATCGCACGTCGTACGTCTCACCGCGACTCTCCACGGTGAAGGGGGGGCAGTCGTTGCCGCGGCAAAACCGAGAGAGAGGCTCGTCAGTCTTCGACGCGACGAGACGGAGATTCTCGGAAGCGCCGGTCTCACCGGTGCTTCCTGCCAAGGCGTGGGAGGGGGCCAGAAACGCGAGCAACGCGACGACGCACGTGGATGCCACGCCGTACCGCATGGTGTCCTGTTTGTGGGCGGGTCAGCGAGCCTTTGCGCCACACAAAGTGGCTGAGGCGAGAGGCTGAGCCTCTCTCTAGAGAGAGGCTGAGAGAGGCCACGAGGCCAAACGAGGCCCGACGTGTCTAGTCGGCACGTCCCGGATAGCCAGAGATTCCTCGATCAAACTCAAACTACACAACTTTCAATGCTCCAGTTTCATTTCTGTAATGTTGCTTTCAACACGGACGCCTTTCAAGCTTGATTCGCAATTTCTTGCGTGTCGAATTTTCGATATCATCCTCGATCTCGGCGGCGGCCTTGGCCACACGTTCACGCGCGGACGCAGACATGTCCACCGTCCTCGGCGCAGCCGCGGCGTGTACCCCTCGCGTCGCACTTGGCGCGCGCGCGGCCGCGACCGCGCGGTGGCTCCCGTCCGCGTCCTTCCGTGGCGCGCCCTCCACAACACGCGTCATCACGCGTTTTTCGTGCGCTCGCGTTTCCCGGCGGACCACGGTCTGCAGCGCGAGCACAGGGGATTCCCCTGACTTACCGGGCGACACCTCGAGTGAGCCCCCCGAGGAGGATGACGCGGAGAACATTTTAGGCGACTCGTTCGTGCAGGAGGAAATCACGTCCCAGTTGAAGTACCAGACCAAGCTTTACCAGGCGCAGCAGTTCCTGGAGGACAAGAAAGCCGAGTTTCTTGACAAAGGCGAGAGCGGGAAATCGCAGATGGACACAGAAGCGGCGCTGGCGCGGGACCGCGCGTCTCTCGAGCTCGGCATGCGGGCCTCCGAAATCGACGACCAGCTCGCGGAGATGCTCGACGAAACCGCAGCCGCGAGGGCGCGGAACGAAAAAGTACAAGCCGAGCTCGCAGATCTGGAGGAACAGCTCACCGGGCGGAGCAGCGGGCGGTTTCGGAAAGGCAAGAAAAATCCAATCACCGAAATGAAACAAGCTGCAATCGACCAGGAAGTCAGCGCGGTTGATGCGCGGATGCGCAAGACACTGGAGGAGACGCAGCGGAAATCGGCATTCACGCTGATTCTGCTGTTACTGGTCGTCACCGACGTTTCACTCGTCGCGGAGTACGCCTGGGACAAAGCGTTCGCGGTCACCGCGGTGATTGGTTTAGTCGGGTACCAAGCCAAAAACGAAAACGACCAACGAAGGGACCAGCGGTAGCTTCATCAATCATCAACGTGAAGTCAACCCGCATCGACGCTGGACACCAGGACTCGCTTAGTAACGCGCGGGTTCCAGACTTGTAAAAGTGACGTGTAAAAATAAAACAACAGATCAAGAAAGTCACTAAAAAGAATCTCCTACCTTCACATTCTTTTCATCACCTCCACGACGTCGCGTTCCGTGATTTCGTACGCCCAGTGCAGCATGGTTTGCCGAATCACCGGGGACACGGAGACGTCGTCGAAGCATTTGTTCGCGAAAACGCACTTTTTGCACAGGTTTGTTTTCCACCTGCCCTTGGCGCCGGCCACGCCTGACCAGCGCGCGATTTGACGCGCGTCGTCCTCGGTTCTCCGGCCCGCGAAAAACCTGCAGTACCACTGGAACCACCCCCGTGGGTCCTGGTCGTTTATCCAGCCGTGCTGTTCCCAGAACGCCTGGTCTTGCCCGGCTTTGACCAGGTATTTATTGCGAGTGTGTTGGTACCGTCGCGCGGCGTATTGGTCTGTTTTCAACCCCGCGAACCAGTCACTCGGAAACTCGGCGTGCGTCACCTGCACGTCCCTTCCCTTGATCCCCGCCTTGCCGCCTCTTGGGTTGAAATACACCCCCCCCCAAGTTCCCGCTTGGATGACCTGCTTCGGGGTGAGGTTCGGGGTGAATGAAGGGTGGTCTTTGAATTTTAGTGCGCCGGTTTCAGAGTCCCTAACGGACCCGTCCGCCGAGTCGAGCGACGCCGCGAACGGGATTTTCGGCGCGCTCGGTTTGTACCCGCCCCGCGAAGCGCTCGACGCCGCAGCTTTTTCAGAAGCTTTTTTATCGTCACAGGTTTTGGTACCACCGAGTCCAGCCTCAAACTCCGTAGCACTAGGCTCCTTGTAGCTCACCTTGGGCACAGCGCGGGCGCTTTTACGTGTGGGCTCGGACGACGCGGCGGCCGCCGCGGCTGCTGCGACGTTTTTTCGCGCAGCAACCGCCTTCTTCCCGATTGGTTTCCCCAACCCAACCGCCGCTTTCGCAACCCCCATCGCCTTCATACGCCCCGCGTTGACGGCCGTGTTAGGAGCGCGTTTCGGTTCGTACTCACTCAAATTTTCCGCCCCTGGTGCGTTGCAGGCCTTGGAGCTCTGCGAGGAATGGGGGTGGGCGTCAGCTCGCGACACGCAGAGTTAGATGCGCGCGGCCGGAAAAAGCGACACGTCATCTGAAAGACTGAAACTCGGCACTTCGGGTGGCTTCGAGTGAAGCGCTGCCAGGCGATGGACATGGCGCGAGGGACCAGCGCAAACCGCGTGATGCGCATGCCGGGAAACAGCACGTACCTTGGCGGGCATCGGCGGGACACGCAGCGCAGCAGCTGAAGCTGGTGCGCGTGGAAGTGTGATGTGGTATTCTTATTTTTATTTGTATTTGCTCGAAGTGTTCGTGAAAATGGAGCACTCGAAAATCGAAACGACGCGAAATGGAAAGGTTGAAAAAACCAGCGCATTTTTTCGACGTCGACTTTGAGTTGACTCGTTTCCGCACTTGCAGTGATACTCGCTAACACGCTACTAACCCTAAACCACACGTAACTCCTCAGATTTGTTTTTCCCGTCGCGTTTTGCCAAAGAAAACCCGCCGCGCGAACGCGGCGATGGATTTCCCGTTTACTTTTTTTC
>Ga0114998_10002425_pt1 | contig 14102 bp, 9 predicted proteins | sample ArcticOcean_MG_C_5_FD_87044 | JGI IMG/M metagenome (GOLD analysis project Ga0114998, IMG submission 87044) | Marine microbial communities from western Arctic Ocean - ArcticOcean_MG_CB4_138 | ecosystem: Environmental > Aquatic > Marine > Oceanic | place: Arctic Ocean: Canada Basin | collected...
AGTTTAAGAAAGTTTTGACGTCACGTGAGCCGCTCGGTTTAAATTTATCTCGATAGCGATCGTTGACGCTTCGATGGTACTCATTGATACCATTTCGTTCGTTATCTTCGTAACAATGATCGATAGAGTCGCACCGTATCCGTGGTCAAAATACACGCAGTAAACAATAATCTCGTGATCAAAATAGTTTAATTGCAAATAAAACAACGCGTAAATAAACAAAAAAGAGCGCCGACGCGCGCGCGCACGAACGAACGAAGTACTGCTACTACTACAACGTACCACTGCTCTCATCAGTTTCAGTTGATCGTTTAGTGCAGACGCACGACATCGATGTTTACTTTTCCCTCTCTCTCGCATGTGATAATTTCATAATAATTAGTTTGACCAAAACAGCAAAAGCAATAGGCAAAAAGAGAAAATGCCTTCCTCACTCTTTTCTCGCAACAAACAAAAACTTCCCTAAAAATGGCCTTCTCTAAAGCGTTCTACGAACAATGCTTCGAGCGTAACCTCAAACAAGCTAAACAACAGCAGCAGCACACAGGTCTCACGCAGACGCAAACGAACACCGTGAAGTTCACCGCATACGCGGCGAAGGAAGTGGTACGACACGCTACTCTTTTAAAATCATCAATCGCGAGAATGTTTTTTTTTGGGATATTTTTGGAGCGCGTTTATTGATCGAGCAAAGAAAGAGCGCGAAATCCGATCGATCGAGGAAAAGAGATCATGGAAACGGACGCAGGGACTATTTTTTAGCGCATGTTGTCGTGTAGTCCGCGGTTTACGAATTCGCGAGTGATTAGAAGAGTTGAAGTTTTGTTTTTTCGCCGCCAATTTGATTAATGCGATCGTAAGCGAACGTCGGGTGTTGATGGATTAGATTACGAAAATAGAGATCTCGGATCGTAGATCGTAGACCGTTAAATGAAGGAGAGAAAGAGAGAGAGAGAGAGTTGGTGATGGTGATGATGTGATGGAGCGCGTGATCTCTGGATGGATCTTTGTTCTTTTGTTTGATACTTTGTTTGTTTTACTTATTTACTTATAAAAAAATATCTTTCTCTTCTCTTTTGAAAACTTATCGCGCGTATGATTTATGATTACGGTACGCAGGACCCGCTCGGTTTCTTTAAGGACTTGGCGGCTGGGGGCATCTCTGGGTCGATCGCGAAAACGGCCACGGCCCCTATCGAACGCGTGAAGCTCTTGATTCAAACGCAAGATGCGAACCCGAGAATTATCTCTGGCGAGATCCCGCGTTATACCGGCATCGTGAACTGCTTTACGAGAGTCACGGCGGAGCAAGGCGTCGGGTCTTTTTGGAGAGGCAACACGGCGAACATTGTTCGTTATTTCCCGACGCAAGCGTTTAACTTTGCGTTTAAGGATATTATTAAAGACCTTTTCCCGAGTTATTCGCCGAAAGATGCGTTTTGGTCATTTTTTGCGGTCAACATGGCTTCGGGCGGTTTAGCCGGCGCCGGTTCGCTCTTGATCGTTTACCCGCTCGATTTCGCGCGTACGCGTTTGGCTGCCGATGTTGGTAAGAACAACGATCGTGAATTTACTGGTTTGGTCGATTGCATTAGCAAAACGGCAAAGGCTGGTGGTGTTGGCGCCTTGTACAAGGGCTTTGGTGTCTCCGTGCAAGGTATTGTCGTCTACAGAGGCGCGTACTTTGGTCTCTACGATACCGGTAAGGGTGCTTTGTTGACCAAAGACTCGTCCATGATTGCAAAGTTCGTTGTCGCGCAAGTGGCCACCAACGCTGCCGGTGTCTTGTCCTATCCGTTTGATACCGTCCGTAGACGCTTGATGATGACTTCTGGCAAGAAGGGTGGCGCCGCCGGCCCGACGTACACTGGTACCATGGATGCGTTTGTGAAGATCTATAAAGCCGAAGGCGCCAGTGCGTTCTTCAAAGGGGCGTTCTCTAACGTTTTAAGAGGCGTCGGCGGTGCTATGGTTTTGGTCATGTATGATGAAATCAAAGCAATCATCAACCCGTAAAGGTTTGTCTGATTTATAATATTCTTTAGCCAACTACTCTCTACTCTCGTCGTCGCAAAAATGCAACAACAACAAAAGAAGCAAATAAAGTCGTCCTATCAAAAGTGTGTGTAATATCCTGTGCTGTGTTGATGTTTTTGTCTATAACAAAATTCATATATTTCTATCTACCGTATTCCCTCTGCCGAAGACACATAGACGAGCTGAATCCTCGCCATCTCTTCTTTTTAAATTCTCTGTAAACGCGCTCGTTTCAATTTGCTTAAAGTTTTCGTTAGATAAGTACGCGACGTTCGTTGTATATACTGTTGAATCCGTGCCTAAATCAACCTCGACTTTCCAAGTCACTTCGTGTAACTTTGTCCGGCCAGCTTCGCCAAAAGCGCTCAAGACGAAACCACACGCGTAGTTACTTCCTTCAACCATGCCTTTATTCTTTGGTAGACGCACGCGTACGAATCTATCGATATCAGAGCATCGTTCTGCAACGTTTTCAAAGGCGATGCTGTTCAATTTAGAGCTAAGATCTGTTCTTGAAACGCGTCTTTCTGAAATTGCCTTGAAAGTAGCGAGTTCGGAATTGATGTCGTATGTAGAATGGTCATCTGCGTACTGCTCGTCTTCATGCTCGTCTAATCCCGGTGATGGAGTTCTTCTTTTGTTTGCAATATTATTAATATTTGCATCGGCATCTTCGAGCTCTTCTTGTGCGTCGTAGTTAGTAGTATCTTTATTCTCCGCGCCTCCGTAGAAATATTCATCTTCTCCTTCATTCCCTACGCCACCAAAATCATCATCATCTTCGTCCATGTCTTCTTCGTTATTATTATTGCTATGCGTTCTCATGGTAGGCGGGATTGGCGTTTTACCAAAGTCAACACAAACATCATCAGCTACTGCTGTGATAACAGCGTCGTTCTCGTTCTCGTTGGAGGAAAAAGTTTGCTTGTTGTTATCACCGAACAAAACGCGCTGCTGCTGTCCAGTATTAAAAGTCTGATCGCTACTACTCTCCTTCTTCTGAAAAGGAGAGTAGTAACTGTTGAAGTTGTTGTTGTTTTTGAAGTTCGGTTTTTTCGCTGATAAGTTAAACTCTTCGGACGTTCGTTGTAACGTTTCGATTGACTCTTGCAACGCTTTTTCGAGTAAAATCTCTTCGCACTTTCTCACTTCTGCGTCTCTTCTTTTATTTTGTTCGCTCTTCGTCCATAAACAGATGATTTTCTGCGGATAATCGAGGCATTCAAATCCTACGGAAGGGTACGTCCTTCGCATTCGAGCGACTGCGAGACCTTTCGCACCGATAAAAAACTGCATCGCAGCGCCGGCGTATATCACCGCCGCGTTTTTGTTCTCCAAATTAGCTTGAAATTTACTATCGCTTCGTTTTTTAATGCGCACGCCTTCTTGCTTAAAATCGCCCGGGTTTGCGCTATCTACATCAAACTCAAAATACTCAACTCCTTCAAAAACGCTATGAATCCCAGCTTTCTGAGGTGCATTCGCACAAATAAGCTTCGTCGTCGTCGTCGTCGCAGTAGCACTCTTTTCGTTCGAAGCGTTTCGTTTTTGACGAGACAGGCCTACAAAGTCGTACCCGTCGCTTCCTCGTTTCCTCTTTTGCGCCGCGCTGTCATTATTATTGTAATCAATCATCTCATCGCCATATTTCCTTTCTTCTTCTTCTTCTTCTTCTTCTTCTTCTCGTCGTTCTCGTTGTTGTGAATACCCTTTCGGGCACCGTTCGACGACTTCGCGGACGCCAAAAACTTCCCCTATCGTCCTAGGCAGACCTTCTAACGCCTTTGGCCTTAACTCGACGTCCGAAAACCGCATCAAATGTATTGGAACGTTCTCGAACAACAACGACCTGGATCGCAGAAGGAACTCCTCGAACTCTCGCGCGTGCATTTCTTCGCCCAAAATTTCACAGAACGCCGCGTAGCACCCGTGCCTGTCGCGCTCTTGGAACACCTTGATGTTCAACTCGTTTTTCTGTTCCAATCGAAGAAGTTCGTTCGAGTTTTGTTCTTTTTTTTTGTCTCGTTGCAGAAGGAATTCGATCAAGGATTGGATTTCTTCCGCGGATACTTTACGGTGGTAGCCGTAGATCAGTAATTGCGTGTTCTTCGTGTCGCGCATTTTTGATTGAATTGATTGATTGATTACTTAATTAATTAATAATCGCGTTTGATTCGATTAATTGTGGAAAGTTATTTTTAGGGAAATGCCAAATGCGTTTTTTTTCTTTTTGGAAAAGTGAAAAGACTTGCAATTTTTGATCTTCGTGAGATCTCAAAAATGAAATTAAAATCGAGATCTTCATAATAATAAATAGACGCGCGATAACACGATATATTCACACGTAATACAGTAATTAATAAGAATGGTCAGGAAGAAGAGCGTACCGGTAAGGAATTTGAGGAATAACACGTTACAGATATTAACGGAGAGAGTAGAGAGATTAGAGAGAGAACGAATTCAAAGAGAGAACTCTGCCGTGATTTGTTTAGAAGTTCCAAATACTGACGACGACGGAGTTCTCGAAGAACGAAGAAGAGGAGGAAGAAGAACACATGTCTGTGAAGTGTGCGATAAAGAATTTGCGAGTGCTTATGGTTTGGAAAATCACAAGCGTATTCATACTGGCGAGAAGCCGTTCAAATGCAGAGTGTGTGATAAAACGTTCAATAGACAAGGCAATTTGACAACACACTCTAGAACTCACATGCTCGTCACTCCATACATGTGTGGAACGTGCAACAGAGCGTGTTTGAGTGCTCAGCATTTGACAGAGCATCTTCGCACGCATACTGGCGAGAGACCGTTCAAATGTGAAGTTTGCGCTAAAGCGTTTACTCAACAAGGTACTTTAACTCAACACATGGGCGTACATACCGACATTCGGCCATACAAGTGCGATTGCGGGAAAGCATATAAATCGAATCGAGGTTTGTCCAAGCACAAGCGAACTCATAAACATTAGAACTCTTGATATGAAATACACCAAATCACTGGATAAAAAAATGCATATTACTGTTTATAGGTATATAGGTATCATTACACGTTCTAAATTATAAAATTACACATCTATTTCTACAACATTTTTATCAACCGTTGAATCTTCTTCGACGACGATCGTTTTTTTTGGAGCAACGACGACTTGGGTTTCCAAAAGAGTCGCTAACCCGTCAAGATAATTCCCGACCGAGCGTAAATTTGAAGGTGTAGTTTTCTCGTCGAGAGTATCCGCATCGCTCGCGTCTGATTTGAAATACCCGCACTCGATTTTGTTTATTCTATTAATCGCTGCTTTCATTGCGCAGAAACCGGCGACAGGGATTTTGATTTCATTACCGCTCGCGTCCGTGTGTATGAGAGAATCCTCGCACGATTCTAATCTCTTGAACGGAACGACGCATTGCGAATCATCGTATGGTGGTTGAGGCGGGTGTGGGGGAGGAGGGTTTGGTGGAGATGGCGGTGGTTTATCATTAAGCATCGTCCATAGCGAAGGCGGTCCTTCGAACTGTTTGCATTTTGGGCATCCGTATTTAATGTTCCACGCTTCGGCGCCAGTGAACATGTCCCATCGCGAGTCTTTTATTCTCACGCCATCATCATCGCTACTACTACTACTACTACTACTACTACTACTCAACGTCATCGAATCTTTTTCTTTTGCTCCTCCTAACATAATACTTTCGTGTAAATCCCAACCGCGAATGTCCTGATCGAACGCTTTCGCGTTTTTGAACATGCGATACATCGATTGCACGTTTTTCACGTTCCATTTCGATATGTCACCGTTGAACAAAACAGTGTTTCGAAACATGTTATCCATTTTCGTCACCGCGGAAACGTCCCAGTTTGAGATCCCACCATCTCCAAACTTCTCTCGATTTTCAAACGCCCCATTCATATCGGTTACTTTTGAGACGTCCCATAAATGAATCGCGCCATGCGGTGCATTATCGCAGTTACCCCACGCGGCTATTTTCAAACACTCATCGACTGCTTGCGAAAACTCCTCCTGTGAAACACACGCTTTACAAACGCACTCACTCGGTACGCTCGAATCGAATGGACATTGAAACTTCTTATAAAAATCAGTCGCATTTTTAAACATATTCGCAGAATTCGTAACCTTTTTCGTATCCCAGTCTAAAATATTCTTATTAAACGCCTTTGCGAATTGAAACATCGCGTGCATCGAAGTCACTTGCGAAGTATCCCACTCCCCAATCTTCCTCGTGAATTTCGTCGCGTTATAAAACATCCCACTCATATCCCTCGCATTCTTCGTCTCCCATTTCCTCACATCGCCATTAAACTCTCGACAATTAAAAAACATCCAATGAAAATTTTCCACCGCGCTCACGTCCCAGGCGCTCAAATCTCCGTCGAACTCTACCCGATTCTCAAACGCTTTCCCCATATCTTTAATTAAACTCGTATCCCACTCTCTCATCGTGCCTATTTTCTTCTTCGCTGCGAAATCCGTGCACTCGCCGCTGATTGGCGATTCCCGTAAACACTCATCGACGTACTCCTGAAAATTCTCTCGCGGAATTTTTCTGTGCCTTCCATTCATTGGCAGCCTCTCAACGACGTACGGGACGACTACTGACGTTGCAGATATCTCTCGCTCGATCCCGAGCGAACTTACATGCGTACGACGACCGTGACTACTACTTCGTCCAAAAATCGCGCCTATCGAAAGCGTTGCGATCGCGCACGATAAAACGATTAAGTTCGTTTTCGTTTTCGTTTTTCCTAAAAATCCAATCCCTTCGTCTTCATCGTTTTTGATCATGATCGATTCGTTCAATAGAGCTAACGAAGAAGAAGAAGAGGATATGCGTTGGGAGGTTCTGAAGCGGTTCGGTGCTATTAATCTCGTTTGTTCTTTTTGTGTCATTTTGTATGTTTTCTGTCGAGAGCGGAGCGTCAAGATTAGAAGAGCATTCCGGGCCGCGCAATGAGATTTCAAGACAACAAAGCTTACAAAGGAAAAAGCGAAGGAAAGAGTTACCGCTGCTCTTCATGCGATGATAATAATAATAATAATAATAATAATAATAATAATAACAATAGAAATAGAACCTATCTAATAAGGTCGCGTGTATGAAAAATGACTTTGCGTAATAGCTAATAATGTATATATATATGTAGTGTTGGTGACGGACCGCGGACCGCCGAGGCCGTCGTCTTGAGTTAACTCGCAAACGAGTGAGCGGCGTTCTGCGATTGTAGTTGCTTTATTTGTTGTTGCTCGCGACCCATGCTCGCTTCGAGAGCCGATAATTGTTTATCGAGCTCGCGAGCGTCGAGTTTAATTGGAGTCATTTTGATCGTTTGTTGTTGTTGCGGTTGTTTTTGCTGATTGCCGCTCGAGAGGTCGTTCATCATTTTTTGCGCGACGTTGATGTTCACGTCGGTCGCTTTCGAGCTCTCTTTTACTTTCGCTTGTTCAACTTTCTTTTGAGCCTCGGCGACTTTTGCTTCGGCCGCTACTCTGTTCGCTTCTTGAGCGGCTTTAGCTTTTGCCGCGGCGGCTTCGACGTCAGCCTTTGTCTTTTCCTCTTGCGCTTGTATTGGTGACTTCTTTTCAGTGGCAACTAATCGTTGTTGGCCGTCTGGTTTCTTCTCGTACACGCCGTCTGGACGAACTTGCGCAGTCGTCGCTGGTTTTTGCGCAGCAGCAGCAGCGGCGGCAACGACTGGTTGTTGTTGTTGTTGTTGCGGCGGCTTCACAGCCTCCTGCGCAGGAGCAGCTTTCACCGAGGACCCTAAAGTCGTCGTCTTTGACGTAGAGCTAACTTTCTCGTGATGCCGCAACGCGAGCTTGGCAGCCTTTTTCGCCGATTTCGTCGGTTTCATTGGCAATTCACCCAAATAAGCAGCCGCGCATTGGTCCACATACGTCGCTGGATCGTCCTCTTTCGCGCACGTATGAAACAACTCGTCCATGTAGAAGTGTCCTAATCCAGAGTCCAAGTGGAAATCGTGCCAAATAGATTGCGTTTGACCGTTCAAAGTAGACATGTAGACGCCCATTGGAGATTTCGGCACTTGCAAGTACGAACCGACACCTTTCACGGCACCGTTCGAATCAGCCGTGCACTGCGCTTTTGCGGTGGAGTCATAATCCCACTCCACAAACGTCGTCTCAAGACCGCTCGGGCCTTCGTAGCACGTCGGAGTAGAGTCTTCCGAAGAAACTGAACCGTTTGTATCGAACGTATCAAAACCGACGTAAGCATCTTGTTGCATGGCTAACATTGGACCAGTGCACAAGTCGCCAACGCAGACTGAAGTAATGAATTCATCCAAACGCACGGACATTCCAAGCTGCAAAGAACCAACGACTGAACTCGTGAGATCTTCCGGATCAGCGGTAATCGTTGAACCTAAGAACTCGACCGTAGCAGTGTTGTTACTCACTTTGACTTTATACTTAACGTTACCGTTCACGTGGAAGTTGATTTCCCCCGGGACATCGGCTTTGTAAAAGTACGGCATGCGAAATCGAGCCGCTAAGTTTGTCTTCATGTACACACCTGGGATACCCAACGAGATGAATTCTTCTTTGTTAATCACTGGAGGTCCAGTATCCGTTAAATCGAACAAATCTCCATGTTTAAACATCGTATTCGCGGCTTTGAAAGACGCTTTGAAGTTCAACGAAGTGGCAAGTTCGGCTTCGTATTCTACATAACGCGTCAATTTCAATGCATTTGTAAACGACGTTCGCGCAGATTCCATGGCTTCAACGTAGTTCTCGACGTTCAATAACGAACGTTTACCACCTTTTGTCGATGTTGCCGACGCTTGCTTCTTAGCCGAAGCAAAGGATTTATCAAGCAAAGCATCTTTTTCAAACATTTGGCGCAAGTTGTTGATTTTGACGATGAGTCGTTCTTCGACCAAAGACGCGTGGTCATTTTCGCCGTTTGATTCTGCTTCGCGTTCAACAATCGCCGCTGCTCCTCTCAAATCGACCGTTGGAATTTGCGTCGTCGTCTTTATGTACGATTTCTTCTTTTCCTCTGCCAAGAGACTTCTTGCGCCAACACGTTTTGGTTCTTGCGGTTGCGGTTGTTGTTGTTGTTGAGCTTGTTGCGGTTGTTTTTGTTGCTGAACAGGAGGTTTTGTCTCCGCCTCTTTTGTACCAATGGCGGCCGATTTACCGGCCTGGGAACTTGCGCTAGCGGCTGCTAAACCTTCCCCGGCCCATCCTTTGATTTGATCCACGGAATCCTTGTTCTTTGTCATATCGCCCATTCTCGATGCTCGAACACTTCCACAAGTTTGGTCCTTGACCTGCGCTAACGACTTTGTGATGATTGGCTTGAAATACTGCGCGTAAGTATCGACAATACCTCGCGCGACTTGAATCGGAAGCTCAAACTTGTTCATCGTAACGCAGGAAACGAACTCTGGCGATAACAATTGCGCGCTAAACATTGACGGGCGATATTCCGAATGTGCCAATTTTGCAGGCCATTCCATCTCAAACTGACCATCCAATACCTTGTGCGAAAACGTATCGACCGGTACCGAAAAGCACGTTTCTCGGCCTCCCAATTTCGAGATCAACGCCGGCTCGCTCAAGCTTCTCCCGAGCGGGGCAATTTCGTGGTTTAACGAGTTCTTTGTACCAGTACCTCTTAATAATTGACGAATGGAGTCTCTAAAGACGTGTTCGTTATCTGGATCGAAAATGTCGAGGTAGTTCTCACCGCCCGCGGCGGTTGTTTCGTCCTCTTCGGCCGCACCCAACTGAGCAGTCGCGGAAGCAGAAGCAGACGCAAATCTCGAATTGAACGCCTCGTGCAAGTCAATTGCATTGACTGGAAACATCTTGGACATCGTAAAGTTCGCCACTGCATCAAGTTTCGCCGGAAGCTCTGTACATAACGAATCCAACGATTGCGCCAAGTGCGCCGACGAATCGGTCTGATCGGCTTGACATTGAATCTTATGCAACGCAGATTGCATAGAGCAATAGCCAAGAACTGGCACGTTCACGTTCTCACACTTTTCGTCTCCAGCAACGGCTTGATTATCTCCACCGAGCTTTGACGTACACTTCTTCACTACGACTTCGTCCGTGCACGAGCTTTCGTCAAACGCGACTTGCGCGCACATAGGAGGCGGCATTGGATGCGGCGGCGGCGGTGGCATCGGCTTCCCTGGACTCATCGGAGGTGGATGCGGCGAAGGCGGTGGTGGTGGATTCGGCATTTGCGGTGGAAACGGATACGCCGGAGGCGGCGGCGATCCCCAAAACTCGCAATCATACATCGCGTCAGAGTGACAATAGTATCCATTCCCGATATGTTTCCAAAACCAATCTCCTGCAGACGATGATGATTTCGATGCTTTTCTCGATCCTAAAGAGGCCATGGCAGTTCTCACTTTCACCGATAACGACTTCTGTTCTCGTTCCTGTCTCTCGTGTCGCTCGTACCTCGCCGGCCACTCGACGACTTCTTGACTAGTACTACTGCGCTCGTCCATGCCTAACCCGCGGCCTGAGCCATGATTTCGCACAGAAGATGACTGCGACGCTACTCCGGCACAGCCTAATCCAGCTAAACACATTAACGCAACGGCAGCGCTCTTCTTCATCTTCTTCTTCTGTGCAGCGTTGCCACCGAGTCTTTCATTCCTAGCGCTCTCGTTCAATCTTAAACGTTCCCGATCTTCTTCTTCTTCGTAGGAAGATCGAATCAGTTCCGAGGCGGAATACTCCTCGTCTTCATCGCGCTCTGCTGCACCGTAGGCCATGATTTCGAGTGAAAGAAACGAAAGACGTTCGAGCGATCAAGGAGAGCAGATTATGAATCGAATCCAATCGATTTCGTGATCTCCTTCTTCTGGATCGATCTGATTTTATTCAAGTCGTGGTTCTAACGCGTCCCTACTGATTAAAAAGGTCTCCTTATGATTTGGAATTTGGATCCGGTCAAAGAAAAACTAACAACGAATGGCGCGTAGTAATCGTAGTCACAGTGCGGCGTGCTGCGTACTACTACTGAGAGAGCGGAGGTACATTCTTCGGTCTTTTTCGTTAAGCGTCGAGTGCGGGTTTATAAAAAAGAAGAGCCGTGCGCTCGTTCTCGCGCGCGAGGTAAACATAGAATTCAAATCATCAATTCCAGATCTCTCTGTTTAATTTCGAACGCTCTTTAAAAGACGAATTGGGTAATAAATAAGAAACAGCGGTGAATCGTCTTCTATTTCTTCTTCCATTTGATCACACAGGCTTTCGTTGATCGATCGATCTGTGTATTGATAGATGTTCGTGTAATACTCTCGCACGCGTGTGTATGTGTAAACCCGTTAAAGAGTTGAATCTTTGAATATTAATTTCTTTGATGATGTTTGAGATTTGTATGGCTGAAACGAAAAGTTCACAAAACGGGCGCTTCGTACTCATCCTCGTCTATCGATTCAGTGGACCATTCATAACGAGAAACGATGCATAGTAATACCAATAGTGCTAGTAATAACGTTCTCGAGAGGAGCACGAGCAGCGTTAATTCCTCTTCTTCTTCCTCTTCTTCTTCTTCGGGCGGGGGCAGTTTTTTACCAGCGGCCAATAATCCAAAACTTTATTATGCCGATGCTCAAATGATTACGACGATGTACTCAGCGAACGAACGATCGCAATTATCAACGTTCGATGAATTGAAGAAATTTCTAGAGGGATCGAAGTCCGTGGCCGCGGGAGGTGGCGCAGGTGTCATCGCACGTACGGCTTCTGCTCCGTTAGATAGAATCAAATTATTGTTCCAAGTACAGGCGATGGCTTCTTCGGGCGTATCCGCCGGAGCGTATACTGGAGTCGGGCAAGCGTTTGCGAAGATTTATAAAGAGGAAGGCGTATTATCGTTTTGGAAAGGGAACGGGGTGAACGTTATTAGAGTCGCGCCTTATGCAGCCGCGCAATTGACTTCGAACGATTTCTATAAGTCGTTATTGCAAGACGAGAAAACTGGGAAGCTCGGGGTGAAGGAAAGGTTGTTAGCCGGTGCGTTAGCTGGGATGACTGGGACGGCGTTGACGCATCCGCTTGATACGATACGATTGAGATTAGCGTTGCCGAATCATCCATATAAAGGGATGGTGAACGCGTTTTCGGTCGTATATCGCACAGAAGGCGTGAAGGCGTTGTATAAAGGATTGATTCCGACGTTGGCCGGGATCGCACCATACGCAGCTTGTAACTTTGCCTCGTACGATTTCGCGAAGCAGATGTATTACGGTGAAGGTAGTAATATAAAACAAGATCCAATGGCGAATTTAGTCATCGGTGGCGCTTCAGGGACGTTTTCTGCGACAGTTTGTTACCCGCTCGATACCATTCGAAGACGCATGCAAATGAAAGGGAAAACGTATAACGGCATGGCGGATGCTATGAAGACTATTATGAAAGATGAAGGCATGATTGGCTTTTTTAGAGGATGGACTGCGAATACTATGAAAGTCGTTCCGCAAAACTCCATTCGTTTCGTTTCGTACGAGTTATTGAAGACGATGTTAGGCGTACAAGCGACGAAAATATGATCTCACGCAACTTTTATAACTATATATTATTTCTCTTTATGTTCTCTCTCTATATATACTATTCTTTACTAAAATCATCTACTAAACATCTACTAAACATACACTAACTATCTATCTAACTAACGACTAATACGAGTATCTTTCAAACAATAGCTCTCGTCTCTCTCGACCCATTTCCGTTCTCCAATCGGAAACACTTTCGCTACTACTTTCCCTCGAATCATCTCCCTCGGCACGGCTCCATAATCCCTCGAATCAGTCGAATTCCTTTCGTTATCTCCTTGCAACCAAACGTACCCGTGCGGGATAATTTTCTTTATCATCCTCTTCTCGATCGCGTCGTCCTCGTCAGTTTTCGTGGACCTCCCAACCCGCGTCCGAACAGTATCCAAGTCACCGATTTCATCGTCAGCACTGCGAGGAAACACGCCATCGCTACCGCGCCCTCGCAAGAACTGATTCGCGCTAGGTTTCACCAAAACCTCTTCGCCGCCGACCGCGCAGACCCTTTTACAGACCATATGTTTCCTATTCGAAGGCGATATGGCCACGACGACGTCCCCTTTCGATATCTCTTTTCCATTCGTTCCGTTCATGCGTTCAACGAAGACGACGTCGCCTCGTTGATTGAACGTAGGTAACATGGATGGACCGATGCATATCGTGATCTCGAACACGTGTTCGTTGATCACGTGGGCGAACGAGGCAGTTTGTATGATTGCCTTGATCATCGATTGTGCTGCTCGTGACATTGTTTTTATTGTTAAATATTTTTGTGAACGTATTCTGTTATTAATCTGTAGGTGTTGTAGGTGTTTTACGATAGTAGACGTGTATGACACTTTTGCGATTAAAAATGTGTACGTGTATATTTTCTAATGCTTCTGAGTTCGCTTGTGATTTGATAAACCAGTGCCAGATTTGTATGCTTTTCCGCAATCGCACTTGTATGGCCGAATGTCGGTATGTACGCCCATGTGCCTTGTCAAAGCGCCTTGTTGCGTAAACGCTCGAGCACAAACTTCACATTTGAACGGTCTCTCGCCAGTATGCGTGCGAAGATGAAGTGTCAAATTTTGCGCACTCAAACACGCTTTATTGCACGTTCCACACATGTATGGAGTGACGAGCATGTGAGTTCTAGAGTGTGTTGTCAAATTGCTTTTTGTATTAAACGCTTTAGCACATACTGTGCATTTGAACGGCTTCTCGCCAGTATGGACACGCGTGTGTATTGTCAAAGCACTAGCACTCGCAAAATCTTTATCGCAAACTTCACAGACATGTCCTCCTCGTTTCCGTCGTTCTTTCGGAACGTGCGTGTTCGAGTGAGTAGTCAAATTGCCTTGTCGATTAAACGCTTTATCACACACTTTGCATTTGAACGGCTTCTCGCCAGTATGCGTGCGAAGATGCTCTGTCAAATCTTGTGCACACGTACACGCTTTATTGCACGTTCCACACATGTATGGTGTGACGAGCATGTGAGTTCTAGAGTGTCTTGTCAA